>Ga0163153_10003305_pt1 | contig 21826 bp, 20 predicted proteins | sample OliLakLV19MP6IB1_FD_148629 | JGI IMG/M metagenome (GOLD analysis project Ga0163153, IMG submission 148629) | Freshwater microbial mat bacterial communities from Lake Vanda, McMurdo Dry Valleys, Antarctica - Oligotrophic Lake LV.19.MP6.IB-1 | ecosystem: Environmental > Aquatic > Freshwater >...
GGATCGAAGCGGTGTCTCCCCGCACCGGATAGTCCCCCGCCGCCAGAACCACGGTGACTGCGGCGCCCATGCCCCGAGAGAGATGCACGTCGCCCAGATCACCCGCTGCGCACGCGGCCAGCGCGGCGAGCAGATCACCCTCGATCAACGGCATCAGTGACTGCGTTTCCGGGTCGCCGAAACGGCAGTTGTACTCGAGCACGCGAGGGCCGTCCTTCGTCAACATCAGACCGGCGAACAGCGTTCCGATGAAGGGATGGTCGCGCTCGGCAAGCTCGGCCAGGATCGGGCGGCACGTGAGATCGACGAGCTGTTCGATCTCGGCAGCCGCGAACCCGGGCACGGGTGAGAACGACCCCATGCCTCCCGTGTTCGGGCCGTGGTCGCCGTCCTCCGAGCGCTTGAAGTCCTGCGCGACCGGCAGCGCGAGACACGACGCTCCGTCGCAGAGGGCGAAGACGGACACCTCGGGGCCGTGGAGCAGCTCCTCGACCACGAGCTGTCCGTCGAAGGCCGCGAGTTCCGTGAGTCCGGCCGCGACCTCCGCCTGGGTGTGACACACAACGACGCCCTTGCCGGCAGCGAGGCCGTCAGCCTTCAGGACACAGGGTGCGAGCGGCTCGGCGAGCGTGGCGGCGGTTGGCACGCCGGCGGCGGCCATGACGTCCTTCGCGAACGTCTTCGACCCCTCGATTGCGGCCGCCCCGCATGAGGGCCCAAAGACCGAGATACCGCCCGCGCGAAGGACATCGGCGAGGCCGGCGACGAGCGGTACCTCGGGGCCGACGACGACGAGGTCGACGTGCAGCGCACGAGCCAGACCGAGCACAGCCTCGACGTCGTCGGCCCGAACCGGGTGGCATTGCCCGAGCGAGGCGATGCCGGGGTTGCCGGGGGCGGCATGGAGCTCTGTCAGGAGCGGCGATTGGGCGAGCCTCCAGCCGAGCGCATGCTCACGGCCACCGGATCCGACGAGGAGGACGCGCACGGGGCGAGCCTAGCGAGATCGAGGACAGCGTGACACGAGGCCCTCACTCCGAGCGACGCCACCCCGAGCGCGGATCCTCACCACCGCGGCTCATCGTCGAATAGCCTTCGCGAACCCTGACCGCCAGCCGTCCACCCCCGCACCGGGCACTTCGCTCTTCGGTCGCCCTTGCCCTCGCGGCAGCGCTTCTCGTCGCCCTCGCCGCCGGCTGCAGCGACAACGACGACGACGACATCGCAGGCCCGCCTCCGGCGCAACACTTCGAGACGCGGCCGGATCTCGAGCCTCCGATCGTGAAGATCGATACCTCCACCCCGGACGCCGCACCCGGCTACGTCTTCCTCGCCCCGAAGAAGAACGTCAGGAAATCAGGCCTGATGATCATCGACGATCGCGGGCGGCTCGTGTGGTACAAGCCTCTCGACTCGAAGGGAGTTACCGACTTCCGCGCCCAGACGTATTTCGGGCAACCCGTCCTGACGTGGTGGCGTGGCCGCGCAGTCGACGGCGTCGGTGACGGCTACTACGAGATCATGGACAACGCCTACAACCCGATCGCGACGGTCACGGCCGGCAACGGCCTCCCGGGCGACGTCCACGAGTTCCTGATCACGAAGAGGAACACCGCCCTGATCACGATCTACCAGCCGCGACCGTGGGACATCTCGGCCGTAGGAGGACCGAAGGAAGGGAAGATATTCGACGGTGTCGTGCAAGAGGTCGACATCGCAACCGGAGAAGTGCTGTTCGAATGGCACAGCTCTGACGAAATCGACCCGTCCGAGTCGTACACGAAGCCTCCTTCTGCCGCCAAGGGCGCGAAGGCTGCCCCGATGGACTACTTCCACATCAATTCGGTCGAGGAGGAACCCGACGGGAACCTGCTCATCTCGGCCCGCAACACACACGGCATCTACGAGATCGACCGGCAGAGCGGCAAGGTGCTGTGGCGGCTCGGAGGCAAGAAGAGCGACTTCAGCATGGGCCCCGGAACCGCGTTCGCCTGGCAGCACGACGCGCGACGGCAGCCGGACGGGACGCTGACCCTGTTCGACAACGCCGCCGATCCGAAGACCGCGAAGTATTCGCGTGTCCTCCAACTCGACGTCGACACGCAGACGAAGCAGGCGACGCTCGTCCGAAGCTACGCGCATCCGAAGCGGCTCTCGGCCGGCAGCCAGGGCAACGCACAGTTCCTCCCCGGCGGGCACGTGTTCGTGGGCTGGGGCGCGCAACCGTACTTCACCGAGTACGCACAGGACGGAACGGTGCTCTTCGCGGGCCAGTTCGGCAGTGGGGCGGGCGCCGACTCCTACCGCGCGTATCGATTCGAATGGACGGGGCGACCGGGCGGCAGACCGGACGCGGTCGTCGCGCGGAACGAGAGCGGCGCGCTCACCGTCGCCGCAAGCTGGAACGGCGCGACGGAGATCCGGTACTGGCAGGTGCTCGCGGGCCGCGATGCCAACCACCTCCAGCTGCTGAAAACCGTCAGCAAGCGCGGGTTCGAGACACCGATCGCCGTCGCGACCGATCAGCGCTTCGTCGGCGTGCGCGCCCTCGACGGTCGAGAATCGATTCTCGGGTCGTCGCTGGTACTCGCCGTTCCCGTCGAGAACGACTGACGACCCCCGGCTTCCGCCTCGCGCGCCTCTCGGGGAAGGGCATCTCGTGCATCGACTGGGTCATCTCGAGCTGCCGGCTCGTCGCCACGATCGGGGACGAGTTCGACCGGACACGACCGTTTGCAGATGTCACGATCGGCACCGCGCTGTCGACGAAGCGGTCGCCGGCGCCTTCGGTGTTCTCAGCCTGGATCCACCGTTTTGCGTGATCGCGAGGCGCTCGTCGGGTCGTCAGGACGTGGGGGGATGGGGCCGCGCAGGCCGGTGGCCTGTGGGGCCCCATCCCCACACGGAGCGCACCGTCCGGGTGGGAACCCGAAGAACCCGAAGAAACGGTGCCCACCCGGACGGGAAGCGGCCTGGCGAGCCCGACGAGATGCAACGCCCGCGCAAAACGGTGGATCCAGGCTCAGGTGAGCGCCTCCCGCACCCGGTCACCTATTCCCCGCAGGCGCTCGCACGGCTCGTTCGCGAACACGAATCGCACGTAGTCCGCGGCCTGCTCCGATCCCCAGTTCGTCATCGGGGTCGCGGCGATGCGCCCGACGCGGAAGAGCCGCTCCGACGCCTCGTCAGCCGTGTGACCGAGCGCGCGAACGTCGAGCAGCATCGACCAGCCTCCATGAGGAGGCGTCACCGGAAGTCCATCGAGCTCGCCGAGGATGACGTCCCGGCGGCGCTCCCACTCCGCGACCGCAGCAGCAACGTCCTCGTCGCCCGCCTCGAGAGCGACCGCCACCGCCGTCTGCGCGATCCCGACCTGACAGACGACGTTTGAGATCCCGACGAGCCCGATGTCGTCGACGAACGCGGGAGGAGCGACGACCCAACCGACGCGCCACCCGATCATCCGCAGCTCCTTCGACGCAGAACCGACGATGATCGTTCGCTCCGCCATCCCGTCGAGCGCGAGCGGGTCGACGGCCTCACGGCCGTCGAAGAGGATCCGCTCCATCGCCGTGTCGACGACGAGAAGCAGTTCGCGCTCGCGGCAGAGCTCGGCGACCGCATCCCACGCCTCGCGATCGAGCACCGAGCGCGACGGCATCGACGGGCTCATCATCAGGACCACGCGCGTCCGATCGGTGACGGCGGCGCGGAGAGTGTCGAGGTCGAGGCTCCAGCCTGCCGCGCTCGGCTCGAGGCGTGCAAGGCTGGGCACGCCTCCGGCGACCCGAACCCGGTTCAGCAGCCCGGCATAGACCGGATCGGTGAGCACGACCTCGTCGCCCGGTTCGAGCGTCGCGAGAAGCACATTGAGGATCCCGTTCAGTCCGCCCGCGGTGATCAGCGTGTGGCGCCAGTCGATCTCACGAACCCCACGGCCGACATGAGCGGCAACTGCGCGGCGCAGCCGCTCGTGCCCGGGAAACGGGAGATAGCTGTTCGCGTCGTCGTCGTCGATTGCGACGCGTGTCGCCTCGACAGCGGCGGCAAGAGGCCGCAGATCCGTATCGAGGTTCTCGAGTCGCAGCAGCTCGGGGTCTGCAGCGCCGTCCGCGGCGTCGCCCATGCGGTCGACGCCGATGCCGGGAACGCCCTGGAGCCGGGAGACCGTCACGGCCGGCGCGCTAGGGAAGCGTGAGAACGGCCTCGCGGCCCTGACCGATGCCGACGAGGGAGACGGGAACACCAAGCGCGTCCTCGACGAAGCGAACATACGCTGCGGCCGCATCCGGCAACTCGTTGCCGTCGATCTCCTCCTGCCATCCCGGGAGAACCTGCCAGACGGGCCGGCAGTGGTGGAAGTCGGACTGGTGCGCGGGAAAGTCGTCGGTCTCGGTGCCGTCCGGCAACGCGTAACGCACGCAGATCGGGATCTCCGCGAAGGAGGAGAGAACGTCGATCTTCGTCAGAGCGAGCGACGTGATGCCGTTGACGCGAACGGCGAACCGGAGCGCTGGCAGATCGAGCCACCCGCAGCGGCGCTCACGACCCGTGACCGTGCCGAACTCTCCGCCGAGCTCGCGCACGCGCTCCTGATCCTCGCCCTGGATCTCGGACGGGAACGGCCCCTCGCCGACCCGGGTCACGTAGGCCTTCGAGACACCCAGAACCTCGTCGATCCGATTCGGGCCGATGCCGAAGCTGACCGCGGCACCTGCAGCGATCGGACTCGACGACGTGACGAACGGATACGTGCCGTGATCGAGGTCGAGCAGCGTTCCCTGCGCACCCTCGAACAGGACGTTGTCGCCGTTTCGCAGTGCGCGATCGACGAGCAGCGACGTGTCGGCGATGTACGGGCGCAGCCGCTGGGCGTAGCCCTCGTAGGTGTGTGCCACTTCTTCGAGGTCGAACGGTGCGATCTCGTAGACGCGCTCGAGCCACACGTTCTTCTCCGTGATCGCGAGCTCGATCTTCTGGCGGAGGATCTTCGGATCGAGGAGGTCCTGCACACGGATGCCGATCCGGGTCGCCTTGTCGGCGTACGCGGGACCGATCCCGCGCCGGGTCGTCCCGATCTGGAGGTTGCCGAGCTTTCGCTCACGCGCGCCGTCGAGCGCAACGTGCCAAGGCATGATCAGGTGCGCGTTGCCCGAGAGAAAGACGAGCCCTGCGGTTCGGAGACCACGCGACTCGAGATCGTCGAGCTCGCCGATCAACACCTGCGGGTCGACGACGCACCCCGCACCGATCGCGCATGCCTTGCCCGTGATGATCCCGGACGGGACCGCACGAATCTTGTACGTCTCGCCGTCGACGACGATCGTGTGCCCGGCGTTTGGCCCGCCCTGGTAGCGGCAAACGAGATCGGAGCCCTGGGCGAGCAGGTCGACGATCTTGCCCTTCCCCTCGTCGCCCCACTGCGCACCGACGATGACGGTGGCTGGCACGTGAGGCAGTCTATCGCGGATACCCACGGTGACTCGGTGCAACCCGATGGCGACTAGCTCGCGACGCTGACGCTCTCGAGCACGACCCCCTGCGCCCGCGGGTCGGTGGGGTCGTCGTCGAACCGTGCCACGACCTCTGCTCCCTCGGCTGCGGTGCCCCGGGCTGCGTCGTCGAAGTGCTCGCGGAAGTGCTCCGGCGTGAAGTGCGACAGCGCACCGAGCCAGACCTTGATCTGTGTCACGCGGACGCCGCCCTGGGCCGCCGCGACTCCGAGGATCTTCGACATCAGGTCGTCCATGAGGGCCTTCTCATGCACCGTTTGCTCCTCCCGCGATCTCAGCGAGTACCGATTCGGCAACGCCATCGAGCGCAGCCTCCACCTCCGCCGTGATCGGGTCGCCCATCCCGAAGGCCGCCCCCTCAACGCCGATCACGATCACGCGGTGTGGCGCCCGACCCAGTGCTCGCCCGAGCTCGAGCGCGTCGGAGACCGAGAACGCGTGCGTCGAGGCAAGGCCGAGATCGCCCGGGAGTGGGCCCTCCCCCGGATCGACACGGTGCACGGTGCCGACGGCGGCGCCCGACGACACCGCATCGACGATCACGACGAGATCGAGACCTGCCCAGGCATCGAGCAACCGCGTCGGCTCATCGTCGCAGTCGAGCACGGTAGCGCCGGCCGCGCGCAGCCTGTCGGCGACGAGCGGGCCGACGGCATCGTCGCCGCGATACCGGCTACCCAGGCACGCGGCCGCTCTCACGTGCGTTCGACTTCGAGCTTCAGGAAGTGCGTTGCACAGGAGATGCACGGGTCGTAGTTGCGGATGGTCTGCTCGCACCGGTGGCCGAGCTCGGCGTCCGAGAGGTGGAGCGACGCCTTGACGACGCCGACGAGATCCTCCTCGATCGTCTTCTGATTCTGGGAGGTCGGCGGCACGATCTTCGCATCGAGGATCGTTCCCGCATCGTCGATCTCGTAGCGGTGCCAGCAGATTCCACGCGGCGCCTCGGTGCATCCGAACCCTGTCCCGACCCGGGGCAAGGTCTCGACGAAGGGCTCCTCGGGCGGCACGTACTGCGCGATGATCCGGAGCGCCTCGTCTGCGGCGTAGACGGTCTCGACGGCGCGCACGACGATGCTGCGGAACGGGTTGCGCACCACATCGCCGAGGCCCACTTCGTCGGCGATCTCCCGTGCGAGTGGCGACAGCTCGGCGGAGTTGAGCGCGTAGCGCGCCAGTGGGCCGACGAGGTAGTTTCCCACGCCCGCGAGCGTCGAGTGCAGCGCGTTCGACCGTTCGACATGGGTCTCGGTGAAGTGCTCCTCGTACTCCGAGACGTCGATATCGAGACCCGTGCTCGAGACGATCCGGCCACGCTCGATCGGGTACTCGCCCGGCTGCCGGAGGGCCACGAAAGCGTAGTTCTGCTCGAAGTCCGGAAACTCGAAGCCGGCCACCCAGCGCGTGAACTCGACGGCCGCCTCGCGTGCCCACTCGAGCTCCGGCACGAGCGTCGCGAGCTCGGCCCGGGTCGGTGCCCGGTACATGCCGCCGACGCGGAGGTTGACGGGGTGGACGGCGCGGCCGCCGACAACGTCCATGATCGTGTTGCCGGCCTTCTTCAGGCGGAGCGCCATCTCGACGAGGTCGCGGCGATCGCGTGCCATCTCGACGGCGCCGTCGTACCCGAGGAAGTCCGGCGCATGGAGCATCGCCGTGTGCAGCACGTGGCTCTCGATCCACTCGCCGCAATAGACGAGTCGGCGCAGCAGCCGCACCTGCTCGGGGAGATCGACCCCGCACACGTCCTCCATCGCGTTGCACGAGCTTGCGATGTAGGCGATCGGGCAGATGCCGCAGATGCGCGCCGTGATGTCAGGGGCTTCGGTGAACTGGCGGCCGCGGAGCAGCGCCTCGAAGAATCGCGGCGGCTCGAAGATCTTGAACTGCACCTCCTCGACCTGGTCGCCCTTGATGCGAACGAGCATCGCGCCCTCGCCCTCGACTCGCGCGAGGTAGTCGGTGCGGATCTCGCGCGTCGTGCCGCCGTCAGGCTCGCTCATTGCTCGCCTCTCTGAACGCCGGCGCGTTCGCGTTGAACGTGCGCAACGCCCGCACGATCCCGTCGTCGTCGACACCGAGCGCCTGCCACTGCTCGGCGAGCGCGTTCACGTTCGGGCTCTCCATCGGTCCGAAGCATCCGTAGCACCCGCGGTTGTAGGCAGGCAAATCGCTCCGCAGCCCGACTGGGTGATCGGCCCGAGACAGGGAGTGCCGTGGGCGACCATGACACACGTCGTGCCTCGCGCCTTGCACTCGAAGCACACGCTCGTCGCTGGGAGCCGCGGCGGACGGCCGTTGACGAGCGCGAGCACGGTCTCGACGAGTTGCTCCTTCGAGATCGGGCAGCCGCGCAGCTCGAGGTCGACCTTGACGTGGTCTGCGATCGGCGTCGACGTGTCGAGAGTGGAGATGAACTCGGGGCTCGCGTAAACGAGCGGGATCCACTCCTTCACGTCCGCGAAGTTCCGTAGTGCCTGGATCCCTCCCGCCGTAGCGCAGGCTCCGATCGTGACGAGCAGGCCCGATTGCTCGCGGATCTCGTGAATCCGCTCGGCGTCGTGCGGGGTCGTGATCGAGCCCTCGACGAGCGAGATGTCGTACGGCCCTTCGAGCTCGGCGCTCGTCGCCTCGGGGAAGTAGGCGATCTGGATTGCCCCGGCGATCGCGAGCAGCTCGTCCTCGCAGTCGAGCAGGGACAGCTGACAGCCGTCGCATGACGAGAACTTCCAGACGGCAAGGGTCGGCTTCGTCGCGGTGGCCGTCAAAGCCCTCTCACCTCCATCAATGGTTCCATGGCGTCGAACCAGAAGACGGGGCCGTCGCGACAGATGAGGACCGGCCCGAGCTGGCAATGGCCGCAGTGGCCGAGCCCGCATTGCATGTTGCGCTCCATCGAGATCGCGATGTTCTCCTTCGGCACGCCGCGCTCGAGCAGGGCACGAGCCGTGAACGTCATCATGATCTCGGGCCCGCAGACGAGGGCGATGGTGCTGTCGGGATCGAATGACGCCCGCGGGATCAGCTGGGTGACGACGCCGACGCGCCCGTGCCAGTCCTCGCCGGCGGTGTCGACCGTGACCTCGAGCTCGACGTCGAACCGGCCACGCCAGCTCTCGAGCTCGGCGAGAAAGAGGAGGTCTGACGGGGTGCGCGCTCCGAGGAGGATGCAGACGGAGGCAAACTCGTCGCGGTGCTCGAGAGCGTGATAGACGGCCGGCCGCAGCGGCGCGAGGCCGATTCCGCCGGCGACGATCACGAGGTCGTGGCCGCGAGCTTCCTCGAGCGGCCAGGTCGTGCCGTACGGGCCTCGGACACCGATTACCGTGCCGGGCTCCGTGTGCACGAGCGCGTGGGAGACCGCGCCGACGTCACGGATTGTGTGCACCAGGGCTCCGCCCGGGTCCGGCGCGGCACTCGTCGAGATCGGCACCTCCCCGACGCCGAACGCGTAAAGCATGTTGAACTGCCCTGGTGCGGGCACGACGGGAGCGCCGAGCGGCTCGAGGACGAGCGTCGACGTGTCGGCCGTCTCGGCGGCACGCGAGACGACCCGATACGGCACGGGCGTCATCGGCCCGCGCGTCGTGCTCTCAGCCTCAGCTCGTGCTGGCGTCGCCATAGATGTCCAGGAGTCGGAGACGGGTGTGCTGGAGCCGGTCGATCATCACCGAGGCGAAGCGGCCCACGAGCTCGTAGCCGAGGTCGTGGTCGGCCTCGCACTTGCCACGGAGACAGGCTCCGTCGAAGGCCACCGCTCGCAGGTCGTCGACCGCGCGCGCGTCGAAGTGCCAGAGATACGGCGGGAAGAGCCACGACCAGCCGACGATCTCACCGGGGTCGAGCGTCTCGATCACGACTGCGCCGCGCGCTGGAACGTGTGTCGACAGGGAGACGCGGCCTTTCCGCACGAGATAGAACGTGTCGGCCGGGTCGCCTTCCCGGAACAGCCGCTCTCCCTGGGTGAAGCCGACGTTGCGAGCGCAGCCGGCGATCAGCTCGAGCTGCGGCTGCGTGAGCCCCGCGAAGGTCGGGCTCACGGCGACGATCTCGTCAAGTGTTTGCATGGTCGACCTCTCCGTCGGTTTCCCGGATCGCTGTGAGCTCCTCGGTTACGTCGATCCCGACCGGGCACCACGTGATGCAGCGCCCGCACCCGACACAGCCGGACGTGCCGAACTGGTCGATCCAGGTGCCGAACTTGTGGGTGAGCCACTGGCGGTAGCGCGCGCGAGACGAAGGTCGCACGCTGCCGCCGTGGATGTAGGAGTAGTCCACGGAGTAGCAGGAGTCCCAGCGGCGCCAGCGCTCCGCCGCACCGGTCTCGAGGACGTTCACATCGTCGACCGACGTACAGAAGCATGTGGGGCACACGAGCGTGCAGTTGCCGCAGGTGAGGCAGCGCTCGGCCGTCGCGTCGAATCGCGGATGCTCGACGTTTCGGGCGAGAAGGTCACGAAGATCGAACGACTCGACGTGACGTCCCATCCGAGCTATCGCCTCGTGCGTGACGCCGAGCGCAGCGTCTACGTCATCGGAGGTAGCCGGGGTCGCCATCAGATCCTCGAGCACATCGGCCCCTCGATCGGAGCCCACCTCGACGACGAATCGATGGTCGTCACCGACGATCTCGGTGAGCGCGAGGTCGAATCCGCTCTCTGCCCGCGGGCCTGTTCCCATCGAGGCGCAGAAGCACGTGCCTCCGGGCACACCGCAATTGACGGCGACGAGGAACGCGCCTTCCCGACGCGCCGAATAGTCGCGGTCGACGTACGCGCCCTCGAGAAAGACCCTGTCCTGGATCGCAATCGCGTGCAGATCGCAGGAGCGAACCCCGAGCAGCGCGAACGGCCGCTCGGGAGGCGCATCCTCGACGAACTCGGCTCGACCCTCGGCGTCTCGGTGAGCCTGCCAGAGACGCACGCGAGACGGCAGTAGCCACCGCTTCCACGACTGCGGACCGACGGGGTACCCGAACCGCGCATCGTCGTCACGCCGTTCGAGGCGGTACGTGGCGGCCTCCTGGATCTCCGTCCAGCCAGCGGGCAATTCGTCCGCCGAGGCGATCTCCTCATAGACGATCGCGCCCTCCCTGCGGGTCGGCCCGACAACGCAATACCCGCGATCCCGGAGGACGCCGACAAGCGCGTGCAGGCCGTCGAGATCGATCACGGCCGGGGCGGGATGCGTCAGGAGCGTCTCCTCGGACATCAACAAAAGCCTGGATTCTCTGTGACCAAGGTGCATCGGTACAGCCCCGGGACGGTTTGCGGGAATCCCGCAATTCGTCCGCGGGATCGTCTGTTGCGCAGAAGAGCACAGTACGTCAGCCTGAACGGGTGAGCCAAGCCCTCGCAGTCGAGCGTGTGCACCTGCGAGTTCGCGGGGTCGTTCAGGGCGTCGGCTTCCGGCCCTTCGTCCACCGGCTCGCTGATCGCCACGGGCTCTCGGGGTTCGTGCTCAACGACGTGGACGGGGTGGTCGTGGAGGTGGAGGGCGATCCGGCAACGCTCGCCGCGTTCGTCGATGCGATCAGGAGCGACGCCCCGCCGCTCGCTCGCGTCGCGAGCATCGATGCACGAGCGTGCCCACCGCGTTTCGAGCCCGGGTTCGCGATCGTGCTCAGCGAGCACGGAGGCCCGAGACGAACGGCCCTCGTCGCCCCGGATGCCGCGACGTGCGCCGACTGCCTGCGCGAGCTCTTCGATCCGGCCGATCGACGTCATCGCTACCCGTTCATCAACTGCACGAACTGCGGCCCCCGCTTCACGATCGTGACGTCGGTTCCGTACGACCGGGCACGCACGACGATGGTCGGGTTCTCGCTCTGTGCCGCCTGCCGCAGCGAGTACGAGGATCCAGACGATCGCCGCTTCCACGCCGAGCCGATCGCCTGCCCGGACTGCGGGCCTCGACTGACGATGCCGCTCGAGGAGGCCGCGGGCCTGCTGCGCGCAGGGCAGATCGTGGCCGTCAAGGGCCTTGGCGGCTACCATCTCGCCTGCGACGCAACCGACGAGAGGGCCGTTGCGCGTCTGCGCGCCCGAAAGCACAGGGAGGAGAAGCCACTCGCGGTGATGACCACGGCTCCTCACGATCTCGCCGATCCGACCGCCGTGGAGGACGCTCTTCTGCACGGCGTCGCATGCCCGATCGTGCTCGTTCGGCGGCGGGCCGACGCGCGCATTGCCCCGTCGGTCACCGCAGGCTCGCCGTGGCTCGGCCTGCTGCTCCCCTACACCCCGCTCCACCACCTCCTCTGTCACGAGGTGGGCAGGCCACTCGTGCTGACGAGCGGCAATCGCTCCGACGAGCCCATCGTGACCGAAGACGAGGACGCCCGGCTCCGCCTGGGCGAGATTGCGGACGCCTTTCTCTCCCACGACAGGCCGATCCATCGCCGCTGTGAGGACTCAGTCGCCCGTGCAGCCTTTCCGATTCGTCGCTCGCGCGGCTACGCACCCGTGTCGCTGCCACTCCCCCTGCCCGCGACGGCGCCTATCGTCGCAGTGGGGGCCGAGCTGAAGAGCACGTTCTGTGTCGCGCGCAACGCCGAGGCGTTTCTCTCCCCACACCTCGGCGATCTGGACAGCGAGGCGGCCTACGCGGCCTTCCGCAGCGATCTCGAGCTCTATCTCGACATGCTCGGCGTCAGCCCCGGCGCCGTCGCATGCGACTTCCATCCCGAGTACCTCTCGACCAAATGGGCCCACGAGCAGAGCCTCCCCCTCGTCGAGGTACAGCATCACCACGCCCACGCCGCCGCCTGCCTGGCCGAGCACGGCGAGACCGGCGAGGCACTCGCGATTGTCCTCGACGGCACGGGATACGGGACGGATGGAACGCTCTGGGGTGGCGAGGTACTCCGCTGCGATCTCGTCTCGTTCGAGCGGATTGCGCACCTCGAGCCCGTGCCACTGCCAGGCGGCGAGGCCGCGATCAGGGAGCCCTGGCGGATGGCTGCCGCCTACCTCGAGCGTGCCGGGCGACCGATCCCGTTCGAGCGCTGGCCGGTCGTGCGCGAGAGCCTCAAGGTCAACGCGCCACTGTCTTCGGGCGCGGGGCGCCTGTTCGACGCCGTGGCGGCACTCCTCGGCGTGCGCGAAACAGTGAGCTACGAGGGTCAGGCTGCGATCGAGCTGGAGCAACTCGCCGGCGACGTCGTTGCGGCGCCCTATCCCTGCACGGTCGTGGGCGGAGCGATCCGCGGCGCCGACCTCGTCGGAGCCGCCTGCGACGACCTCGCAGCGGGTAGGCCGCGCTCCGAGGTCGCAGCGGCGTTCCACGAAGGCGTCGTGGCAGCATTCGCCGCTGCCTGTTCGGCGGCGGGGCCACCCGGGACCGTCGCGCTCTCGGGCGGCAGCTTCCAGAACCTGCGCCTGCTCTTCTCTCTGCGCAGCCGCCTCGAGGATGCGGGGTTTCGCGTCCTCTCGCACCGTCTCGTTCCTCCGAACGACGGCGGCGTCAGTTACGGTCAGGCTGCTGTCGCAGCCGCAACGCTTGGAGCCTCCTGATGTGCCTCGGCATTCCCGGACAGGTGATCGAAGTCACCGACCGCGACGCGGGACTCGCAAAGGTGGACATCTCCGGGGTGCGGCGCGAGGTCAGCATCGCGCTCGTGGACGAGCCGCCTGCGCCGATCGAGGTCGGGGACTGGGTGCTGATCCACGTCGGGTTCGCGCTTGCTCGCATCGATGAGGACGATGCTCGCGAGACGCTGGCGCTGCTCCAGCGGGGGGCCGAGCTCCAGCGCGAGCTGGACGAGCTCCGTCTGGGGACGGTGTGACCGACCTCGCGCCCGAACGCTGCATCACGTGCTCCGACGAGGCCGTCGAGGCCGAGGTCGTTGCGGTCGACGGGTTGGAGGCGATCGTGCTCGTGGATGGGATGCACGAGCGGATCGCGGTCGACCTCGTCCCCGAAGCGGCCCCCGGCGATGTTCTGCTCTGCCACGCGGGCATTGCGCTGGAGCGGGTCGACACCCAACCCGGGCGGCCGGCTGAAGCCGGTCACCGCGCGAGCGCCTCATGAAGTACGTAGACGAGTACCGGTCGGCGGAGTTGGCGCGTGGACTTGCCTCGGAGATCGCGGGGCTCGTGCAACCCGGAGAGACCTGGCGTGTGATGGAGGTGTGCGGCGGCCACACGCATGCGATCTATCGACACGGTCTCGAAGACCTCCTGCCCTCCGAGGTTGAGCTCGTGCACGGGCCAGGCTGCCCGGTGTGCGTGATTCCGATGGGACGGGTGGACGATGCGATCTCCCTCGCCGAGGAGCCCGGGATCACGCTGGCGACGTTCGGAGACATGATGCGCGTGCCCGGCGGCCGGGGGTCGCTGCTCGAGGCGAAGGCGCGCGGCGCCGACGTCCGCATGGTCTACTCGCCGCTCGACGCCCTGGCGCTCGCGGCGAAGCTGCCAGACCGACGCGTCATCTTCTTTGCGATCGGCTTCGAGACGACCGCACCGGCGACCGCCGTCACGCTGCTGCGGGCGCGTGCTCAGGCGACGCCGAACTTCGCTGTCTTCTGCAATCACGTCACGATCGAACCACCGCTGCGAGCAATCCTCGAGACACCCGGGCTTCGAGTCGATGCATTCATCGGGCCCGGCCATGTTTCCACGGTGATCGGCACCGACGCCTACCGTTTCATCCCGAAGGAGTACGGCCGCCCGGTCGCCGTGTCCGCGTTCGAGCCCGTCGACCTGCTGCAATCGATCGCGTTGCTGTTGCGCCAGCGTGCAGAAGGACGATGTGAGGTCGAGAACCAGTACACCCGCGTCGTGCGGCGGGAAGGAAACGCCCGTGCGCTCGCAGCGATCGACGAGACGATGGAGTTGCGCGACGAGTTCGAGTGGCGCGGTCTCGGCACGATCCCACGGAGCGCGATGCGGCTGCGCGCCGCGTTCGCGGAGTGGGATGCGGAGCAGCTGTACACGATCCCCGGCGTGCGCATCGAGGATCCGAAGGCCTGCCGCTGCGGCGAGGTGCTGACGGGGCAGATCAAGCCATGGGAATGTGGCGTCTTCGGGACGGCCTGCACGCCGGAGCGTCCGCTCGGTACGTGCATGGTCTCGAGCGAAGGTGCCTGCGCCGCGTTCTACGCGTACGGCCGCCTGCGTCGGCCCACCGAGGAGCCAGTTGGCGCGTAGGCGCGCCGTCCTGCGGGACGAGCTGATCACGCTCGCCCACGGTGCCGGCGGCAAGGCGACCCGCAATCTCGTCGAGGCGCTCTTTCTCGATGAGCTGGGCAATGATGTCCTCTCCGCTCTCGGCGATGCCGCGGTTGTCCCGGGCGGGGGTCGCCTCGCGCTCTCGACCGATTCCTACGTCGTCCACCCGCTCGAGTTCCCGGGCGGGAGTATCGGCGAGCTCGCCGTCAACGGCACGGTCAACGATCTTGCGATGGTTGGCGCGACACCTCGGTGGCTGACGGCCGGGTTCGTGATCGAGGAAGGGTTCCCGGTCGCCGATCTCCGGCGCATCGTCGCCTCGATGGGCGCTGCCGCACGAGCGGCGGGGGTCGCCGTCGTTGCGGGCGACACGAAGGTCGTGGAGCGCGGGAACGCTGACGGGCTCTTCGTGACGACCGCGGGCGTCGGAACGATTGCAGACGGTGTCGACCTTGGTCCCCATCGCGTCCTGCCGGGTGACCGCGTGCTCCTCTCTGGCACCCTCGCCGATCACGGTATGGCGGTCATGGTCGCGCGCGGCGACCTGCAGCTCGAGGCGGAGATCGAGAGCGACACCGCAGCCGTGCACGAGCTCGCTGCTTCGCTCGTCGCGCTCGGAGAGGGCCTGCGCTGGATGCGCGACCCGACGCGAGGCGGGCTCGCAACAGCCCTCAACGAGCTTGCAGAGGCGTCCGGGCTCGCCGTCGTCCTCGACGAAACGGCACTCCCCGTGCGACCAGCGGTCAACGCAGCCTGCGAGATTCTCGGCATCGATCCGCTCTACGTCGCGAACGAGGGAAAGCTGATCGCGATCGTGGCCCCGCAGAGCGTTGACGAGGCGCTCTCGCTCCTTCAGGCTAGCCCGCTCGGCACGGACGCTGCTTTGCTCGGCGAGGTGCGTGCCAAGCCGGCGGGCCTCGTGCTCCTCGACACGACGCTCGGAGGAACCCGCATCGTCGACATGCTCGTCGGCGATCCGCTCCCTCGCATCTGCTGAGCAGTGCGCGGTGCCGGCGGCAGGTGCGAGCGGCCGCGGCGCACCGCCCGCGGCGCATGGGCAAGGAGCACGCCGCCGAATGTGGGAACCCACTATCCTCTCACTGTGGCTGACGACTGGAGAGTGCGAGTCGAACTCGCGGACGACGATGCGCGACAGGAGTTCACCGGGCTCCTCCAGGACGGGCTGAGCCCGCTTGGAGCCGATCTCGCCCAGGCGCTCGAGGGTGGGCATGTCTCGATCTCGGGAGACGACGAGAACCTCTTCATCTATGCGGACTTCCCGCAGCAAGCCGAGAACGCCCACGCCGTGATCCTCGCCGAACTCGAGCACCATGGGATCCTCGCGACGACGAGCCCCGTCGAGCACTGGCTCGTCGACGAGGAACGCTGGGACAACGAGCCCGCGGACGAGACGTGGGAAGAAGAGGTAACCGACAAGGGCTACGCCCCCTGGGAGGTGCGCATCGAGTGCAGCTCGCGCCACGAGGCAGTCCGTTTAGAGAAGACGCTCGAGAGCGAGGGGTACGAGCCCATCCGCCAGTGGTCGCATCTGATCGTCGGCGCAGCGACGCGCGAGGACGCGGACGCGCTCGCAGCGCGACTCCACGGCGAGGTTGCGCTCGGTGGTGCCGTTGTTTGGGAGGAAGCGATCGACTCCAAGGTCGTGCGTCCGTTCGTCTTCTTCGGCTGAGGCGCGGCTCCACCGGCAGACATGGCGGACGATCTCGACCCACTCGAGCAGCACCTTCTCGCGGCCCTCGTCGCACTCGAGCCGTCGATCACACCCCGCCCTGCCGCTGTCGGGGCCGAAGAGCTCTGGAGAGCGCAGATCGCGAGCCGCAACTGTGACTTCGCGGCACGGTGGCTCCAGAAGGAGGGCCGGAGCTTCTACACGATCGGCTCGGCGGGCCACGAGAGCAATGCAGCCGTCGCGCTCGCGCTCCGGCCGACCGATCCCGCGTTGCTCCACTACCGCTCCGGCGCCTTCTACCTCGCACGTGCGGGCCAGGTGGGCCGAGACGGCGTACCGGACATCATGCAGGGCGTCACCGCCTCGATCGACGAGCCGATTGCGGGCGGGCGCCACAAGGTTTTCGGACATCGCGATCTTGCCGTGATCCCGCAGACGTCCACGATTGCGTCGCACCTACCTCGAGCGGTCGGTGTCGCGATCGCGATCGATCGCGCTCGGAAACTCGGCGTCGAGTGCGCGTGGCCGAGCGACGCAATCGTCGTCTGCAGCTTCGGCGACGCGTCGCTCAACCACGCGACGGCGCAGGCCGCCCTGAACACGACGGGCCATGCGGCCCACCAGCACCTCCCCGTACCCCTGCTGCTCGTCTGCGAGGACAACGGGCTCGGGATCAGCGTTCCGTCGCCCGCGGGCTGGGTGGCCGGGACTCTGTCGAGCCGTATCGACCTGCGGTACGAGACGGCGTCCGGCGACGATCCGGAAGCCGTGCTCGAGACTGCTCGGGCTCTCGTCGACTGGGTGCGCGAGCACCGACGCCCTGCCGTCCTTCACCTTCGCACGGTGCGGTACCTCGGACACGCAGGCGCCGACGTGGAGGCCGCTTACCGCTCACCTCACGATGTGCGGGCGGAGCTCGACCGCGACCCACTGCTCGCAACGGCAAGATGGCTCATGACGAGCGGAACGCGCACGGGGAACGCGCTCGCAGACGAGTATCTCGCGAGCCGCGCCGTCGTCTCGGAGGTCGCTCTCGATGCTGCGCGCCGTCCACAGCTCGCGACCGCGAGTGAGGTAATGCGGCCGCTCGCGTCGCACTCCCCGGATGCAGTCGCGGAGCTCGCGCGGAGCACCTCACCCACCGGGGAGCCTCTCACTCTCGCCCTCGCGATCAACGGCGCGCTCGCCGATGTCCTCGAGCGCCACCCGGAGACACTGCTCTTCGGTGAAGACGTCGCCGCAAAGGGCGGCGTCTACGGCGTCACACGGGGCCTCCATGCCCGGTTCGGCGCGGGTCGCGTCTTCGATACGTTGCTCGACGAGACGTCGATTCTCGGGCTTGCGCTCGGCACGGCCGTGAGTGGCTTCGTTCCGTTGCCCGAGATCCAGTATCTCGCCTACCTCCACAACGCCGAGGACCAGCTTCGTGGCGAGGCGGCGACGCTGCAGTTCTTCTCGCAGGGCTCCTACCGCAACGGAATGGTGGTGCGGATCGCGGGGTACGGCTATCAGAAGGGCTTCGGCGGCCACTTTCACAACGACGACTCTGTGGCCGTGCTCCGGGACATTCCGGGGCTCGTGATCGCCTCGCCGTCGCGTCCCGACGACGCCGCGGCGATGCTCAGGACGTGCGTCGCCGCGGCGAAGGTCGACGGCAGCGTCTGCGCGTTCCTCGAGCCGATCGCCCTCTACCACACGCGTGATCTCCACGAGGAGGGCGACGGGGGCTGGCTCGCGACGCCGACCACCGGGCACGTGCCGCTTGGGTCGGCGCGCACCTACGGCAGTGGGCGCGACCTGACGATGCTCACGTGGGGCAACGGTCTTCTCATGTCGCTGCGGGTCGCCCGCCGCCTCGAAGAACGCGGGATCCGGGCGCGTGTCGTCGATCTGCGCTGGCTCGCTCCGCTCCCGATCGAGGACATCGCGCGGGAGGCGGTTGCAACCCAGCGCGTGCTCGTCGTCGACGAGACGCGTCGCACCGGAGGTGTTTCGGAGGGTGTGATCGCGACGCTGATCGATGCAGGCTTCGACGGCCAACTCGCCCGCGTGACGAGCAAGGACTCGTTCATACCACTCGGGAACGCTGCGAACCTCGTGCTCCTCTCGGAGGACGAGATCGAAGCAGCGGCTCTCGCGCTCGTCTGACCCGGATGTCGACAGGGATGAATCACCGCCGATTGCACGCCTCTTCGATCAGTGGTTTCCCGGCACTCCCTCGCTGCGCTGCCACGCGTAAGGCCACGTCCCGGGTTCGCCGGTGCAGAGACTGCACGAACCCCGTCCCTGCTGCTTGCGCCGACGATCGACCATGGCGAGAGCGTGGATACGCCAGGCTGTTTTGCCGGCAGTGGGCACACCTACCAGACGGAGAGCGCGGGCAGCGCAGGGTCGCCGCCGATGCACTGCCACGCGTAGAGCACGGTCCCGATATCGCCGGTCCAGAGGCCGAACCTCGGCCCGTGCAGCTCACGCTGCCCGTCGAGTTGGGCGAGCGCATGCATCGCGAACGAGCGAGCACGGGCCAACCAGATCTCGTCGCCTGTCCGCGCGTAGAGTGCGAGGAACGCATACCCATTTCCGGCGCTCCCGTGACAGAGCCCGGCCCCCTTCGCGAGCGGCCCCGCCTGCCACGTCAGCTCTCCACCCGCTACGAGGATGGCGTCGAGCTCCGGGTCGGACGGCAGAGCAGCGAGCGACGAGACGATGCCGGGCGCGCCGTGACACCACTGCGTTCGTGTCTGCTGGTGCCCCTCGAGTGGGAGGCCGGCCGCGACCGGCCAGTTGGCACGGCCATTGTCGACGACAGCCGTCGCAAGCGCCGTCCTCGTCGCATGAACGACGACTTCGTCGCGCTCTGCGGGTGGGAGGAGATGGAGGCCGTCGAGGAGAGCGAGGATATTGCCGGCAAAGCCATGAGCGACGCCGAGTCCCTGACTCGCTCTCTTGTTGATGACCTGCATCCACAGGCGACAGCCGAACGCCTCGTCGAAGCGCCACTCCGATAGAAGCTCCGAGGCGCTTTCGCCCCAGATCTCTGCCCATCGCTCCTCGCCTGTGCGCCGGTGCATTTCGCGGGCAGCGAGCATCGTGCCGGCCGCCCCCCACAGCAGTTCCAGGGTTTCGTTGCGCGCGTTCCGTCGCACGGCATCGGCGAGGAGCTCGGCCCGCCCAGATCCAGGGGCCAGCGTCTCGGCGACGAGGAGTACGCCGGCCTCCCCCACCCAGAGACTGGGCATGGGCTCGTCCGGTGCATGGCAACGGGCGAGGTAGTGCTCGTACAGACCCGCCCCGGCAGCCGGCAGGTCGAGGGAGGTTTCGAACGGGCCATGCGCGACGAGCCGGTGGAGCGCCCACAACGTTCCGGCCGCACCGAGGTAGACGCCGTGCGAGACGCCGCCCCAGTCGTCGTCCGCCTCGCCCGCGTCGAGTGGATGCAAGGGCCACGCACCCGACGGGTCGTACGCACGCCCGGCATCGGCTATGACCGTGCGTATCGCCGAAAGCACACGCTCTTCGTTCCAGGGGATGCCGCAGAGGGCCTCGTGTGATGACGGCTCGTGGAGCATCGGCGCATTCTTCCATGTGATGTTTGGCCGCCACGACTTCTGGGAAGATGATGCGATGCGATTCCGCAAGAACGCGAGACTCGATCCGTCGCAGGTGGAGGACTACCGCGGATCGGGCGGAGGCGGCGGCGGCCGGCCGGGAGGCGTGCCGATAACGCTTGGTGGCGGCGGGTTGATCGGGGTGATCGTGCTCGTCGCGTTCCTGCTGCTCAGCGGGGGCGGCGGGGGCGTCGGCGATCTCGGCGCTCTTGCGGGCCAGACCGTCGGCCCTGGAACAGCCTCCACCGATCTCCAGACCGAGTGCCGCACCGGAGCCGACGCGAACGAGCGTGACGATTGCCGCATCGTCGCGGTCGTCAACAGCGTCCAGGCGTACTGGGATAAGACCTTGCGGAACTACGAGCCTGCGAGGACGCGGTTCTTCACCGACAGCATCCAGACCGGCTGCGGTGCGGCGACCTCAGCCGTGGGTCCGTTCTACTGCCCACGCGACCGCTACGTCTATATCGATCTCGGATTCTTCGAGGATCTCCAGTCACAGCTCGGCGCCACTGGCGGCCCGCTCGCCGAGGCCTACGTTCTCGCGCACGAGTACGGGCACCATGTACAGAATCTGACCGGCGCACTGCGGAGCGCGAACCGCGATACAGGCCCGCAGGGGGGCCAGGTGCGGCTCGAGCTCCAGGCCGATTGCTACGCCGGACTGTGGGTCGGCCATGCCCTCGACACCGGGTTCGTCGAGGACATCACCCGTCAGGATGTTGCGGACGCACTCGACGCCGCGGCAGCGGTAGGCGACGACCGCATCCAGGGACGGGCCGGAGGGCAGGTTCGGCCCGAGTCGTGGACGCACGGATCGGCCGAGCAGCGGCAGAGCTGGTTCGTGAAAGGCATCGAGGGATCAGGCCCCACGAGCTGCGACACGTTCCGCGGGCGCGTGTAAGCCCAGGGCCTGCTCACGCCCGGCCGGAACACATCGGGGTCGCGGCTGTATGAGAAAGAGGCTGGGATCGCAGATGTCTACCGTACTCGAGCTACAAACTATCGACGCACAATACATGAAATGAAATACGTACTTACCCGCAGGTTGGCCCCGCAGGCCTGCGGAGGCCTCGCCTCGCATCTACTGTTGAGGTATGGGGTACCACCGCATCGTTGTCGGCGTCGACGGAAGCGAATCCGGGTTCGAGGCGCTTCGTCAGGCGCTCCTGCTGCTGCCGCCCGAAGGCGTGCTGCACGCGGTCACGGTGATCGACGACACGGCGGCCGTGCACGCCGGAGCGGGCTCGCGGGCTGTTGCGGAAATCAACGCGGGTGCGCTCCGCGCCCGTGACGAGGCCGCTCGAATGCTCGAAGGCCGCACGCTCAGCAAGACGCACTTGATCCATGGAGTGCCTTCGCGGACGCTGCTGGCCGTTGCAGGCACGGAGCATGCGGACCTCCTCGTCATCGGCGGCCGCCACCGCAGCCGCATTGCAGGGATCCTGCTTGCGGGGACGATGACGACGGTGCTACGAAATGCCGCGTGCTCGGTTCTACTCGCGATCATCAGGCCCGGCGAGGTGTGGCGTCCCCAGCGGATCATCGTTGGGCTGGACGGTTCAGCGCACTCGCTAGCCGCGCTCGGCGTCGCAGACGAGTTCGCCGCACGGTTCAACGGGACGGTGTCAACGACGGCCTCTCTCGGCGGCAAGCTGATCGCAAAGGACGGCGAGTGGACGGCCCGTGTGGACGAGTGGCCCGATGCGCATCCCGTCGACGCCCTTGACGATGCGTCGGCAACGGCCGACCTCGTCGTCATCGGCTCGAGGGGGCTGCATGGCGTGAAGACGCTCGGGAGCGTCGGTGAACGTGTCGCCCATCGAGCCCGCTGCTCGGTTC
>Ga0163153_10003306_pt1 | contig 21816 bp, 13 predicted proteins | sample OliLakLV19MP6IB1_FD_148629 | JGI IMG/M metagenome (GOLD analysis project Ga0163153, IMG submission 148629) | Freshwater microbial mat bacterial communities from Lake Vanda, McMurdo Dry Valleys, Antarctica - Oligotrophic Lake LV.19.MP6.IB-1 | ecosystem: Environmental > Aquatic > Freshwater >...
GCCCGCCCCCGGCACCCCCCTCGCTCGACGGTGCTGCCACCCAGAATGTAGCTGCAGCCCTTGCCGAACTGGCACGCCGCCGAGAGCGCACTTCCCGGCCGCCGAAGCTTCCGTCGGGGTGAACACCGCGATGAGACCGAGCAGAGCGAGACTGCGTACGATCATGGCGCTCCCTCTGGTTCCGCCGGCCGCGCGACGTGCCCGGTCGGCCTGCTGCGGACAAGGTACACTACATATACGTCGGCTGTCGCGGGTGATCTGCGAAGAGCTCGTCTTTGCGCTTCACCAGGTCCTGCGCGGTGATCGGGCCGCCGCCGCCCGAGATCTGGTTCACGATGTGCCAGCCCTTGATGAGCGTGACCTCGCCGCCCCAGACGATGAAGCCCTGGCCGTTCACGTCGCCCGCCGCCTCGCTGGCGAGGAAGACCACCAGCTCGGCCGGCCAGCGCGGGTGAAACACGTCGAAGCCCGACTCGGGCTTGGCGAACATCGAGTTGTTCGGCATCGACTCGGTCATGCGGGTGCGTGCGCGCGGCGCCATGAAGTTGGACGTGACGCCGTACTTGCCCATCTCGCGCGCGATGCTGATGGTGAGCGCCGCGACCGCGGCCTTGGCCATCGCGTAGTTGCTGTTGCCGGCCGATCCGAGCAGGCCTGCTTCGGAGGCGGTGTTGATCACGCGCCCGTAGGTCGAGCCGCTGGACTTGGCGGCCTCGCGCCAGCGTGCAGCGGCGTGGCGCACCATCGCGAAGTGACCCTTGCAGTGCACCTTCATGACGAGGTCGAACTCTTCCTCGGCCATGTTGAAGCTCATCCGGTCGCGCAGCACGCCGGCGTTGTTCACCAGGATGTCGAGCTTGCCGAAGCTGTCGTAGGCCTGCTCGATGGTGCGGCGGGCGCCGTCCCAGCTCGCGATGTCCTCGTAGTTGGCCGCCGCTTTGCCGCCGGCGGCGACGATGTCGCGCACCACCTCGTCGGCGGGCGAGCGGTCGCCGCCGTCGCCGGCGAGCGAGGCTCCGATGTCGTTGACGATGACGGTGGCGCCGTCGGCGGCGAGCGCCAGGGCTTCCTCGCGTCCCAGGCCGCGGCCGGCGCCGGTGACGATGGCAACTTTTCCTTCGAGAAGAGGCATTCGACGGTTACTCCAGCAGGCTCGCAGGACGGTCGAGGAAGGCGAGCGAGGCCGAGCCGCCCCCCGGGATGGACGGACAAGTGAGCGGTGCGGGCGTGTTGCGCACGGCGATGAACTTCGACGTGGTGTCGTTGGTGGTCGACGGCGCCTTCGGCGGGGCCGCAGCGCAGAACAGGGTGTCGCTGCCGACCTCGAAGCGGAGCGCCATGATGCCCTGCGGAGCACCGCTCAACGGGTAGAGCGCCGTCCCCTTGCCCCGGATCGTCAGTGTGCCGTTGCGCAGCGTCGCAGTGGTGATTGGTCCGAGGAAGCGCTGCGGGTCGCTGTAGCGGTAGCCGGGCTTGCTCGCGGTTCCGGTGAGCCGCCAGCCAACCTGCGGCAGCGCGACCGAGATCACGCCGCTGCCGCCGTCGCCGTCGTAGACGGTCAGCATGCCACCGCCGGAAACGGTCGGGTCGCCGGCGCTGCCCCAGGCGGGCACCACAACCCCGCTCGGCGACACCCCGAACTTGGCCGAGCGGAAGGACAGGGTGCGTCCGTTCAGGTTGATCGGCGGGGTCGCGTCGTCGCGCAGGGTGAGCGCCGTCGTGCGGACGCCGGTCGCCGTCGGGCCGCCCGGGACGCTGTTCGGATTGGCCGGATCGGAGCCCGCGTCGAGCTCGTCGCGGTCGAAGAAGCCGTCCTCGTCGCGATCGACGCCGATACGCTCGCCCGAGCCCGGCGGCACGCAGGTGTAGGTCAGCTCCTGCCCGGCGGTGCTGGCGAGCGCGCGCAAAGCGGCGTCGCTCAGCGTCTCGACGTCACGATCGGTCTGGAAGGAGCCGCCGGTGAGCCAGGCGCCGCGCTGCTCGCCGGCGATCGTCCCCTTCACGACCAGATTGCACTGCACCGGGCTGGTGGAGGTGCGCGCGATCAGCACGTCGATGCGCGGATTCGCCACCGCGGCGTTGCTGCTGGTGAGAGTGATCTGCTGCCCGACGGCCGGAAACAGGTTGCTGTCGAACGCGAGCATGAACTGTTCGAGGTCGAGCTGGTTCTGCGTCGAGAGCTGGAAGACGGTCGCCGACAGGAAGCGGAACACGGTGTCGATCGAGCCGTCGTGCAGGAAGCCGGTGCCACGAACCTGTGGTCCGAGATTGCCGTTGTTGACGGCCTCGATGCCGGCAACCTGCGGCATGCCGAACATGCCGACCTTCTGGTACGCGTTGCGCGTGTGCGCGACCTTGAACATCTGGGTCTCGCCCTCGAAGGTCGTGAAGCCGTCGCTGCCGAAGAAGCCCGAGGAGCGGTTCAGGGTGTGGCAGCCGTTGCAGTTGAACACGGTGTCGCTGATCGCACCGAAGTACATATTCGAGCCCGCCTGCTGCGAGGCGGTGAGCGAGTTGTCGAGGGCGCGGATCGGGTTCGGCGGATAGGTCGAGGTGAGGATGAAGTTGCTGAACGCCTGCATGTCTGCGGCCGGGAGCTGCGCGGTGCGGCCGATCAAACCGACGAACGCCGGGTTGAACGCGTTGAATGCTGCCACCTCGTCAAACGCGCCCGCGCCGCCGCCGCCGTTGCGGTCGCCGCGCCAGTGCATCGCGCCGTTGTTCGCCATGCCGCGCAGGCTCTGCGTGGTCATCGGGCCCTTGAGCGGGTGGAAGGTGTTCGGGATGCCCTGCGCCGGAATGCGGAACGGGATCGGGTTGGCCGCGATCTGACCGTCCGGATCACCCAGGTCCCACGCCAGGCTGTCGAAGTCGCCGAAGACGTGGCAGCTCGAGCACGATGCCTCGCCGTTGCTCGAGGTCAAGTTCGCGTCGTAGAGGAACGGTCGCCCGTTGCGGATCACCGCCGGCTCCGGGTTGTAGATCGGCAGGTGCGCGATCTCGTCCGCGGTCACGAGGTTCAGCACCGAGATCGAGTTGTCGAAGCGGGTCAAGACGTAGGCGCGATCGTTCGCCTGGTTGAGAACCAAGCCGGTCGGTCCACCGCCGCTCACGACGATGTGGTCGTCGTCGTCCGGCACGAACGAGTCGTTCTCGAGCTGTGCGGTCGAGAACACGCCGATCTTGCTCGAGCCGAAGGCGGCGACGTAGACGGTCAGGCCGTTCGCCGTCACCACTAGACCGGCCGGCGTCGCCAGGCTGTTCTGCTTGACGCCTGCTGGAGCCGGCAAGGTGGCGTAGTTGATGTGCTTGTTGAGGTGGCGGGGATTCACGCTGGCGCCGTTCAGGACCGTGATGCGGGCCTCGTGCAGGTGGCCCTGCACCGTGCTGCTCGCCGTGCCCGGTCCTTCGAAGCGAACCTCGTTGCGCGCCTCGGTGTTGCTCACGTACACGCGCCCGCTCACCGGATTGACCGCCATGTTGAACAGCACCGTGCCGACGCCGGCGAAGTTCGTCGTCTCGACCGGCGTGCCGGCGGACGCGTTGATCGCGAACACGTCCTGATCGGGCAGCGAGAAGCGGACCGCGTTGTTCCAGTTGCGCCCGAGCTCGTCCTGCCACTGGCTGACGCCCTGGTTGAAGCGCACGATGAGGCCGACCTCGGGCCCGGTCTGGCCGTCGGCGGCATTCGGTAGCGGCAGACCGCCGGGGAAGGTCAGAACGCTCGGACCGGCCTCCTGGCAGCTCGGGGCGCCCGCGCCGCCGTTGCAGACGAAGCCTTCGCTGATTGGCGTGGTCTGGTTGCCGGAGTGGAAGACGGCGGCGTAGACGGTGTTGCCGTCGGCGCTGCGCGCCAGCGCGCGCGGCGTGTCGCCGAACAGGACCACGTTGGTCAGCGGCGTGCCGCCGAGCGTCGCGCCGAGGTTGGCCGCGTCGAACACCTGCACGACGGCTCGCCCGATGCCCTCGGTGGTGAGGTTTGCGGCCACCGGGCAGTTCTGTCCGCGGCGGGCCGTGGCGATGAACGCGCGGTTGCCGCCGGGGCCGGCGAACACGATGTCGCGCGGCTCGTCGCAGGTCAGGACCGTGCGCACGACGCGCGGCGGGCTCGATGCCACGTCGACGATGCTGACGCTGTCCGACAGGTGGTTGACGACCCACACCTCGGAGTTGCTGCGCGCCGCGACCGCGATCGGCTCGAGGCCCACCTGGACCGCGCCGGCGTGTGTCAGGTCACCGCCGCTGACGGTGAAGATCTCGAGCCGGTTGTCCGGCGTGTTGATCGCGAACAATCGCGTGCCGTCGGGCGACAGCGCGAGCGGTCGTACCTGACCGGTCTCGAAGTTGGTGAAGCTGCCCTGGGCGCGCGCTGCCGCCGGTGTCAGCATGGCGAGCATGATTGCCAAGACCTGGATCACTCGACGTGGTTGCAGCTTCCGTGGCATGGGCGCTCTCCGTGGCCTCGCGCGGGCGTGGCCGCCGGCGCAGGTGTTGGGCCCGCCGGGCAGTCCGGGCAGGCGATGCCCCCCTTTCATGCCCGAAATCACAGCGCGCACGCAACCTCGGATGCACCGGCCAAGGACGGTCAGAAGGACGGTCAGGGTGTAGGGCGGCGAGCCCGTCCGCCGCCCCGGCGCACGCGCCACACCCTCAAGCCGAGATCGCGCTGCGCGCCAGCCACCGATCGAGCACGGCCTTGAGCTCGTCCGGACGCACCGGCTTGCCGATGTGGTCGTCCATGCCGGCGGCGAGGCAGGTGGTGCGGTCGCCCTCCAGCGCGCTCGCGGTCATCGCGATGATCGGCAGCCGCCGGTCGCCGGGCTCGTCGCGCCGGATCGCGACGGCTGCCTGCAAGCCGTCCATCACCGGCATCTGCCAGTCCATCAGGACCGCGTCGTAGCGGCCGCTGCGTGCGGCCGCGACCGCCTCCTCGCCGTTCGCGACCGCGTCCGCGGCGAAGCCCAGCCGCTCGAGGATCCGCAGCGCGACCTTGGCGTTGATCGCGTTATCCTCGGCGAGCAGGATCCGTGGCCGCGCCGGTCGAGTGCGCTCGGGCCGTGGCAGGCCGGTGAGCGTGCGGCGGCGCGGTCCGGCCTCCGCGGTACCCTCGGACACCTGAGCCAGCAGCTCGCCCAGGCACGCGAACAGCTTCTGCTCGCGCACCGGCTTGAGCAGGCACGCCGCGACGCCGGCGCGCCGCGCCTCCGCCGTCCAGCGGCCGTCGGTCACCGCGGTGAGCATCACCAGCGGCGTCGCGCGCAGCGCAGGGTCGGCCTTGATGGCGCGTGCGAGCGTGATGCCGTCCATGCCCGGCATCACCAGGTCGAGGATGGCCAGGTCGAACGGCGCGCCCTGCGCCGCCGCGCGTTGCAGCGTCTGCAGCGCGAGCTGTCCGCCGTCGACCGCGAGCTGCTCGATGCCGCGCGCCGCGAGCTTCGCCGTCAGCCAGGCGCGGATGGTCGCGCTGTCGTCGACGATCAGCACCCGTGCGCGCGGCGCCGGCGTCGTGCCCGGAGCCGCGTCCGCGACCGTGCCGACACCGAGCCGGGCCGTGAACCAGAACGTGCTGCCCGCACCGGGCGTGCTGCGGACGCCGATCTCGCCGCCCATCAGCTCGACCAGCTGCTTGGAGATCGTCAGCCCGAGGCCGGTGCCGCCGAAGCGCCGCGTCGTCGATTGATCCGCCTGACGGAACGGCTCGAACAGCCTGCCGGCGGTCTCGGGCGCGATGCCGATGCCGGTGTCGGTCACCGTGACGCGCAGCGTGATCGCAGCGCCGCTCGAGCCGTCGAGCGCACAGCGCACCACGACGTCGCCCTGCTCGGTGAACTTGACGGCGTTGCCGACCAGGTTCAGCACCACCTGGCGGAAGCGTACGGGATCGCCGCGCACCATGCGGGGCACGTCGTCCTCGACGAAGGCGGCGAGCTCGAGGCGGCGCTCGGCGGCAGTCTCGGCGACCAGCGCGAGCACGCCGTCGAACACCTCGCGGAGCTCGAAGTCGACGCTCTCGAGCTCGAGCTTGTGCGCCTCGATCTTCGAGAAGTCGAGGATCTGGTTGATGATGGCGAGCAAGCCGTCGGCGCTGGTGCTGATCGTGCGCGCGAAGTCGCGCTGCTCCTCGGTGAGCGTGGTGTCGAGCAGCAGGTGGGCAAAGCCGATCACGCCGTTCATCGGCGTGCGCAGCTCGTGGCTCATGTTGGCGACGAACTCGGTCTTCGCCCGGCTCGCGAGCTCGGCGGCGTCGCGCGCCGCGCGCAGCTCGCGTTCGAGGGTCTTGTTCTCGGTGACGTCGCGGATCGACCCGGCGATGCGGATCGGGTTGCCGGTGGCATCCCACACCGCCTGGCCGCGCGAGTGAAACCAGCGCTCCTCGCCGTCGCGGGTGTGGACCCGGTACTCGGCGTCGTAGGGCACGCGCTCGACCAGGTGCCGGCGTACGTGCTCGAAGGCGGGCATCCGGTCGTCGGGGTGGATGTGCACGCCGAAGCTGCCGAACGAGGCGTCGGGCTCGTCGGCCGGATAGCCGAGCAGCTCCTTGTAGCGGGTCGAGAAGAACTGCGCGCCGGTGCGCAGGTCGTGGTCCCAGATGCCGACGTTCGAGCCGCGCACGGCGAGCTGGTAGCGCTCCTCGCTGGCGCGCAGCGCCGTTTCGGCGCGTCGGCGGTCGGCGATCAGGGCGGCGAGGATCAGCGACGACAGCGCGAACACGGTGATGCTCGTGTACAGCCAGATCAGCTCGATCAGGTCGATCGACTCGCCGGCCTGCACGATGCCGGAGAACGGTCCGAAGCCCTGCAGGGTCGACAAGGTCGCACGCAGGGTGAACACCAGCGTGGCCAGGGCGGTGACGAACGGGCCCAGGCGCATCGCGGCCCAGAGGCCGAGTGGCAGCAGGACCGGAGGCGGAATCAGCTCGGTCCCGGCGGAGAGCGGAAAGACGACCGCCGTCGCCGCGAGCGTTGCCGTGATCAGGAGCGCCGACTCACCGATCTGCGCTGCGCTGCGCGGACGTTCCTCCCAGGCGAGCAGGCACGGGGTGAGCGCGACGATGCCGAGCACGTCGCTCAGCCACCAGAGTGTGAAGCGATCCGTGAACGGGCCGCCGCCGATCCACGTCATCGCGCCCGAGACCAGCAGCGATCCGGTCGTGGCCGCGACCTGACCGCAGCCGATCAGGATCAGCGGACCGCGGGCGCGCGTCATGTCGAGCCGCCGGCCGCCCAGCAGCCGCACGAGCCCGGCCCCGACCACGGCCTCGCACGCGTTGCCGGCCGCGAACACCAGGTTCTCGGCCCAGCCGAAGCCGTGCAGCAGGTTGAACGCGGCGTTGCCGAGGACCCCGGCCAGGATCAGCCTGGGCCAGCGCGAGAACGCGCTCCGGGCGAGCACGCCAACGAACAGGCCGGCCGGAAGCCACAGCATCGAAAACGCGGGAGCCGCGAGCGACATCCCGCGTCCGGTCTCGGCGAGAGCCACGAAGGCGAGGGCGAACAGGCAGTCCTGGAGCGTGACCGACTCGTCGAAGGACGAGCGGAGGGATTGCCAGGACCGCACCAATACCGTCTCCACGTCCGACATCGGCCGGGGAGGGGTGCGCGCTTGAGGGCGCACGTCCGCACGGGAGTGGGCTGCAGCGGGTGCGCTGCGCGTTGCAACGGAAGACGACGGGACGGGCGCGCTACAGCTGCCCGTCCCGTCGCGTCAGCACTTCAGGGCACGTCCGGGCACGCGGCGGGCGGCGGGGTGTTGCGCGCCCCGACGAACTTCGCCGTGGTGTCGTTGCTCGTAGCGGGGGTCTTCGGTGGCGCAGCGGCGCAGAACTCGAGCTCGCCCGCGAGCTCCAGGCGGACGGCCACGCCACCCTGCGGCGCGTTGTCGAGCTGGTACATGGCGGCCCCGTTGCCGCGGATGCTCAGCGTGCCGTTGCGGATCGACACCGCGGCGATCGGTCCGTCGACCCGCTTCGAGTCGCTGTACTGGTAGCCCGGCTTGGTCGCCGAGCCGGTCTTCTTCCATCGTGCCGCGGCGAGCGGCAGCACGACTTTGTCCGTGCCGCCGTCGGTGCGATAGATCGTCAGGGTCGCGCCGCCGCCGCTGGCACCCGCGGTCGTCGGGTCCGCCGCGCTGCCCGGGGCCGGCACGACGACGCCGCTCTGCGCGAAGCCGTACCTGGCCGAGCGGAAGCTGATGCGGCTCGTGTTCGGGTTGATCGGCGCGCCCGGATCGTCGCGCAGGCTGAGCGACGTCGCCCAGATGAGGATCGGCTCGAGCGGGAAGCTGCCCGGATCGGCGGGATCGGTGCCGGCGTCGATCTCGTCGCGGTCGAAGGCGCCGTCCTCGTCGCGATCGACGCCGATGCGCTGGCCCGAGCCACGCGGCACCGCGGTGTAGGTGACCTCCTGACCCGGCAGGATCGCGCTCGCGCGCAGCGCCACGTCGGTCATCGTCGCGTCGCCCTCGCGGTCGAGCTGGAACGTGCCGTCGGGCAGGCGCATCCCGCCGCGCTCCTCACCGGCGAGCGTGGTCTTCACCACCACGTCGCACTCGCCCGCCGTGGCCCGCGCGAGCAGCAAGGTCACGCGGGTATTCGCGCCGAGGTTGTTCACGGTGGCCGACAGGGTCACCTGCTGGCCGACGACCGGCGCCAGGTTCGAGTCGAAGGCGAGCACGAAGCGTTGCAGGCGCGTCTGCTGCGCGTTGCTGAGCGAGAACACGCTCGCCGACAGGAAGTTGAAGATCGTGTCGACCGCGCCGTCGTGCAGGATGCCGAAGCCGCGCACCTGCGGGCCGGTGTGCGCGCCGGGCGCGAGTCCGAACATGCCCACCTTGGTGTAGGTGTTGCGCAGGTGGGCGATCTTGAACATCTGCGACTCGCCCTCGAACGTGCTGAAGCCGTCGTTGCCGAAGAAGCCGGTCGACGTCGAGAAGCTGCCGTCCGGAGCCTGGTTCACGGTCTTGTCGAGCTGGTGGCAGCCGTTGCAGTTGAAGATCGCGTCCGAGATCGGACCGAAGTAGATGTCGCGGCCTTCCTGTTCCTGGGTCGCGAGCGAGTTGTCGAGCGCGCGGATCGGGTTCGGCGGATAGGTGACCGACAGGATGAAGTCGGTGAACGCGCTCATGTCGGTGGCCGGAATCTCGGTCGCGCGACCGATCAGGCCGACGAAGGCGGGGTTGAACTTCTCGAACGCGGCGACCTCGTCGAACGCGTTGCCCGCACCACCGTTGCGGTCGCCGCGCCAGTGCATCGCACCGTGGTTGTCCATGCCGCGCAGGCTCTGCGTGGCCATCGGGCCCTTCAAGGGGTGGAAGTTGTTCGGAATGCCGACCGCGGGAATGCGCAGCGGCAGCGGATTCGGGGCGACGACGTCCTCGGGATTGCCGAGGTCCCAGCCCAGGCTGTCGAGATCGCCGAAGACGTGGCAGCTCGAGCACGAGGTCTCACCGTTGCTCGACGAGAAGTTGGCATCGTACAGGAACGGCCGGCCGTCACGGATCTTCTCCGGCTCGGGATTGAACAGCGCGACCTGCCCGATCTCGCTCGCCGTGTTGGTGTCGACGATGGCGATCGAGTTGTCGAAGCGCGTGAGCACGTAAAGACGGTCGCGGCCCTCGTCGAGGACGAGACCCGTCGGGCCGCCGCCGCTGAGCGTGATGTGGCTCGCAGCACTCGGCACGAAGGTGTCGTTCTCGAGCTGGCTGGTCGAGAACACGCCGACCTTGCTCGAGCCGAACGCGCCGACGTAGAGCGTCGCGCCGTCGCCGGTGATCGCCATCGCGGTCGGCGTCGCGAGGCTGTTGGCCGACGTTCCCGGCGGTGCCGGCCGCACGTTGTAGTCGATGTGCTTGTTCAGGTGGCGCGAGGTCACGGTGGCGCCGTCGAGCACCGAGATGCGCGCCTCGTGCAGATGTCCCTGCACGGTGGTGGTGCCGGTGCCCGGGCCCTCGAAGCGCACCTCGTTGCGCGCGTCGGTGTTGCTCACGTAGACCTTGCCGCTCACCGGGTTGGCGATCATGTCGAACAGGATGGTGCCGACGTGCTGGACGTTGCTGGTCTCGATCGGCACCGCGGCGGCGGCGTCGATCGCGAACACGTCGCGATCGGGCAGATCGAAGCGCACCACGCTCGTCCAGTTGCGGCCGGCCTCGTCCTCCCACTGCGACGTGGTGCGGTTGAACTTGACGATCACGCCCACCTCGGGCGAGGGCACGCCGTCCAGGTCCTCGTTGGGGCCCAGTACCCCACCCGGTGCGTTCGCGCCGGTGGTCGGCGTGCATGGGGCGGCCGGGGCACCGCCGTTGCACACCAGGGTCTCGAGGATCGACGTCGTCTGGTTGCCTGAATGGAAGGCGGCTGCGTAGACGGTGTTGCCGTCGGTGCTGCGCGTGAGCGCGCGCGGAACGTCCGAGAACAGGACGAGGTTCGCCAGCGGCGTGCCATTGAGCCCGCCGCCAGGGTTGGCTGCGTCCCACACCTGCACGACGGCACGCCCGATGCCCGGCACCGTCGAGTCGGCCGCGATCGGGCAGTTCTGGCCGCGGCGCGCGGTGGCGATGAACGCGCGGTCGCTGCCCGGCCCGGCGAACACGATGTCGCGCGGCTCGTCGCAGGTGTTGAGCGTGCGCGCGACGCGCGGCGGCGTGCTCGACACGTCGACGATGCTCACCGAGTCGGACAGGTGGTTGACCACCCAGACCTCGGAGTCGCTGCGTGCAGCGAGCGCGATCGGCTCGAGCCCGACCACCACCGAGCCGGTGTGCGTCAGCGCGCCGGCACCGTCGACGGCGAAGATCTCGAGGCGGTTGTCGGGCGTGTTGATCGCGAACAGCTTGCTGCCGTCGGGCGACATCGCCAGCGGGCGCACCTGTCCGGTCTCGAACGCGACGAAGCTGTCGGCCGCTGCAGGATCGGCTTGGGCGAGCGACAGAACCGAGGAAAGTAGTGCGAGCGCGAAGCGCCCGCAGGCAGTGCGTGTCATGGGAGGCCTCCCTCGACGAACCGACTTGGTCGATCGCCCGAGCAATGGATCGGCAGGATGCACGATGGCGAGCCGCATGCGCAAACGAGATCCGCACCCGGAGCGCCCCCGGACGCCCAGAACCTGCGCCAACGGTCCAACGATGTACCCGAACGGTGGTGCCGGAGACCCCTATTCGGAGGCGCCGTGCACCGCGCGCAGGTCGAAGGCCGCGGCGGTGAGGGCGCGCGTGTAGGCCTCGCGCGGCTCGGCGAAGATCTGCTCGGCGGTACCCTGCTCGACGATGCGGCCGTCCTTCACGACGAGCACACGGTGGCTCATCGCACGCACCACCCGCAGGTCGTGGCTGATGAACAGATAGGCGACGCGCCGGCGTGCTTGCAGGGCGCGCAGCAGATCGACGATCTGCGCCTGCACCGAGACGTCGAGCGCGGAGGTCGGCTCGTCGAGCACGACGAAGCGCGGCTCGAGCACCATGGCGCGCGCGATCGCGATGCGCTGGCGCTGGCCGCCCGAGAACTCGTGCGGGTAGCGGTGGCGGGTTTCGGGGTCGAGGTCGACTTCCTCGAGCGCCGCCGCGATGCGCGCCTCGCGCTCGGCCGCGTCGCCGCCGAGGCCGTGCACCAGCATGCCCTCCTCGAGGATCTGTCCGATCGACAGGCGCGGGCTGAGCGAGCCGTACGGATCCTGGAAGACGATCTGCATCTCGCGGCGCAGCGCGCGCAGCGCGTGCGTGCGCACGTCCTGGATCTCGCGTCCGGCGAACTCGATGCGGCCGGTGCTCGAGATCAGGCGCAGCAGCGCCAGCCCGAGCGTGCTCTTTCCCGAGCCGCTCTCGCCGACCACGCCGAGCGTCTCGCCCTGGCGCAGCTCGAGGGTGAGGCCGTCGACCGCGCGTACGTGATCCACCGTGCGGCGCAGCAGGCCGGCCTTGATCGGGTACCAGACCTTGAGGTCGTCGCAGCGCACCAGGACGGGGGCGTCGCCGGCCACGGGTGCGGGCGCGCCGCGCGGCTCGGCGCCGAGCAGCTCGCGGGTGTAGGGGTGGCGCGGCGCTGCGAACATGGTCTCCACCGGACCCTGCTCGACGATCCGCCCCTGCTGCATCACGCACACCCGATCGGCGACCTTGCGCACGATGCCGAGGTCGTGGGTGATGAACAGGATCGCCATGCCGAGCCGGCGCTGCAGATCTTCGAGCAGCTCGAGGAGCTGCGCCTGGATGGTCACGTCGACCGCCGTCGTGGGCTCGTCGGCGATCAGCAGGTCCGGATCGTTGGCCAGCGCCATCGCGATCATCACGCGCTGGCGCTGCCCGCCCGAGAGCTCGTGCGGATAGGCGCCGAGCCGGCGTTCCGGGTCGCGTATTCCGACCAGGCGCAGCAGCTCGAGCGTGCGCGCGCGCGCCTCGGCTGCGCCGACCGGCCGGTGCAGCAACACGCTCTCGCCGATCTGGCGCTCGATGGTGTGCAGCGGGTTCAGCGAGTTGATCGGCTCCTGGAAGACCATGGCGATGCGGTCGCCGCGGATCGCGCGCAAGGTGCGCTCGTCCGCGCCGAGCAGCTCCGTACCCGCGAAGCGGATGCTGCCCGCGGGATGGCTCGCGAGCGGGTAGGGCAGGAGCTGCAGGATCGACAGCGCGGACACCGACTTGCCCGAGCCGCTCTCGCCGACCAGCGCGACCGTCTCGCCGCGCGCGATGCTGAGCGAGATGCCGCGCACGGCGTCGAACGCGCCCGCGCCAGCGCCGAAGCGCACGCGCAGGTCGCGGATCTCGAGCAGCGGTGGCGTCGCGCTCGCGTCGCCGCCGGCCAGCGTGGCCGACGGCAAGCTCTCGTCGAAGGTTGCCGGCGCCGCAGGCGCGTCCGCGAGCGTCTGTCGCGCCGCGGCGGCGTCCGGGACCAGGCTCTTGAACGCCTTGCGCGGATCGAACGCGTCGCGCACCGCCTCGCCGATGAACACCAGCAGGCTCAGCATCAGCGCGATGGTCGCGAAGCCGGTGAAGCCGAGCCACGGCGCCTGCAGATTGTCCTTGCCCTGCTTCAGCAGCTCGCCGAGCGACGGCGAGCCCGGTGGCAGACCGAAGCCCAGGAAGTCGAGCGCGGTCAGGGTCACGACGGCGCCGCTGGTGACGAACGGCAGGAAGGTGAGTGCCGCGACCATCGCGTTGGGCAGCACGTGGCGCGAGATGATGCGCGCATCGGCGACGCCCAGCGCGCGCGCCGCGCGCACGTAGTCGAAGTTGCGCGCGCGCAGGAACTCGGCGCGCACCACGCCGACCAGCGTCATCCAGCTGAACAGCAGCATCAGGATCAGCAGCCACCAGAAGCCCGGCGTGACCACGCTGGCGAGGATGATCAGCAGGTAGAGCGTCGGCAGGCCCGACCAGATCTCGATGAAGCGCTGCAGCAGCAGGTCGATCAGGCCGCCGAAGTAGCCCTGCACGGCGCCGGCGGCGATGCCGACGATCGAGCTCAGGATGGTCAGGATCAGGCCGAACAGCACCGACAGCCGGAAGCCGTAGATCAGGCGTGCGGTGACGTCGCGCGCCTGGTCGTCGGTGCCGAGCCAGTTCTGCCAGGTCGGTGGCGAGGGCGCGGGGGTCGGTAGATCGCGCGCGATGGTGTCGTAGCTGTACGGGATCGGCGGCCAGACGATCCAGCCCTTCTCCTCGATCAGCTTCTGCACCTCAGGATCGGTGTACTCGGTCTCGGTCGCGAAGAAGCCGCCGAACTCGGTCTCCGGATAGTCGACGACGATCGGGAAGTAGGAGCGCCCGTCGAAGCGTACGTACAGCGGCCGGTCGTTGGCGATCAACTCGGCGCCGAGGCTCAGCACCAGCAGGACGAGAAAGATCCACAGCGACCAGTAGCCGCGCCGGTTGGCGCGGAAGTTGGCGATCCGGCGCCGGGTGAGGGGAGTCAGCGTCAAGCCGGACTCGCGCTACTCTCGCCGCTCGAAGTCGATGCGCGGATCGACCAGCACGTAGGTCACGTCCTCGATCAGCTTGGTGAGCAGCCCGAGCAGCGTGAAGAAGTACAGCGTGCCGAACATCACCGGGTAGTCGCGGTTGATCGCGGCCTCGAAGCCGAGCAGCCCGACGCCGTCGAGCGAGAAGATCACCTCGGTGAGCAGCGCGCCGGTGAACAGCATGCCGATGAACGCGGCCGGGAAGCCCGCGATGACGATCAGCATCGCGTTGCGGAACACGTGCCCGTAGAGCACCCGGCGCTGCGAGAGACCCTTGGCGCGCGCGGTGACGACGTACTGCTGGCCGATCTGGTCGAGGAACGAGTTCTTGGTGAGCATGGTGAGGCCGGCGAAGCCGCCGATCACCATCGACAGCACCGGCAGGGTGATGTGCCAGAGATAGTCGAGGATCTTGCCGCCCAGGCTCAGCGTGTCGAAGTCGTCGGAGGTGAGGCCGCGCAGCGGGAACCAGTCGACATAGCGCCCGCCCGCGAACACCACGATCAGCACGATGGCGAACAGGAAGCCCGGGATCGCGTTGCCGAGGATCACCGCGCCCGAGGTCCAGACGTCGAAGCGCGAGCCGTCGCGGACCGCCTTGGCGATGCCGAGCGGGATCGAGATCAGGTAGACCAGCAGGGTCGTCCACACGCCGATCGAGATCGAGACCGGCATCTTGTCGAATACCAGCGCCACCACCGAGCGGTCGCGGAAGAAGCTGTTGCCGAAGTCGAAGCGCAGGAAGTTCCAGACCATCAGCAGGAAGCGCTCGTGCGCTGGCTTGTCGAAGCCGAACTGCTTCTCGAGCTCGGCGATGAACGCCGGGTCGATGCCGCTCGAGCCGTGGTACTTGCTCGAGCCCGAGCCCGCGGCCGACGGATCGCCCGGACGCGCGCTGCCGCTCGCGACCTCGCCCTGCTGGCTGCCGCCGATGCGCGCCGTGGCCTGCACGGCGGTGCCCTTGATGCGCGCCAGCACCTGCTCGACCGGTCCACCCGGGGCCGCATTGATGATGACGAAGTTCAGCAGCATGATGCCGAGCAGCGTCGGCACCAGCAGGAGGATGCGGCGGAAGATGTAGGCGGCCATCGCGCTGTAGCCTCGTCGCGCCGGGCGAGCCCGCTCAGCTCTTCGGGCGCGGCGTGCGCGCCTCGAGCGACTTTGCCCGCTCGGGATCGATCCACCAGGTGTCGATCTGCACGCCCTGATCGGGCACCACCGCCGGGCGGCCGAACTTGTCCCAGTAGGCGACGCGGTCACTCGCCAGGTGCCACTGCGGGATCACCCAGTGCCCCCACTGCAGCACGCGGTCGAGCGCGCGCGTGCGGTCGACCAGCGCTTGACGGTCCGGTGCCGCGATCACGCCCTCGATCAGCGCGTCGACGGTCGGGTCGGCGATGCCGAGGTAGTTCTGGCTGCCCTGCTTGTCGGCGTACGTGCTGCCCCAGAAGCTGCGCTGCTCGTTGCCGGGCGAGCTCGACTGCGGCCAGTTGGCGACGATCACGTCGAAGTCGAACTCGTCGAGCAGGCGGCGGTACTGCGCGCTGTCGGCGGTGCGGACCTCGACCGCGACCCCGAGGCGCTCGAGGTTCTTCACGAACGGCAGCGCGATGCGCTCGAACGCGGGGCTGACCAGCAGGATCGTGAAGGTCATCGCCTGGCCGTCCTTGCTCACGAGCTTGCGGGTCTTCGGGTCGATCTTCCAGCCGGCCTGCTCGAGCAGCTGCGCCGCCTGGCGCAGATTTCCGCGCAGATCACCCTTGCCGTCGGTCACCGGCGGCTCGTAGGCGGTGGTGAATACCTCGTCCGGGATCCTGCCGCGATACGGCTCGAGGATCGCCTTCTCGGCAGCACTCGGCAGGCCGGTCGCGGCGAGCTCCGAGTTGTCGAAGTAGCTCCGCGTGCGCTTGTACTGGCCGTAGAACAGGTTCTGGTTCGACCACTCGAAGTCGAACGCGTAGCCGAGCGCCTGGCGTACGCGCGGGTCCTTGAACAGCGCACGGCGCGTGTTGAAGGCGAACGCCTGCATGCCGACCGGGCGCTTGTTCGGGATGTCCTCCTTGCGGATCAGGCCGCTCTTCAAGGCGGGCGTGTCGTACGAGGTCGCCCAGGCCTTGGCGGAGTTCTCGAGACGGAAGTCGTACTCGCCGGCCTTGAACGCCTCGAGCTCGACGGTGTCGTCGCGGTAGTAGTCGATCTCGATCTCGTCGAAGTTGTTGCGTCCGGCGTTCACCGGCAGCTTGTCGCCCCAGTAGTCCTTGACGCGCTCGTAGACGATACGCCGTCCGGGCTCGAAGCTCTTCACCTTGTACGGCCCGCTGCCGAGCGGCGCCTCGAGCGACGTCTTGTCGAAGTCGCGCTTCTCCCACCAGTGCTTGGGCAGGACGTTGAGCTGGCCGAGGATCAGCGGCAGCTCGCGGTTCTCACCCGGTTTGAAGGTGAACTTGACGGTGCGTGGCCCGGTCTTCTCGACCTTCTCCACGTTGCCGTAGTACGCGCGGTAGAAGGGCTGTCCCTTGGTGCGCAGGGTGTCGAAGCTGAACATCACGTCCTCGGGCGTCACCGGCTCGCCGTCGTGCCAGCGTGCCTCGGGACGCAAGGTGAAGCTCACCCACGAGCGGTCCTCGGGCATCTCGATCTTCTCGACCAGCAGCCCGTACTCGCTGAACGGCTCGTCCGCGGACGCGGTCAGCAGGGTGTCGTAGATCTGCCCGATGCCGCCCGCCGGATTACCGCGCACGATGAACGGGTTGAAGCTGTCGAAGGTGCCGACCGCGGCTTGCTTCATCCGACCGCCCTTGGGGGCTACGGGGTTCGCGTAGGCGAAGCTCTTGAAGTCGGGGCCGTACTTGAGGTCGCCGTGCATGGCGAGGCCGTACCCGGTGTAGGTCTTCGCACCCGGCGCGCCGGCGGCGGGGGACGGCTGCTGCGCGCTGGCGCTGCCCACGAGCCCGCACAGGGCCAGCGTCGCGCTGCAGAGCAGGCCCAGGGTCGGTGTCGTTCGCATCCGACGAGATTAGCCGGAATCGGCGCCGGATGACCAATGCCGCGGCCGGGCGGGGCGATCGCCGCGGATCTCAGGAGCCGGGCTTTGCCTTGCTCTTCGCCGCCGCCAGGTCGGCCAGCACCTCCTGCGCGTGTGCCGCCGGATTGACGCTGCCGTAGGCCTTGACGACCTTGCCGTCGGGACCGACCAGGTACGAGATGCGCCGCGCCATCGTCTGATCGCGCGACTCGGCGGCTCCGACCTGGATCGCGAGCGCGCCGTCGTCGCTCAGCAGGCGGAACGGGAAGCCCTGCTCGGCGACGAACGCGGCGTTGTCGGCCGGCTCGTCGAAGGACACGCCGAGCACCTCGACCTGTGCGCTGCGCAAGGCCGGATAGTTGTCGCGCAGCGAGTTGCCCTCGGCGGTGCAGCCAGGCGTCATCGCCTTTGGATAGAACCAGAGCAGGTAGGTCTTGCCGGCCAGGTCCTGCGAGGACACCGTGGCACCGGTCTGATCGCGCATCGACCAGGTGGGGAAGGTGTCGCCGGGTGTGAGCAGCGCGGCCGCGTTCGCATCGGCCGCGAGCGCGGTCAGGGCGAGCACGAGCCCCACGGCGCGCGCCCGCCCGATCGCGGCGAGCTTCAAGAGGCGCAGCCGCCGATCGCCATCACCGTGCCGTTGGTCTTGCTGACGTACAGCGTGCCGTCCGCGAGGATCGGCGAGGAGCTGTAGCTCGTCAGGCCGTCGAGCGCCCACAAGGTCGAGCCCGTCGGCGAGAACGCGTACAGGCTCTTCGCGAACGCGACGAACACCCGGCCGTCCTTGTCGAGCACCGGCGGGTTGTTGCGGAACCTGCCCGTCAAGCCGGCGCGCTGCCACTTGAGCACGCCGTCGAGGCCGACCGCATACAGCGTGCTGTCGCTGCCGCGCGAGGCACCGAAGACGAGCGTGTTGTTCGTGATGTCGAGCGCCGGCGGCGAGTAGACGCGCTGGCTCGCCGCGCCGGTGCTGAACAGCAGCTGCGCGACGCCGGTCTCCTTGCCGGTCTCCGGATTCGTCTGGCGCTCGATCTTCCAGATGCCCTTCTTGGTGCCGATGTAGATCATGCCGGTGGTCGGGTGCACGACGGGTGCGTAGTTGGGCGCGCGTCCGACGCTGCCCGGCGGCTCGAGCTGCGCGCGCCAGAACTCCGCGCCGGTCTCGGGATCGAAGGCGCCAAGCGCCGCACCGCCGATGGTCACGTAGAGCCGGTCGCCGCTCGGGCTGAGCGCCGGCGACGCGTTGCGGATGCCGCCGCCGATCGGGTTGATGCACCACTTCGGCTGGCGCTGCTCGCCGGGGCACATGGCCATCAAGGTGCCGGCGCCGAGCGAGTCGGAGCCCATGTAGACGGTGCCGTTGTGGCCGATCGTCGGCGGGGTAGTGACGTCGCCGTCGGTGCAGATCTTCTGCCGCCAGGCGACGCTCGCCTTCGCACCGCTCGCCCGCGCGCCGGCCTCCGCCGGCGCGTTGCCCGGCGTGCGGACGTCGATCGCCCACAGGTCGTTGTCGCGTGTTCCGACGTAGAGCAGGTGTCCGTTGCCGACCGCCGGCGCCGAACGATCGACGGACTTGCCCGGATCGTCCGTCCCGCACCAGCGCACCGCTCCGGTCGCGGGATCGAGGGCACAGACCGGCACCTTGCCGACGGGCACGAACAGGGACTCGGGTTCGCCCGCCGCGCTCTGGACGAGCGTTGGCGCGCTGAAGACCTTCCCCTTGAGCTTCGTCGTCCACAGCACCTTGTTGCAGGTCGGCCCGGCGACCGGACTACGTCCGGTGTGCTGCAGGTCGAACTGGAAGACGGGCCAGCTGCCCGGGTTCGGACCGAGCGGATCCGCGGTTCTCGGACAGACCGGGTTCGCCTCCAGGCAAACGTTGCGCTGTAGCGCGGAGCCACAGCGCAGGTCTGCGCGCGCCACGCTCGCGGTGCAGAGCACGGCCAGCGCCACGGCGACGAGCCCGAAGGCATACGGTCTGGGCGTCGAGATTCGATTCACGGGTACCCTCGGGGTTTTCGTGTGCAAGAGCCGATCGGATCCAAGCACTGCCGGGACGACGGAGGCGTCGTGGGAAACTAGCGAGCCCGGGCGCGTTACGCGAGCGATTTGCGCGCCGGATCCGGGTCGACCGCCAGAAAAAAATAGGAGGCACCACGGGGCAGCGCCGGGGAAGGCGGTTTGCCCCGGCTCAGCTACCGAGCTTGCCGTCCGAGCAGGCGGCGATGAAGGCGATCAGCTCGTCGAGCGACCGGAAGCGCTTGCTGCGCCCCGACGCGACATGCTCGGCACGGCCGACGACGGGCCCGCCCCCGACGTCGGCCTCGCTGCCGAACTGGATCACGAACGCGCGATCGTAGGGGAAGGGGTCGATCGGCGGGTTCTTGTCCATGTCGGCTCGCGATCCAGGCCAGAACCCCGGGCAAGTCGTAAACGATTGGTAAACTTTCGGGAAAATGTACCACCCGTTTGATAGGCCGATGGGCATGGGGGCACCGCGGGCGCTCCGATTCGGCGCCTACCTTCTCGATCTCGCGAACCAGAGCCTCCTCCGTGGCGAGGAAGTGGTGGCGCTCGCCCCGAAGCCGTTCGCGGAAGGCGGCGGGGCTTGCGCAGGAGTAGGGCTGGGAGGGGGAACGGGAAGGGAGGGAACCGGAGGAAAGGAATCTCGCGCCAAGACGCCGAGGCGCCAAGGGTGAATGGCGCGCTTGCGCGCGAGCGGATCGGCGTGTCGGTCGAGTCAGGGCAGGTGTGCGACCTCATCGAGCGGGACGACGCTTGTCGTGACCTGCGGCGGTTGTGGATTGTCGAGCCAGCGGAAGGTGACGAAGCCGCGGTGGCGGCCGCCCGTGTCGAGCCAGCTCGTGCCCGGGATGCCCGGGTCGCGTGCCGCGACGACGATGCGTACGCGGCCATCGGGCCGTGGCGTCGCCGCCGCGCTGGTGACCGAAATCTGCCGCGCGCGCGCGTCGAAGCACTCGTGCCAGACGTTCTCGATGGTCAGGTTCCAGTAGCGGGTCTCCGGCGGCCGCGCGTCGATCACCAGCGCCTCGTCGGGGCCGAGGCGGAAGGTGCCGATCATGTAGAGGTTGTCCGGCGCCGTGTTCTCCGACCCCAGGCCGGCCGCCGCCGTCGTCAAGAACTGGTTCGGTGTGGTCAGGAGCTCCGGCCGGATCGTGCGGTGCAGGGTGGTCAGCTTGACGATCGTCCACGCCATCGCCGTGAGCTGCAGCGCAACTTCCTCGTCGGTCGGCAGAGACGACGGGGCAGGGCGGTCCAGCGGCTCGATCGAGTAGGTCGCCGGCTCCTCGCGCGTCGCGTCCGCGACGTACTGCCGCACCACGATCCCCGACGCGTCCTCCGGGATCTCGATCCACGTCGCGGCCTGCAACTCGTGCGGCGGCGGCCGGCGCTGCGCCAGCACCAGCTCGAAGTCGCCGCTCGGCAGGATCGCGAGGTCGCGGTCCGAGACGTGAGCCGCCATCCGCCGCGGCGTGAGCCCGCGTCCCGCCAGCACCTGGAAGCCGAGATACGCGACCGTGCCGCGCCGGCCGCGGATCCGGTAGCGCCGCGCGCCGTCGATCATTGCCAGGTGGTACGCGCCGTCCGGATTCGGTCCGCCCACGTAGCGCAGCGGCGTGTTCATCGCGAAGAAGTACGGCCGCTCGTGATCGACGTCGACGCTCAGCTCCGAGCACAGTGCGGTGACGCGGGCCAGCACGCGCAACCCGTCGAGCAGCTCGAGCTCGGTCTCGGCGTCCTCCTCGATCACGCGCGTCATGTCGTCGAGCATCGAGCGCACCAGGCGCCAGGCCTCGAGGGATTTCGTCGCACCCTTGCTGGGCGGGGTCTGGTCGGCGCTCATCGTCCTGCGCGCTCCTCCCGGGATCTACCTGAGTCCAAGGGCATGATCGTTCAGATGCCTCGCCGGCCCCCGCAATTGCAAAGGAGCCATGTTGACACCTAGCTGCACACGCAATACAGCTTTATGCATGCGAACGACCCTCGATCTCGACGATCGGCTGCTCGACGCGGCACGCCGCCGTGCGGCGGTGGAGGGGACGACGCTGACCGCGTTCGTCGAGGCCGCTCTCGCCGCATCGCTGGCGCCCCGCCCGAGGGGCGCCAAGGCGTACCGCTTCAGCTGGAAGACGCACAACGGCCGCGTGCTTCCTGGCGTGGACGTCGCGGATCGTGACTCGCTGTTCGACGCGATGGCGGGCCGGCGCTGATCGCTGTCGACACCAACGTCCTGATCTACGCGGATCGCGAGGAGATGCCGTTGCATCGCGCGGCGACAGCGGCGCTCCAGCGCCTGTCCGAAGGTACCGCCGCGTGGGCCATCCCGATCTTCTGCCTGGGCGAGTTCGTGCGCGTGGTCTCCCACCCTCGAGTGTTCGACCCACCAACCCCCGCGCTCGAAGCCATGACCTCGCTGGAGGCGCTTCTCGGGAGCCCGTCGGTGCGCCTGCTGACGCCAGGTCCCGCCTTCGTCGGACTTCTCCGCGAGACCCTCGCCACGTCTGGCGCCCGCGGCAACATGGTCTTCGACGCGCAGATCGCCGCGGTATGCCTCGAGCACGGCGCACGCACCCTGCTCACCGAGGATCGGGACTTCGCACGCTTCGCCGGACTCGAGGTGCGCTCGCTCGCGCACGCCTGAGCTGGTCGCCACCACGGGCATGACGACCGGCGTGACTTCGGCTATGCAGGGTTTCGTCGTCGCCTCGACCCGCGAGGGGACGGCGGCTGTTGCGGTACGCGCCCGTAGCTCAGTTGGATAGAGCGGCAGACTTCGAATCTGTTGGTCGGCGGTTCGAATCCGTCCGGGCGCACTAGAAA
>Ga0163153_10003312_pt1 | contig 21788 bp, 20 predicted proteins | sample OliLakLV19MP6IB1_FD_148629 | JGI IMG/M metagenome (GOLD analysis project Ga0163153, IMG submission 148629) | Freshwater microbial mat bacterial communities from Lake Vanda, McMurdo Dry Valleys, Antarctica - Oligotrophic Lake LV.19.MP6.IB-1 | ecosystem: Environmental > Aquatic > Freshwater >...
TTATAACAACTTTGTGATTATTATTTTGAATAATAGCTGTGATATATTTATACAGTGAATCTTTCCAGGATGGTTGGATAATGGATGATCGGTTTTGAACAGCAAAAACGAGTTGTAGATGGATTTGAGTATATGTGTTCGCCATAGTTATTGACAAAATGTTCAGGTGCTAAGTTAATTTGTTGACAGCAGAACAGATACTTTCAAGATGGATAAGGAATCAAATGGCATAAATAGTCATTAAAATTTTTTCGGCTTAGATGTTTTGAGTATGCCGTACCTGCGGCACGGGGAGTGTGCGTTGATTTTTTTTGCCGATATGCGGTACCTCCGGCACCGAAACCTGTTTAGATGTTTTGAGTACGCCGTACCTATGGCACGGGGAGTGTGCGTTGATTTTTTTACCGATATGCGGTACCTCCGGCACCGAAACCTGTTTAGATGTTTTGAGTACGCCGTACCTATGGCACGGGGAGTGTGCGTTGATTTTTTTACCGATATGCGGTGCCGACGAGACATAAACCTGTTTAGATGTTTTGAATACGCCGTACCTATGGCACGGGGAGTGTGCGTTGATTTTTTTTACCGATATGCGGTACCTCCGGCACCGAAACCTGTTTAGATGTTTTGAGTACGCCGTACCTATGGCACGGAAGTGTCAAGGTGAGTTTTTACCGATATGCGGTACCTCCGGCACCGAAACCTGTTTAGATGTTTTGAGTATGCCGTACCTATGGCACGGGGAGTGTGCGTTGATTTTTTTTACCGATATGCGGTACCTATGGCACCGAAACCTGTTTAGATGTTTTGAGTATGCCGTATCTATAGGACAGAAGTGTCACGGTGATTTTTTTACCGATATGCGGTGCCGACGAGACATAAACCTGTTTAGATTTTTTGAGTATGCCGTACCTATTGGACAGAAGTGTCATGATGATTTTTTTACCGATATGTGGTGCCTATGAGACATAAACCTGTTTAGATTTTTTGAGTATGCCGTACCTATTGGACAGAAGTGTCATGATGATTTTTTTACCGATATGTGGTGCCTATGAGACATAAACCTGTTTAGATTTTTTGAGTATGCCGTACCTACGGGACGGAAGTGTCAAGGTGAGTTTTTACCGATATGTGGTGCCTATGAGACATAAACCTGTTTAGATTTTTTGAGTATGCCGTACCTACGGGACGGAAGTGTCAAGGTGAGTTTTTACCGATATGTGGTGCCCATGAGACATAAACCTGTTTAGATTTTTTGAGTATGCGGTACCTACGGGACGGAAGTGTCAAGGTGAGTTTTTACCGATATGCGGTGTCTACGGCACAGAAACTTTCCCAAATCCCCAAAATTGGTTGAGTTACAAAACAAACTCAATAAAATAATCCCGTAGGGATTTATTATCGGAGAAACATTAAATCCGTCCCAGACGCGTGCCTTAGGTAGGCCCTATAAGATTCGGTCAACCGCCAAACACGTCCTTCACACGTTTCAACACCAATCCGGTAAAATGGTGTGAAAGGCCAAGATTGTTTTCCACGTTAAACCAATTTTCCAAATCTTGCAGGGTAAAGTTTGTATTGATTTCTGGCCTCCCTGCCAGCAGGGTTTGCAGGGAGACACCGGTTGACCTGGATTCAATACATGCTTTTTCAACCAGGTCATGCGCATTTATTTTCCCTAGTTTCATAGCCATAGCATTCTCTACCACATCAGCAAACACCAAACCATTGGTCCACTTAATATTAGCCAGCATACGATCAGGATGTACTACCAGATGAGCCATCATTTCCTCGACCAGCCTCATAGAACCCGCAGTTAATTTAAATAGATCCTCCATCACCTCCCATTCTGCATGCCAGCTACCCAGAGCACGCTCATGATCGGTAGCTGCACATTCCAGAATCGTAGCCACCAGGTGAGGAACACGGATTCCATTTGCTAAAACCAAAATACCGTTGACCGGATTGTTTTTATGCGGCATAGATGAAGATCCGCCCTTGCCGGGATCATCAAAGCTGATTTCTCCAATTTCAGTCTGAGCCATCAAGATCAGGTCTGTGGTCAATTTAGAGAGGTGGGCATGCAGCATACCAAGGGTTGTGGCGATTTGTATAATCGACTGTCGTTGACTGTGCCATGGTTTTAAAGGTTGGTCCAATTGCAGGTTTTGGGCTACAGAGGCACTTATGGTTTCATAAGCTTGAGCATCCAATCCGGTCCAGTTTCCCACTGCCCCGCCTAACTGAACCGGAAAACGAAGGGAATCCATAGACTGGTATACCGGGATCAGGCCATCGATCCAACCGGCAATCTTAAGTCCGAATGTTATGGGCTTGGCTTGTTGTAAAAAAGTTCTGCCTATCATCGGGGTATGCTGATGTGCTTCAGCCCGCTCCGCGAGTTGCAGGATCAATTGTTTGAGTTTGTCGTTTATCCAGTAGGCCGCTTTTTTGTATTGAATCATGGCCGCCGTGTCAATTGCATCCTGACTGGTTGCCCCGAAATGGATATAATGGTATGAACCCGACTCCTCTTTTTGAAGCAATTCAGTGCACTGCTTAAGTAAGGCGATCAGCACATTGCCACCCAGAGCACTTTCAACAGTTAGCCGCTCAATATCGATAAACCCGGATTGACAACTATTTTCTATAGCCTGGGCAGCAGACTTTGGGATGAGGCCAATGGCAGATTGGGCAATAGCCAATTCTTTTTCAAAAGCCAATAAAGCCTCTATCCGCTGATCAGTATCGAATATAGAATTGAAGGTCTGGTCGTAAAACAAATCGCGATTCAAGGAAGACATAGCCATAAAGAGATTTAAAATTAGCGTTATAATTTATAACTGGTATTTGGGTACCGCCTGGATTCAAAATGAATATCAGGCCCTTTCCAGGATTACAGCATAGCCCTGACCAACACCCACACACATAGTGACTAGTGCGTAACGTTTTTGGCTTAGCTGCAGATCAGTGGCTGCTGCACCCAATAGTCTAGCTCCGGTCATACCCAAAGGATGACCCAGGGCAATAGCTCCACCATGGATATTGACTCTCGGATCGTCATCTTTTAAATCCAGGAGCCTAAGACAAGCCAAAACCTGTGCTGCAAAAGCTTCATTGATTTCGATGAAGTCCATGTCCTCCAACGTGAGATTTGTTTTTTGCAGTAAAGCCCTTGTTGCAGGTACAGGTCCTATACCCATGATCCTGGGCTCAACTCCAACAACAGCCGATCCAATAATCCGCGCCAATGGTTTTAGTTCATATTCTTTTATAGCAGATTCGGAAGCCAGAATCAAAACAGCAGCGCCATCGTTTAATCCTGAAGAATTTCCTGCCGTCACTGTACCATTTGATTTGAATGCAGGTTTTAATTTACTGAGCACTTCCAGGGTGGAATTGGGTTTGATAAATTCATCCTGTCCAAATAAAATCTTCTTGTCTTTTAATTTTATTTCTACCGGAATAATTTCTCTACTCAGTCTTCCGGATTCTCTGGCAATAAGAGCTTTTTGTTGGGATAGCATCGCGAACCTATCCTGATCTGTTCTGCTGATGGAGTATTTTTCAACCAGGTTTTCAGCAGTGACACCCATAGCATCGGTACCGTATAACTCCTGCATCCCGGGATTGATAAACCGCCACCCAAAACTGGAGTCATACAATTGTGCATCGTTGCCAAAGGGTTTAGACGATTTGGACATGACCCAGGGACCGCGAGTCATGTTTTCAACCCCGCCGGCAAGGATAAGATGGGCATCTCCCTCCGATATATTCCTTTGTCCATGAACGACGGCTGACATCCCTGAAGCACACAAACAGTTGATGGTTTCTCCGGGTATAGTATATGGTAAACCAGCCAGCAGCAAGGCCATCCGTGCCACATTGCGGTTGTCTTCTCCTGCCTGATTGGCGCAGCCCAATAGGACATCATCAATCTGTGTCCGTGGAATGGATGGATTTTTTTCCATCAATTTATTGATTACCCAGGCTGCCAGGTCATCTGCTCGTATGCCAGAAAGACTGCCACCAAAGCTGCCGATGGGAGTCCGGAGTGAATCAATAATATATGCCTGGTTCATCTTTTATAAATGCAGGAGGCGCTATAATGGGAATGAAGCTGATTTATTGACTTAATGATTTAATCGGGATCAACATTACTTTTCGAAACTCAACTTCAGATCCTTCTGCCTGTAATGTAAAACTGCCTTTAGCGGCAGTAGCGCCATACCCATGATTGACCAATTCATGATTGACCCATACTTTGATTTCATTTCCAAGGCATTCGATGACCATAGTATTCCAATCACCCACCGGTTTTTCCGAATGGTCGGTGAGATTGGGGATCCTTCTGTTTTTGTCCCCTTCTATTCCCCAATCGGCTTTAGGCCCTCTTCGGGTCTCCATGTCGGGCACGGTTATGTCTTCTCCTATACACCAGAAATCACCGGCATTTTCATGCATCATTTGGACTTCAATGGATTGCGGAAACATGGAATACAACCTTCTTGGAGTTGATGCATGGACCAGGGCTCCACAATTTCCAGGAGTGCCAACAAACCGGTATTCCAATTCCACGCGATAGTTTTCAAAGGATTGATCGGTAATCAAATGTCCTCCTGGTGTGCCAAGGCTAACTAATATTCCATTACGAATAATAAAGGGGTTTTGGGCGGCGGGATTTGTATCCATTGCCGGCACATCAATATGCCAACCGGTAAGGTCCTTGCCGTTAATCAGATTTATTGAGGAAGTATTATTCTGGTCTGGCTTCGACTTACAATGAATCATCAAAAAAAGCAGGCAAATAACAAACAGGTGTGATTTCATAAATCCCGGGATTGATCTAAATTTATTGTACAAATTACAATTAAACATTCTATCAGGCTTAACTGAAGTGGTTTAGGTTGAGGTTGAGGTTGAGGCCCGAGAAATCGGGGAAGGTTGAGGATGGGGTACAATAAGGTAAACCCTATAGATCAAAACAGCACAGATCAACATCACCGCGACGCTGATAAATCCCAGGGTAGGGTAGTTTTCAATAGGACTGTGGCTGTCTTTTTGGGTTACGATCATACCCGCAACAGCAGCAGCAATCCCGCCGGCAATTTGTTGTAGGGAGGAGCTAATACTCATAAACGCCCCGCGATCTTTGAGTCCGGGAAGGGCAGTTGTAATCGTTGAAGCGGGGATCATCCTGGACATGATCCCGGCGAACAAAAGGATATTAAAAATCATGATTCCCCACAGTGGGATTACCGGTAAATGGGTGTAAATGATAATGCAAATAGAAGCCCAGACCGATCCGAACAAGAATATTTTGAACCGGTCAAATTTATCACTCAACCTTCCGACCAGGGGCATGATAATAATAGAGGATATTCCAGTGGCTACAAACAACAAGGGTAATTGGGCAGGTGACACCTGTAAATTATTTATAGCATACGCGCTGCCAAAAGGCATCATCAAAAATCCACCGATGGATAAAAATGCGGTAGCTACAAAGGCCAGTTGATAACGCGGATTGGCTGATACCGTCCTGAAATGGCGAAAAGCATTTACCTCGCGAGCGCCTTCCAAATGGTCGTCCACTGGTTTCATGACTCTGAAAATAATGATAACAATAATCAGGGCCAGGACGACGATCATCAAAAATGGAGCATGCCAGTCCCATAAATTGGCCAGATAAATACCAATAGGAATGCCCAGAACCTGGCTTGCTGCAAATCCCATTTGAATAAAACCGATCGCCCTTCCCCTTACCTGAATGGCAAATAAATCAGTAATAATAGCCATGACGACTGCACCCATTACTCCGCCGAATAAACCGGTAATAATGCGCGCGATCAACAAAAAATGATAGGTCGGTGCCAATCCGCAACAGAGGGTGCCTATGATAAATCCCGTGTAAAAAAACAACAACAATTTTTTACGGTCAAACCGATCGGCAAACCCGGCAGCCAGCAAACCTGAAATCCCAGCGCTGAAGGCATAGCTGGATACGGCAAATCCAAATTGCCTGGGTGTAATCTGCAATGCTTTGATCATATAATCCCCCAATGGTGACATCACCATAAAATCGAGGATGATGGTAAACTGGGTCAGTGCCAACAGCGCAATGATGATTTTTTGATAGGGACTTAGAATGAAGTTATTCATGATTTTAGGGAATTAGAGCAAGAAGATTTTCTATGTTGAAGTCCTGGGCCCCGAGATGGTGGATGCAAGGCTTTCAGGACCACGTCGAGCGTTTGGTTTAGGGTGACGTTATTTTTATTTCCGGATCCTGAATTCCAAGAGTTGAAATTGAAGGGTTTCAATGCCAATGAAAGGGGTTTATACTTACGGGGACGGTTTGACAATGAACTCCCATTTGGCCGCTTTGACGATTTCCAGGTCTTTTTCAACCTGGGGCAATAAACCTTCCCAGGAAAATAATTTAAAATCTTGATAACCTGCAAGTGCAACATGTGGTGTTGGTTTATACCTTCCACGAGTCAATTCGATTACCTTGAGCCAGTGGGCTTTGGCGGCCTCCAGGTGGATAAGGGATTTATTCTGGTCGGTATTTTTGCCAAGTTTACGGAATGTATGTAGGGCAATACCGGCCCGGATTTTTTCTGAAAAATACAAACTCAGATAAGCCCAGGTAGCGACATCATCCCACTCTGATCCAAGGTCCACGTGAGGTTGACTCAGTTTTTTTGCATCCTCATAATAGGTAAGTGCCAGGCGGCTATCTTTTTCAGACAACATCGCCAGTTGCATTGGGGTAATCATGCTATCCGGCATCGGGAGTTTATTGAGTTTTTTATCAACGTATTGAGGAATTGTATATAAAAGGGGGTCCAGGGTTTCATGATGGATAAACTCATCAATGGAGATGAATGGTGAGCTCCGATCGACCAAACCATCTGGATTGGATGGAGCCGGTGCCAAAAACCCCTCTGAATACAAGGTATAATCCCAGGTCGAACGATGAAAAGAGGCCAGTCTCAATGGCATTTGACTTACCAGTTGATAAGCTCGGAATAATGGAACTCCGTGGTCGCTGCCGTACCTTCCGGACATCAGGGATTCCAGTTCTTTTTCCGATAAATCCGGATTATACAACAAACGTCCCCACAGGGCATAGCACAACCATTGTTTTTCAAATGCATAAGTCCAGGATCTTTTAATGGAATCCTGGATGGAATAATCCACTGCAGGAACATATCCTTCCGAACCAATAAAATACCCATTGACATATTCTTTGGAGTTGGTTTTTATATGCGTGCGAATAAAGTCAGCCTGTCCCCAACGGAGTATAAAAAAATCCTCGTTCCGGATCATCCATTGAATCCGGTAATTCAACGGCAGGGGATTCCAGAACCGTTCGTCCAGTTTACCGCTGTGATAATCATGAGTAATAGCCAGGCGTGGGGTAGAATGTCCGTGAGACCAATTGAATTTGATTTCTACCAGAGCCGGCTCCGGTAATCGGGCTTTATCCAGCAAGTTCCTCATAGCTAAGGGGTCCCCAGCCAATACAGACCGATGGATAAATTTAACCCGACGCGATGCAGCCTGCATTCCGGCAACGAAGGTTTCTTGGATCCAATCCTCTCTTTGCTGTGGACTCATTTTTTCATCAAAGGTGCCCATCCAATCCGCAAGGGTTACCCCTATGCCCGTCAGGTCCGGGTATTCGTCAATTAGTTGGGTGACGCTTTCCCTCGTATATCGTTTGACGGTGTCTGACAGGTCGCTGTATTCCGAAACCTTATAGGCTTTTGCAAATTCCGGAGAAACGGCAATATTCCAATTGACAACAAACGTTTGAATCCCTCGTACTTTGGCCATTCTGAATAACGCTTTCCAAAAATTTTGCCAGGTCTTCATTTCAGTTTCATTGAAATTATTCGCCAGGGGAAAAGATTTGGATGAAATCATAAATGAAAATGGATGGATGTTCCATAGGGATAAGGCATTAAATCGGTTGTCCACCATCATATCCAGGAATTTTTCCCAAAATTTCAAGTCCCTGCAAGTAGCTTCGTGAAGTGTAATTGCTTTTTGGTTACGATAAGGTGACCAGGGCAGGTTAAATTTGATGATCCGGTATTCCAGTCTGGGATTAGCCGTTTTATTTTCCAGGTTATTCAGGTCATGATAGATTTTCCAGGCTTCCCGGATTTCAGTAAGGCCATAGATCGCCCCCACAGCATCCTGATAAAGCAGACAAAGCGTAGCATGCCCGGGGAGCCATTTGAGCACGAACCCTTCTTCTCCAAGGGCTTCAAAATCCTGATCGGTAATTCCGTCTATGGGATAATTGGGAAATTCTGATTTAGAAAGTAAAATCAGATGAGGCGCTATAGCTGGTTTTGAGGTGAGTTGCTGCAAATTGTAGACTACCAATGGCGTTGTTTCTTTAAGCCGGGCCATGGCATATACTATACTTTCATTTTTATAATTATAGGCCAGGTGCAATTGGGCAAAAGAAGAAAACGGTAAAAACCAAAAGCTTATCCAAATCAGGACCCTCTCGTTCCATGGACTGGTGGATACTGGACTATTCCGGAAAGGAAGAATGTTCATTTTTTTGCCGCGCTTTGTCAAATAACTGTATAACACTTATTATTATTTGAAAATGGAAGTGATAAATTCAGTATCGGTTTTCAATTTTATTTCATCCAGGGTGTGACCGGTCATGATTTCGACCAGGGTAAGTTTGCCATCTATAAAATGGAACACCCCCAGTTCAGTAATGATTTTATCCACTACATTTTTTGCTGTTAAAGGCAAGCTGCAGGTTTGGACTATCTTAGATGACCCATCCGGATTGGTATGTGTCATCAATATAATTAGTTTTTTCGCCCCAACCGCCAGATCCATGGCCCCGCCGACGCCCAGCAGTGGTTTACCGGGCACTGCCCAGTTGGCAAGATTGCGATGGGAATCCACCTGCAAACCGCCCATGATTGCTATATCAATGTGTCCTCCCCGTATCATAGCAAAGGAATCGGCACTATCGAAATAGCTACTCCCAGGCAAAGCCGTTACCGGGATTTTACCTGCATTGACAGGGTAATGCATGGCCCCACCTTCATCTTCCGGGCTTGGCCCTATACCCAACATCCCATTTTCTGAATGGAGAATTATACCAGCACCCGGTTTTATAAAATCGGCGACCAAAGTTGGTATACCTATACCCAAATTGACAACATCGCCTTTTTTCAGTTCGGCAAAAGCCCTTTGAGCAATGGTTGTTCTTACTCCACCTTCCTTCTTTGAACTAACCAGTGATGCTGAGGTGCCCAGATCTTCCAGGGTTAATTTTGCCTCCACCAAAAAATCCACATAACAACCTGGGGTATGGATTTGCTCGGGGGGTATGGAACCAATGGGAACAATTTCTTCTGCCTCGACTATAACAAGGTCGGCTGCCGTTGCCATCGCTTTATTAAAATTTTGTTCCGTCATGCGATACATCAGGTTGCCCGAAGTATCCGCCTTCCAGGCCCGGATAAAGGCCACATTAGCCCGCAGTCCCCGAATAAAAACTTGTTCGATTCCATTTATAATTTTTGATTCTTTATCCTTAGACAGCAAAGTCCCTGCCGAAGCCGGTGTATAAAAACCACCGATCCCCGCTCCTCCGGCCCGGATGGCTTCGGCGAGGCTGCCCTGTGGCAACAATTCATATTCGATTTCGCCTGCCTGTGCTGCTTTCACTGCATCAGGATTACTGGTTAGAAAGGAACCGATCACTTTTTTTATTTGCCCGTTGCGAAGCAGTTTGCCCCCACCCAGCCCGGGCTCGCCGGTATTGTTGGCGATATAAGTCAGGTCTTTGACTTTTGTAAGTGCTAGTGAATGCAACAGATGTACTGGGTTGCCGGTCATACCAAATCCTCCAATCATGATCCGATCGCCGTTATTTACCAGGGCGGCGGCTTGAGTGAGGTTTAGGATGGGGACAGTTTTCATTGGATAAGGAACACGATATTAGAGATTTATTTCATACATCGAAAAATACGGTTTCTTTTTCCCCCTGCATATAAATATCAAATTGATGAATCTCTTTATTGTTTTCAATAGTCTTTACAGTCAATAAGGTGGATCGCCGATCGGGTGGTACAGATATCCACACGTCGTCTTTTGTATTCAGCCGTTCAAATTCTTTAAAATAAATCCTGGTGTAGACATGAGAAAGTTGTCCGCGCATAAAAAGGATGACATTGATGTGAGGGGCTTGATCACCTACCGGTCCGGGTTTAATGGTTTGAAAGATATATTCACAGGATTCCAGGGTCCCGGTGCCCTGCCTGCCGAACAGATTTTGAATCGAATCTTTCCCCCCTAAATAGTTGCCGCAATGATCTGCCTGCCACAGTTCGATCATGGCATCGGGGATCGGCTGATTTTCTCCATCAAATATTTTTCCTTTTAGAATGATGTGTTGTCCGGGAAAATTTTCGGGTACCATCTCCCCATTGTTCAGGCTACTGAATGGATAACCGTATTGTTCAGCCGTAAGCCCATAAGCAAAATAGGGGCCTACGGTTTGGGAGGGGGTTTGATGAATAGGGTTATTTAAAGGATCCATATCGGTCCAAAGAATTATATGTTCAGGTCAAACAATTTAGCAGATAAATTAACCAATGAAAACACTATGTATACGGAGTTTCTATGTAGGTGATATTTCTCAGCTTCCTTATTGATCCGGGTGGTTTAAGGATGAGCTTCATTTTTCGAAGGGCGTGTGATTTTTTCCTCTCAGCACGATATTAAACTCATATCCCAGGGCAAAACCCTCTTCCGTATAATCAACGTTAAATGAGGAAATCAATAAACTCCTGGCTGCTACAGGCACTCCTTTAAAAACCGGATCGTACTCCAGCAATGGATCACCAGGGAAATACATTTGGGTTGCCAATCGGTTGGTGATGTTCCGTCCAAATAACGAAAAATGGATGTGATTGGGGCGCCAGGCATTAAAATGATTGCCCCAGGGATACGCCCCGGGTTTTATGGTATAAAATTTATAACACCCATTTGAATCGGTCATGCAACGGCCACCGCCTAAAAAATTGGGATCTAAGGGGGCTTGATGTTGGTCTGCTTTATGTACGTATCGGCCTGCAGCATTGGCCTGCCAGATTTCAATCAGGGTATGGGAGATGGGCCTGCCTAATTCGTCAGTGACCCTACCGGCAATTATAATTCGCTCACCCAGGGGTTCTCCATTTACCTTCGCATTTTTTGTTAGATCCTGGTCATTCAGGCGTACGACATCGTCTCCGAATACCGGGCCGGTTAATTCACTGAGGGTATGTTTGATAGGCATCAATGGTTTGGAAGGAGCCCGGTATACAGTGGATTTGTAATCTGGGTACAAAAATGGTGGATGTACAGACCAGTCACGGGAGGAAGAATTCATATTATATATTTCAGGTTTTGGACTCACTGCCTGCGGGATTAGCCAGGTCAGACAATATATTTTTTGCAATTTTAAAAGCATGGTTGGCAGCCGGTACTCCGGCATAAACGGCAGTTTGAAGTAAAACTTCTTTAATATCATCAGCGCTTGCCCCGGTATTTTGAGTTGCCCGGATATGTAAAGCCAACTCCTCATCCTGTCCAAGTGCGGTAAGCAGGGCAATGACAATCAGGCTTCGTTCGCGATGGGTAAGGCCTGGCCTGGTCCAGATAGTACCCCATACATTTTTGGTTATGTATTCCTGGAATTCATTATCAAATTCTGTTTTATTGGCTTCTGTCCGATCGACATAGGTATCACCCAATACCATCCGGCGGGTGTGCATTCCGGCTTCGTATAATTTATCATTCATGCTTAACAGTGTTATTTATATCAATATAGCGAGTTTATTTCATGGAAAAAAGCCTTTCCTTGGAAGGGATACAGAATGGCTTCCCCATTTAAATTGAAAATGAAATAAGAGATACGTTTATTGGTGACCTTCAATAAAATGTACAATCAGGTTGGTCATTTTTTCCGGATTATCCAGGCAAGGCAGGTGACCTGACTTTTCAATAACGGCATAGCTGGAGGTTTTTATCAGTTCAGCAAGCTTTTTTACATCTTCAGGAGTAGTGGCCCTGTCTTCATCACCTACAACGCAAAGCGTTGGGATATCAATCGTTCCTGCTATCTGAGATAAATCTGCATCACTAATGGCAGCGCAGGTATCTATATATCCCTGAACGGGGCTGCGTTCCAGCATGTTTTTGTACCCCCTGACCAGGTCCGGAAATTTCAATTTATAATTTTTGGAAAACCATCGTGCGACCACTTCGGATGATATCGCGATCAATCCACCTTCTGTTACTTTTTTTATCCGTTCATTCCAACTCGAGGTCGTTCCAATTTTATAACAAGTATCGCCCAGTACCAATTTTAAAATGCGTTTTTGGAGTTGATTAGCCAGTAAAAGTGCAATCATACCGCCTACTGACAAACCAATGGGAATAAGATTTTTTTTAATCCCCAGGTAATCGATTAATGCGGTCAGATCTGCACAATAATCCTTCAATCCACCAGGGGCAGGGCAGGAATCCGATAAACCATGTCCCCTTAAGTCATGCACTAAAACATTGCCATAGGGTAGAACGAGCGGGGTCACACTATCCTATATCCTGAAATCCATACCCAGGGAATGAATCAGAATAAAGGTTTGATCCATGCCCTGATCGATATAGAGGTAATGGATTAATTGTCTGTTAGAGGAATAAAAAGACATCTTAGATAAATTTCAGTCCGACATAATTTTCAGCCAGGCTGGTTTGATAAGCTATTGAAGTTTTAAGATAATCAAACTTTGATTTTTGAAGCTGATACTCAAATGAACCTTTGGGAGCCCGTTTGTGGAAAAGCTCCGTCATAAAATGACTAAAATCCTGGGCACGCCAGATACGGTGCAGACAATCGGAACTATAATTTTTAAGGTTAGTTTCATTGTGGTGTTTATAATAGGTCTCAAACCCTGATGCCAACCACCTGGTATCAGCTACCGCGAGATTCATGCCTTTTCCTCCGGTAGGTGGAACAATATGGGCTGCATCACCGGCCAGGAACAATCTTCCAAATTGAAGGTGGTCAATCATATAACTGCGCATGGGTGTGATTGATTTTTCCAGAATTTCTCCTGTGTGCAGTTTAAATCCTTTCGTATGCAACCGGATTGCCAAAGATTCCCAAATCCTTTCATCGCTCCAATCCTCTGCGTTCTCCAGGTTGTCCACTTGTAAATAATACCTGCTGACAGACTCGCTGCGCATACTGTGCAAGGCAAATCCTTCGTCGTGATAACTGTATATTAATTCTTTGCTCGACGGAGGCGCTGATGCCAGGATACCCAGCCAGCTGAAAGGATACACATTTTGATATTCTGTATAAGATCCCGGAGGCAATGAACGGCGCCCTATTCCATGAAAACCGTCACAAGCTGCTATAAAATCACAATGTAAAACTTCAGCAGAATCATTGGTCCTGTATTCAATCTCCGGGGATGAAGTGTCAATATTATTTATTTTTGTCGCTTCGGTTTCGAAATGAATTTCAATGCCTCGGTCCAGGCAGGTTTGAATCAGGTCTTTAATGACTTCGCGTTGACCATAGATAGTGATGTGTCTACCTCCGGTCAAACCCTCAAAATCAATTCGTATCCTTTTTCCTTCAAAATTCAGATTCACCCCGGTATGTACCTTAGCCTCTTTCTTTAATCTTTCAGTGGCACCCAGTTCATCCAACAGGTTGACCGTGTTTTGCTCGAGTAACCCGGCCCTGGATCTGGCCTCAATGTAGTCTCGGCTTCGATTTTCAAGAATCACACAAGCAATACCGGCCCGGTGCAATAACAAGGCGAGGGTGAGGCCGGCGGGCCCGGCACCGATGATAGCTACTTGTGTTTTCAAACGATTAAAATTAAGGCTCTCGAATATAGAAAGGGTAAATAGTAAATTTTCAAAACAGTGGAAATCATTAAAGTAATTTTTTATCGGTGTATCTCCAGGTTACCTTATTCATCCTTCACCAATTCATTCAATAAGTTTTCCAGATCCAATGCCCGGGTATACATATCAAACGAACCGTCTTCCTGTTTGGGCCAATTTTCTTTAGGCCTGTCCCAATAGAGTTCTACACCATTTCCATCCGGATCGTCCAGATACAAGGCTTCCGATACCCCATGATCACTAGCCCCTGTCAGTGGATAATAATTTTTTCGTAAACGATCGTAAATTACAGCCAGGTCTTTCCGGGTTGGATATACAATCGCAGTGTGATAGAGCCCTACACCTTGCTTGGGGGCAGGTGGGGCATCCTTGCTGTGCCAGGTATTTAATCCGATGTGATGATGGTAGCCCCCGGCGGAAATGAATGCAGCATGGTTTCCCATCTTCATGGTTATTTCAAATCCCAATAAGTCCCGGTAAAATTCAAGAGCGCGATCCAAATCTGATACTTTCAAGTGCACATGACCAATATGGGTTTCTGCAGGGATGATATAATCCTTATTCATAGCTAATTCTATTTTTTTTGGAAAAATTTTATTCAAGGGATAGGCGCGTGGTAACCTTTCCATCTTTCTCCAGTTTGGGAACGCTCGGAGGCTAATTTTCATGTTCTTCTGAGTTTTATTTTTCCAATTGTTTTAAGAACCAGAGAAAACATGAATCTTGTTTTTAATCACATGATGAAGGTATATTCAAAATTGAATTCAATCTATATAAATTTTTAGGGCCGTAAAAGGCAAAATTGATTTGTATTTAAAGGCCCCGGGAATTGCTGACCGGTGTTCCACCATTGACATGTTCCAGGTATCCAGGATATCCATTTTGTAAGGTGTAGTACCGGTCAAATCAATTTCAATAGTTTGATCCTTTTCCGGAATATAAACCAGATAAAATTTACCCGGTTTTGACAGAATGTAGACATTGCTTTGCAGGTTTTTCGGATCACTTTGGTGCACTATGGAAGGGGACATTTCATTGATCGGTGCTTGCTCCATAACGGACCTGAAATATTTAATCCTTTCGGGACTGTCACCGACAAGGGTTCCACCTTTTGCCCACCATCGTACTTCTGTCGAATCATCTGCCGGGTTGGTAAAGGTCTCTCCGTGGGTAGGATAACCGCCGCTTAGTCCTGCCATCCAAAAATAACTTGCCATTTCCTGGCCGGTCAGGTTGCCCCAGCCACTTGGAACATCGCCTTCATATCTCATTTCGTCAAAAAGCAGGGGTTTATGATATTGATTTCGCCATTTGATGGCATTATAAAATTGAGAAGTTTGTGCACTGACATGGGTTATCCAGGGTTTGGAATGGTCGTAAAAATGATCTTCGGAGTCATACCAATTATGTATTCCTCTTAAACGTTTATGCGGATCGGAAGTTTGCAGTAAGATTCCTATTCCTTGCCAATCAATCGTATTTTTTATTTCAGGCACATCCCATTCATTTGCCAAAGACCACCAAACATTGCGGTAGGCCGATATCCTGGCAATCATATACCTTACATATCGTTCATTAAATTCCTTTCCCATCTTGCAATAACCCCAGATATCGTAAGGATGAAATAAAATGACGTCTGCCTGAATTTCCATATCCAGCAGTTGTTTAATTCGTTGATCTATATTTTGAAAAAATAAATAATCAGGTTGGGTGAAGTCATTCACATCTCCCTGCCGTTTATACGGATATCTCCAGGGTTCAGATTGATTGCCGTAGATGTAGGATTTAGGAAAAACACACATCCGGATTTTATTAAAAGGAGCATCCAACAGTGTTTTTAAAGTTTTTTCCTGTATGCTTTGTTTTACACTAGTCCATTGATAGGCTGTGGTGCCCACAGCATAATAAGGTACTGAATCGGCATATTGCAAATGGAAGGTGTCCACGATGTGGACCGGGCCATGATTTTTATCGGTAGGCGGGACGCATAGAAATTGACCTTTTTTACCTGCAAGTGTAGGTATATTGCTTTTGGTTTGGTACGCCCATTTGCCCTGTGAAGGCGGTGAAAACCGGATTCGATATAATCCATTTCCATCGTAGAATCCAGGAACCTCAATACGTTGACTGCCTTTTTTGAAAATGGCACTTAAATCAACTTCCATATAAGGATTTCCGGAGGAGGGCCCGCTTAAGTCCAGTTGGAATACAGACCATTGTTCTGTCTTCAATTGAATGTTTTGTCCATAACATTCAAAGGAGAGAATAAAAAACAGAATTGCGGTAAAGATTTTAGATTTCATTCAAAAAGCGTATTTGTAAATAAAATTAAAGATGTAAATGGGTTTTAAAACTTTTGTTCAATTTTAGCTAAGGTCAGGAATTGTTGCCTTTCTCGCTGGCTTTCATAATCCAATTTAATCCAATGTTCATTTTTAGGTAGGTTATATACCCTGGCTTCATCCAGGATACCATACCAGCACCGGTGGCCGATGTATATAATTGTAAGGCCTGGCGGAATTTACATTTTGAAAACTCCTGAGCGGTTATATTCAAGCTGCCCATTGAAAGGAGGAGGGCAAAAACAAATTTTATTGAATTCATAATTAATGACATTACTCGGAATTAAAAATAGGTGAATCCATTCAAAAACAGGTTGAAATATAGGAGGTTTAAAAGTCTTGTAATAACTCTCCAATTTACCTGATACCTACCACGGCTTCTCATACTGTAATAGAACGATGATCTTATCCTCAGAAAAATGGATTTAATTCCCTTAAAAGATCAGATAAGGCAAAATAAGGTCAATAATAAAACCTTATTTAACCGAAAAGTATCAAATAAGGCTTTTTGGAAGAAAATATGGTCTTATTTTTAATTGGGTTAACCACCAACACTTCGAGAATAATATGTTATTATCGGACGTGAACTAAGTCAAAACGGATCTCAAAAACTTAACTCCTTCTGAGGCAATCACCTCTTGTGAGGATTCTATTTTCCTCCAAATCGCAGCGGCCCTTGCAATGACCTTCACTTCTTTGGTAAACGATTCAATCACGACTTCACCTTGATAGTTAATTGATTTCAAAGCTTTAGCTATTCCCACCCAATCCGTATGGTCTTTACCCGGTGTACCCCGGTCAGATCCACAGGCATGCAGATGACCAAAATGGCTGCCTGCCCGTAGAATGGCTTTGGCCTGATCTTTTTCTTCAATGTTCATGTGGAAGGTATCGTAATGTAAGAGCACAACCGGGCTGCCAATGTCCCGGATCAGTTGTAAAGACTGGTCAACGGTATTGATAAAATCTGTCTCAAAACGGTTTAAGGGTTCGATGGCCAGTTTAAGGTTTCTCTGTTCTGCGTAATCGGCGAGTTCTTTAAGATGCCCCACTACAGTCTGCCATTGTTTTTTATAATCTTCTTCTTCAACGGCATCCGCCCTGCCGACAGCTGAATACAATGGTCCGACTAGGGTGGTTGCACCCAGGATAACCATTAAATCCATTGCCGACTTTAGATAGTTTTTGGCTGTTTCCTGTTCTTCTGGGGTGCCGCGAAGGTCGCGATCCGAACCCATCACCGCGCAGACCGTTTTGCATTGCAGTCCATGTTCTTCGAGTTTAGTCTTTATGAATTCCGGGTTGATATGGCTTGCATCTTCAAGGGCAATCTCTACGGTATCAAATCCCCATGTTTTAAACAAAGGAAATAAATGGACGGAATCATTGGTGAACGGTGATGTAAACAAAAAGGTATTAATGCCGAAGGTCATACGAAGGTTTTTATTGAAGTAATTCCATTTTTAGTAATGTCAAGGTAAGCATATTAAGTCGGTTAAGACTCCCACAACGATACTATGGGCATCCACATAATTCGATTTACCCGAGAAGTTATCTTTTGCACGGTTTGACATCAAGATTGGCCTGTAAATCATCAGCTGAAAGTACGGACACCGGTACCCCGTTTTTGGGGACATTTAGTTTTGCTGTCCACAGTATGCTGTTTAATACCAGTTTGCGGGCGTCCGGATTTCCCCAGTTTTTATGGAAATGCCCTCCGGTATATCCAAATCCCCTGCCCCCGTCTTTTCGTTGGACTACCCAGGCCACATGTTGCGGTTTTCCTTGTTCTGCCCTTACAAATTCATTGCCTTCATGCGGACCATCTTTTCGCTCCAGGGTTGAGGCTGGAGGTATATCGGTTAGGATCGGGGTAACCCCTTTCATTTTATCGGGGAACCGCATATGATAATACCATTCATCATTCATGGTAAATGGTTTTACGCCGGCGGTCACCGGGTGATTTGGCAGCGACTGGAACTGGGCTTCCCAGTGAGGGTTGACAGACCAATACGTTTCGAAATAGCCTCCCAACCAACTGGTGAATTCAGGTCCTCCCCTTTCTTTAGGGACTTCGACGGCATAATGCAAACAAACCAGCCCTACTCCTTTTTTCATCAATCTATCCATATGCGCCATATGCTTCAGTGACAGATGGCCTCCTCCTCCATCCATATACATGACAATGGTGGCTGCATTATCCAATACCGTTGTATCAGCAGGCCAAAGCTGAAACACTTCAATATCTACAACGGAGCTCATGGTTTTTTTGAGCTCGTTTGCCAATAGCATCGTGCCTGCGCTATGCTCATGTTCACCTTTTCCGTGACTGCAAGCTCCGGCAATGAAAATGATTTTTTTCTTTTCTTTTTGAGCGGGAAGGGGACTAATCTTTTGTTTTTTATCCTCACCCTCTTCTGCATGATTGACTTTCGGCAACCAGCTAAGACAGAAAAATAATACCACGGGTAGTCCTATCCACCTAACATTCATCACCTTGTTTTTATTCATAATGACCTGAATTAATATCTTACAAGGTAAAGGTAGATGTTAATATTCGATTTTAAAAAAAGAGGTGCAACTGTCCCGGTAATTTCTTCCGATAAGCACTAAGGAGGTTTCATGGTGTGTCCATTAAGTTATGTTCATAACTTATTTCTTACTACAATTATGCTCCTGAATGAGATGAAATAGCTGATGTATTATTTTTCGAATAATTGATCTCTTGATTAACCAGGGGCTTAACATGTGCCCCGATTAACTCAATGGATTGAAGCAATTTTTCCTGGGTCAAATCAGCCACATCCATCTGAAAGGTAAGCCTTGAAATACCTCCCAATGCCTCGCTATGCCTCAGGATTTTTTCAGCTACCTCATCTGGGCTTCCCACCAACAAAGCTCCCTTAGGACCGGATTGCGCATTAAAACTCTGAAGGGTCATCGGAGGCCAGCCGCGTTCTCTTCCGATTTTATTCATAGTTTTTGCATATCCGGGGTAAAAATCGTGGATAGCCTCTTCTCGGGTTTGTCCAACATAACCAATGGAATGCAACCCTACTTTTAAGTTTTCCGCGGCATGGCCTGCTTTTGCCCAGGCCTCCCGGTACAGGTCAATCAGTGGCCGGAAACGATGGGTTTCCCCTCCGATCACCGCGACCATCAATGGTAATCCCAGTCTACCGGCGCGCACAAATGAAGCCGGGGTACCGCCAACCCCGATCCAAAAGGGAAGAGGGTCTTGCATAGGCCTTGGATAAACCGGGAGGTTGCGCAGTGAGGGCCTAAACTTACCCGACCAGGTGACCGATTCGCTGTCGCGGATTTTAAGCAATAAATCCAGTTTTTCAATAAAAAGCTCGTCATAATCATCTAAACTGAAACCAAACAATGGAAAGGCTTCAATGGATGAACCCCGTCCAACTACCATTTCAGCACGGCCTTTGGATATCAGATCGAGGGTGGCAAAGTTTTGAAACACCCTTACCGGATCGGCAGCGCTCAATACAGTCACCGCGCTCGTAAGCCGTATCCTTTGGGTGCGGGCAGCTGCAGCGGCAAGGATAACGGCCGGCGCTGAATCAAGGAATTCTTTGCGGTGATGTTCTCCGATTCCAAACACATCGAGCCCGGCTTTCTCTGCAAATACAATCCTGTCCAGGAGGTTAGCCATAGAGATGGCATTATTTTCCGATGCTCCTTTCCCTTCATCAAAGGATGCTGCAAAACTATCTATCCCGATTTCCATTTTAACATTTTAACATTTTAACCTTTTAATCTTTTAACCTTTTAATCTTTGACCTTTGACCTTTCTAACCTTGTTTTACAAATTGCGCATTCACCAACAATTTCACTTCATCACTCAGGGCTATTCCACCGGTCTCACTCAGTGAACCAAAACTCACTCCAAAATCTTTACGATTTATTTTGCCGGTTGCGGAAAACCCAATCCGGGTATTGCCCCATGGGTCTTGTGCAGTGCCGCCGAGCTCCGCGTCTAATATATTTTTTTTACTGACCCCTCTCAACGTTAAAGCGCCATGAATCTTATAATTTTCATCGTCCAGTTTTTCAATGCGCTGATTCATATTGGAGTTGGGGATGATTTTCAGCATCAAAGAAATCGGGGTTTTTCAAATGAGCGTCCCGCTGTTCATTATTGGTGCTGATGGAATTAACGTCCGCGGAAAAATAAGCCTGGGCTGTTTCAAAATCGTCTTCTTCAGTTTCAAAAAAGCCTTCAAATTTGTTGAATTGTCCAGTTACTGTTGAAATCATCAAATGTTTTATTTTGAATTGAATTTCGGAATGCGTGGTGTCTAATACCCATTTGGTGGTGGTTAGGTTTGCTGGTGTCATTTTATTTAGAATTTAAATCGTGATTTTTTTTCTTTACGATACAAATTTACGTAGATTTGCTATCCAATGGAAAGCACTATCCTTTTAGATAGCACTATCCATTTGGAAAGTAATACAATTGAATATGACTGCGACAAAAATGAAAGAGGGACATTCACAGGTCGACTGTCAGGGCATCATACGCCCGGTCCGCGATGCACTGGAAGTCCTGAATGGAAAATGGAAACTGGCTATTATCGGATCGTTGTCTTTTGGTAAAAAACGATTTAAACAAATTTCCAAAGAGGTTAACGGTATTACCGACAAGGTCCTGTCCAAGGAGTTAAAAGATCTGGAAGTCAACCAGCTGATCAAACGGGAAGTCTTCCATACCTTTCCTCCTACCGTGGAATATTCCATCACCTTACATGGCAAATCGCTGGAAAAAGTGATCAACGAACTTCGTATTTGGGGATTGTCACACAGGAAAAAGATTATCGGGAAGTAAATAGTCGAATAGTGTGAGGGAATGAGCGTTTATACCCGCAGGTTTGTGACTTGTTCATTTACAAAATTCATATCAACAATTAACTTACTATTCATTGCGTAGGATCTTATTTCTGTAAAAATTTGAGCTTCATATTGATCATAGTCTTCTTTTCTGAATTCGACTAATGAATGTGCTATATTGTTTGGTCGCCCGTTAATCGGGGGATCATTAAAGATCGGGTTATAAATCACGTCAATGATGCCATCCAAGCCTCTTAAAAAATCAATATTTATCGCGAAAACTTCCCTATTTGAATGATCTTTATATTCTGGGCCGGATCCTCTAAAAGTTAATCCTACTCTGATCAGTGTTTCTTCAGGAGGTGTTTTTTGATCCCAATCAACTGAAAGTTTAAATCCTTCGATTTTGTCAACGGCAGAAAGAGTAAAACATCTAATAGCTGGAATTATCTTATTTCTTCTATCTCTTTCTGTATTTAATACTATTCTTAAAACTTTATCTTTATTAGGTAAAGAATCGCCAGAATCTAAATTAGATTTTTCTGCATCCATAAGGCAGTTATTTCATCTATTTCACTTCCAATTTTTATGGCATATTTAAAGGGAACATTTGGTAGTTTTTCTTTTCCGTAAAAATAGGCA
>Ga0163153_10003313_pt1 | contig 21783 bp, 18 predicted proteins | sample OliLakLV19MP6IB1_FD_148629 | JGI IMG/M metagenome (GOLD analysis project Ga0163153, IMG submission 148629) | Freshwater microbial mat bacterial communities from Lake Vanda, McMurdo Dry Valleys, Antarctica - Oligotrophic Lake LV.19.MP6.IB-1 | ecosystem: Environmental > Aquatic > Freshwater >...
CCCCCTGCTCACGTCCCCGCCGAAGAGCCCATCGAAACCCCGGCGCAAGTGCCACGCGTCGAGACTCCCGGACAGTTGGTCCCGCGCCCGGGATTGAGCGAGGGACTTACGCTGGACCTGACGCCGCGCTTTGAATACGCGTTCGAGTCCTCGCTTGATGACTCCGATGCAGATGTCGCCGTTGCGCGTGCGGGCTTGATTCTCAACTTCGGCCTGCCGATCAACGAGCGGTTCCGGATGTCACTCAATACGGATGTGGAGGCCTCGAACTACACGTTCGATTCAGGGCCCGCGGCGGGAGCATTCGATGACCCCTTTGACAATGTGTACCGGTTTCGTTTCTCGCCCGGGTTTTACTACGGCGTCAACCAGCGGTGGGGCATCCTGGGAGGCGGCATCATCGAACTCGCCGGAGAGTCGGACGCGGACGTGGGCGATTCCGCCACTTACGGCGGCTTTGTGGGGGCCCGCCACGCCTTCAACGAGAAGTTCGCCCTGACCGGCGGTGTTCAGGTGAAGACCCGTATTGAGGACAACCTGCTCTTCATCCCGATCATCGGATTTGAGTGGAACGTCAACAGCCGGGTCACGCTCTCGACCTCGGGGCCGGGCTTCGGCCTCCGGCTAAACGCCGTTCTCAACGAGCAGTGGTCGTTCTCAGCGGCGGCCTCATGGGAGGTTCGTGATTTTCGACTGGCCGAGGATGCCCCCATCGCATCGGGCATCGCCCGGGACGAGCGTGTTCCGGTGATCGTGGGTTTCATCTTCAAGCCAAAGCCCGCCATCACCCTGAGCCTCTACGGGGGCGCGATCGTGTGGCAGGAACTCTCGCTGGATGATTCCGATGGCGACGAGATCGCCGAGGACAACACCGATCCGACCGGCATCGTCGGCTTTTCTGCGTCGTTCCGTTTTTGAGGTTCCGATGACGCTGCCGACTGTGCTAACTTCAGCCGCCGGCCCGGGCGATGTCGAGGCAAGGTACTCGTTCCGCCTGCTCCGTGCCGGCCGGTTCAAACTTGATGGCGGCTCAATGTTCGGCCTCATCCCCCGGAGTGTCTGGTCGCGCAACATCACGCCCGATGATCGCGGCCGCATCGGCGTCCAGCACAACTGCCTCCTGCTTCAACGGCTCGGCGAGGCCGCAACCGGCACAGCGAACCGGATACTGATCGAGACCGGCAGCGGGGACAAACTCGACCCGAAGATGCGCGAGATCTTCGACCTCGAGGACCGGAGCATTCTCACCGCGCTGGCCGAGATCAACGTTGCGCCCGAGTCGATCGACACGGTCATCGTTTCGCACTTGCACTTCGACCATGCCGGCGGGCTCACGCGACTGTGCCGCGATGGTGAGACTTCGGACTGGATTGGCGACGACGGCGGCGGCGGTTCCGCGTCCAGGGGCGGCTGCAAACGCTCATTCCCCAACGCCAAGGTGTATGTCCAGCAGCGCGAGTGGCGCGATGCGCTGGCCAACCGCTCCGTGATGACCCGGACATACTTTTCCGATCACCTGCTGCCGATCGAGAAACAGGTGCGACTGATCGACTCGCCGCGTCCGTTCATCACGGGCTATGTACCGGATCGGGATGAACTGCCTGCGGTCCCTTTGGACATGCGTGAGACACAACTCTGGCCGGGGAGCGGATTAGCTGTTTTCAATGTTCCGGGGCATACTTGGGGGCAGCAGGCGATCAAGTTCCGCGAACCCGGGCCGGATCAAGCCGCGAATGGAAAGGGTCGGACCATTGTTTTCACGCCCGATGTGATGCCCACCGCCGCTCACGTCGGCGCGGCGTACTCACTCGGCTACGACGTTGAACCCTATACCTCGATGGTCTCACGCAGGTGGTTCCTCACCGAGGCCGCCGACCAGGACTGGGTGCTGTGCCTGGACCATGAGCCTGGAAACCCGATGTTCCGCGTGCGGGCGAACTCCAAGGGCTGGTTCGACCTCGTGCCCGAGCCTGTCTAGGCGGCTGGGCGCGGTCTTGCTCTTTGGGCGCAGAGCGAACAAGTGGCCCGCCGCGAACGGATATGATGGGAGAGTGGAGGAGGAGGATCCGCACTTTGAGCCCAACGGTGACAAGCAGTCTGGTTCCGACGCCCTTGGGCGGGGATACCGCCACGCACACTCGCCGCGAGGATGCGAACGAACACGTCACGTCTTCGAGCGAGGATGGACGAGCGGTCACTGATCCCACCGCACAGGCCCGCGAGCGAAAGACGCTCTTCGATCAGATCGAGGCGTTCCTGTCGCGTCTCTCCACCCGCAACAACTTCTGGCACCGCGTGTGCAGTCTGATCTGGCTGCCGTTTGCCTTCCGCAGCGGCATCAAGATGAACCGGGTGGACGGGAACACGTTCCACGCGGTGCTGCCGTTTCGGCGTTTCAACCGCAACTGGTACAACGCCATGGCCGGGGCCGCGCTGCTTGGCAACTCCGAGATCGCCGGCGGCATGTACGTCTTCGGGGCGTGCGGGGGCGATTACACCGTGGTGTGCAAGGAACTGACCTACCGCTTCCTCCGCCCGTGCTTCGGCCCCGCGATGTACCGCATCACGCCCAAGGAAGACATCCACGCCCTGCTGGCGCACCGCGGCGAGTTCAACATCACCGTCGACCTCGACATTGTGCAGATGATCGGCAAGCCCGGAAACCTGGGCCATACGCCCGACCGGGAGCGCCGCGTCGGTCGCTGCAACGCGACGTTTCACGTTACTCCCAAGTCGCATCACAAAAACAAGGCCGAGCGGAAGCCCGATGCCCGGCCCGAGTTGAAACCGGAGTGACGATACACTCGGCTCTGTGATCGCCCGAGCCCCCACAAGTTCGGTCTCGAAGCCGATGCCGGCATGGCTCGACGTGCTCTGCTGGGCGGCGTACCTCGCGTGCTCATGGACGTGGTGCATCGGAATGTTCCTGCCGGTGCTGCTCATCCGCGACTACGGCATCATGGGCTGGGTGGTGTTCGCGGTCCCCAACGTGCTCGGCGCGGCGGCGATGGGATGGGTGCTGCGAGATAGCACCAGCGAGCGGATCGTGCGCGCACACGGCCCTGCAATCGAGACCTTCCGTGTCGTCACAGTGGTGTTCCAGTTGTGGTTCGTGATGGCGTATCTCGCCCCGCCGATCGGCGGTGGGCTCGCCGGCGCTTCGGACAATCGGGGCGTGATTCTCGTGGTACTGGCGATTGGCCTTCTCCTCGGGCTCCGCTACCGGCTCGGCGTACTCGCGTGGTTCCTTTCGATCTCGTGCGCGGCCTTTGTGCTTGCTCGCGGGGGCATCAGCGTTCCCGCGGCACAACTCGCATCGCACCCAGGCGTGCTGTGGCTCGCGCCCGTCTGCGCCTTCGGCTTCGCGCTCTGCCCCTACCTCGACCCGACATTCCACCAGGCCCGGCAGTCGCTCAGCGCCGGGCGGGCCGGAGCCGCGTTCGCACTCGGGTTTGGAGTTCTGTTTCTGGCGATGATTGCCTTTACCCTTCAGTACGCGGAATGGGCGCTTGCCGCGCTCGGCGGGCGCGCGAATCTTTCGAGCATCATCGCGCTGGCGATCGCGGCCCACATTGCGCTTCAACTGATGTATACCTGCACCGTTCACGCCCGCTCGCGAATCGGGCGAGGCCCGTGGCCGCCCGCACGGATCGCGTTCGTCATGCTTCTCGCCGCAGCGGTCGCGTGGGGAACGTGGCTGATCCCCGATCGCCTTGCCGCCTCTACCGGCATGGAGGCACGCGAGGCGGTGTACCGCTGCTTCATGGCCTTCTACGGCCTGGTGTTTCCGGCATATGTGTGGTTGTGCATGGTTTCGGGAAGGCCATATGCTGGGACGTCTGATGGGGCAGGCATCCCGCCAGCCGTCTTTGCGGATGATGGACATCACGCTCCGTCGCCTCGAACGCTCCGTGTGTTCTTTCTCACCGTCGGCATCGCCGCGCCGTTCTTCTGGATGGGCTTCATCGAGCGGGAGGAAATCTGGCTCGCGCCGGGACTCGGCATCGTTCTCCTTGCAAGGATGTTCGTTGCCACGGGCCGATCGTCAACCTCCGGTCCGCCGCGCTGATCGGCCGCGCCATTCATTTGAAGTGTGAACTTTGAGGTTTGAACTTTTGCACGACCTGCCGCGCGGTCTCTCGCACCACCGTTTCCTCTGCTTCATCCGCCACGATCTGGTCGATTCGCGCTCGCAACGCCGCCGCATCATGCGGGCTCGTTCCCCCCACTACCGCATTCCCCGCCGCGATCAGCGCATTCCGCTTGAGCATCGCGAGCGTCGCCCGCTTTGCCGCCGAGAGCGACAACACGCGGGTGCGCTCTCCCTCCGTCCAGCCAAGAACTTCGAGCAACGGCAACGCCGCACCCACGCCGCGACCGGGCGCGTAGGCGGCGTTGACTACCGCAGCATGGCCACCGTGTCCGTGTCGCTCCTGCTCTTCCAACGCTGAGACCGCGCCGTTGAACGGGCACACCTCCTGGCACACATCGCACCCGATCAACCGGTCGCCAATCCCAGCGTGCAGCGACGGGTCGATCAACCCCTGATGCTCGATCGTCAGGTAGGACACGCACAGGCGTGCATCAACAGAGTACGGCGTGATCGCCTGGGTCGGACAGGCGTCGATGCACCGAGTACATGTGCCGCAGTGATCGGCCACCTCTGGATGCAGCGGGTCGGGCGCGATGTCAAGCGTGGTGGCGATCCCTCCCAGCACGAACCAACTCCCGCGCTCCGGGTCGATGAGGAGGGTGTGTTTGCCGACCCAGCCCAGCCCTGCGCGTGCCGCATGCTCCCGTTCCAGCGCGGGTCCGGAATCGACGAACGCGCGAAACCTCGCTTCCCCATTCCCGTCCTCCACTGTTCGCCTCGCCGCGGGGAGTTCCCGCAGGCGATCCGCGAGGCGCCTGAGCCTTCGCTTGATCACCGCGTGGTAGTCCTCGCCTCGCGCGTACCTCGCGATGCTTCCCGTGGGGGGCGAGCCTCCGGAGGCATCACGCGTCGAGCGAGCACTCTTCAGGTCCTCGCCCGGGCCAGCGTACGCATCGGCCACCACGATCACCGCTCGCGCGCCCGGAAGAAGCCTCGTGACGTCGAGGCGTTCATCCAGATACTCCTCCATCCAGTCCATCGTGCCGTGCTTGGCAGCGCCCAGCCATGCTCGCACCTCGTCCCCACGCGACGAGGGCACGGCCCGGGCGATCCCCGCCGCGCCAAAGCCCAGCCCCAGGCACGCACGCACGACCTCGCGCCCGAGTGAAACGGGGTCGTGCGCTTCGCCATGTGGATGGGTATAGGACACGCGTTATGGTTGGCGCGTTCTGCACCAACCCGCCGTCGCGCTATTCCAATGAAAAAGGGCTGGCGAACATCGCCAGCCCAGTACGGTGTCATTTGTTCACATCCGACATCCCACATCCCAAATCCGAAATCGTTTCAGGCCGATTCCGCCCTCGGGTGCGCCTTGCTGTAGGCGTCCTGCAGGCGGTGCGAGGTCAGGTGCGTGTAGATCTGCGTGGTCGAGAGCGACTGGTGGCCCAGCAGTTCCTGCACGCTCCGCAGGTCCGCGCCGTTGTCAAGCAGATGCGTTGCAAACGAGTGTCGGAGCGTGTGCGGCGAGATGTCCTGATCCATCCCGGCCTGCGTGAGGTACTTGTCGAGTTTACGGCGAACGGAGCGCGAACTCAGGCGCTGCCCGTGCTTGTTGATGAACAGCGCGCGGGCGCGGTTCTCGTCCTTCCACCACTGGGCGTACCGGGCATCGGCGCGGACCAGTGCCGCGTACCGCGCTACTGCGGCAAGCGCGTGCATGCCCATGGGAACCATGCGCTCCTTTTTCCCCTTGCCGCGGACGCGGAGCGCCTCGCCCTCATCTTCCATGTCATCAACGTTGAGGCCGACGAGTTCGCTTACGCGGATGCCCGTTGAATAGAGGACCTCGAGCATCGCGCGGTCGCGCATGCCCAGCACGTCCTTATCACTCGGGGTGGCCAGCAACTTCTCGATCTGCTCGACGCTGATGGCCTTGGGCAGGCGCTTGCCCTGACGGGGCGTGCGGATGGCTGTCATGGGATTGGTCTTGGTGACGCCGCGCCGGTTTGCCCACTTGTAGAACGAACGGAGCGTTGCGATCTTCCGGGCCATTGTGGCCGCGGAATAGTCCTTGTTTCCCAGATGCTCCAGAAACTCGCGGATCGTGTCGGGCGTCCCGTTGATGATCAGGCGAGTCACCGTGGTCGGCGTGATGGTCGCGGCGACCGGGGTTTCGGCGTTCCCGCCGGGCGTCCCCTGGTTGCTGGCGATGTTCCACGCCTGTGTCTCAGCGCCCTCGCTGATCTCAAGCCCCGCCTCATCGGCGATGAACTCGGTGTACTGGCGCAGGTCCGCGCCATAGCACCTCGCGGTATAGTGCGAGAAGTGCCGCTCGTTGGTGAGATAGTCGGCAAAGCCAAGGATGATGGGAAGCGTCGTCATGTTCCGTCACTCCGATGCGTTCCGCCGGACATCCCGGCGGGTGCTGCTTGAAATCTGTCGGGCGACGCCTCCGTGCGTCGCGTGGATCGACCAATCCGCCTCTCACAACTCTGGGTTGTCCAACCCCTCGGGACTCTCGGGAAGCGGCTGGGCTTCGGTCCGCTGCAAACCCGGCCGGAGGCGCTTGGAGAGTTGGTGGCTTACGAGCGCCGCATCGAACCAGTCGAAGGGCACGCTGTCATCCGTGGCGAGTTGGCTGAGCCGCTTGAGCAGCGCAGACTCATGCCCGGCATCGCACGCAAACGTCCAGCGATGAACCCCTTTCATGAGCGTCACCGGTTCGCGCGCGGGATTGGCCGGCGGCGAGGCGTCGGGACAGGAGGAACGGGGCGGACCCTGGCAATGACGATGGGACATCCGGACTTCTCCCGCGCCGCTCGCCGCGACCGAGCGGGGAGTCCGCTTGGACGCTAGCGAGTGGCCTGGCTTGCCTCGCCGGGCTGCGCGAGCCGGAGACGTTCCTGCTCGAGCAGCCGGCTCACGGCCTCGTGGGCCGCAAACTCGACGTACAGATCCATGCTCGCGAGCATGCCGCGCCAACCCAGAGCGGAGGCGGCCTCAGTTCTTCCGGCGGCGTATCGCTGGATCGCCAGTTGCACCTCGTGGTTTGAGCCATCGAAGTGCTCGCTGATGGTGGCGATGGGCTTGTCCAGGAACTGCGTGCGCACCTGGGGGTCCTGATCGGTGTAGGCGGCTTGAAGTTTCATCGGGTCCACCGCATCGGCGGCCCGGTTCTCGGATGCGAAGATCGCGAGGGCCATTCCAAGTTTCGGCGGGTTGTACGGGTCGTAGGCCGTGATGCTGCCGACAAGGAGTGCGTCGACGCCGAGTGCGTTCATCAACATCCTGGCGTCCCCCGGCGATCGGATCGCCGTGAGGCCGCGTGCCCGCATCGCGCCGATCGTGCGATTGAGCGGGAGGCACGCAACGCCCCGCGATTCGTTGACCTTGGAAACGATCGCATCTGCCACGAGTCCGGTCTCCGCGAACGACACTCCGGATTCGTTGGCCAGCGGCGCAACTGCCCAGAGCGCTTCGCCCCGGGACGAGTCGTACGGAGCAACGAGCACCCGCGGCGGGACTCGTGCGTCCTTGTCCGCGGCGCAACCAGGTGCAAAGAGAATGATGAGCAAGAGAGCCGCGGCGAGCGCGAAGCCCGCGCGGCATGTTCCGAGCATGGTCTGTACGGTTGTCATGGCATCCTGCCGTAGGTCCGGGGACTCCGCCCCGGACAGGGTGAACTGTGAATCGCCTGCGGGGCCTGTGGGCCGCGCGAAGCGTGATGTTCGGACTAGGGCCTGGGCGCGGGCTCGGCGTGCTCGGTCGGTACGTTGGCGATTCCTGAATGCGCGGCGTGCGCGGAGGGCTTGCCGGTGGCAGCGAGAATTGCCTTGTCGGTTCCCACCGACCAGATGTTGCTCACGCCCGTGCGATCGGAGACGAAGTAGACCCGCTGGTCAGGCCCCCAGGTGGGCATGAGGTTCATGAAGCGCCCGCCGGTCAGGCTGACGCGCCCGGTCCCGTCAACGCCCACGATCCACAGGTCGCTGGCGGGTGTGCCCGAGGGCGTCGAGTCGGAAGCAAGGTCGCGATGATTGAGCGTGGCGAACACGATGCGCGAGCCGTCGGGGCTCCATGAGGCGTTGATCAGCGCCGACTCGCGGCTGGAGGCGATCTCGGTCGGGCTGCTCGTGTCGCCCTGTTGATAGTCCACGGTCCAGATGCTGAACGCGCGGTCGCCGCGTTCGCGGCTGCGCTGGAAGAGCACTTTGTCCCGCCCGCCCATGCCTGTGCCGGGGGCGGGGCACCATTCCGGGAACATGCCATATCCGACAAACTCGGTGCTCGAAGTGCCGTTGGCGTCCATCACCCACAGTTCCCATCGGCCGCTGATCTCGCCGAGTCGGCAGAACACGATCTTGCTGCCATCAGGGGACCATGACGGGTGGAGTTCGTGGGCAAAGTCGCTGGTAAGTTGGACCGCCTGACCGCCGCCCGAGGACATGACGAACACGTCCCAGTTGCCGTTTCGGTTGCTGGCGAACGCGATCCGCTGCCCATCGGGAGAGATCGTGGGCATCACATCATGCGCTGGGTCAGCCGTGAGTTGCGTGACGGTGCGCCCGTTGACGGCCTTGACATAGATGTCCGAAGCCTCGCGGTGCTGCGTGCTGGCGAACACCAGGCTCGCACCGTCGCGCGAGATGCACGGATCAAAGTCCGCTCCCTGCGCGGCGTAGGTCACATGGATCAGCCCGTCCATCGCATCGCCCATCGGCGCTTCGTTCGTGGCGACGGGCATCACCGGCTCGGCCGTCTCCGGACGATCAGACGGTTGGGGAATGACGGGGACGAGTGTGGGGTCCTGTGGCCGGCCGCGCCTGGCCGCCCAGTTCTGCTCGGCCGAAGCCTCAAACCAGAACGGGTCAAAGCCGGTCATGCGGGTCTTGCCCGGCGGCACATAGAGCGGCGTGCCCCTGATGCCTTCTTCCGGGGAGATCGCGGCCTGTGTTGGCGGAACGTGTGGATGGGTGGATGCGGCGCGATCACCGGAACATCCGGCTAACGCCAAAACCGCCGCGCTGGTCGTGCTTGCAATGGTGAGGGACGGGATGCTGTACACGCGGAGACTCCTCGTGGTGGCTTTGGCCGCGAGCGTTGGGCATCCTGCCAGCGCACGGTCCCTGCACGTTCCACGATTGAGCCGACCTCCGGCCGCCTCAACCAGTCCGAATCAACCGTCCCATGAACCGGCCCGAATCCATTGTGCGGGCAAGCGTTTATCGGACGCCCATTCACCCGGGCTTGAGGCCTGGGTAACGGACGCACGATCGGGAGCGACTGATCCAGTCCCGAGAACACATCGACAGGCCGAGAATCGGACATAACCGGAAGTGCCATTTTGGGCGCGGTTATTTGCCGCTCGGTCACGGGTATCCCCGTTCCGCGCGCACTGCGGGCGCCGACGGGGCTGCCACATCCCGTCGACGCCGCGGTGCTGCGAGAAAAGATGTCTGTAGGCGTCGCGGGTTCGTGTCAGCCGCGGGCGTCGTGGACCACGATGCCCGGTGCGCCCTCCGCCCGCACCCAGCGGGAGTCGGGTCCGCGCGGCCTTATGCCCAGTTCCAGATGCCCCAGATACTCCGCGAGTTCGGGCGTCTGGAACCGGTCCAGGAACGCCGCAGTCGCCGTGGGGTTGATCGAGATGATCTCCGAGACCAGGCGCGAGCGCGCGGGGTCCGGCGGCGGAGCGGATCGCTTGGTCGACGATGGCTTGGATTCGATGAACGCGGCCACAACGCGCGGCAGAGTCAGGGTCAACATGTGGAGCCTCCGTGCTTATGCCCAAGCCGGCTCCGCCCGCCATGGCGGGGAGGGTATCGGAGGCGTCCGTTGGGATGCGTGAGGGTGTAACCTTGGCGGACGTTGAGAATGATCAGTTACCCCGCAAGTGCCGATGGAGACACCTTGGAGCGGGCGCAGTTTCTCTTTCCAGCCTGTGATCCCGGCAACCTCCTCAGGTTGAGCGATGGAGCGGTCTTCGCGCGAACGCTGCCCGATTCGGTGCTGGTCGCGCGCCCCGATTTGGTCCGCTCAGGTGTTGTTCTCTGGTCTGGGACGTACACGCAGTTGGACAGCCCGGAAGTCCCGAACGCGCTCTTCGAGCCAAGCCCGCACAACTGGGGGCCGCGCGGCTGGGCCGCGCTCGATGAGAGTGTGAAGGCATGGGCCGACGCGGGACTGGGTGCATCGCTGCTCATCCGCACGCACGCCGCGCACATCATCTCCGATGCGCCTTCAGCCATTCGGTTCGCCAGGCAATGGAACGCGGCGGGGGTGCGGGTCGCGTATGACCCTGTGTCGATGGTCACGCCGGCGATGTCGGGATCGAGCGGGCTCGCAGACCTGTATGCGCGCCTGGTCGATTCGCTGGAACACCCGGACCTGCGGGCCGCGGTCGCGTTCGTGATGGTCTGCAACTTTGAACTCGAAGGCACGGGGGTCAGGCCGTGCTCTCTGGATGCCGGCCTGCTCGATCCGGCCCTGCTTGGATCGGTGATCGACCGGTGTGCCGACCTGGGGCTTCCCGTGGCGATGCTCAAGAGCGATAGTCCAACCTACACTGCGCCCGAATGACAGGGAAGAATGCCGGTCTCGGAGATCCCGGCCCACCTAAAAGGAACCCGGCGTGAACGCAGAAGCAAAGCCGACGCTCGATCACCCGGTCTTCGGGCGGGTCAGAGTGCAGTTCCCCTCGCTGCGGTTCCGGGCGACCGAGTTCCGCGGCCAGAGCACGCTCATCGTCGATGCGCCGGACCTGCACACGGTCATGGCCTACCTGCGCGACGATGCGAACTGCGCGTACAACTTTCTCTCGGATGTCTTCGGCATCGACTATCTGGGTTACCCCGCCAAGTCGCTGGGCCGCTTCGCCGTGGTGTACAACCTGCTCTCGCACGGCCATGATGACCGGTTGTTCGTCAAGGTGTATCTGGACCCGTCGCTCCCGACGGACGGCACGCTCGAAGACCCCGCCCTGTTCGTGGACAGCGTCGCGGACCTCTGGCTCGGGGCCGAGTGGCCCGAACGCGAGGTGTTCGACATGTTCGGTATACGATTCCACAACCACCCGGACCTGCGCCGCATCCTGACCTGGGAGGAGTATCCGGCCCACCCGCTCCGAAAGGATTACCCGCTGCGGGGTCGTGGCGAGCGGGAGCAGTACCGCATTGTGGATCGCACATCGGCGTGATGCGGCGTGATACGAAACAAGATTCACCGCCGAGACGCAGAGGACGCGGAGAGGTCACTCGTTGGATGTCGAAGCCTGACCACCGACTCCTCCGAGATGCCTTTTTGGCAAGTTGTGTGGTCGGCGGTAAGCGGCTTGATGGTTGTTCTCCGCGCCTCCCCGCTGAAACTCCTTCCCCCATTCAGCGCGGGGCGATGATCGGCGCTGGTTCGAGAATCTCGATCTGATCCTTCGCCAAGTCCCACCGCAGGCGTCGGGCGGTGAAGGGTGTCGCACGCCGATCGTCGAAGAGCGTGACCGTGCCCACCCCTGCTCCCCCCTCGGCCGCGCTGGCAATAGCGGTTCCGTTCTGGGCGTCGTACAGCACACGCTCGCCCATCAGCCGCTGCGGTCCGGATTCGACATAGACCGAGCCGGTGGCTTCGGCCGCGACAAACCGGGCCTTCCCGGACTCGCCCGCAAGTTTGAGCGTTGCGACGAGCCGTTCGCTGGTCATGCGCGTGAGCGGTCGCTCATCGAGCGGCTTGTGGATGACCTCGATCTTGCGCAGCAGTTCCAGCACGCCGGTGTCACGGGCGAACACCATCGAGCCTTCCCACCTGAAACTCGATGTGCCGCGAGGCGAGGCGGCGATCGGGCCCGCGGGCGCACCCTGCTGGTCGCTCTCGGAGGTCGCATCGGGCGCCCGCTGATCGAAGATCACCGCGCGACCCGGGAGCGGGGTTTCCACGGTGGCCTTCACGTCATCGGCCACGAGTTGCGCGGATTCGATGTAACTGATGGTTTCGAGCGTGCGTGCCCCGCCGCCGGATGCTGACGGTGAGTAGCCGCGGCTCTCGACCGTCGCGGGCTTGCCATCGGGCCGCTCGAGGATGGATCCAAAGGCAGTGGCCCGCTCCACCCGCCGTTCGTCCGCGCTCGGTGCCCCGATGTCAGGAGCGTTCCCACTACTCGTAGTGGCATCCGCCGTCGCGTCCGCAATCTCGGTATCCGCGTGCGCGGGAGACAGGTCGAGTCGGATGCGCTCTGCGCGGACGGTGTCCGTTGTCAACGGCTCTTCTCTGATGACCTGCGTCTGGCCGCGGCATTCCAGTACGCCCGAGGGATCATCGAACGTCATGGAATCGGTCCAGTTGGCGGTCACACGCACGGTCCCGGAACCGGGCCCGGAAGCCGCGTTGGTCGGCTGCTCATGCGTGAAGGTGCCGGGTGCGTAGACGTCCATGGTGCCCGCGAGGCCGTTGAGTTCGACAATGGTTGAATCGATGACAGATGCCCCGCGCGCGACCTGCACCCGCGGGCCAGTGACTGACGCAGTCTGCCGCTGCGCGTGCCCCTTGATCCGCTGCCCGCTCGCCCACACGCCATCGCCCCGATCGAACCGCGCAAACGCTTCGCCCGAGCCGCGGGCCTCAAAGTCCGTGACAACGATCTCGCCCCGATCCTCTCGCTGGAGCGATGCTTCGATGCTCGGCGCGGACATGCGGGCATCGTCTTTGCCAACGAGCGCTCCACCCTGCGCAAGCATGTAGTGTGGCTCGACATCTCCCCCTGGCGCGACCGAGGGTTCAAACTTGACTTCCAGCGATGCCGCTCGCAGCACACCGTTCCCAAGCCCCCCCCCACTGACGTCCACCTCAATGCCTTCGGGTTGACGCCAAGCCTCCGCCAGCGCCACGGCATTTCCCTCAACGAGTAACTTGCTCAGAAGCGTGCTTTGCTCACCGGTCTCAACAAAGTCCACACGCATCAACTCGCCCGCAAGCGAGGAGCGGTAATCCGTGGCGAAAGTCCTGCCGCGGAACTCCGCCCATTCCAGCGCATCGCGGATTTCGCCACGGCTCGTCCGAAACTGAAAGTCGGCCTTGTGCTGCCAGTCGATGCGCCGGGAAAAGAACTCAGACTGCTCGCTCGCCAGCCACGCGGGCAACCCGCCGGTGTCGGCACCCTCGAGCATCGCCGTCTGGTTGAGATCGGGCACGAGTGTCGCCAGCAGGCCCGGGCCGGGCATGTCCGCCACGCCGGTGCCGAGGTTCACACGCAGAAGGTCGCCCGCGAGGCAACCCGCCTCGGGGGCCGCGAGCCACACCCGCGCTGAGCCAGGACCTGAACGCAGGGTCATGTCGCGCAGCGTCGCGAGATACTCAAGTTCCTCGCACCCTCCCCTGGCACCGATCTCGCCGTCCGACAGTTTCACAAACGCCTCGCCCCCCTCGGCGGCGGATGAGAAACGCAGGGCCAGGTCATTCCCGCCCAACAGTTGTCGCGGCACTGCTCCCGCGAGCGGCTTGAGCGACAGCGGGCCTTCCCATGTCAGGATGAGGTCGTCCTCGCTATCGGCGAAGAGGTCCGGCGGCCACGCGGCAGTCGTTGTTCCGAGCACCGCGACCGGGATCGCCGCCAGCGCACTCATGCTCACGGCTCCTGCGAACCGAGTTGGCGCGACATCAACCGCCGGCATCCGACTGCTCGCGGGAGCGCCCATCGAACCGAATGCACGCTCCGCTAACTTGTTGTCGAGCGTTCGCAGCCACACGAGCAGCGTGTCCGCGGACAATGTCCGTTGGCGCTGCGACACCCGCACCGCGTTCGCGAACACGGCTTCGTAAAGGTCTTCTTTGGCTGCGATGGTCGGCGCGACGGGCGTTCGCAACGCGGGCACCGGTTCAGCGTTCCTCGCAATCGCCGATCCTGCGGTCGGGCCCGCAATTGGCAAGACTGGCGGATCGACCGGGTTGCCCGCAGCCTGCTCGTTGCTCGTTTCGGCGAACGCATCACCCTCGTCACCGGCAGGTTCTGTCGGAACGGCAACAACGACCGGAGTTGCACCGATCGAGACCGCGATCGCACCGTCATCCGGTGCATCCGCGACCTCCCAGCCGGCCTGCCAGGGCTCTGGAGTCCCAGTCGGGACAAGGTCACCGGCGGAGGCCACCCTCCAGCCGCCGCCCGCTTCGGGAGCATCCATGCGGTAGCGGATCACCCCGTCCCGCGAAACCCGCAGATACTCGACGCGGTCGAGCACCTGGTTGCCACGGACCAGCACGCCTGTCCCCTCGAAGCGCACACCGGGCGTCGCGATCGTGACGCGATCATCCGAAGCAAACTCCAGCAACTGTGTGTCGAAGCGGATCTTGCTCGACCGCGCAACCAGCCCGGGCGCATCGATCATGGCGTCGCGCGGCCGGCGAGCCTCTTGGCCCGCACGCGCCGGGAACAGCAGCACCACAACATCGCCCACGAACTCGCCCGACTCAGGACTCTTGGTCCGGTTCGGCATCTTCACACGGCCGTCATCGGCGCGAATGAACAACGCCCGGCCATCCTGCATGTATATCCACGCCTGTGGCTGCGTAAGTTCGTAGAACCCGCCGCCGATCGGGTTGATCCGCCGGTAGACGAGTTCGGCCTCCACGCGGCTCGGATCGTCGCGGTCGACGAACTGCACGCGCCCCTGGTCGAGGGCACCAAGCGCGGAATCGGTGCCTGAGCCCGCGTCGAGCGTGCTCAGGTCAATGTCCGTAACATCGCCCGTGGCCGTGGCCGGCACGGGCCTCGAATCGGAGCGGTTGCTCACGGCGATGACAAGCGTCACACCGGCAATGATCAGGGCTGCGGCACCGGCAATGATCAGGCCCGTCGCCCGGGCGCTTGGCAACTTCTTTGACGGCATGGCCGAATGGTACGGTATCTTCAAGGGCCGGGACGGCGAACGCGGCCAAGGCCGCGGGCCGGAGCCAGGCAACGCGGGAGATCCGCAAACAAGGATCATTGTGCTTCAAGGGCTCCTCATCGGATTCGGGTCCGGCATCCTTGTCGCCTCCGCGGCAGTCTGGTTCCTTCTGCGCCGGAACACGCGGCGCGTGCGGGCGGCGGAACGCCGGGCACGGTCGGCCGAGCGCATGGCGGAGATCGGTGCGATGACCAGCGGGCTTGCGCACGAGATCAAGAACCCGCTTTCGACCGTGGGACTCAACGCGCAACTCCTTCTGGAAGGGATCCAGGACCTCCCGATCGACCCCGCGGACCGCGCGCCCCTTGTCAATCGCATCAACTCGCTGCGGCGCGAGACGGATCGGCTCGGGGGCATCCTGCAGGACTTTCTTCAGTACGCCGGGCAGGTGCGCCCCGACCCCGCTCCGACAGACCTTGGCGAGACAGTCTCAGAACTCGCCGATTTTTTCATGCCCGAGGCGGAGCGTCACGGAGTGCGATTGCGGTTGGACGCCGCGCGCGGCCCCATTGTCCCAGCCCCCATTGCGAGGATTGATGCCAAACTCGTGAAGCAGGCGCTGCTGAACCTCATGCTCAACGCCACGCAGGCGATGGCCTCTTCGGGCGTGAAGGCTGTTCCTCGACCGCGAGAGTTGATGCTGGCCGTCAAGACCCATCGGGAGGCCGACGGCCAACCAACCGTGCATATCCACATCACCGATACCGGTCCGGGCATCCCGCCGGAAACGCTCGCGAACATCTTCACGCCCTACTTCACGACGCGCGCTGGAGGGTCGGGCCTTGGGCTGCCGACTGCTCGGCGGCTCATCGAAGCGCACGGGGGGAGGATCGACGTCTGGTCGGAACCGGGCAGGGGATCGGATTTCTGCGTCGTGCTGCCGTGCGCGGGACCGACGGCTGTCCCTTAGTCGTTGCTCCCTCCGCGTACAGCAGCCACCGCCCGCACCTCTCGAAGCGCCTGGGGTCGAAACGCTAACGCCACCCTTTGCCGATGTGTTTGGGGCGAAGCAATCAGAACATTTCCGTTCCCGTGCTCCGGCGCAACCGATGAGCCCGACGCGTCAAATCCCCGGCGTTCGGCCGTTGAGCACGCCGACAAATGCGCCGAGGCGAACACGATGAAAACGGAACGGATCGTTCTTTGACGGGGGGACATTCCTTGCAACTGTGCGTTACAGTTTGTCGCTCGGCACCACCGACTCGCGGTGTCGAGTTCTCCGCCGCGGAGTATGCTGAGCGTGCCGGTTATACGGAAGATTCATCCACCAGGTCTTTCCGAACATCCGGGCAGACAGCGGTTGAGGGCGACGGTCGCACCCGTTACCATCGCCAGCAGTTGCTTCCCACCTTGCTTTCCGGATCCCTTTCGCATGCTCAAGCCCACACTCAGCACCGTTGCCTGTCCCGAGGCCGTCATCCGAGAGGTTGCGGAATATGTGGAGCAGTTCGGCTTCGAGGCCGTGGAACTGCGCACCTTCGGCACCGATTCGCGCCGGTTTGCGTGCGATCCGGCGCTGAGCAGCGAGGCAAAGACGCGGAACCTGTTTCGGCAGTGCGGCATCGAGATTCTCGGCCTGGCGACCTCCTGCCGCTTCGATGCCACCATCTTCCCGCCGGTTCTGGGGCATGTGCTCAGCGATACGGAGCGCAGCGTTCGCGAGGCGCGATCGGCCGTCGATCTGGCAGTCGCGCTCGGATGCCCGTACGTCCGCGTGTTCGGCTTTGAGATCGCAGCACGCGAGAGCGCACCCGCCGGCACGGCCCGGATCGTGGATCGCTTGCGAAAAGTCTGTGACCACGCCGACAAGACGGGCACCAAGATCGTGGTCGAGAATGGCGGCTCGTTCGAGAGCGCTACCGCTCTGCGCGATCTCATCGAGCGGACAAGTCATCCGCTGCTCGGGGCATCGTATTCGATCGCGACCGGCGTGGCCGCCGGCGACGAACCCGTCGGCGCGGTTGCGACGCTCGGCTCCCGCCTGTGGCTAGCCCGGATCAAGGACCTGCGCGACGGACGGCCCGTCCGTCTGGGCACGGGCACCGTTCCGTGCCGGGAGTTTGTCGGGGCTCTCGCTGGCGCGGGCTTTGACGGCCCGCTGGTGTACGAGTGGGACCGGGCGTGGTTCCCGGACATCGAGCCCGCGACTTCAGCCCTCGATGGGGTGGCCCGGACACTCGTTGAATGGGCTGGAGCGCTGGCGAGCGCCGGTCGGCCTCAAACGGTCCCTGCGCTGCACGCGTCGCGCTGACATGACTATCCGCTCGCGGATGTCAGATACACTCCGCCCCATGCACTTCGACCCAGACGCGGCAGCGCAGCCCGGAACAGGAATCTTCGGACTTCCCTTCAAGCGGAAGGACGCGGGGATCGTGCTGATCCCGGTTCCGTTCGATGCAACCACTTCCTATGGCGGTGGGACTTCCGCGGGGCCACTCGCGATCCTCGATGCTTCCTCGCAGGTTGATCTTCTCGACCACCAGTTCGGACGCCCGTTTGAGCGCGGTATTTTCATGGAGCCCATCCCGTCGCGCATCGCGGCGCTGTCGCGCCGCGCGCGGAAACTCGCGATCCCGATCATCTCGCGAGGGGGCGCTGGGCCGCGTGACCGGCGGGCGATCCGGATTATCAATGACGCGTGCTTCGAAGTCGCGGAGCACACCTACGACCGGGCGGCCGTGGCACTTGGCGAGGGCCGCGTACCTGGGCTCGTAGGCGGGGATCACTCGACGCCGTTCGGGGCGATTTGGGCTGCCTCTGACCACGTTGCGAAGATGCGCGGGAGTCGCGGCCTCGGAATCCTGCAAGTGGATGCGCACATGGACCTGCGTGAGGCCTACGAGGGCTTTGCGTGGTCGCACGCCTCGATTATGCACAACGTCTTGTGGCTCCTGCCCGGCGTGACCAAACTGGTGCAGGTGGGCATCCGCGACTACGGACAAGGCGAGATGGACGCATCCCGCGCATCCAAGGGACGTGTTCGGACGCGCTTCGACCTGGACTGGTCGCGCAAGATGGACGCGGGCGAGAAGTTCGAGGCGCTCTGCCTCGCGGCGATCAAGCCGTTGCCTCAGCATGTTTGGGTGAGTTTTGATATCGATGGCCTGGACCCCGCGCTGTGCCCGCATTCGGGCACCCCCGTCCCCGGAGGACTCTCGTACAATCGCGCCTGCGTGCTGCTCGAGTTGCTCGCGCGCTCGGGCCGACGCATTGTCGGCTTTGACCTGAGCGAGGTGTGCCCCGGCGTTGACACTCGCGAGCCTGAGTGGGATGCCAATGTCGGCGCAAGAATGCTGTACAAACTGTGCGGGGCCGCCGCGATGTCTCAGTCGCGCTGAGCGATGCCGGTTACGGGCGCGGGCGTTACGGGGACGAGTTCCCGCAGCCGCGTTGCGGCGTCCTGGACCGTGTCGCACATCACGAACAATGCGTTGAGCCGGGCCCGCATGATGGCGTCGAGAAGCATCCCGCTCGCGCCGGCGATCGACACGCGGCCCGCTCGCGTCTTCACGCCCGAGGTGAACTCGACAAGCGTGCCCAGTGCAAGGCTCGCCATGAACGTGACGGCTGATAGGTCGATGATTACCCGCCGAGGATGCGAAGAGACGGCTTTCCGCAGTTCCAGTTGCAGGCGGTCAACTTCCGCGAGGTTTGCATCGCCGCGGAGCGTGATGAGCGGGCCATCCACCGGTCCGTGATCTTCGACAAGGATTTCCAGCATCAGTGAGTCTCCCGGCGCGGATATGACCTAGCCGGGGGCCATTCTCTCCGAAGTCGGTGCTGGACGGAGTCCAACTCCGTCGTCTTTGCGCGATCTTTACAAATGAGTCGCGAGATGACGGCGCGGGCTCCGCAGGTCAAGTGCTCGAAGTGCCGCGGCGGCCACACTTGCCTCATTACTCTGCGCGAGAGCCTTGAGCGCGTCCATGTCGACGGTTCGGAGCGCATCCCGCAGCGCGCCGATTCCGTTGGCATCTGGCGCGACAACACCGGTGCAGAGCGCACGCCGGGGGTTCTCCGCCAAGTGCGAAAACTTCCGCAACCAAGCAATCTCCCCCTGGGTCAGTCGCGATCGCAATCTCTCCGCGCACGCGGAAGCCCAGGCTGTTTCGATCATTACCCGCCACAGCAGCGCAACATCATCCCCCACCGCTCCCCTGCGTATTCGGCCGCGGACTACCAAGTGAATCGGATGCCCGCTGTCAGCCACAATCGCGGCGAGGGGATTGGGCCTGACCGCGTGCCACTGGAGGCTGCCTCGGAGGAGAATCAGTGCGTCGGCAATCTCCGGACAACTGCGTCGCGAGTACCCGTTCACAACGGCGGCGAGCACGACGAACGCAGAGTCCTTTAGGGATTTCGTCCGGATGGAGTCGAGGAATGCCGTTGCGGCCGCATGGGCTATGACACGATCGTGGTCGGACAACTGTGAAACGAAATGATCCTCGGGCGAGGCATTCGCGGGCTGCCGCGCTTTGTAAAGGTCCGCTGAGGTTCGTGCGAGACGATTGGCCAGCCTTGGCCACAAGAATCTGCTCGCCTGCTTTATCTGCCCTGATATAGTCATAGCCTACCCAACTTTACTTTCGAAGGAACAGGGATTACCCTTTTTACTATGCCCCACGTTCAGACAACCCACTGCTTATTGTGGGTACCCACGCCCGCGCATAACAGATTGTGGATATTTGTTGCAACATTGCCCTTGCTGTTGGACCAGTTTCCTGAAACAATGGCGCCCTGTTCGGTGAAGAGAAGATGAAATCGATTCGGCTCAGCACGTTTCAGCCGAACGTACTTTTTCGGGTACGGGTCGATAACAATCTTGCATCGGTGCAGTCGTACGGAATCCTCGAATGAACCTTCCGACCAAGCCGAACGGTCTCCAAACCTACCAGGTCTATCTGTACCGGAAGGCGCTTCATCCGGAACTGTTTCCCTTGAAGGGCCGCCGCCAATTGGTTCATGGGGCCTACGAGATCGAGGCTTGGATCATGCCGGGATCCCATTTGCTTCGCTTTCAGCATTCCAACCTATGCGCCTGCGAGTTGCTTACGGATCAGGAGGGTTCCCTGCCGGTCGAGGGCGCGGTCACCGGGTTTCAGTGCGCGGGCGAACACGAGTTCGAGCATTCATTCTTCCCCGACAAGGTCAAGTACATCACCTCGGTCCAGACCGAGCAACTCTCCGATAGCCTCTTCCAAGCGACGTACGAAGAGATGACGCAGTTTGCCCAGGAGACAGGCGCGCTGATCCACTGCTGGTCGGACCGCACCTCCTCCCACAGCGGTCACAATGGGCACAACGGCCACACCGGTTACAACGGCCTGGGCAGCCACTCAAAGTCGGGCGGCTTCGGACGCAATCTCTCCATGGTGGATGTGCAGCGACTGACCAAAGAAGTTCACGCCCAGTCGTACCATCTTCTCGCTGCATCCGGCCTGGTCATCCGCACGCAGACGATCTTCGAGCACGGCTGAGCCCGAGCCGCGGGTGCGAAATCTGCCTCTACTTGACCCGCTGCTGGGCCGATGTACCCTTCCGACATGACCCGCCGATTCGCCATCATCGCGATTCGAATTACCGAGCCCCGCTGAGGCTTGGCGTGCGGTCGTCTGGTTGATCCATTCCCAGAACGAGTTGCCGCCGGGCCTTAGCCGGGGCTTTTCGCGTGCGCACTCGCGTCTCTGCAATCCCATACGATCCGAGCCTTGTTTCCGCCGCGAGAGACTCTTCGCGGCGTGACTTTCCGCAACTGCGGACTTCGCGAAGGACAGTCCCATGAGCACCGAATCGCAGCCCGGCACACTTCCAAGCAGCGACAAGCCCGCGCGGGCCGAGGGCACGGGCAAGGTGAAGTACCCGGTCAACCTGCCCAGGACCTCGTTCCCCATGAAGGCGAATCTGGTGCAGAACGAGCCCGCAACGCTCAAGCGGTGGAGCGCGATGGCCGGGGGCAAGGGCCAGCACGCTGCGGTTGATGCGGGGCGTGCGGGCGCGGACTTGTTCCTGTTCCATGACGGCCCGCCGTACGCCAATGGCAACATCCACATGGGGCACCTGATGAACAAGTGCCTCAAGGACTTCGTCGTCCGCTCCCGGACGATGGCGGGCAAACGCTGTCCGTTTGTGCCGGGGTGGGACTGCCACGGGCTGCCTATCGAGCACAAGGTGATGACCGAACTCGTCGAGGCGAAGAAGTGGGACAAGTTGGCCGCGCTTCCCGAGGGCGACCGCAAGATGATCGTCCGGCGCGAGTGCCGCAAGTACGCCGAGAAGTTTGTGAAGTTGCAGGGCGAGCAGATGCAGCGGCTGCTCACGCTCGGGGACTATGCCCACCCGTACCTGACGATGGACCCGGCCTACGAGGGCGCGGTGCTGGAGGTACTCGCCGATCTGGTCGAGCAGGATCTGGTGTATCGCGCGCTCAAGCCGGTCCACTGGTCCATCGCCAACGAGACGGCGCTGGCCGAGGCGGAACTGGAGTACGAGGATCGCGAGGATTTGTCGGTGTATGTGGACTTCGAGGCGCTGGATGCGGATGCGGTGTACGACGCGTTTGGACTGTCGAAGGAGTTGGAAGGGGAGGAAGAGGAAGAGGAAGACGAGCCCACCCTTGACCCCTCCCTCGGGGAGGGCTCGCCAAGCCAGCCCACCCGTGGCCTCTCACTCGGGGAGGGATCCGGAAGGCCGCGCCCCACGCAACGGCCGAGTTTCATGATCTGGACCACCACGCCGTGGACGCTCCCCGCAAACGTCGGCGTT
>Ga0163153_10003314_pt1 | contig 21782 bp, 12 predicted proteins | sample OliLakLV19MP6IB1_FD_148629 | JGI IMG/M metagenome (GOLD analysis project Ga0163153, IMG submission 148629) | Freshwater microbial mat bacterial communities from Lake Vanda, McMurdo Dry Valleys, Antarctica - Oligotrophic Lake LV.19.MP6.IB-1 | ecosystem: Environmental > Aquatic > Freshwater >...
AAACAATATAAACAAAATGAAAAAATCACTTTTGCTTTTAGTAATGCTTACATTACTTTTAATTTCCGGCACATCATTTTCACAATCCTGGGTTCCGGAGCCCGTAAATTCTCCTTACATTAACGCGATGGAAGGGACCTGGACGTCCGCGCCTTACGAGTTTATGGGAAATACAAACACGGACGTTGTCACTTCAAAAAAGATCCTCAACGGGCAATTTATGGAATTAGATATAAAAAGAATTGGTGATAACTTCACTTATGAAGGAAAGGAAATTCTGGTTGCTAATCAAGACGGCACTATCACAGGTTATTTCTTTGATAATATCGGAACCAGAGAGAGCTCAACTTATAACGGAAGAACCGAGGGAGGCAAGCTTATACTTAACAGCTCAAGTCTTATGGGAAAAGGCACTCGTGAAATAATAATTGACGGCAATAATATGATTCAGAATACCTCCTTTGTAATGATCAGGGACGGAAAAAATTCACCCGAGCAAAAGATCACCACTACTTATACAAAAGGAAATTAATTTACATACTTCGATTTTTTAAAAGCTGAGGCGCAGAGTCACAACGAATAGTAAAATATTTTTTGTGTCTGATTGTTAGCTACACTCGAAGCAAAAGAGGGTAAGGAAAAGGAAGTTGAAGAATTTTTGAAGAGCGGTCTTGAAATAGTAATGGATGAGCTCGACACCATCGCCTGGTTCGCCGTCAAAATGGGACCACCGACATATGGCATCTTCGACGCGTTTCCCGATGATAAGGGTAGGGAAGCACATCTTGCAGGAAGAGTCGCAGAGGCGTTGATGGCAAAAGCTCCCGATCTGTTATCGGCGTCACCTGACATAAAGAAGCTTGACGTTCTGGCTGCAAAGCTCTGATTTGAGTAAATCTTGCTAAGAATAAAATGATATCTGCATTACATTACAGGTATCATTTTTTATTTAAGGCAAACAAGAAATGACTTTGGTTTTAAATGTTTGTTAAAATGAAATTGCTCACTTAATATGCACTTTTGTTTTTGCAATGTTACCAACTGCTTTGTTAATATACCGCTATTCACAATCTAAACCTCAAAGGCACGATGGTATAAGCTCAGGATGTTTAAATTTTTTTCTTTGAGTCTTAGAGCCGGAAATGATTGCAAATAACGATCTAACTGTTATCAAAAATTTCAACAAATTTTCAGAAATTGAAAAGTATCCGTGAGGTACGCGGTCTGAAATAACCTGTCGTGCGATGGAATTAAGAACGTTAAGTCTTTCGTTGATGGGAAGCCCGGTCTCAGCTTTCCAGTCTTTGGCGGAAGGGATGTGAATTATTACTACACAATTATTACTACCGAATTCGAAATAAAGCTCAAGCTTAATTTCAGCGCCTCTGTATATCACATAGCCGCTTCGACCTTCTTCTATGAATTCCAGCTTTATCATTGAAAAATTTAATTCTAAAATAATTGATATGAGATAAATAATAAAATGAGTTTTAAATAAAGTATTGTTAGCTAAAACAAAAAGCCGGAAAGTTTACCTTCCCGGCTTTTAATTCTTAATTCTTAATTCCTAATTCTTAATTATTTTACAAGCACCATTCTTTTCACATCAGAGAACTCATCTGATGTTATCCTGTAAAAATAAATACCGCTTGCTAAATTATTTCCGGTAAAATTCAGAGTATAATATCCTGCCGTCTTAGTTTCACTAAGCAGTATCGCGACTTCCTTACCTAAAAGATCATATAAAATTAAATTTACATTTCCGTCTGAAGGCAATTCAAAGTCGATCTTAGTTGACGGGTTAAACGGATTTGGATAATTCTGTGACAATGTAAATTTAGCCGGCACGCCTATGCTTACTTCACCATTGAGATTAAAATATTCATAATGACCGTTGAAGTCGATCTGCTTTAATCGGTATTTATATTTGCCTGTGGTAAGATTCCTGTCTTCGAAAGAATAATTATTCATTACTGTGCTTGTACCGTTTCCAGTAACGCTTCCGGTTTTAAGCCAGTCATCATCACCGCCTGAAACAGAATTCCTTTCAATATCGAATCCGGAATTATTCACTTCCGCGGCAGTTGTCCAGTCAAGCTTGACGATATTCCTGTTAACAGCATAAGTAAAGGCAGAGAGCTCTACTGGACTAGGCCAGTCGAAGTATATATCAAAGCTCCATCTTGAAGAGCTTAAAAAGTAACCTGAGGTATTCTTTGCAAATATTTTCCAGTAATAGTTTCCAACCGGATAGTTATTTAATATTTTAACTGTATCTGTTAATGTGGAATCACTGTAAACAATATTCGTCAGGGCTGTATCATTTGAAATGACGAGCTTATAGCTTGATGCACCGGTGATCCTGTGCCATTTAAATGCTATCGGATGATTTAATGTGATCCTTTCTCCGTCATACGGGCTTGCCAAAATCTGAACGGTGCTGAATGATCGCATTTCGGAAACTGCGATTATATTTTGTGCATTCACTGCTGTAACAGTCCAGTAATATGTGTAATCGGTTATAAAGCCGCTGACCGTTTTGAAAGTATCTGTGATAGTAGAATCAATGAACACTGTATAAGTCTGTGTTTCCTCACGCGCTATCCGTAATATATATCTCGTTGCTCCGGGATATTTTTTCCAGACAAAGTTGACTGATGAAGGCTGATTTGTTAAGTTGTTAAGGGGACTGATAAGATCTACGGGAGCAATCTTAAAATTCCTGACATCAGAAAAATTCCGGTAATTTGTTGAATCAACTCCGGTGACGCTCCAGAAATATTTTTTACTGCCAAGAAAACCTCCAACAAGTTTCATTGTATCTGTGATTGTCGAATCAATGTGAACCACACTGGTTTGTGCCGAGTCAAAGGAGATCTTCAATATATATTTAATACTGTTGGCATTTTTCATCCATTTGAATACTACCGGACTGAGAAGATCGGTGGAATTATCAGCAGGACTTACAAGAGTGATCTTCAGTGGAATTGTCCTGAAAGTCCTGGTGACCGATTCAGCAGTGTTACCGTTTGTATCGGTTTGCTTTACACTCCAGTAATATTTTTTGTCATACACCAGACCTGTGACTGTTTTTATGGTATCGGTAATTCCTGAATCCAGAAATACAATATTGTTTTGATTAGAATCAGTTGAGATCTTAAGTTCATAAAGAGGATTCTGAAAAACTTTTTGCCACGAGAAGTCCATCGTTGCCGGAATATTAACAGCATTGTTAAGAGGACTTACAAGTGCAAGCGTTAATGCAACTGTCTTAAAATTCCAGACTGCAGATTGGACTGTATTATTAGCGTTATCAGTTTCCCTTATGGTCCAGTAATATTTTTTTCCGTTTAGCAAATTGTCGACTACTTTAAAAGTATCTGTCAGAGTTGAATCGTGTAAAACAATATTGTTCTGAAGTGAATCAGTAGATATTCTCAAAGCGTAGTATTGAGCGTTGACAGCTTTATACCAGACAAAATTAATTGCAGTGGTTAAGTTAACGGAATTCTGCGGAGGATTTATCTGAATACCTGTTCTGAACATAGATGTGGAAGAGGCAGTGAACTGGTTTGATGAGTCCCTAGATAATATTCTCCAGAAATATTTTTTGTCAATTTCATTCATTGTTATTGTTCTCACTGTATCTGTGATCAATGAATCATTTACAACAAGGTCATTCATCAGGGAATCTCTCGCAACCTGCAATGTATAATTAGCAGCATTAGTATTATGCCATACGAATGGCACCGGACCGGGAAAAATCGTAAGATTGTAAGTGGGGTTTATGAGTTGAGATTTTGTCTGGCTTGTATCAACAATATGACCGGACGGGTTAGTTATGAAAACCGTTAAATTATTCGGACGAAAATAAGATAGTTTTGTAATAAGTCCGCTTCCGGTATTTCTCCATTGGAGATTAAACGGGGTGGATGAGAATACGAGCGCCGTGGTTGCAAGTCTTACTCTGATTATCTTTGTTCCAGGATATGAAAAGCTGACGAAAAATCCGGGACTTGGAAGATTACCTGAAAATCTTAGCTGGGCTAATGGTTTATTTGCTTCAATTGTTACGGGCTGCATGTTTACAGGAAGATCTGAGCTTATCCTCGTAAGCGTAAGCACGCCTCCATTAGAGATCGCAGTATCAAAAGTGAGGCAATACTGACAGCTCCCGTATTGAAATGGATCTGAGATTCCGGGATTTGTATGCAGCAGATATATGTCAAACTCAAGGCTGTTGCCGGCTAGTGTAATATTTTTTGCTGTTAATGTATACTCAGGAATAATCTGCGCAGACACTCTTTCACTAATCAGCAATACAAACAAAGCTGATAAAAACAGTAAGAAAAAATTGTAAATTGTCTTCATAGTTGTTTTTGGGTTTAATTATATACTATCTTATATTATTTGAAAATACATTTATTGCAAAATAAAAACTAACGTAAAAGGGAGATGCCGTAAGTTAATATATTCTTTGAGAATTGAAATCTCCATGTCTCTGTAACTCTGTTTTGAATGCTTTAAAAATATTAGCTAAAAGAAAAAGCCGGAAAGTTTACCTTCCCGGCTTTTAATTCTTAATTCCTAATTCCTAATTCTTAATTCCTAATTCTTATTTAACCAGCACCATTCTCTTCACATCAGAGAATTCATTCGATGTTAATTTATAAAAGTAAATTCCGCTTGTAAGATCTGACGCGTTGAATGTGACCTTATAGCTTCCTGATGTTTGAAACTGATCTACAAGTGTCATGACTTCTCTTCCGAGCATATCAAATATCTTAAGATTAACAACATCTGATTTCGGAAGCGAGTAATTGATCGTAGTCGAAGGATTAAAAGGGTTTGGATAATTCTGACTTAAGCTGTAATTATCCGGAACAACCGTGGAGATCTGTTCAACCTTTATTGTACCTCCGGCAAGTATGAATCTTTTTGCAAAGTCCTGGAAATACTGATTGGCTATAAGTGAATCATAGATAATAAGCAGGTTCTCGTCGTTATTGAATGTAGCCGCATTTGAATAATTGAATGAACCAGTTTGAGTTATCGGATCACTGGATGGAAGATCAGCGTCGATCAGAATATATTTACTGTGCAAGGTTCCGTTTTCAACATCGAGATAAACAAGTGCAGCGGGGTTCCATGGAAAGCTTCCTCCGATTCCTTTCATTTCAGGATAGACACTGCTCGGATCTGTTCCGTTGCCGTTGTCAAAAACACCTCTTACCATTTTTGTCGGCGGCTGGTACTGTGTCTTCATTTTATTTGAAATGTTAAATCTTGTGAACGCGAATGCGCAGAATGAAATTGATTTGTTAGTGTTGTTGCCGATCATATTCTCGATCACTGATGAAGGATTATCAGAAGGGGAGAAGTAAGATTCCACTCTCTTTCCGTTTATGACAAAAATATGCGGGGTATTGTCGCTCTTGGCTGCTCCGAACTTTGCTGCCGTCGGATTATTTATTTCATTATGTGAGCCCCACATTTCTTCAAATTCCCTTGTGTATGTATTTGCCAGCGCCTGATCCTGAATGATAATTACATTCTGTGCGTCATCATAAAATTGTGCATTGGTTATGTTAGCCGAACCTCCCCACACCCAGTCGTCAGCAGCGGAAGTATTATCTCTCGCGTCAAATATGAAGAACTTGTTATGCATAATATAAGTATCCTGTGGTCTCTGCTGAACTCTAATTCCCGCGTTGATAAGCTCCTGTACCAATGCCTGGATGCTTCCTTCTCTGGAATCATAAACCATTCTTATCTTAACGCCCCGTATCAAAGCATTTATGAGTTTATCCTTGATCTGGTTTACTTCGTTGAATGAATACATCGCGATGTCGATGGACTTTGTAGCCGAGTCAATTCGTTGTCCGAGTCTTTCCTTAAAGTCAACGTTACCTGTTGCGTTATTATTTGGCAGAGCGTATGAATTATCAACTGCTTTGTTAAAATATATTTCAAACTTACCTGTTGAGCCCGGACCTGATGAAGTTGAGAAATATTTCGGTGTTCCGGTGCTTGTTCCTGAGCCGTTGGTCGATGATACTAAAGCATAATAAATTTTTCCGGGCTGAAGATTTGTAAGTGTGAAAGTATGTGTTGTTGTCTGTGTCGCGTCATATAATGAATCGGTGAAAACAGTCGGCTGATTGAGTGAATCAGAGCGGAAGTATTTTAATTTGCTGTCACCGGCGCTTTGTGTTGTCCATGTTAAAGTTACTCCGTTTTGTGTAATGTTAGTTTCTTTCGGTGCAGTAAGAATTATAGGTCCACCGCTTTGAAAAATATCAGCAGTGAATCTTGGAAGAAACTGATATCCCGAACTGTAAGGAGCTGAAGGATCGAACTGCGCGGCTTCGCCGATACAGTCAAATGTTCCTGAAGGAATAAGTGTACCGACTAAGTTTGTGGTGTTGTCAATTCTGAGCTGACCACTTCCTGAAGCATCGGTAACAGTGTAGTTCGTGTTCGCCTGGAACGTTCCTGAACCTGTGATCGTAAGCCCGTTAATTCTTATAAGCTGACCTTCAAATGCTTCGTGTCCGTCCCATTGTTGGGTATTCAACTGTTGAATGGTACAGGCTATCGGAGTGGTTGTCCGACCCGATGAAATTATCTGGTAAGACGGTGTTCCTCCGAATGTTGAAAAAACAAGTTCTGTCAGTCCGTTGAAATGACTAAGCTTAGCTGTAACAATTACGCTGTCACCAATGGCGCATGCTCCTGAGAATGCAGTATAAAATATAGCGATACCGCCTGTGTTATCCTGAATATAAGACGGTCCTCCGAACTGGTTAGCGCAGGTGACTATGCCTGTAACAGTCTTGAATGCTCCTGTATCGATCGGTAAGCCCTGTGCATTATTCTGACAGATCGATGCGATCGGAACCTGTGAGTAGGCAGATACAGCAACGAATAAAAATAGTAGTGTGAAGAGTATTTTTTTCATCTATGGGTTTAGTTAAAAGTTAAAAGTTAAAAGTTTGTAAAGTTAAAAGTTAAAAGTTGAAAGTTGAAAGTTGAAAGTTGAAAGTTAAAGTTGAAAGTTGAAAGTTAAAGTTGAAAGTTTGTAAAGTTTTTATGTTAATTTGAAATTGGGAATGTTCATTAGTAATTAGTAATTAGTAATTGGTAATTAGTAATTGGTAATTAGTAATTAGTAATTGGTAATTAGTAATTAGTAAGTTAGTAATTAATTTTTATTATAAAGCGCATTAAGTCTGTTAATGATCATGCCATTAGGTTCTTCCGCGAGTTTTCTGTCGATCTCTTTTTTGAATTGAACGGGGTCTTTTGATGCTCCGTTTTCAATAACTGTCTTTTGGTATAATAAGTTGTATGGACTGACATATTTATATTCATATTTATCGATCACTTCCTTAAACTTAGGTAAGTTTTTTAAGAATAAAAATGACTTATCATCCCAAAAGACAAGCTTCCATTCATCGGGACGTTTGCTCATGTAAGAAACAATTGTCTGCTCCATTTCTGCAGGAGCTCTTACAAGATCGGGAGCGAGGTATAATGAATAATCAAAATCATAGTTCTTCATCTTATTTTCAAAGCCTGCGCGCTTAGAGATTATCGTGTTATACTCGTTAAAGATCTCGTCATTAAGATTTCTGCTGTCGATGAAGTTTTTACTTTCCGGGAAATTCCAGATAAGATAACCGCCGCTGCCAAAATGATTAAGTGGCTTCTGACCTATTGAAGGGATGTTATTCTGCTTCATGAAATCGAACATCTGAGTAGGAATAAAATCTGAATTAATGCCGAAGCCGGATATTCTGTAATACTTCAGGTATTCAAGATAGAGCTTGTCATTCGGGATGTTTAGAATGAAGAAAAGTAGTGCTGCTTCGATGATGACCTTGGGTATCGGGCTTATTGTAAAGAAGGATTTCAGTCCTGTACTTTTTGAATTTGTGATGATAAAGCTTACTGCAACGGCGAGAAAAATTGTAATGATGATCAGATAATCAACCGTGAACCTTACAGCCCTGACAGAGTAAATAGCAAAGCTGATAAAGACAAGCGCGGAGAAGAGATCTTTTTTCTTTATAGCGTAATATAAGATCAGTATGCCGCCGAACAGGTATAATTTATAGATCGTCGTCACAAAACCACCGCCGAACATTGCGTCAAAGGGCGATCGCCATTCATTTATCGTCTCAAGCATTTTCATCTTTGTGTGATCGTAAGCGTAAATATATGTAGCAAAGGAATTCGGATTGATGAACATCACCAGAACAGAAGCTCCAAAAATGATCATGAGCCGTACAAGCTCGGGCTTTGTAAGAGCAGGGATCTCTTTCGTTGAAAATTTATTCGGCTTAAGATAGATTATGATTTCCGATACTACAAATATTCCGAAGAGAAACAGACCTGCGATTATTCCCATGTGCATGTTTGCCCACACAAGAAACATTAACGGAATGAAAAATAATATCTTATGATCGCTTCTGTTGAAATACTTATAATTGATAATGATGTAAAGCAGCAGCACGAAGAACAGCATCGAAATGATGTGCGGGCGGGGAGTGAGCCTGTCCATAATTCCGAATGTAAGCAGAGTAAGGAATAGAAATATGAGCGTGTAGCTTGCTTTGAACTTTCTTAATATCAGGAAGAACAGATAGAACATCAGAAGAAAAACCAGCGTCCTGAATACTGACAAAGCCGTATATCCGCCCATGCTGTACAAGCCATAAGTCAGAACATCCCAGCCCCATTCAAACGGCATCCATTGGTTGCCTTCAGTTACGTATCCGAAAATATCAGTTGATGGCACCTCATGTGTTTCAACAATGTACCTGCCTGTGGCAAGATGCCAGAATACATCGTCATCGCCACTGATCTTGAATGTCGTGAAAAGAATTACGAACACGGCGAAGAAGATCATTAAGCCGTAATTGTAAAGCGGATTGTCCCTGAAGGTGGATTCTTTCGATGGAATTTTTGAAGGAATTTTCTGTGAATGTTTCTTTGCCATTAGGAGATTATCAGATTGTCATATTATCAAACTTTATGAACTTTATGAACTTTATTAACTTTCAACTTTCAACTTTTAACTTTCAACTTTTAACTTTCAACTTTTAACTTTCAACTTTCAACTTTCAACTTTCAACTTTCAACTTTCAACTTTCAACTTTCAACTTTCAACTTTCAACTTTTAACTTTCAACTTTCAACTTTTAACTTTCAACTTTCAACTTTTAACTTTCAACTTAATTAATATCTGTTGACAGCTTATATCTCACAATCCTGTTATTACCGGTATCGGCGATGTATAACACCTGATTAAAGAATGAAACACCTCTAGGTCCGTTCAACTGGTTATCGCCCGTGCCTGTGCCGCCGAAAGATTCTTTCTTGAATTTACCCGCGTTTGTAAATTTGTAAAGCGAGTCTCTTGAATTATCAACTACAAAAACATTTTTATTCTGATCGACTGTAATGCCGGCAGGTGTGCCAAGCTGCAGATTAAGTATGTCAACATTATCCTGAGGGATGAACTTAGGATCGTATGTGCCCTTTAGATTATTGTATAAAAACCATTCAACTTTAAATCCGAAATCTGTAGTCTTCCTTAATAATATAAAATCTGTCAATTCATTATTGAAAGTTGTGATGCCTGAAAGCTTATCAATCGAATAAACTCCGTTTCCCGAAGGCTGAAAGCCCGTCAGAACGGTAACCAGTGAGACTGCATTCCTGCCTGTGATCTTGAGCAATGCATTATCAGGATCAAGCGCGCTTGTATTGTCAGGTCCTATGCGTGTAAGTATATAGCTGTTGTCTGAGAAAACTCCAACTCCCGTAAACCTTCTCTTTCTGCTGCTCAACGGTGTTGTATAATCACTTCCGATCAAAGGTATCAGAACCGCATTTGAAAGTATTCCTCCGGCTTCAACAAGCTTTATTCTGTACAGAACGCTGATGGTATCATTTGTAATGTTTAAAACAGAATCACCCACAACTAAAATATCAAAATTATAATCCTGAGCAATTACAGTTGGATTTTTTATTGCAATGCTTCCAATGAAAAGTCCTGACAGGTCCAACTGTACAAGACGGTTGTTCTTTGTATCGGAAACATAAACCAGCGGCTCCCGACCAATCAATACAGCCGAGGGCTGATTAAAACTGTTCTCGCCATACTGATACCAGATAGGGGACTGTTGAACATAAGTTGTCTCGCTGACCACAGGATTACCGCCACCGCTTGTGATAGGAAATTGATCAAGACCAGTTTTATCCGCACAGGAATAAATTGTGATCGTTATTAAAGTTATAAGTATGAATATGTATTTCATAAATTTTATCTGCTTTTTGTTGGGAATAATAAATTCAGTGAGAATCTCTGTGTTAAGCCGAGCTCTTTAAAATTAGCAAGCGAGTAATCAAGATTTGCGTGAGCGAATGTGATCGGAAATCTTAAGCCGATGCCTGCAGAAAAATCTTCATCATCGACGTTGAACTTATACCCGCCTCTGAAAAACAAAAATTCCTTGTATGCATATTCAGCACCGATGTTTAGGTTCTCTGCATTGTCAGTAGGACTGTTAAGCTGAATAGCAGTTGTAAGACGGTTGTCTTTATTCATCCAGGGTTCAAGCGCGAATCCAAGCTGAAAGGAAGTGGGCGGTGGAAATTTTTGAAATGAACTGACTACTGTTCCGTTCACTAATGGTGCTGTACCTGAAGGGCTGACCTGTCCGCCGAAGTTGGAAATCATTATCGCGAATCTTGAAGTGCCAAGACCTGTTTTATAAAATGTCGCTATGTCACCAAGCACTCCGCGCATTTTAAGCACGCCGAGATTTTCTTCAACATACTTAATCGTTGCTCCGAATGAAAACTGTTCGGTCATCTGTCTTGCAAAGGAAAGTCCGATCGCTATGTCTGAGAATCTGAAATACTCTCCTGTACCCTGCGGCTGAAATTCAGTCGTAACCTTCATGTCTTCCGTCCTTAAAGATGTTACGCTTATTCCCAGAGCATTGCTACCGCCGAAGTGATATACACCGCCGAAGTAAGCAAGCTTGGTATCGGCAAACCATTGAGTATATGATGCCGTAATTCCGTTTTCCTTAAATGCGACAAGCCCGGCAGGATTCCATTGTAAAGATGAAATGTCATTTGATACCGCGACGAAGGTTTCACCCATTCCCGTAGCTCTTGCGCCATTACCGATCTTCAGGAACTGAAGTGAAGTTGTTCCTGTCCTTTGTCCGCCGAGATTTGGAAAGAGCTGTGCAAAGGATGTCCCGTAAATTCCTGTGATGAATAGAAATAGTAGTATGAATTTTTTCATTAACTGTTTAATTTTTGTGTACTCATAAATGCAAATCTGTTATCTAATAATTTTATTTTATCAAAATCATTTTTCTTACCGAATTAAAATCTCCAGCCTGCAATTGATAATAATATATCCCGCTTGCAAAGTTACTTCCGGCAAAGGTAACCGAGTATTTTCCGGGCTGCTTATTTTCGTTAACTGATGTCAATACTTCTTTTCCAAGTAAATCATAAACTTTCAATGAAACAAAATTCCTAATTCCTAATTCCTAATTCCTAATTCGTAACAGGGTTAAACGGATTCGGAAAATTTTGTGAAAGAAAAAAGTTGTATGGACTTGTAATAGAACTTTGCCATACTTCCGTCAATCCTCCATTGAAAGTCTTTAAAATCAATCCGCTGTCACCGACAATATATCCCGTGTCTTAATTTATAAAGCTGACTCCGTTCAGTTTTTTCCGTGTCCCGCTGTTCTGAACTAACCAGTTGGTTCCGCCATTTGAAGTATGAACAATAAGTCCTGTGTCACCAAACGGCGTAACCGTTATTATTATCCAGGAAAAATATTTTTCTTAATTTCGAAAAATTTGTTGAGCGGTAACTTACAAAAAAAGAATCACCGTTGTTTGTAGACTTAATTATTGCTGCATAACCTCCTGCATTGTGCCCTGCGATGTAGATTGTATCCCGGAATGGATCGGTAAATGATTGTCCCGAAAAAAAAGGTACTTGCTCAGAAATACCGTAATCTAAATTCCAACTCATTCCGCCATTTGTTGTTTTATCAAGAGAGGACTGCTCAAGAACAATACCTTCGTTTTCATTCTTAAATTTTACTTATTTGAACTGTGCTCCATTGAGTCGTCTTACCTCGATCCAATTTTGGCCGGAATTGGTGGACTTATAAACAACACCATCATAACAACAAGGAGAAGGTTCAGGGTAAAAGTCTAATGCAACGTGATATCCAATATTCTCATTTATAAACTGGCTGTCAAAAACATTGACCTGACCAAGTGCAGTAAAATTATTGCTTATAGTGATCCAGGATTCACCTCCATTTGTTGTAAGTTTACTTGGCAAACCTAAAGCAACACCCAAATTTGGTGTTGAAAATTTACCGGTACCTAAATATCCAATTTGTGCATCTAAATTATTCCAGGTATTACCTTTGTTCACCGTCTTTTTTATGTTTCCATTTCTTTCAAAAAAATATCCTGTATCAGAGTTCGGAAAATTAATAATGATAATGTTATATTGACTAAATGTTTGCACTAACCATTGAGCATTGAGATAAGAAATGTTTACCAAAATAAGTGTTAAGAATTGGAAAAAAATTTTAATCAAATTATAACCAAAATGATTACAGCTTAAACGAAATACCAAACTTTATATTCCTCGGCGTCAGGAATCTCGCCGGATTATATGGATAAGGATTTATCGGTGCCTGCAGATCCGGATATAACGGATCATTGTAAGAATTAGGAGTCGGATCTCCAAACTCGTAAGCGCGTCCCGTTACAGGATTTATTATTGTTGAATTCTTTGAATTAAATAAATTGTCGATCGACACACTTACCACCATTTGAATTGATTTATAGTTTATGTATTTGTCAATATCCAGATCCACCCAAAACCAGTTCTCACCGACCTCACCGTTCACGTTGTTTATGTCTGATGTATATTCAGGTCTGCCGTTCTCAAGAACACCTGTTTCGATCTGGCGTGTATATCTTTTACCCGATTGGAAAAATATTCTTGACTTGAATGAAATATCATCGAGTATGTTCCTTCCAAATCCGTAAATTCCTTTTCCTTTGGCAATGTTAAAATAAAAATTTGCGCTTGCCTGTAATGGCTTATCCCAAGAAAGAAATGTTTCTGAAATGATCTCATTGGCTCCGCGTGTGGTTACAAGAAATCCCTGATCGGAAGTCGAGCTCTTACCTGTTGCAACGGAATAAGTAAAGTTAAGCTTAGCGTTGAACCAGTCAGAAAGTCTTTTTTTGTATTCGACCTCGATGCCTCTTGTTCGTGCATAGTCCTGATTGAAATAAGTTACAAATGATTTTCCAAGCAGACGTCCGCTGTTGATCTGTATGCTTCTTGTGGCTACATAGTCATAAATATTTTTGTAGTATGCGGTTATTGTAAGCACGTCATCACTTGTGAACTGGTTCCTGACACCGAGCTCGTATGCAACTGTTGTTTCAGGATTCAGATTAGGATTACCGAACTTCTGGAATGTAGACTTTGCTGTCTGCGGATCAAGCTTTGCATAAACAAATTGCGGCTTTGGTCTTTTTGAAAAGTGTCCGTATGAGAAAAATAATGTCTGATTATTTGTGACCGGGTGGGAGATGCCGAGTCTTGGTGATAAATTCAGCTTAGCTCTTCTTCCGAAAAAATTATATGTATCGGATTCGTAAGCACTTCTTATCTGATCAGTTATGGTAACTACGTCGGGATTTTTAACGGCATCATCTACATATTTGCCCGGGAACCAGTAGTCAAGACGCATCCCGTAATTCAGGATCATACCTTTGAATGTAAGACTATGCTGCGCGTAAATATCACCGAATGCCGGATAGACTTTGTAAACGTCATTATTAAGACCGAAAGGTTTTATCCACGGCTGATAAATATCAATAAGCTGCATCTCCTGAAAGTTAGCTTCTATTCCTGCTTTAAGCTTGCTCTTCGTATTATAATTGTGAGAGTAATCAAACTTCGCGGACATTTCGTCTACATAATGATCATGCCAGGTAAATGGATTACCAATGTCATAAAAACCATCGCCGGGAATGATGCCTGTGCGCGTGCTGTCAATGCCGTAGAATTGGAACGGAGGTCTGATAAGATCGATCGGCTCGACATAGTCGCTCCAGTTTGTTCCGTTTGCATCTACTCTAAGATGAGTGAAAAATTTATTTAATTTTATTTCGTAAAAAGTTCTGGCGCTTGTTGTATGAGTCCAGTTTACTGTATGAAAAAAACTGTTTTGTGTGTAAGTATTTGCATTCTCAAGAAGCTTCTGAAAATCGTATTGATATCCGGGTGAAGGTTCGACATATTCAAGATTAGTCTGAAGCGTGCTTGAATTCTGATTGATTGAAACAGACTGGTTGAAAGAATAGCCAAGCTTTATAGTCGGTGTGAATCTCCATGTTGCCTTGCCGAGCCAGTACCAACTGTTATCCTGTCTTGGAGAAAATCTTGTTCCGCCGAATGTAGATGAACGGACCTGACTTGCCTTGAACCCTCCCTGATTGACAAAGAACCCGTCCGATAATCCCATGAAGAAGCTGCTGAATAAAGTTATCTCTCCCGGTGGTTTTATCTTTAATGCTTTAAATAAATACTTGGTGATCGGCTCCGGACCGCCAAGGTTCATTTCAAGAATATCAGTATTAAAGCTTGTACCGGAATTCTTGCCCGTCCCGAAATTATCTCTTTTATAGGAAATGAAAAAATTAATATTATCATAGCGACCTTCTTTTGTTCTTACATTCACCACACCGCTTGTTGCCTGACCGTACTCAGCGTTGTAACCTCCCGTGATCACCTCAACTTCTTCAAGCGAATTCGCTGAAAGCTGTAAACCGTAACCCGTTCCTGAAAGTGGATCCTGTACAGAAACTCCGTCAACTAAAAACGAATTTTCATAATTTCTTCCGCCTCTTATATGTATTTCATTGTTATCCTGCACAACACCTGCCTGCTGAGTGATAATATCGGTAACGTTAGTCACGATAGACTTACTTATGTCATCGCTGGTAACAATATGGTTACTGCTTGTCTGTTCGATATCCATCAAAGGTCTGTCCCCGACAACTTCAATTTCCTGATCTACAGAGTATGATGTCGATTTAAGAGTCACATTAAAATCCTTACTTTCACCCGATCTTAGTTTCACATCGGTATATTCAACAGTCTTAAATCCTTCGTAAGATACCTGTAAAGTATAGCTTCCTTCGGTAATGCCTTCAATTTTGTATTTACCTTCTATGTCGGAAACAGCTCCGAGGTATGTACCTTTCAATTTAAGCGTAACACCGTCGAGAGGAATGCCTGCAGAGTCAGCGACAATACCGGACATTGATCCGAATTGTTCCTGAGCATTGGCATTAAATGAAAAGAGAATTAAAAATAAAATCAGTAGATATGTTTTCATAAAATTTTAAATTTATTCACAACGCGTTTAATAATCTTTTTAGAATTAACCTGGATGTTAATTATAGCCGAACTCATCAATGAAAATCCTTCTGAACAATGCTACTGCAGACTGGGGCTGACGGTTTAAAAAATAAACAGGCAGCGCAAAGTAAACTATTCTCGGATTAACAGGTACATCTTTTATTGCAATGTTGATTGTATCAAAGCAGCCGGCTTGTTTATAATATTTATAAAGTACCTGGGAATTACTTGCATATAAACCCTTGACCGAAACTATGAAAGAGCTTGAACCAAGCTGTGGATAAGTATTGTCAATTAAAGTTAAGAGTGCATCGCCCGTGCTGTAGAAAGGAATAGAACAGCTTGTCACACTGTCCACAGGTGCAAAGTTGATAAGGCTTCCCTGACCTGTTACATCAGGTCCCTGAAATCCCGAGCTGAAAAATATCTTACCGCCGCTCTGTACATAAAAGGGGAGTGACTGCTGCGCGAGATCAAAATTAGCCGCGCTCGTTACCGAACCGTTCCCGCCAAGCCAGAAAACAATTGGAAATAGTTTTAATGTATTAACGAACATCGGGTTAACGATCTTAGGAATGAGAGCTCCTCCGTTAGCTTTGATGTCAAGTATATCGTAATGGATTGTATCGAATGCGTTTGTCAGGTAAGGTAAAGCAAGTGAAAGGTCACCCGAAGGCACGTCTCTTATTAGTAAGATCTTGGATGTAACACTCTTTACATACCATGTTCCGGAAGTATCGGGCATTCTCTCTATCGGACTTAATGATCCTGCGTTATCTTCTGCGCGTAAATACAGTACGTTATTTGCATTCAGGATAAGTCCGCTGTCCCTTGTAAGCGTAAGTAAATTTGTTAAGCCGGATACTCTTCTGAAATTATTTGTATCGTTAAGTGAGTATTGATAAAATCTTATTGTTTCATCACCGTCGGGATCGCTTCCTGTCCATTTGAATGTTGCCACCGGAAAAGTAGTATCCGGAATTTCAGTGCCCGCGTCGAATGAAACCGCAGGCGGAGTATTTATCACCGGATAAAGATTGGTTGCAGGAGTTGGATCTGTGAGGTCATCATTATCAACTGCAGCTACAAAAAATCTGAACGTGCTGTCATTGCCGCTTATTGAAAGAATGAAAGTGCTGTCATTTCTTGTCGTGAATCCCCAGTTAATTGAATCAAAGGAAATCCGGTATCCTTTTATGAATCCATCAGGATCATCGCCCCACCAGTTAATTCTTTTCAATGTTGAACCGGGAGCAATAGTGCTGTCCGGAAAAAGCGATAGATAAGTGTTTGGCGGCTGATTCTCTATCTTGCCTGAAATAGGATCACTGCATGAAAAAGTAAAGGCAACTAAACCCGTAATTATTAATAGTAATAAATATTTTATCATCAATTTTTATTTATCAGCTTTGAATAATCAGGGCAGGCACAAGGCCAGCCCCTACTGTCTTATGAATCTTTTGAATAATCAGGGCAGGTACAAGGTCAGACCCTACTGTCTTATGAATCTTTTGAATTTACAGGTCAGGCACAAGGCCAGCCCCTACTGTCTTATGAATCTTTTGAATTTACAGGTCAGGCACAAGGCCAGCCCCTACTGTCTTATGAATCTTTTGAATAATCAGGGCAGGCACAAGGCCAGCCCCTACGATCTTGCAAATTCTATTTAATCAACAACATCTTCTTTGTCATTAGGAATTTGTTTCCGTTAATTCCTTCTGCTTCAAGCTTATAAAAATAAACTCCGCTTGAAAGCTCGCTTCCGTTGAAGCTTGCATTGTATGTCCCTGCATTCGCAAAGCCCGATACGAGTGATTTTACTTCTCTTCCGATCATGTCGTAAATTTTTAAAGATACACTTCCTGAAACAGGGAGGTTGTACCTTATGACTGTTGCAGGATTGAAAGGATTAGGATAATTCTGCATCAGATAGTAGCTCTCAACGTTTTCAATTGTATTTGATATTCCGACCGGAGTAACTATTCCAAAATCAGGATTCTTTCTTGGTGTCAGTTTGTAATTGCTGAATGAGTAATAAAGGATACCTTCAACATAAGAGATGAGATCATTCTTTGTTAATAAAGTAAATCCCGGCTGTGGTGGATTTTGTGTTCCGTCCCAGTTGTTTGTATATGTATGGTTACCATCTTCAAGCTCGATTCTTGCATCCACATTTGAACCGTCACTTACAAGTATCTCACCGAAGTTTCTTCTGAATGTTGTATCAGCAAGCGGCTCGGATGTTGTACACGATATTCCGATACCTGCGTTGACACAATTTATTTTCACTGATGTATTGAATCTGATATAAACACTTTCCCATTTCTCTACTGCGTTATCACCATCCTGTGTTGAATTCGGGATCTGTGAAGTTGTCATTATTTCGGGAGTTGGCTGTGCATTACCTGTTGAAAGAACCTGGATGTTACCGGAAGTCGAAATATTAACTCTCGTTACACTGAAGTTTTCTTCTACTGTTCCTTTTACTCTAACACGATCTCCTTTTCTTAAAGCGTCAGTCGGATTTCCTGAAAGCCAGATTCCGCTGTAAGCGCCTTGTCCGTTCTGAATGTATACTCTCCTTGGAGCTGTCTGATTTCCGCCCGGACTTGTAAAGTTGATTCCGGGAATATCATTCGTGTCTGATGTTACAACACCTTCGATTCCTCTTACATCATATCCTTCGTATGCTGACCTTCCGCCGTTGTTAGGACAAAACTGAACATCCTGAACCGTCATCGAGTCGCTGTTTCTTACTATATAAAATAATTTTGACTTTAGTGTATCTGACGGAAGAAGTTTTACTCCGCCTGAGTTATCTTCAGCTCTGATAAAATATTCAACTAATGTTCCTAAAGGAGCAGGAGGCATTTTTGTTGAAAATATATTTCCTGTAATTAAAGGCATATTTTTATTTGTGAAAGATCCACCGTTAAATCTCCAGTAAACTTTCATGTCCGTGATGGTCATTGCATCACCGGGATCTGTCGCTGTAACACTTACCTGAACACTGTCAGGTGGCGTAGGAACACCGGGACTTCTTGTCGGACTTGCAAGCACCGGCGGAGCATTTCCGAGATTAAGATCATTTGGATAAATAGGAACGATAACATAAGGAAGCTGACTTCCAAAAGCTCCTTCATTATTTGAATTGATTATAACACCCCTGATCGAATTTACAAGCGTTCCGATAGATGGCGGTGTCCATGGTCTTAAAGTATCACCAGATGGTGATGTTGAAAAGAAATTTGAAAAATCTCTCATATACATTCTGTTACCGTTCTCATCAATTATGCTGAACGGCTGTCTGTTGCCGATACCGCCTGCAACTGTTACGTTCCTTATCTCAACATACATTCCTTCATATTTTTCTCCGCCGATATAATTAATAGATCCGCCGTTTGGATAATCACCATTTGCAAAATCTGAAATGTTAACCAATTTTGCAGTCGGTCTTTTTGTAATTCCACCGATTGGTGTGATCGAATAAGTAGGTGAAATATCGAGTGCGAGCTGTGTAAGAGTGTTGGCAAAATTATTTCCTGATGTTGCGCCGAATTCCTGTATGACGCCGCGAACTCTTACCATTTGTCCTGTATCCAATGCGGCAAGTCCGATATTTATATTCTGATCTGCCTGTCGGATAACAATTCCTCCGAATAAGCCGTTGGCTGTATCCTGAAGGTAGCATGTAAAGCTTGTTGTACCTCTTAATAAGGTCTTGTTCTGATTATTGGCAGGACTGACTCTTGGCGGAGCTGTTATTCTTGCTACGAACTCTACCGAATCGCCTAAGAGCGGTGACTTATCTCTTCCCAAAGCAAGAGAATCATCTGGCTTTGTCTGGATCTGCTGGATTGTAACGCTGTTAAAACCCAAGCCCATAATACTGAAACCGAGCGAATAGGCAATGTACACCGTAACAAGTATCAGGGGTAAGTATTTAAAATTCTTCATGATATTATTTTTTATTAATTTAAAATTATTATAAGTTAAAAAGTTTATTGATATTATTTTATGGTACATTTATAAATTGAATGCAAAGAAATTATTTCACTATTACAAATTTACCTTTCTTAATCTCGCCTGTATTTGAATCCTTAACTGTAAAGATATAAAGTCCTGTCGCTATTGCCTGTTCATTTCTTGTAATGAGGTCCCAGGCATGTTCACCGCCTGCGAATTTTTGTGTTCCGTCTGAAAATGTTTTAAACCATTCGATATCACTGCCGTTATATGTACCCGCGTCATGCTCAAATTTATCTACAAGATCACCCGCAATACTCCAAACAGAAATTTCACATTTGGAAGGTAAATTATAAAAGTAAATTTTCCGCAGAAGTTCTTTCTTATTTCCTCCTCCGTCCCACGTTGCACTGCCGTAATATGGATTAGGATAAACTCCAACTTCTGCATCGGCATTATTATTTGCAGGAGTTCCGACAATTATTCTTTGGGAATTACCAAGAATGGAGCTTTCTAGTGAGCCAAGATTTTGTGTAATGTCACCCTTGTCAAATGCGGTCACGGAATATACATACTGAAAGCCGTTAAGCTGATTTGTAAAATCAAATCTGTAGTAATAAGGAGTCGTGTCGCCGTCAAAGAATTTTGGCGTCTGCAGCTTTATATAATTAAAACCGGTATTGTTAAAAACATTATTGTGCGCGCTGTCAAATTCACCCACTATTTTCAGCAGTGAAGTGAGATCCTGTCCTAACCCAAGCTCGGCTCCGGGATTGGTTCTATATACTCTGTATCCTTCAAAATCCTGAATGTTTGAGATCGGATCAATTGTTCTCTCTGAATTAGCAGCCCAGTATAAAGTAACATTCTTATCCGCTATCACAGATCTGACTTTCGGAGCGTCAGGAGGAGAGGGAAGCTTGTAGCCATTGTCATAAGCGCTTTGAGCCCATCCCGCGGAGATGTCAAGATTTTTTCTTTGTGAAGCAGAATCCCATGTTGTAGGTTCAGTACCGAATTTCTTGGCACAGATCACTGCATAAACAACATTAATTGTATCCTGTATATATCTTAATGTAAATCTTTCTCCGGTAGGTTTTTTAATTGGACCGTATGAGATAAGTGTTGATCTGTTGCTTGGTGAATGTCTGAGTACATCATTTCTTGAGGGCACAATAGTCGGATTGTTGATTGAATCAAGAGTGGGATTGATCGATAAATATCCCTGCATCTTCTGATACTTGCCTGCCTGATTGTTGTTTACATTATCTGTTGTCGGTGAAAAATAAATAGGATCGGTTGTGTTCCTGAATTGCCAGATGGTGTATTTGGTTCTGTTATTGGTTGTTTCAATTGAAGGCATCGGTGTTACTCCGAGAAGCTTGAAAGCAACATAGCTGTCTGTGAATCCCGGATCGCCGTTATAATCATATTCATACCACATCCTGTTGATACTGTCATATCCGTCCGCGCCCTTGCTGTAAAAAGATGAGCCGCCGGGCGGAGTGATGTTTGTATTCCGGACAACGCCGTCACACCATAAGCCGAGATAAACACTGTCGATGCTCGCTGTATCACGCTGTGCATTCTGTCCGACATACCCAATATTAACTATCTTATAATTAAGTATGACCCAGTTATTGGCAAAGTTGAAATCATAACAGTAAGTCTCAAGCAGAACCTTAATTCCAAGAGGAGTATGATTCTGGATCACAGTACCGTTGGCTGTTAAATTAGTATCAAAGAACTCACTCACAAAATCCTGATGTGAGACCGCGTCCGGTCTGAAGTTTGGCGACGTCTGAAGTGAAGACCTTTCAGTAATTCCCGAACCCGCTGCATTTGTAAATTCAAATCCTTCTGTCCTGTTTGCTGCCGAAACATCAACAGCCGCAGTTGTTACTGTTACTACACCATTCTTTACACCGCCTAACCAGAGTCCTCCTATGAATAAGTTCTCTATGCCTGAACCTTTTGGATACTGACACGATGGCTGGTTTGGAAAGCCGACAAATCCGTTACCGATGGTACCGTAATTTGTGACAGTCAGTGCAATGTTACCGACAGTTGTATATTTATTATTTACGTCATCCTGAATGTCGTGAGGATAGTAAAAAGCGGTGAGTGTTATCGATAAGAAGAGTAAAGAAATTACAAAACAGATCTTTGAAAATGATTTATAATCAAGTCTGGAAAATAAAAACAGTAATCTTGGGGTCATTAATTATGATGATAAGTATTTAAAATTGGTTTTATGAAATTAGGTTTTTTATAACTGAAAATAAAGATATTGTTTTCTCTAAAGT
>Ga0163153_10003316_pt1 | contig 21775 bp, 23 predicted proteins | sample OliLakLV19MP6IB1_FD_148629 | JGI IMG/M metagenome (GOLD analysis project Ga0163153, IMG submission 148629) | Freshwater microbial mat bacterial communities from Lake Vanda, McMurdo Dry Valleys, Antarctica - Oligotrophic Lake LV.19.MP6.IB-1 | ecosystem: Environmental > Aquatic > Freshwater >...
GACGAGCTTGGCGCACGGCCGAGGCAGGTCGCAACGTCGACCGCCGCGTTCGTGTTCGGCTTCGGCTCGATGTTCGTGCTCCTCGGGGCCGGAGCTGCGCTGTTCGGCGACGTGCTCCTGACGAACCGGCGAACGCTCGAGATAGTTGCCGGCGTGTTCATCATCTTCACCGGCCTGATCTACGCGGGAGTCCCGATCCCGCTCGCGCTCCTCCGCGAGAAGCGATTTGTCTATAACCGCCGCGACGGCCTTGCCACCCCGGCTCTCGTGGGCGTCGCCTTCGGTGTCGGCTGGACCCCGTGCATCGGTCCGACGCTGGCAGCGATCCTCGCCCTCGCGGCGGCGGGTGGTGACCCCGTGCAGGGAGCTGTTCTGCTCGCCGTCTATTCGATCGGTCTCGGGATCCCGTTCCTCCTCTTCGGGCTCGGCTTCACCCGCGCCCTTGGTCTCGTCGCCGCCTTCCGGCGCCATCAGCGCGTCGTCGGGATCGTCTCCGGCTCGATGCTCGTCGTGTTCGGCGTCATGCTTGCCTCCGGCTACCTCACGCGCCTCACCGCGGGACTCGCCCGGTTCGGCGGCGTCCAGATCTAGGTGGTTGGATCACGCAAAACGGTGGATCCAGGCTCAGTATCCCACCGCAGTGCCGGTTCTCCGCGGGTCACCGCCGGCGGTCATGACACCCGTCTCGTCGTCGATCTTGATCGCCTGCAGATGCCCGAGGCTGCCCCATCCCTCGAGCACCTCCACCGTGTGTCCCAGCCTCCGGAGGGCGGCTATCGTGTCGGGCGGGAAGCGGCTCTCGACATAGACGACGATGTCCGCTCCCGGCTTGAAGAAGTTCGGCTCCGCACCGAGCGCGAACCGTGGCGCTTCGATCGCCTCGTGGATCGGCATCCCGAAATCGATCAGGTTCGTCAGCATCTGGAACTCGATCGGACCGATGCCTTCGCCTCCCGCGGAGCCGAAGACGAACGCCGGCCGCCCGTTCTTCAGAACGACGACGGGAGCGTTGTTGAGGATCGGAATCTGGCCGGGCCTGACATGGTTGGGATCTTGCGGATACGGCGATGTAGCGCCCAGGTGCATGCCGTTGTTCAGCAGGAGGCCCGTCGAGCCGACGACCACGTTGCTCCCGAAGAGATCACCGAGCGATGTCGTTACGGCAACCGCGTTGCCGAAGCGATCCACGATCGAGAAGCTCGTCGTATTGGACGAAGGCGTGTAGTCGTCCTCCAGCACGCGCACGCGGCGGGCAGCTGGCGCCGTGGATCCGGTCGCGCCGACGGGTTTGCCGGCTGCGCCGTAGTCGGCCGGCTTCTCTCCGTCGATCAGCCCGCGGCGGGACGCGGCATACGATCGGGAGAGCAGACCCGAGGTCGGGACATCAGCGAATGCGGGATCAACGACGTAGCGGTAGGTATCTGCTTTCACGAGCTTGACTGCCTCGATCCCGGCATGAAGGAGCCTCGTCGAGCCGATGCCGAGCGACCCGACATCCAGTCCCTCGGCGAGGTTTGCTTGCATCAGCAACTCGAAACCCCCGCGCGAGGTCGAGGGGCTTGTGTACACATCGAATCCGCGGTAGGTGGTGTGGATCGGCTCGGTCCAGCGCGGCTCGTACGCGGCCAGGTCGGCAGCGGTGAGCACGCCGCCCTGCGCTCGGAAGAAACGGTCGATCTCTCGGGCGATGTCACCTCGATAGAAACGATCGAATGCCGCCTGGATCGCCGCAGACCGGGACGCGCCCTTCGACGTCGCCCGCCGCTCGGTGACGACGAGTTTCCGGAGCGTGCGGGCATAGTCGGGGTTCTTCAGGAGGTCGCCCGCTCCGAGGGGCTTGCCGCCGGGAAGATAGATCCTGGCCGTTGTCGGATAGCGCGCGAGACGATCTCGGACCAGGTCGATCGACTGCGCCAGCATCGAATCGATCGGATACCCGCGCTCCGCAATCTCGATCGCAGGTGCAAGGACCTCCGCGAGGCTCATCGTGCCGAACCGATCGAGCGCCGACAGATAACCGCCCAGATTCCCGGGGACGATGCCTGCCTGCATCCCGGCGAAGAGCGTCTCGGGCGTCATCTCCGACGGTCTGATCGCCCCTGGTGCAGCGCCGGTCATCGACAGTGACCGCACCTCTCCGCTCGTCGCGTCGAAGACGGTCATGAAGCCGTTGCCGCCGATACCGTCCATCTCCGGCTCGGCGAGACCGCCCACCGCTCCGACCGCAACGGCCGCGTCGAACGCATTTCCTCCGTCCACGAGCACCTGCAGGCCAACGGACGAGGCGATCGGATGACCCGTCGCAACGACACCATGTACGCCCGTGACCGCCGACCGAGTGGGGATCAGATCGTCCCCGGAACTGTTCCTCACTGCATCCGGCGAGGCGACGACGACCGCGCCGAGGACGAGGAGACCGAGTGCCATGACCAGAATGGCGATGTGGATGAAAGGGAACCTGTTCATGGCGACATTCGTTTGAGGGCGCGAGCCGAGCATTCGATTCCGCACGAGCGCAGATCGCGCTCGGGCGGGCGCTCCTCGCAGACAATGCGGAGCACGTTGCCTCGTGCTGCCGCGTCCCGGAAGGAGATCTCGACGCACGCTGCCGGATGCCCTCCACTCGCAGCAGCCGAGCCGACGTCAACCGACCCGGCCGGAACTGCGGCGACGCCGACGACCGAACTCGATGGCGTCCTCATCGAGATCCTGTCGTTCGACGGCTGCCCGAACCGCGAGCCGGCCGTCGAGCTCGTCGAGCGCATCGTCCGCGAGACAGGCGTCACTGCGCGCATCGAGGTGGTCGATGTCACCGACGAGGAGACGGCCCGGGCGCGACGCTTCCTCGGCTCGCCAACGATCCTCATTGCCGGGCACGACGTCGAGCCCGGTGCCGAGGCACGCTGCGACTACAGCGTCTCCTGCCGCGTCTACCGCGCAGACGACGGCCTCAGGGGCCTGCCCGACGCTCAGTGGCTACGCGACGCGCTCGCCTGAACGCCCGGGGCCGTTCGAGACCGCGATCGATGCCGCGAGCTCGTCGAGGAACCCGTTCCAGCGCGTGTCGAACGCGTCCGAGCCCGGCGCGAGACCCGTGGCCAGTCGGACGACCTGCGGGAGCATCGCGGGCAGCGTGATCACGGCGAGCAGGGCGAGAAAGAGCATCTCGACATCGAGCTCGGGGGCAATCGCACCGTCCGCCTGCCAGTCTCGGAGCATCGAGATCTGGCGGGTGTAGTAGTCCGTCCTGTAGTCGGCGTCGACGGGCTCCTCGCCGGTATCCGCGAGAGCCTCGCGGAGGATCAACCGTACGAAGACAGGATCGTCGAGCGTCCGACGCGTCCAGTGGCTGAGAGCGTCTCCAAGGGTTTCGGGGAGGACATCGAGAACGGCACTGCGCGCGGCAAACTGTGCCCGCAGCGCCTCGCGGACGAGCGTTTCGCGATCGCCGAAGTAGCGGTAGACGAGCGCCTTGTTGCAGCCGGCCCGGCGCGCGACGTGTTCGATCCGCATGCCCGCCTCGCCGCGTTCGGAAAGCTCTGCGGCGGCGGCGTCGAGGATCTTGGCCCGCGTGTCCTCAGAGCGGCGCGTGGCAGGCGCCACGGCTCAGCAGCCGATCGCCGACAGGCGGCGGCGGGAAGGGGTCGCGGCCTGGTCGGCATCGACACCGCCCCGAGCAGCGGCCATCCGCTGGATCGTGGCGGGGAACGAGCGTCGGACCGTGTGATCCATCGCCGGCAGGATGAACGGGGCGAGAAGCCGGCGCTTCGGTGTCACGTTCCACGAGACCCGCACGGCGGTGCCGCGCGGGCGCTGCTCGACACTCCAGCCGCCCGTCATGGTGCGAAACGGGAACGGGAATCCGGGCTCACCAGCGAGGAACTCGACCTCGTAGCGCCGCTCGGCTGCCTCGTAGAGCGTGCACCGCTCGGCCCACGTGCGCCCGGAGACGTCCCGGCATTCGCGAATGGCACCGACGGCCGGCGGTGCGTTCCCACGGAGCCGCGAATCGGTGAGACCCGAGGCGAACCGCGCGATTCCGCCGAGGTCACCAACGGCCCACCAGATCGCCTCGGCCGGCGATTCGCTCGCGACCTCGACGCAGACACGATAGGAACCCGCAGCAGCGCCGGGCGCCCGGTACGAACGCGTGATGCCGACGAGCTGCGCGAGCGCGAAGCCGCCAACCACGGCAGCCACCGCGAGCATGAGCGTGATCCCGAGGGCCGTGAACGCGTCGCCCGCGACAGCGAGGACCCCCACGGTGCCCGCGACCCAGCCGATGTCGGCAAGGGAGACGAGTAGCGGACCAAGCGCGGTTCGCCACCGACGGGTGGCCTGGGTCGCTACGGCGGCGGCGAATCCGATGAGCATGGCCCCGATCAGCACGAGCAGGGCGGTGCGCCCGACACCAACCCGGTCGCCGACCGCGGCAGCCTCAGAGACGAGAACGATCCCTGTCGTGGCCGAGAAGACGGCGTTGCCGGTGAGCGCGGCGGTGAGCAGTCGATCTCGCATCAGCTTCCTCCTAGTAACGGTAACGTTTCCGTTACTCTACCACACGAGGCGACGGGTCGGGCATCGACAGCAGGAGCCCTGGCGGCGAGCTACCGCTCCGAGCCGACGCCGCGCTGCACGCCGACGACGGCCACGAAGGCCTGCCCGATCGAGGCAGAAACGCCGAGGATCGCAAGCGGCACCCCGATCTCGGTGCCGGCGAGTGCGAGGCCGACGCCCACCGCCGCGACGACGCCGGGGACGCGAGCCGCGAGGCCCTCATCCCGCAATCCCCCCTCCATGGCGAACGGGCACGGTGTCAGGAAGTAGGCGCGCAGGAGCAGGATCCACGGAACCCCCACCCGGAGGAGGACGAGAGCGACAAGCAGGCCAGGAACCACGGCAAGACGGAAAGCGGCGAGCGCGACAGCGAGGCCGATGAGCGTATCGGTCGACCCATCGAGCCAGGCGCCGAGGCGCGTTCTCTCGTCCAGCCTCCTGGCGACGACACCGTCGAGCACGTCGAGACCGGCCAGCACAACGAGCCCGAGCAGCAAGCCCGATTCGTCGAGGGCGAAGAGCGCGGGAATTGCCGCAGCGCGAACGAGCGTGATTGCATTCGCCCTCCCGAGACCCTCGAGAGGCGATCCGTCCCGTCGCTCCAGCATTCCCAGATGCCAGTCCACCATCAGGGCGAGAGAGAGGTGCCAGGCGACTCCCGCGAGCGCGAGACCCGGTCGGCCGAGGGCCGCGACGGCGCCCCAGACAACCACGCCCGCCCCTGCACCAACGAGCACCCGCCGATGCGCCGCGCCGTGGGAGCGCCGTTCGAGAGCAGCGCGCTCGAACGACGCAGCAAGGAATCGGATCCAGGCGCGAGGCCGGAATCCCGCCGCGCGCAACTCGGCAAGGATTCTCCGTGTCCAGAGCTCGCCCTCGGTCACACGGGTTACCGCCGCGCGACGATGACGCCGTAGCCGAGTAAACCGTCGGCGATCGCTGCCTGCACGACCGGTACGAGCGCAATTCCTCGCGCGATCCCGCTTGCGATCCCATCTCCGAGCTGCGGCTGGGCGAGGCGTGCGACGCGGAGGCGTGCCTCGACGCGGTTGACGATGTCCTCCAGCAAGCGATCGTGATCCTCGGTGCTCTCCACGGAGAACCCTGCCTCCTCGAGGAGCGCCGCCACCTCGGTCAGCGGCCGTGCGTCGGCGACACACGCGATCCAGGCACCGAGGCCGGTCAGCTCCTCGGGAAGCCGGGTCGGGTCGGCGGTGACATCGGACAGGGCGAGTCGCGCTCCGGGCCGCAGCACGCGCGCCATCTCCGAGACGGCTGCCTCCTTGTCGGGGAAGAGGCAGAGCGAGCACTCGCTCAGCGCCCCGTCGACGCTCGCGGTCTCGAGGGGCAGGGCCTCTGCATCACCCTCGACGAACCTGACGCGGCCGGCAACATCCGCGGCAGCAGCCGCCCGCGTCGCGGCGGCGACGCTTTCCCCGGACAGCTCGACGCCGACGACCGAGCACCCGAGCTCCTGCGCCGCGAAGATCGCGCTCGTCCCGGGACCGCTCGCCACGTCGACGATGGTTGCGGAGGAATCCACTTGCAATGCCCTGAGCAGCTTGCTCGTGAGCGCCGTCCCACCTGGGTGAAAGCTGTCGCCGAGAAGGAAGCGCGCGACCGGGCCGGCGTACGTTGTTGCACAGCATGCCTTGACCTCCGACGGGGCAAGCGTCAACGTTCCACCTTCCGTCCGCCCGAAGCAGAGCCGTTCGCGCCAGGCGCGGTCTTCGAGCCGTAGCGGGTCAGTTGGAGCAGCGGCTGGAGCGGAGTCGCGTTCGGCACCAGGGTCGGCACATCGATGCCGGTCATCGCCGCCCGGATCTGCTCGCGGTAGCCCACCGAGTTGTAGGCGCAGAACGGGATCAGTCGTCCGTCGGGAGTGATCTGCGCGACGCAGCACTTCATCAGCTGCCGCACGTTGAGCGTGTACGGATCCTGGAAGTCCTGGGCGACGATCATGAACGCGTGCTGTTGAATCGCCTCGAGTGCATGCGGCAGGTCGATGCCGCAGCTCTCGCACGCGAGGAGAGCCTGCTCGACGCCGGGGGTTGCCGACGCCGAGAACATCTTCTCGAGGGCGTGCCTGATCTCGAGGTCCGGCACGACCCGATTCGCCGCGTAGTCGAGGTACTCCTCGACGTCGACGAGCCGAGCAATCGGCATGAAAGCGCCTTCGTCGACGATGCCGTAACACATGCTCCGACAGGTCGGGAAGCAGCATGGCACGGGGACGAAATCGGAGACGGCAAGCCACTCGGGCAGCTGCGCGGCGAGGCCGTGCATCACGTCGGCGTTCGTCAGCCGCTGCATCGGATCGAACTCGATGTGACGGCCGGCGTGCGTGACCGGCTGGAAGACGACACCGCGGACGGCTGGATGCTCGACGCCGAAGCGCACGATCGCTCCGAGCTCATGCTCGTTGACTCCGCGCTCGACGGCGGCCACGAGCAGCACGCCGATCCCGAACTCCGCACAGTTGTCGAGCGCACGGAGCTTGTCGGCACGCAGGTCCTTGCCGCGAATCGCGCGGTGCGTTGCCTCGTCGAACCCGTCGAACTGGAAGTACAGGTGCGCCCCGACCCGGGCCACTTCCTGCACGAACCGACGGTCCCGTGCGATTCTGATCCCGTTCGTGTTCAGCATCACGTGCCCGATCCCGCGTGCGTTCGCCATCTCGACGAACTCGATGATGTCGGGGTGAATCGTCGGTTCTCCGCCCGAGAACTGGACGACCTCGGGCTCGCCCTCTGCCGCAACGAACGTGTCGAGCATGAGGGCAACGTGCTCACGCGTCAGCGAATAGCCGTCCGGCTGGTGCCCGGAGTCGGCGAAACAGATCGGGCAGTCGAGGTTGCAGGCCGTGTTGACCTCGATCACCCCGAGGCACGCGTGCTGCTTGTGGTCGGGACAGAGGCCGCAGTCGAGAGGGCAGCCGTCCACGACCTCGGTCTGGAACTCGAGCGGCAGCGTCCCGGGCTTGTTGAACCTCATCGTCGAGAGGTACAGATCGGCGTCGGAGTACACGAGCGCCTCGAACGGTCCGTGCTCGGGACAGCGCTTGCTCATCACGATCTTGCCGTCCCGCGCGTTCACCTCCGCATCGATCACCCGCTTACAGACAGGGCAGATCGACTTCGTCAGCTCGAGGAACACCTCGTTGCGGTCGACACGAACGGGCTTCTTCTCGGTCGCTGACATCGATCTCCTCGGTTTGGGGTGGGGGTTGAGTCCGAACGACCGGCGCTTCGTCCGTCGAGGGTTCGACGGCGATCTCGTCCGAAACGATTCGACGCTCTCTTCTAGCGGATGATCCTGATGCCCGGCCGGAATGCGGCGACCGCGAACCAGAAGGGTTCGGCGAAGGCTGCGGGCTTGCCGTCAACGCGGACATCGACCGACAGCACGGTACGGCTGTCGGCGATCGTGCCACCGTCGAGTGCCGAGGCAACACGCGTCCGCGCTCGAACGACGTACGTGACGCCGCCGAGTGAGACACGCACGACCTTCCTGCGCTCGAGGGTGGAATGGGGGACGACGGCCGCCCTGGAGCCCCGTTCGAGGAGCACGACTCGCTCCTTTGGCTGCAGCCGCCTGTCATCGGAGTTCTTCGTCTGGAAGAACGGAGGGCTCGATACGTCGTCGTAGCCGACGTACGGATTGCTCCCGTAGGAGCGCGACGTGCCGGTCTCGCGCGTCAGCACGTCGGCGTCGGGATTCGCACGTTTGAACTCCTCCCAGCTCACGATCCGGGCCGCCAGCTGGCGAAGACGCACGCCGACGAGGTCACCGACGAGGGCTCGACCGCCGAACTGCTGCCACCACGATTCGGTCTGCCGGTCGTACATGACGAGATCGGAATTGCGGAGGTTCCCGCTGACGCCGAAATCGAGCGTCCGCCCCTTCACGCGCCGGTCGAAGACGATCGCCGTGTTGCAGAGAGGGCAGAACGTGACGGCGACCGGGACGCCGCCGATGGTGTCGTTTGCAATCTCGTGCCAGATCAGGATCTGGATCGGATAGCCGCGCACGACCTTGCCCACCTTCAGCTCGATCACCGGCTCGGGCGCGCGAAGGAAGCGGATCTCGGAGGCGGGCGCGAATCGCGGCGCGTCGATGGAGGGGATCCCGTCTTTGCCCGGCCCGCCCGACTCGAACTCGGAGAGTGGAACGAGCCGCCTGGCGAAGTTCGTCTTCCAGCCGTCGCTGATCGGGACAATGCTCGCCGGATAGCCGGCCTGCAAGGACGACGGCGGCGACGCCTCGCCGAGCCCGACGAGAGGTGCGTCCGCCTTCTCGATACCGGAGAGCACGTCAGCGATCTCCGAGGGGCTCAGCGTCTCGTCAGCGTTGCCGGTCGCGTAGGCCGCGGCACCAAGTCCGATTGCCCCGAGGGCGAGGAGGCTTACCGCGATGAGGAGGAAGCGACGCATGCTGGGTCCTGAGGATTCTGCTCCGTTTCGGGATCTGGGGGATTTGATGGCCCGCCGTCGACAAACGATTCACTCCGTGTTACGTCGGGTCTCGGTCGGTCTCGGGGGATGTTGGAGGCAATACGATCATGGCGATGTCTTCTCTTCCTCGGGACGATGTGTCTCTCGTCCGTGCTGCGGAGCAGGGGGATGTGGAGGCGTTCACGGAGATCGTGAGGCAGCATGAGCGGCGGCTGCGGATCGTGCTCGTGCGTGTGCTCGACGACGCGCGCGATGTCGATGAGGCGGTGCAGGACACGTTCGTGCTCGCCTGGCGTAACCTCGATCGCTACCGGGGCGATGCGGCACTGTTCACCTGGCTGTACCGGATCGGCGTCAACGAGGCCCTCGGCCGCCGTCGAAAGAAGCGGTTGACGACGACCGACCTCGCGACCTCCGAGGCCGAGAGCGCCCGCGAGGTGCGGCGGGACGTCCAGCCGGAGGCGAGCGCCGAGGCCGCCGACCTGCGCGAGCACGTCGCCGCGGCGCTCAGGTTGCTGCCGCCGGACTACCGGGAAGCGGTCGTGCTCCGTGACCTCGCGGGACTCTCGAACGACGAGGTCGCGGCAGCCCTCGACCTATCGGTGCCGGCCGCGAAGAGCCGCATCCACCGCGGGCGGCTCCAGCTCCGCGAGCTCCTCGAGCCTCTCAGCGCTCACTGACCGGGCACGGATCGGGTCGCGGCCCGCTCGAGCTCCGAGACGAGCGCCAACACGGGAGGTCGGTCGTCGCGTTGCTGCGGTCGCGCATACGTCACGATCCCGTCCCGATCGACGACGAAGTCGCCCCCGAGCTGCAAGGTGTCGGTGCCGGGAAGCCCGAGGCGCTCGCCGCGCACGAGCAGCGCCGCGTATCGCTTCCACACGCGCGGATCGAGCCAGACCCCCGCCACGCTCGAGCGGCGCAGCCCCCAGGCCCGATAGGCATCACGGTCGGCGTCGACGAGAACGGGAAACGGAATGTCGAGGCCACGGAGCAGACCGCCACGGACGCGCTCCGGCGCGTCGAAGACCACGAACACCGCCGCCGCCCCGATCTCGTCCAGCCTCGCCTTCTGCCCCAGCACCTTCACGAGGTGCGCTCGACAGATCAGTCAACCCGCGTGACGCAGAAACGACACGAGCACAGGCTGCCCCCGCGCGCCCACAAGCGAGAGCTCCCCACCCTCGAGCATCGGCAGGACGAGCTCCGGCGCGGGCTCCCCCACCGACGGCGGCACGACCTTCGCAGGATCTCCCGAGAAGCTCATCCGGACATTCTCCCTGATCTCGAAAAGGCTCGCCCGAGCCTCGTCCCCGCTGTCACAGCACCCGCCGGGCTCCGACCCAGTTCGAGACGTAGTACGACTCGTGGATCGACGAGATCTTGACGACGTCGCCAGTCCGCGGAGCGTGGATCATGTTGCCGCCACCGATGTACATGCCCATGTGGCCGAGGCCGCGGAAGAAGACGAGGTCGCCGGGCTGCAGCTGATCCTTCGAGACGGGTGTGCCCATGCCGAACTGGGCGGCGGCGTAGTGCGGGAGCGAGACGCCGACCTGGTTGAAGACGTACATCGTCAGTCCCGAGCAGTCGAAGCCGACCGACGGAGAAGCTGCTCCCCACACGTACGTGATTCCGAGGTACTGCATCGCGATGGAGACGACCTGTGCACCCTTGCTCGCGTCGGCCGGAGGCGCGATCGAGATCACCGGCTCCGCCGCAGGGGTGGGCGCCGCGTCGCTCGGAGCGACCGGATCGGGCGTCGACGTTGCCGTGTTGGTCGCGGAGGCCACGGCACTCTGCTGCGCCTGCTGCACCTGCTGCGCCTGCTCCGCCGCTCGCTGCTGCGCGGCCGCCACCGCGGCCTGCTGCTGCTCTGCCTGACGACGCAGCGCGGCCTGTCGCGCCTGCTCCTGTGCGACGAGCTTCTGTACCTCCTCCTGCACCGACGACAGAAGGTGCTTCCGTGTCGCCAGCTTTGCCTCGATCGCTGCCCGCTCCGCCGTCCGCTTCTGGACGACCTCGGCCTGCAGCGCCCGCGCCCCGGTCAACTGCTCCTTGCGCTTTGTGACCTGGGCACGATAGGTCTTCAGATCCTTTGCGATCCGCGCATCCTGTGCTGTGACGCGCTCCCTCGCATCGAGGACTTCGACGATCTCCTGCAGGCTCGTGGCACCGAGGAGCACTTCGATTGCGCCGGCGGAGTCGCCGTTCACGTACAGCTCCCGCAGCCGCGCACCAACACGCGCCTGTGAGGTCTTCACGCCACTCTTCGCACGCACGAGATCGGCCTGGGCCGAGGTGAGCTCGGCGTTGATCTGCCCGAGCCTGTAGTTGGCGCCGTTCCAGCGCTCCGCGGCGTCGCCGACCTCGTCGTCGAGTTGCTGAACCTGAGCCAGGATCGCCTGCGCCTGCGCGCGCTTCTCCTGGATCGAGGGGTTCGCGCCCGCGCCAACGGCCGCGACGAGAGCCACCAGCACGCTCACGACCGCGACAACGGAAAGTGTGGCGCTGAACCTGGATTGTTGAGGGCGGGTTCCCCCGCGTGAATGCGAAAACGACATGCGACCTCCGGTACGAACGACAGGACATGGCTGAGCGCCCAGGGGCGCTCGCATGTCAGATTCGGAGCAGAGGCGCGCTACCTGGAAAGACAGCGCACGGTGAACGCGGCAGGAACCGCGCGACGGGAGGGGCGCGTCCTGGGCGTACGACAGCAAGCTGCAGGATGACCCGCCAGCGGAGCCTGATCAGCACGATCAACCCGAACATGATCGTCAGGCCGATGCAGAACGGGCCCAGCTCGGTCCCCGCATCATGACCGTCGTGCACCGCGTGCATGAACAGCAGCGCGAGCATGAGACAGAAGAGGAGCACGAAGAGCGGGCCAACGAAGCGCCGCCGCATTCCACGCTCGATGGTCTGACGAAGCAAGATCATCGCGGGGCACCATACACGCTGGAGTTCAACGACATGATGTTTTGCCTGCAATTCGTCTGAAACAGCGGGACGACTCGCCTACGGGTCCATGTCCATGCCGGTCATCGTCTCGCCGTCCTCCATCGTGTGTGTTCCGCCGGTCGTGACCTGACCGGAGGGTGCGGATCCGGAGTCCGCGCCGTGTCAGGGCAGGTGGTTGCATCGAGCGAGCCGATCTCGCGGGCGAAGCTCCGGATTCGACTCCGCGTGCATTCCGACGTCGCGGGATCACGCGTCGTTGTCGCCCGTTCGTTCCCGTTGCGGCAGCTTCAGGCGCTTCAGGGCGAGGGCATTGACGGCGACGAGGATGCTCGAGCCGGACATCGAGATCGCCGCGATCTCCGGTCGGAGCGTCAGCCCCCACTTCGAGAACACGCCTGCGGCGATCGGGATCGCAAGCGAGTTGTAGCCGATCGCCCAGCCGAGGTTCTGCTTCATCTTGCGTACGGTTCCGCGACCGATCGCGATCGCGGTCGCCACATCCAGTGGATCGGAGCGCATCAGCACGACGTCCGCGGTCTCGATCGCGACATCGGTGCCGGCGCCGATCGCAATGCCAACGTCCGCCTGAGCAAGCGCAGGCGCGTCATTGACACCGTCACCGACCATCGCGACGGCGTTCCCTCGCTGCTGAAGATCCTTGACGACACTCGCCTTGTCGCCCGGGAGAACGTCGGCGATCACCGTCTCGATCCCGAGCTCGGAGGCAATCTGCTCGGCGGTCGGGCGGTTGTCACCGGTCAGCATCACCGGTCGGATCTGTTGCCCTTCCAGAGCCTCGATCGCGGCCGAGGCGGTGTCGCGGGCAGCGTCCGCGATCGCGATCAGCGCCACCGCTTCCCCTCCCTGTGCGACATGGACGACCGTGCGCCCCTCGGCTGCAAGGGCGCGGGCTCGAGGGAGCAGCTCGCCGAGGTCGATCCGCTCCCGCTCGAGCAGACGGGCGTTCCCGACCGCGAGCTGCTTGCCGCCGACGGTGGCGAGGATACCGTGGCCCGGAACCGACTCGAATCCCGACACCGCAACCGTGCCCAGTCCTCGTGACTCGGCCTCGCTCACGATCGCCTGCGCGAGCGGATGCTCACTCTCACCCTCGACGGCGGCGACGAGCTTCAGGATCTCGTCCTCTGCAATTCCCTCGCCCGTCGCGATTGCAACGACCTGCGGCTCGCCGCGTGTCAGTGTGCCGGTCTTGTCGAGGACGACGGTGTCGAGTTTCGCTACCTGCTCGAGCGCCACTGCGTTCTTGAACAGGATCCCGCGCTGAGCACCGAGGCCCGTCCCCACCATGATCGCCGTCGGGGTCGCGAGCCCGAGCGCGTCGGGGCAGGTGATCACGACGACCGTGATCGCATAGACGAGAGCTTCCTGCGTGGAGGCGCCGACGACAAACTTCCAGACGATGAAGGTGGCGAGACCACCGAACAGAGCGACGAGGACGAGCCAGAACGCTGCCCTGTCCGCGAGCCGCTGCGCCGGTGCTTTCGAGTTCTGCGCCTCCTGGACGAGCTTCACGATCTGCGCGAGCGCCGTGTCCGCCCCCACGGCGGTCGCGCGGGCGCGCAATGTCCCGTTCTTGTTGATCGTGGCACCGATCAGCGTCTCACCGGGATGCTTCGACACGGGCATGCTTTCCCCGGTCACCATCGACTCGTCGACCGAGCTCTCACCCTGAACGACCTCCGCGTCAACCGCGACCTTCGCCCCCGGCCGGATCAGAAGGAGGTCGCCGACGACGACCTCGGCCGTCGGCACCTCCAGCTCGACCCCATCACGGACAACCGTTGCCTTGGGCGGCGCCAGATCGAGCAGCGCTCGGATCGCCTCGTTCGCCCCACCGCGGGCCCGCATCTCGAACCAGTGGCCGAGCAGGACGAACGCGGCGAGGAACGCGACCGCCTCGTAGAACACCTCGCCCTCGATCGCGAACGTCGCGGCGACCGAGTACACCCAGCCCGTGCCGATCGCGACCGCGACGAGCACCATCATGTCCAGCGTTCTCGCCCGCAACGCACGCACCGCGCCGACGAAGAACAGCTGGCACGAGTAGAGGATCACGGGCAGGCTGAGCAGGAACTCCCAGACGTCGACGCGGATCCCAAACGGCGTCGGCGGAACCCCACCGAACACACGATTGCCGAGCTCCGACCAGACGGCGATCGGAATCGCGAACGCGACCGCGACGAGGAAGCGGTTGCGCATATCGCGCACCATCTCCGCCATCGACATCCCCGCGTGACCCCCATAGCCTTCACCGTGTCCGCCGTCGGCCCGCTCCATCGCCGCATGGTCGTGAGCAGCCGCCTCGATCGCCGCCGACGCATGCTCGTGCCCGTCGGCTCGGGCGACGGCGGCGCTGCCCGGCTCCCGCATCGGGTCGCAGATATGACCTGGCACCGACTGGCCGGAACAGTGATAGCCACACTCCTCCACGAAGCCGCGCAGATCATGGACAGAGGTCAGCGCCGGGTCGAACCTCACGGTTGCGGTCTGAGAGACCGCGTTCGCCTCCACCCCGAGAACACCAGGACGCCGACCGAGCGTCCGCTCGACAACAGCCTTCTCGCTCGCGTAGTTCAGGCCGCCGACGTGCAGCGTCACGGTCAGCGGGTGCGAGCCTTCATGGCGCATGTGGCCGCTGTGACTGCGAGGGTTCGTGAGTGGTTGCAGAATCGGTCATCGGGATCTCTCGGGGTGAAACGGGTACGGTGAAGGTGGCGCGTGAAGAGCGTGTGAAGACCCCGGCGACCGCCTGAAGGCGGCCACCGACAAAACGGTGATCCTCCGGCACGACGCCCTGGGCGGTGCGCCCGTACTCTCCTTTGGCCCGGCCGACGTCATTCGCTCATCGAAAGAAGCCGTCCGTGCCACCAATGTGACCAGACAGCGCTGGTGTACGCGTTCACCGACAGCATCCCTGCGACCTGGTCGCCCTCGAGGACGTGCAGGGTGTAGTAGCCGGGGAAAGCGTCGGCCGTACCGACATTGAGCTTGCCCCCTTCGCGCGCGAGCCAGCGAGCGGCGACCGCCTTGGCCTCCTGGGCCGAAATGCTCGGGCTCGTGGTCTCGGGCGACGGCGCCCAGGTCGGGTCTCCGCGGTACTCTCCGCCCATCATCCCGCCAGATTCAGAGTCTCCGCCCATCATCATCCCGCCGGATCCAGCGCTTCGGCTCATCATGCCGTAGCGCGTGTTCCACATCATCGCCGGGCCGTACTCGAGGAAGACTGCGCCTGTCGCCGGGTTGACGAGCACCTCCGTCGCCCTGTCGCCGTTGGGCTGGACGAGCTCGGCGTAGTAGTTGCTCTCGAACTGCATCACCTCGCCGACGCGCAGGTCGAGTCTGTCGGCGAAGCGTTGCGCCTGGCGCTTCGCACCAATCAGGTCGTCGACCGGCGCCCCGCTCCCGCTCGAGGCGTAGCCCATCATGCCCGGGCCGATGCGCGACATACTCCAGCCCCGGTCGTCGCCCTGGCCGAACGCCCAAGCGACCGACCCGGCAAGGGTGGCGAGGGCCACGACGAGTACGAGAGCAGCGGTCCGCCTACCTGACACGACGCCCGCCCGCCTTCAGTGTGTCACGCGAAGCTTCTCGCGGAGCGCGTCGTAGGTCTCGGCGTCGATCTCCCCATTCGCGAGGCGCCGTTCGAGGATCTGCCTCGTCTGCTCGTCCGCCTCGGCTGCGTGCCCGGCCGGGCCTGGCCGGGCGAAGAGCCGGACTCCCGCCCAGACGATCGCTGCGATCAGGACGACCCAGAACACCATCATCGGGATCCACCAGCCTCCGTTCATTCCGTCGTACCAGCCATCCATCATCGGGAATCTCCTTCGTAGGTGACGTTCCTCACCGTCAGCCTCCTGGGTCTGCGCGCACTATCACTGCAGTAGGCCCAGTCAGCCTCCGTAGTGTTCCCGAGACCGGGTGCGGGCAAACCACGTGGCTGTGCAGTGGATTCGGGGCGAGATCGCTTTCGGTCGCGAGTCGCGCCTACTCGGATTCCGCGGAGCACGCCTCGACGGGAAGGCCGAGCGTCTGCCAGTCGTGCAGTCCGCCGCGGTAGTAGGCAAGAGCCCCGCCAGGATGGCCGCCCGCGAGAAGAGCCGCGACGGCTTCCGGTGTGGCGCCGCATTGCGGTCCGTTGCAGAAGAGGATCGTCAGCTGATCCCGGGCGAGCTCGTCGATACGCTCGACCGCCTCGCCGTGTGGCAGGTTCCGCGCTCCGGGTATCGTCGAGCGAGCATAGGCCGCGGCAGGGCGGGTGTCGACGACAGGGAGCCCGCGCTCGAGCTGCTCCATCACCTCGAGCTCCCCCACGGTAACGACGCCACCGCCCAAGCTGAGCGGGTGGATCGTTCCCCAGGTTGCGTCGACAACGACGAACCCGGTTCCGCCAACCGGTGCCGGAGTCGTCATCGGCTCGCCCTCCCGGCAAGTGCGCGCGAATCCGTTCCCGTCATTCACGGTTCGTCCTCTCGTCGATCATCCGCTCAATCCCGCGCACCTGCACCCGCCTGCCCCTCGATCCGGTGCAGGCGCTTCACGAGCAACTCCTTGTCCTGTGCATATCCGTTCATCAACCCGCCTCTCGTAGGCTGTGGAAGCGCCGCAGGCGCAGGCTGTTCGTGACGACGAAGACGCTCGAGAACGCCATCGCTGCCGCGGCGACGATCGGGTTCAGCAGACCTGCCACGGCGAGCGGGATCGCGGCGACGTTGTAGGCGAACGCCCAGAAGAGATTCCCCTTTATCGTGCGGAGCGTCCGCCGCGCGAGCCGGATCGCATCCACCGCTGCTCGCAGGTCACCCGAGACGAGCGTCAGGTCGCTCGCTTCGATCGCAACGTCCGTACCGGTGCCGATGGCGAGCCCGAGATCGGCCTGGGCGAGCGCCGGGGCATCGTTGACGCCGTCGCCGACCATCGCCACGATCTCCCCCTCACTCTGCAGGCGCGCAACGACCGAGCTCTTGTCCTCGGGCAGGACGTTGGCGATGACCTGCTCGATCCCGGCTTCGTCTGCGATCGCGCGTGCCGCGCGCTCGTTGTCGCCGGTGAGCAGCACCGGTGTCAGGCCGAGCGCGCGCAGGTCTGCGATCGCCTCGGCGGAGGTCGGCTTGATCCGGTCGGCGACGACGAACAGCCCGGCCACGGCGCCGTCGATCGAAGCCGCAACGACGGTACGGCCCTTGCTCTCCTCGGCGGCAAACGCAGCTGCAAGCGCGGGCGAGAGCTCGAGGCCCCAGTCGCTCAGCATCGCGGGACGACCGACGACGACCGCATGCCCGCCAACGACCGCTTCCACACCGAGCCCGCTGCGGTTCTTGAACCCGTCGACCGCTTCGAGCGTCCCCACCTCGGAGCGGGCGAAGGTCGCGATCGCCTGGGCAATCGGGTGCTCGCTCGCTTCCTCGGTAGAACCGACGAGTCGAATCAGCTCCTGCCGGTCGACACCGTCGGCGGCGACGAGATCGGTGACCCACATCTTCCCCTCGGTGACCGTCCCCGTCTTGTCGAGCACGATCGTCGTGATCTGCCGCGTCTGCTCGAGGATCTCGGGGCCCTTGATCAGGATTCCGAGCTGGGCGCCCCGACCCGTGCCAACCATGAGTGCGGTCGGCGTCGCAAGACCGAGCGCGCAGGGGCACGCGATGATCAGCACTGCAACGGCGGCGGTGAAGGCGGCAGAAACGTCGCCCGTCAGCACGAGCCAACCGACGAGCGTCGCAAGCGAGATCCCGATCACGACGGGAACGAAGACGGCAGAGACACGATCGACGAGCCGCTGAATCGGCGCCTTTCCGGCCTGGGCCTCGGAGACGAGTCGGGCGATCTGCGCGAGAGCAGTGTCGGCGCCGACCTTCGTCGCCTCGATCACGAGGCGCCCGGACACGTTGATCATCGCGCCCGCAACGTCGTCGCCAGCCGAAACCTCCACCGGGACGGGCTCCCCGGTCAGCATCGATTGATCGAGTGCGGAGCTCCCTTCGACGACGCGTCCGTCGGTGGCGACCTTCTCGCCGGGCCGGACGATGAACACGTCGCCCACCACGAGCTCGTCGATCGGCACGAGAGCCTCGGTGCCATTGCGCAGAACACGAGCGTCTTTCGCACCGAGCTCGAGCAGAGCGCGGATTGCATCCCCGGAGCGATCGCGCGCGCGGGCCTCGAGGTAGCGCCCGAGCAGGATCAGAGTCGTGATCACTACCCCGACCTCGAAGTACATCTCCGCGTCGATTCCCGCGACGAGAACGACCGTCGACCACGTCCACGCAGCCAGCGTGCCGACGGAAACCAGTGTGTCCATCGTCGCGGCGCCGTGGCGGGCGTTCACGAACGCTGCGTGATGGAATGTCCAGCCGGCCCAGAACACGACCGGCGTCGACAGCGCGAGAGCGACCCACTCCCAGCGGTCGAACTGCAGCAACGGGATCATCGTGAGCAACACGAGCGGTGAGCTCAGCACGATCGCGACGATCAGACGGAGCTCGAGCGCGCCGACCCGATCTGTTGCGACAGCCTCGCCGGGAAGGGTTGCGTGGTAGCCGGCCGACTCGACGGCAGCGACGAGGTCGTCCAGACTGATTGTGCTCGCATGATAGGTCACCGCCGCCTGATCCGTGGCGTAGTTCACCGTCGCCTCGACGCCTTCGAGCTTGTTCAGCTTGCGCTCGATTCGGGTCGCACACGAGGAGCACGTCATGCCCTCGAGATCGAGGCGCACGGTCTGGTTCGTCTCCGACGCGATGGCCGTCATGACACGTCGTACCCGGCTTCCTCGATCGCCAACCGGATCGCAGCGTCGTCGAGGTTCCGACCCGCCACCTCGACCCGCTTCGTCTCGAGGTCGACGCGAACGCCGTCAACGCCCGGCAGCGCCAGAATCTCCTCGGTGACGGCCGCCTCACAGTGGCCGCAGGTCATTCCGGGCACGATGTAGAGAGCGTGGTTCATGCCCCAAGTATACCCTATAGGGGTATATGTAGAGGAGATGCCGTTGTACGAATCAGTGCGACGCCCTAGGTTGTGTTCCGTGACGCAGCAATCGTGGGAATCCGCGCGTGGAGCAGACCGAGAGCATGGATCCTGGCGCGCCGAGACCGTGATCATCGGCGGCGGGATGGCTGGCCTGGCCTGCGCCCGCCGCCTGCACGAGGAACAACGCCCGTTCCTCCTACGTGATCCGGACGCGAGGCGGAATCGTTGCTGTAACAGACAACGTCGTCGTGGCCACGCCCACACACGTTTCTGCTCGGCTGCTCGAACTGGGGCCTGTAAAGGAGCCGGTCTCCGCCCACCTCTTCCTCGTCAGAGGAGCTCTCCGGCGGCCGTGGGCGTCGGCCATGATCAGCATCTTCCCGGAGGGAGATCCCATCCTGGCTGTCGCCCGACAGGCGGACGGGTCAGCGCTCCTCAGCGCGGCGACCGCTGATCCCGACTTCTCGCGTCTCTTCGACACGTGGAATGTCGTCGAGCATCACGAGTGGAATCCGGCATTTCACCTCATCGGTACAGCCCTCCTCGAGTGCGAACAGCGGCCGCGCCTCTATTTGATCGGCGACCACAACGTCTGCGACCTCGAAGACGCGTATCTCACGGGCGTCTACGCCGCGGGTCGGATCATCGCCGGGTTGCGCTGAGCCTGCGGGCGGTACGGCGCCGCAGCAGAGAGCTACTTACAGTCGTTCGAGCCGCCGGCGTCCGGCGCGTCAGCGTCGTCGACCTGGATGCCGTCACCGAGGTCGCCCGTGGTGTCCGTGGCTACGGCCCCACCACCACCCGGCGTGCACGGCTTGCTGTCGGTCGGATACGTGAGCACGACGGCGACGAGCAGCACGGTCGTTGCCGCGGTGAGGCCGATCATGCCGCGGGAGCGGGATCGCGCGGTGACGAACACGACGACGGCGACAGCCGCGATCGCGAGGCCGAGCGCGACGTACCAGGCCGAGTCGGCAGTGTCCGAGACGGCGCCGACGAGCTCGAGCGATACCCACATGGCCCCGGCAATTCCGGCGGCCATGCAAAGAACGATCGCGAGCAGTCGGGCAATCACGGGAGAAATGGTACGTGAGCGGACGGCCCCGTGCTTGCCGATTTCGTACGGCGGAGAGTGGACACGAGGCCGCGCCTGCGTCGCTTCAACGACGTTCAACCCGAGGATCGGTCGCGGTGGCCGCAGCGATCCGGTGTTTCGGTGCGCGCGGTGGTCGTGCGGCCTCGCGACGGCCGAAACCGGCTGGCAATCAAGGCCGCCGTGCGCGGCGTCTCCACGAGGCAGAAGTACGGCGATCGTGGTGACCGCGCCCCGCCGCGGCGAGCTGATCGGGCTCCGCTGGCGCTCGGTCAACCTGCTTGACGAGCCCCTCCACATGCGCGCGTTGTCGCGACGGTATGACGCCCGGTCCCGGAAGACATCACTTCGAAGACCGTCACTTCGTACATCCGACGTCCGCAGCGAGTAGGTGCCTAGGTCTCCCGCGCCGCCACGGTCTGGGTTGACTCTTTCGTCGAGGGCGTCCATAATCGCCGACATGAGACGTGGCCCGCTCTGGATCGTGCTCGTGGGCGGAAGCCTCGTGGTGCTCGCGGTGCTGTGGCAGGCGTTCACGATCAGCGCGTACGCCCGTGGTGCGGGCGACGGTGCACTCGATGCGCATGGGTGGGGATCGTTGTTCGTCCACATCGGCCAGTTGCTCGTCGTGATCGGCGCCATCTGGGCCTGGTGGGGAAACTGGAAGGTGGTCGGCGCCGCCGTCGCGTTCCTCGTGCTCGCGGTGGCCCAGCTGGCATTCCTCGGCGACACCGAGCAGGAGGGCGCGTGGATCAACGGGTTGCACGGCTTCCTCGCTCTGATCGTCCTGATTTCGGCGGGGATCTTTGCTTTCTGTGCCAGGCAGAAGCTCAATGGAAGCTCCTCGAGCAGTCCTCAGCCGACTGCCGGGACGTAGCGTCCCCGTCCTCGACAGCTCGTCGCTCAGGCGATAACGAGCTTTCTGTAGAGCGAGGGTCCGCTATCGGGCACTTCCTGCGACCGGCTTAGCCTGGTTCTGCGGTCACCTCGGTCACCGCGGCGCTCACACGCACGAGCCCCTTCTCGGAGAGGCCTGCGAACAGCGGGATCTCACGCAGGGCGGGTTCAGGCATCGACCTCTTCATATCACGGAACCCGTGGAGGCCGCCCGGCGGTGGCACCGGGTCTCGCAACTCGTCCATCCCCGGGCTGTCACTCTTGACACGATCGCGTTGATGGGGAAGAAGCAAGGTGAAGAAGAACGGGCAGCCGTCGGTCGGCATGGCGGCGATGGTGGCGCCACCGCAAAGCCGTCTACGATCCATTCTCGATCGAGGGGTCAGGCCACCCGGCGTTGCCAGGCGGAGCGGTTCGCCTGGAGGAAGTCTCGTAGCTTGACAGCAGGGCGGCCGAGGAGCCGTTCGAGGTCGGGCGTGATCTTTTTCGCCATGCCCAGACGGGCCGTCACGTTGATCACGAGCTGGACGTTCGCGTACGTCGGATCCGAGCCTGAATCGAGCAGCGTTCGACGCGCGGTGAGTAGGGCGCTCGGTTCGTAGCGGATTGCTCGGCCGAGCACCACGGACAGCATTGCCGCGACCTCCCGGTATCCGATCGCCTCGCTGCCAGTGAGCGTCACCACCGAGTCCCGGTGCGCAAACGGATGCTCGAGCACGAGAGCGGCGGCGGCAGCGATGTCGGCACTGTCGATGAACGAGAACGCTCCCCTGCCCGCCGGCTGGGTGATCACGTCGCGGTCGGGGATGTCATCGCGGTCCGG
>Ga0163153_10003317_pt1 | contig 21772 bp, 25 predicted proteins | sample OliLakLV19MP6IB1_FD_148629 | JGI IMG/M metagenome (GOLD analysis project Ga0163153, IMG submission 148629) | Freshwater microbial mat bacterial communities from Lake Vanda, McMurdo Dry Valleys, Antarctica - Oligotrophic Lake LV.19.MP6.IB-1 | ecosystem: Environmental > Aquatic > Freshwater >...
GGGCTTGGGGCGAAGGGCAAAGGGCGAAGGGCAAAGGGCAGAGGGCAAAGGGGCTGACTAACTGTTTATTTACATCTCCTTATGTCTTTCCCAATAATTCTGATCATCAATTTCATCCAGAATTGCAAGGTAATTGGCATACCTTAGAGGGTGGATCTTACCTGCTTCCAGGGCTTTTTTTACTGCACAACCGGGTTCATCGCGGTGCAGACAATCTCCATATTTGCAGCCTCCGAGTATGGAAAAAAATTCGCGGAAATTATGAGCCACATCCATGGTCTCCAGGTTATTGAAAGATAGTGTCTTGATACCCGGGGTGTCGATGATCCAACCGCCAAAATCAAGTCGGTGCATTTCTGCGAAGGTGGTCGTATGGGTTCCTTTACCGCTATAATCTGAAATCTCCGTGGTGCGCAGATCCAGATTAGGCTGGATGCTGTTGATCAGTGTGGACTTTCCTACCCCACTCTGGCCACCAATGAAAGTAATTTTGTTTTTCAATCGGTTATTCAATTCTTCCAGACCAATCCCGGATAAAGCTGATACGGCCAGGATAGGGTAACCTATCGTTTCATATAAAGTTTTAAGTTCCTGAAACAAAATGTCTTCCTCATCGGAAAATAGATCCGCTTTGTTGACCAAAATAAAGCAAGGTATATTCTGTGGCTCCGTCATCATGACGAACCGGTCAATAAAACCTTGTTTAAGATTGGGTTGAACCAGGGTGACCACTACACATGCCTGGTCTACATTGGCGGCTAGCAGATGCAGATGATGTTTTTGACGGGGAGATTGGCGGGTAATATAATTAGCCCTCGGGTATATGTGTTTTATTAAACCTTTGTCATCCCCTTCCGGTTCAATATCGACCTTATCGCCAACAGCGACCGGATTGGTCAATACTTTGTCTCCCAGGCGGAATTTACCGACAATCCGGCAATGAACTACTTTCTGATCTGTGGCCACCTGGTACCAATTACCAGTAGACTTGATCACGGTGCCTTTGTACAGCATAGCTCAATCTATTTGTTGCATAGAATACCGGTGGACGGCAGAGGCTATTTCATGCAAAATAGCCGGGTCCTTTTCCAATGCATTCCCGATGACCAGAAGGTCAGCTCCGGCTTTTATACTTTTCGATGCTTGTTCGGGGGTACCTATTCCGCCTCCAACGATTACCGGAATATCTACTGCAGCAGTGACCTGTTGAATCATAGTGTCGGTCACCGGATGAATTGCTCCGCTGCCCGCATCCAGATAGATCAGTTTGAGACCCAGCATTTCACCTGCGAGGGCTGTGCATACGGCAATATCCGTTTTAGTTGAAGGAATAGGTTTGGTATTACTAATATAAGAAACGGTGGTCTCTATCCCGCCGTCAATAAGCATATAACCCGTGGGAATTATTTCCAATCTGGAATTTTTCAACAAAGGTGCTGCTATGACATGGTTTCCGATAAGCAACTCCGGGTTTCTGCCGGATATCAGGGATAAAAAAAGGATTGCATCCGCCTTGTTACTGAGTTGCAGGGAGTTACCTGGAAATAGGATAATAGGAATCTTGCATGCCTGGGCAATGACTTCCAGACAATAATCCAGCATATTATTTACTATTAGGCTTCCTCCGACAAAAAAATAATTGACCCTGTTTTCGATGGCCATTTTGATTAAGTAGTCGAGGTTGCCCAACCGGACCTTATCCGGGTCGATCAAAACAGCCAATTTTTTTAAGCCTGCTTGTCTGGAAGCAAGCAAATCGGGATAAATCAAAGTTTTTTCAGGTCTGATGGTCATTGAGCTTTAACGCTCAAAGGTAGTTGTTAATTTTGTAATACACGGAGGCGCTACAATCAATTGTAAAAGGTAGTATCGTCCAAATACCCGTTGATGGTCAATAATTTACGGGCTTCTTCCTGTTTGGATTCCGGCACGAAAAGGCTCAGTTCCCCAATAAAAATATAGTTGGAATCCTTTTGATTCACAATTTGGTTTTCGATACCATAGGCGGTCAATAAATCACGCACCCCCATAGCTTCCAACTCTGACGTCCCACTCCATATTTTGAGCCAGCGCATTAATTATTTAATGTTAAGTTAACATTGAAGATATAATTTTGACCGATTTTACAACTGACCAATCATGAATTTTAATAAGATCCTCACCTTTCTGGTGCCTAAAAACACCAAATTTTTTATTTTATTTAAACAAGCGAGTGCCAATTTGATCGACGGAGCCGACCTTTTGAATAAAATATTTTCCAAACAGCCTTTGGATGATCGTGTAGAGGACTCGGTAGAAATGCATAAGTTGGAAACTAAGGGTGATCAGATTACCCATACTATATTTAGTGATTTAAGCTCCAATTTCATCACCCCTTTTGACCGGGAAGACATTCATGAAATGGCCTCGGCCATAGACACTGTCCTTGATACCATGGATGGCACAGCCAAGCGGGTAAAGATGTATAAGATGGATCAGGTCAGTCCGCAAATGGTCCAGCTTGCCAGTTTAGTGAAGGCTGCGGTCCTGGAAATTGACGCCGCCCTTCATGCCCTGGAAAACATGAAAGACCCAGGTCGGGTAAGGGAAGCCATAGGCCGAATCGACGAGATCGAAAAACATGCAGACAATATACATAATGAAGCGATAGCTGACTTATTTCAGAATGAAAAAGATGCGATCCAACTGATCAAAAAGAAAGAGATCCTTCAGAATCTGGAAAAGGCCGTTGATTTTTGTCTGGATACAGCCAATGTAATAGAAAACATCCTCATCAAAAATTCATAAGGCAAGATAATGACCACCTTGCTTATCATTATTATCATCCTGGCTCTCGTATTTGACTTTGTTAATGGGTTTCACGATGCGGCCAATTCGATAGCAACAGTGGTATCCACCCGGGTGCTCACGCCTTTGCAAGCTGTCCTGATGGCGGGTTCATGTAATTTTCTGGCTTATTGGTTGTTTGAACTAAAAGTTGCTGACACCGTTGCGAAGACAGTCCATAAAGAACATATTACACTCCTGGTTATTTTATCGGGTATTATTGCCGCTATTGTTTGGAATTTATTTACCTGGTGGAAAGGCATTCCCAGCAGTTCCTCCCACACCTTGATTGGTGGATTTGCGGGTGCTGGAATAGCCAAAGCAGGAACGTTTGATGCCATCTCTGCGGATAAAATCAATATTATTTTGATTTTCATTGTACTGGCACCAATAATAGGTATGTTGGTTTCTTATTTCTTTTCCTTATTCACCATGTATATGGTCAGACGGTTATCTGCTCGTCAGGTCGATGGAATATTCAGAAAATTGCAGGTTGGTTCAGCTGCTTTTTTCAGTCTTATGCACGGGGGGAATGATGCCCAAAAAGTAATAGGTATCATCGGTGCTGCCCTGGTGGCCCAAAATCAAATCACAGACCTACATCATATTCCAAACTGGGTACCCATTTCCTGTTATATTGCCATTGGACTGGGGACGATGATGGGTGGCTGGAGAATAGTAAAAACCATGGGGCACAAAGTCACCAAATTGACCCCGTTTGAAGGTTTCGCTGCTGAGACTGGCGGTGCTTTAACCTTATGGATGACCGGTAAATTTGGTATACCCGTGAGCACCACACACACCATTACCGGAAGTATTATAGGCACCGGATTACTTAGGAGGGTGAGTGCGGTGCGCTGGGGGGTTACGATCAGTTTGCTTTGGGCCTGGTTGATTACGATACCGATATCTGCCTTGATGGGGGCGTTGTTTTATTTTATTGGGACGAAGTTTTGAAAGACAAATAGGGGTTGGAAGATAGGGAATAGAAGATAGGGGATAGAAGATAGAAGCTCATATTCATCATCAAATGCCTTGAATCTTTCCTATAGGTAATGCGCTCTAAATATCTACCTTAGTTGCCTGAATATGCCACTGCAAATTTCCCAGTTGTTTGTCTACCCCATTAAATCCCTGGGAGGTATTTCAGTCAACACTTGGCCAATAACGCGTACAGGCTTAAAACATGACCGGCGTTGGATGTTGGTCGACCCTTCCGGACGTTTTATATCCCAGCGAGAAGCCTCTGCCCTTGCTCTGCTTCGGATCCAAATAAATGAAAACTCATTGTCCGTTTTTCATAAAGACCAACCGTCAAATCAACTATGGATACCTATTTTAGACACAGATAAAATGAATGACCTGCCCCGCAATAAGGTGGTCATATGGGACGATGTGTGTGCGGCGGCGATCTATCCTTCAACCTATTCCGAGTGGTTTTCGGAAATGATTTCAAAGCCCTGTCAATTGGTATATATGGATGATACGGTCAGGAGGGAAGTAGATAAAACCTATGCCTTCAGGGATGAGATTACCTCCTTCAGCGATGGTTTTCCAGTACTGATGATTGGGCAATCTTCCTTAGATGATTTAAATGCAAGGCTCTCCTACCCTCTTCCCATAAATCGTTTCAGACCCAATATCGTATTCGAAGGGGGATACCCCTTTCAGGAAGATGCTATGCCGCTATTCGAAATCAATGGATTGGAATATCGGGCGGTCAAACCCTGCGCAAGATGTATTATTCCGACCATAGACCAGGAAACCGGGATTAAATATGATGAACCTATTAAAACACTGGCCTCTTATCGGCTAAAAGATAATAAAGTATTATTTGGACAAAATGTCCTGGTGTCCTCCACCGGTACCATCTCTGTGGGCGATGAGGTCCACTTGAGGTAACTGTACTGTTTTAGTTTTTCTCTTGTAGTTGAATCCTTCTATCCCCTGTAATCCTCCGGTATGCAACCAAACCAATCGGCTACCCGATTTAAAATATCCCTTTTTAATCAGGTCAAACAAACCAAAAACTACTTTTCCATTATAAACTGGATCAAGCGGAATGGAAGTTTGGGAATAAAAAGACTGGATAAAGGAGAGGTATTCCTTTGTGGATTTGGCATACCCGCCAAGACAATATTGGTCAAAGAAGATAAAATCACTGGTAGTTACTCCGGCTTGGTTTGCTATTTTCAAGGCAAGCGATTGGTCATGGACTGCTGTGATTACCACCACTTTAGTTGACCAGCCTATCCGCTTTATTTCACTGATCAAAGCTGCGGCGGTAGAACCAGTCCCGGCAGCCAGAGCCAGGTAGTCGGGGGCGTTCTGCTGGGTGCTTAGTTCTTTAATAATTTCAGCTACTCCCGGAAAAGCTAATGGGTGATCTCCTCCTTCCGGCACGATATAATATTCCTGAAGATCCATCAGAATTTGTTGAACCGACAGCGCATCTAGTTTTAGTCGATAATCTGACCTGGGGATAAAATACAATTTCATGCCCTGGTTGGAGGCAAACCGGAGGGTAGGATTGTTTATGTCTTTTTCCCCCCGGATAATACCCACTGAAGGAATTTTTTCCAATGCACTAAAGGCCGCTACGGCATGGATATGATTTGAAAAACAACCGCCAAAGGTGATGATCCCCCGGGCATTTCGATTGACCACATCGCGGATAATAAATTTAAGCTTCCTGTATTTATTGCCTGAAATCTCAGGATGTATCAGGTCATCCCGCTTGACATACCATTCGACCGGAAGATCCAAATTGATTCTTTCAACCGGACTGGGAAGCCTAAAAAGATTTATTCCTTCCATGCAAAAGTCTCCTGCATGTGTCGTATATCCCGGATCAAAAACTGCAAAGCCGGTTTGGTAGAATCTGCATTAACCTGAGCATTAAAATAGAGTGAAGCTCTGAAAAAATGTCTGGTGGTGTCCGTAAAATAAAATTGATATGGTGAGGCAACCTGCCCTTCTATTTCAAAAGCCATTCCATTTACTCCATATGGGTTTTTCAGGACCATTTCATTCCGGTAATCTGCTTTGATATTGTGTTTTGACAATAGCTTGTATTCATCCTGGATATACTGCTCAAAATCGTTTTTATTGCTGATCGTTCCATAACTGCAATGCAAGGATGCGTTTAGGGATGGAACCTGTATGGTGAACCAACACGGATGGACTGGTTTTTCATTGAAAAACAAAGTATCCTGGATAACCTTTCCATAGGACGGGAATTCAAACTTCAGCGGGCAATAGGATTGTTCGACCTTTAAATAAGAAACCTCCGGGTATACAATTCTTGGATAGGCATGAGGTTTTGGGGTGTTGATTTCTTCCTTACAAGAAAAGAATAAACTTCCCAGCATCATTAAAAAAATAATTATGGTAAAGCGCTTTAGTCTGTTATTCTTCTGAAGTGAATCAGAAGGGTAAATCATCATCGTCCTGCTTTGCTTCTTTAGAACTATAGTCATTTTGACCAGCGGGGGGGGCCTCACTGCCAGGAATTTCGCCATATTGTCTCGGTGGGCCGGAATATTCTTTTTTATCCAATCCGCGGAGAGAGTTGGCTACAATCTCTGTAGAATAACGATCCTGCCCTTCTTTATCCTGCCATTTTCTATGCGTAATTTTCCCTTCTATGTAGACCAGGCTGCCTTTATGAAAATCTTTTGCAGCTCTTTCGGCGAGTTGTCTCCATGCGACGATATCATGCCACTCCGTCAAGGTTTGCCATTCGCCGCTTTTGTCGCGATAGCTTTCATTGGTGGCGAGTGAAAATTTCACAACGGAGACCCCACCTTCCAAGTGACGGATCTCAGGATCTTTACCCAGGTGACCGATTAAGGTTACTTTGTTTATCATAATGTATTTTTCTTAATTATAATATACAAAGGTAAGGATTGGAGGCCAGATTTGTACTTCAAACGCATGGCCACTAATTTGTCCATTACCCACCATAGGATAAGTCAAGTTGATTTTTTAAAATATATTAATCATTGATTTTTAAATAATTAGTTTAACAATTTTTCGATTTTGAATCAAGCGTACCATGGTATTAGTATAATCCCTGAATGCAATGCAAGGATAGTGACTAACTTATTTTGTAGTAGTATTGAAAAGATTAATCCAATTTAGGGGTGTACTCCGGAAGGGTCAGAAAAGTCCAATTGAACATCCATTTAGCTATCGAAAACAAGCCATAAAATATTCCCATAATAATTTAAATCTTGTGGTAAGGAATTGGGTTCAGGCTTCTTGTTTTTCTGTCTTCTGGACAACTTCGAACTCGTTGAGCACGATTTCGGTGACATAACGCGGGGTACCGTCCTTCGCCTTATAGTTCCGGGTGGTCAATTTCCCTTCCAGGGCTATTTTATTGCCTTTGTGCAGGTTTTTCTCCACCTTTTCGGCCAGATCACCCCAGGCTACTACCAGATGCCAATAAGTATGTTCGATTTTTTTTCCCACATTATTCGTGTAGGATTCATTGGTCGCCACTGAAAAACTGGCCATTTTCCGGGTATAACCATCGGTGCCGGTTTCAAATTGTTTTAAGGTCGGTTCCTGACCAAGGTGCCCTGTAATAAGGACTTTGTTGTTGATGTTGTGCATATAGGTGTGTTTAAAAATTTACGGGTTGATATGAAGGGTTAAGGGGTTAAGGGGTTAAGGGGTGAAAGGGTGGTGAATCCATTTATTCGATTTTGAACCAAATTTGGGGCATGCTTTCATAATAGTCGGCCTACAATCAATTACTTTCGTTTATAGCTGTTTGTATTCGTTTATAATCATCAATCGGGTATAGATACGCCTGTAAGGGATTAACTTCAGAAAAGAAATGTTTCAATTTTGCCTGCCATAAATTTTAAACCCTGCAAGGCATGGATATTTAGTGGGCAGTTCTTCGACCATCAGGAATAATCCTGCAAGTCTGGAAAATGAATAAGTACTGGTCAGGTCAAATTGGTGTGAAGTGGTCAAAGATGTTCGGACCGCCGTATCTTTATTCTGAATAACTATTAAAATCCAATGACCAACCTAATAATACACAATCTGGTGATCCTGTTCTGGGCTTTATTAAAATGTAGTCTTCCGGGTATTAAAACGGGCCAAAGTGCAAATACCCCAGGCTCCAACAACCAGGTTATTTCGGGTTACAACCTGAGTAGTCCGGATGCAGTGGTCGTACTTCCGATCGCCTTGCGCGAAATTTCCGGCCTCACCTTTATCGATACGTCCGTTTTTGCCTGTGTCCAGGATGAAAAAGGCACCTTGTTTTTATTTCATCGGGGTCAGAATGAAGTCATCGCATCTGAAACCTTCTACAGCAACGGCGACTTTGAAGACCTCTGCCGGGTAGGCCAGTCTATTTTTGTCCTGCGCAGTGATGCAACCCTTTTTGAAATAGAAAATTATGAGGACCGTCCGTTAAAAACGATTTCCTATGGTCTAAACATCCCCGCGTATGATAATGAGGGCCTGTGTTTTGACAAAGAAAATAACCGGCTGCTGATCGCCAGCAAAGGAAATTCCGGCAAAGGAGAAGAATTTAAAAATAAACGTGAGATTTATGGTTTCGATTTAAAAACAAAATCACTGATCGAAACACCCGTATTCACTTTTGACGAAAAATTACTCAAACAATTTGCTATTGATCAAAATATCCAACTCCCCGTCAAAGTGAAAAAAAGCGGTAAAACAGAGCCGGATATTAAATTCAGACCCACCGCTATCGGAATACATCCTATGTCTAAAAAACTGTTTCTGTTGTCCGGACCGGATCAAATGTTTTTTATTTTTAGTCCTCAGGGGGTCATCGAACACCTCGAAGCCCTGGATGCGGAATTATTCACTCAACCGGAAGGTCTTAGTTTCTTAGAGAATGGCGATCTGTTTATCAGTAATGAAGGCCAGAATAAACAGGCTACTTTATTGCGATTTAACTACAAGCCGCTCTAAAAAAGCTCCTCAGCGTCAAGGCACGACCTACCCTGTTTTCATTTTCAGGGCACCCCTTCCTTTATTCCACGACGATTTAGTGAGACTGAAAAATAAATTTTTAATTTCTGGTAAATTATTTTTAGGTTTGTCTAACTTTTATTTTAGGCGATATGGGCTATTCTGTCAGTGAAGAAAATTATATCAAGGCTATTTTTCATCTTCAGCAAAAACAAGGCAAGGTGACCACTAACGAGCTGTCCAACCATATGAAAACCCGGCCGGCATCCATCACCGACATGTTGAAGAAACTCAAAAAGCGCAACCTGGTCCACTACCAGCCTTACCAGGGATTTAAGCTGAGTGTCACGGGTAAAAAAGCTGCGATTGAAATTATCCGACGGCACCGTCTATGGGAATTTTTCCTTGCGGATAAACTTAAATTTAACTGGGTTGAAGTACATGAAATGGCCGAACAACTCGAACATGTGAGCAATAAAAAACTGATCGACAAACTGGATGAATACCTCGCCTTTCCAAAGTTCGACCCTCACGGAGATCCTATACCGGATATCAATGGAAAAATGGATAGTACTCCCCAGGTCAGCCTGGATCAATGGTCGTTAAACAAAACTGCTTATGTCAGCCAGGTCATGTATTCTTCTCCTGAACTCCTGGAATTGCTGGCCCACCATAAAATTGCCATTGGTACTGCTTTGGAAATAAAAAAAAGATTTGAATACGATGGGTCGATTGAAATAAAAGTGCAACAGCGTGCACCGGTGACTATAAGTGAAACATTAGCCAAAATCATATTTGTACATCATGGATCAACCCACCAATAAATATTCCTCCTTAAGCGAGGTACACCAAAGTGTGGACACCACCGCCACACATCGAAAAGGATGGAGGAAAATACTCGTCTATTTTGGCCCTGCCTATCTGGTCAGTGTCGGATATATGGACCCGGGCAACTGGGCCACGGACCTGGCTGGTGGAAGCCAATTTGGTTATAAATTGATCTGGGTGCTTTTGATGAGCAACCTGATGGCTTTGCTGCTCCAAAGTTTATCCGCCAGATTGGGAATCGTCAGGGGCAGGGATCTCGCCCAAGCCAACCGGGAAACCTATCCAAGATATGTCAATTATGCACTTTATTTCCTGGCTGAAATTGCCATAGCAGCTACCGACCTGGCTGAAATCCTGGGCATGGCCATTGGTATCCAATTATTGACCGGCTTGCCCTTGATCTATGGGGTATTAATTACAGTCCTGGATACGTTTCTTTTCCTCTATTTGCAGCGCCTGGGCATGCGGAAAATGGAGGCATTTATCGTAGCTCTGATTGCTGTGATAGGTTTATCCTTCCTGGTCCAGATATTATTAGCTAAGCCCGATTTGAGCGAAGTAGCCCTTGGATTTATACCTAGCCTTCCGGACCAGACTGCTTTGTATATCGCAATAGGCATTATTGGGGCTACCGTCATGCCGCATAATCTTTACCTCCATTCGGCCCTGGTTCAAACCCGGAAAATCAAGCGTGATGAGGAGGGGATAAAGAAAGCTATTAAACTTAATTTTATCGATAGTGCGATTGCTCTCAACCTCGCTTTTTTTGTCAATGCAGCAATATTAATCCTGGCTGCCTCCGTATTTTATGCTACCGGCCGAACTGATGTAGCTGAAATCAAGGTCGCTCATGAATTGCTGCAACCCTTATTGGGCTCCACCGTGGCTCCTATATTGTTTGCCGTAGCCCTTATTGCATCCGGTCAGAGTTCTACCATTACCGGGACACTCGCCGGCCAGATCGTCATGGAAGGCTACCTGCAATTGCGCATCACACCCTGGGTGAGACGATTAATGACGCGATTGATAGCCATCATACCAGCGGTAATCGTCATACTCATCAATGGGGAAGAAAATATCGATAGCCTGCTGGTGTTGAGCCAGGTGATTCTGAGTTTGCAACTGGGATTTGCTATCATCCCCTTGATCCATTTTACCAGTGACAAAAAGACTATGGGCAATTTTGCCATTAAACCCCTGGTCATTGTAGTGGCCAGTCTGATTACGGTCGTACTGATCTATTTAAATATACGTATGGTAGCTGAGCAGGCTACTTCTTTTTTTACCTCTTCCGACAATATCTATTGGAAATCGGTGATCATCGTGTCCAGTGTATTTTACCTGGTTTTATTAGTGGTTACCACAGTTTATCCATTGATGAATAAAAAACCAAAATCCGGCGTTCTCCAGATACATGCCGAAGCCGGGGAATTACAATCTATTCCTATACCGATATTTAAAAAAATCGCAATTGCGCTGGAGTTCAGTGCATACGATCCCAAATTAATTGCTTATGCCGTTGGACAGGGAAACCCAGACTCTACTTATGTATTGATGCATATCGTAGAGAGTGTACCAGCGGGGGTATTGGGTAAAGAAAGCGATGACCTGGAAACCCGGAAAGACAAAGAAAGGCTGGAAGATTATGTACTCCAATTGCAGAACAAAGGTTATGCTACAGAAGGATTTTTGGGATATCGCAGCCGGGCCAAAGAAATCATCCGCATCGTCAACGAATCCAAAGCAGATATGCTGGTCATCGGCGCGCACCGGCATACAGCGCTTAAAGACCTGATCTATGGAGAAACCGTAAATACAGTGCGACATGAATTAAAAATACCGGTATTGGTCGTCAACCTTTAAAGTATCCCATGGATTCAAAAGCCTGGAATTCATTCATCTCAAAATTTAGGTTATTATTGCAGCATGAAAAAATTCAGCTTAAAAAAATTGAACATCTTATATACCATACTGTTCCTGGGGACTTCATTGAACATTTATGCCCAGCCAGGCGTAGGCGCTAAACCAGAGAAGGGTGCTGAAATTTATTTTGACGGTTCCAGACCAATGCTGGATGAAAAATGGGAATATTGGCAGGGGCCCCGATTTGCAGCTTCTTTACCTTTAAAATGGGAAATTGTACCTGATCCAATCGATAAAGGCACTGTAGTCAACAGCAACGATCCCGCTGCTGCCGGCGGTAAATACGGATCTGCCGATATAGTCACCAAAAAGAAACTCACTGACTTCAGGTTGCATTTGGAGTTTTTTATTGTAAAACCCGGAGGCAATAGTGGGGTCTATCTGCAAAATCGGTATGAAATCCAGATCCTCGATGGCGATACGACCAAACACGGCATGGCTGCTGTGATCAATGAGACCGAATCACCTTATTCTATTTACACCGGTCCGGGCAAATGGAATTCATATGATATCGTTTTCCGGGCGGCGCGTTTTGAAAACGGAATTCGAACGGAAAAAGCCATGGTCACCATGTATTTTAATGGTAAAAAAGTCCACACCAATCAAACGATAAATCAGGTCTGGGGAGGCCCCAATTCCGGCGTTGATGGAGGCAACGACAAAGGCAAAGGAATTACCGATTCCCCCCAGGGGCTTAAATTACAGGCTGAAGGACATGATGTGTATTACCGCAATATCTGGATCAAGGAGCTCGACCTGAAAAAAGCGGATACGGACTTTTAAGTTTAAAGGGATTGCTCGGACCTATCCTTTTGGAGTATTTGAAGGAAGTCCATTTCTTATTATGTTTTAAAAGTCTGATGCCCAAAACTGGTGCACGACAAATTGCACTATTATTAAATGGAATTCGGATTTTAAGGTCTTATCTACTAGGTGGGGCCTTTAAAACGTGGTCTTGGTATGAGCAATAAGTTGGTTTATAGTAATTGGATTTATTATAAAATTATCATTGTTTATTAAATTAAATTTTTCAATAAAAACCGTTTAAACGGTTGATTGTCAAATGCATCCATTAGCCCACGATTTAAATCGTGGGCTATGGATGAAAATCTCAATTAATGGTTTCTAACCATTTAAAACCCGGAATTTGATTTCTCTTGAATGCATTTTGATCATCCTTAAAACACGTAAGTATATTTTCAATAACCCGGGATCAAACTTTAGTGTAATGCGGCCTTTGGCCTGTCGTGCGTCCCCAAAAATTCCCTCCCCGGAGGCTTCCATTAGTTTCTTTAACTTAGCATTGCCTATATTCAAATTCATGCCAGGTTTTGAACATCGTACAAACAAAAGGGGCGGCTCATTTACTTATGAAGCTGATGGCAAAAAATTGGCTGAAATGGTTTACTTCAATTCCGGTGACAGTACTATTATCATTGACCATACCGATGTGGATGCATCGCTCAAGGGTCAGGGGATCGGAAAACAACTGCTTGGTCACCTGGTCGAATTTGTCCGGGAAAACCATAAACTGGTCATCCCTTATTGTCCTTTTGCTAACGCCACTTTTCAAAAAACACCTGAATGGCAGGATGTATTGTCGAAGATCCTGATGAAGCCCCAAAGCCGCATGGATTTTATCCGTCAATTGTTCCATAAAAACAAAGTGGAATAAGGCACAATGATGATTACCCGGCGCGTGGCTCCCAATGATCTGGAGGTTATAGTTCAATTTATTCAACACCTCATAACAACCGGCGAATCGACTTCCGTAGACTGTATCCAAAGACTCACTGCTGAGGATCGCAGTGATTTAATCGTTGGATTGTTGAATAATAATTTGATTGGATACACTGGCCTGTAGGTTTCCCTCCTTAAACCCCGACATCTCGCTAATCTAAATGATGTAGAAGTAATTCCCGCATTCCGAAGCTAGGTTTATACTCCATTGCCCTTCGCTTTTTTATCGCTTGCCCAGTTTACCCTACCTTTATATGCAGTAAATAATTAATTTAATATGAATGAACCGTTATTTGTAGAGAATAGTATATCTATTAAAGCTTCAGCGATTGAGATCTGGGTCGCCCTGGTCAACCCGGAACAAACCAAAAAGTATATGTTTGGATGCGAAACGGTGTCCGACTGGAAGGTAGGCAGTGAACTCCTCTGGAAAGGGAGTTATGAAGGTCAGGATATGGTTTTTGTTAAAGGGAATATAGTGGATATCCAACCCGGAAAATTCCTGGCCTATACAACCATTGACCCCAACAATCCAGTCATTGAAGATAAACCGGAAAATTACCTGACGGTCACATACGAGTTGATACAAAACGGAGAAGAAACTACACTGACAACTACCCAGGGTGATTATTCAAAAGTAGCAGAAGGGGAAAAACGATATCAGGAAACGATTGAAGGAGGTGGTTGGCAACCCATTCTGGAAGCAATAAAAAAACTGTTGGAATCCGCTTGAATTTCAAGAGTCTAACAATCTAATAAAAGTACACGATATGAAATACAGGCCTTTTGGTCAGACTGACATTCAACTTCCAGCTCTGGGTCTGGGATGCATGGGCATGAGCCATGGATATGGCCAACCCGACGATACGGAATCAATCGCAACGCTTGAAAAAGCTATTGAAATCGGTATGGTATTCTGGGACACTGCCGACTCTTATGCCAATGGAAAAAATGAGGAATTGATTTCCAGGGTACTAAAATCTAACCGGGACAAGGTTTTTATCGCCACAAAATTTGGATTCAAACCTTTTGTAGACGGGCAATTTACCGGTATTGACGGTTCTCCGGAATACATCAGGACAGCAGTGGACCGAAGCCTTCAACGATTAAAAACGGATGTCATTGATTTGTATTATGCCCACCGTATTGACCCCCAGGTGCCGGTAGAGGATACGGTAGGCTCCATGGCTGACCTGGTCCAACAAGGCAAGGTTAGATATTTGGGCTTATCGGAAGCCGCACCCAAAACAATTAGGAGGGCTCATAAAGTACATCCTATTAGTGCTTTGCAAAGCGAATATTCTTTATTGTCCCGGGATGTTGAAAAAGATATCCTGCCACTTTGTAAAGAATTAAAAATCACGCTGATCCCGTTCAGTCCGTTGAGCAGGGGGTTGATGACCAATACTATTGATGCCGATACCATCGCAAAAACGGATTTCAGGGCCAGCCTGCCCCGGTTTCAACCGGAATATGAAGAAAATAATAAAAACCTCGCTCAGGCTTTTACCCAAATAGCACACGAAAAAGGATGTACCCCCGCGCAACTCGCTTTGGCCTGGGTATTGTCCCGCGATGAATCGATCATTCCAATCCCGGGCACTAAAAAAAGAAAATATCTGCTGGAGAATGCAAGGGCCCTGGATATTTCCCTGACTGTTGAAGATTCCGAGGCTTTGGAAAACCTGGTTCGACAATTTCCAAATACGGGCTCGAGGTATAATGAACACAATATGAAGTTTGTCGACCAAAACAACTAATACGTGTTAATCAGACAATATGTGGGATTGCAGTTTAAATTAATCCAAAGGCACCTGATTGATTTTGGTATCAAGCCGGTATGGGGATATATTTTACTGGTTGCCGGATTCACAGGGATTTCTTTTGTTTTATTTGAACGAACGGAATATGCCAGGTATCTATATCTGGCTTTTGCTATTGCTGCGGTTCAGGCACTCCATGCCGCAAACCGGATTGATTTTATCAAAAATTGTTTCTCCAAAAAAGATTATCGGATTATAATAGGGACAGAAATCATATTGGTGACTTTTCCTTTTTTATTGTTTCTTCTTTATAAAGGGGAGTATGCTTTAGGGCTTTTGATTTTGCCGGCAGCCTTCCTGACCAATAGCCTGGATGCTTATAAAAAATTCGGCTTTACGCTAAAAACACCGTTTTATAAACATCCGTTTGAATTTGCAGTCGGGTTCAGAAAATCCTTTTTGATAGTCCTATTGGCTTATCTGTTAGTAGGTATAGCCATCGGGGTGACCAATTTCAACCTGGGCATGTTTGCAATAATCACCTTGTATTTTATTTCTTTGACCTATTATGCGCTACCTGAAACTTACTATTATGTTTGGATTTTTTCGGGATCAGAGAAAGGGTTCTTAGGATACAAAATAAAAATTGCCCTGTTTCATTCCCTAATACTTTCCCTGCCTGCAGTCCTGGCATTAGTCCTGGCATTTCCTGATCGGTTTATTTACCTCGCAGGGATTCTGATACTCAGCAGCCTGGTATTAATGGTCGCGATTCTCGGTAAATATTCTGCCTACCCTGCAGAAATCAACATATCACAGGGATTGGGCATTGCTTTCTGTATCCTTTTCCCTCCAGCCGTATTATTCATACTACCCGTATTTTATTTGAAGTCCATTAAACAATTAAAACCATTATTTAAATGATCGAGGTAGAAAACCTGAATAAATATTTTGGACCAAAAAAAGTATTGGACCAGGTAAATACCCAATTTGAACGTGGACGGGCATATGGGGTGGTCGGTGAAAACGGAGCAGGAAAAACTACCCTCTTTCGTTGTATCGCAGGTTTGGAAGATTATACCGGAACAATTCGTTATTCCGAAGGAGTGCTAAAAAACGTGCTTGGCTTTTTACCTACCGAACCTTATTTCTTTTCAAAAATCACCGGCGAAGAGTACCTGCGCCTGATCTGTAATGCCCGGAAAGTGGCTGTTCCCGATTTAAATGAAAAAAATATTTTTGAACTTCCATTAAATCAATATGCCTCTACCTATTCCACAGGAATGAAAAAAAAATTAGCCCTCACCGGAGTACTGATTCAACACAATCAAATTTATATCCTCGACGAACCCTTTAACGGAGTAGATATCCAGAGCAATATGGTGATTGTTGAAATCATACAACAACTCAAGGCATTCCAAAAAACAGTGATTGTATCTTCTCATATTTTTTCATCCCTGGTGGAAATCTGTGATCAGATACAATTGCTTAAAAACGGAAAAATAATACAGACGGCGCTTCCCGGCCAGTTCAAAGAAATGGAGAAGACGATGCAGATGGGGGAAATAAAAGAAAAGATCATAAAATTAGCCCTCGGATAACGGCAAATGATTAAATTCAAAAAATACCTAAATCGACCATGAAAAGACGTGATTTTATTGCCCTGGGCAGCGCATTGGCTGCCTTATCTCCCGCCCGGGCTGGAGACAGGAACTCCATGCATTCAAAAGAAGAACCGAATCGAGTTGATTTTATCCATGATGGAAAACAATTATCTCCACAAGAATATGCCAGCCTGTTGTTGCAATTGGGTGATGAGGGTAAAATCAAACCGGATTATTATTCCAACGGCGGCGTGGTGGAAGAACTTGAACACAAATTTGCCCTGCTGTTAGGCAAAGAATCTGCGGTTTTTATGCCCACCGGAACCCTGGCCAATCATTTAGCCGTGCGCCGCCTGGCAGATAAAAACCGGAAAGTGATTGTTCAGGAACAAAGCCACTTCTATAACGATTCCGGCGATTGTGCCCAGACTCTCAGCGGGCTAAATCTTATTCCACTCGGATCGGGAGAAGTTGATTTTGGATTAACTGAAGTTGAAAAGATCATTGATCAGGCAAAAAAAGCCAGAGTAGAAACCAGGCTAGGTGTGATAGCCATCGAAACTCCGGTAAGAAGGCTATCGGACCGGATGTTTGATGAGGACAAACTTAAAAGTATCACCGATTTTGCGCGGACCAGTGGTATCCAAACTCATCTGGACGGAGCCAGAATATTTATCCAGGCAGCGCATTCCAAGAAAAATCCAGCCCAATATGGAGCGATGGTGGATACGATCTATACTTCATTGTGGAAATGTTTTAATGCCCCATCCGGTGCAATCCTGGCTGGAAGTAAAGAATTTACAACCGGTTTATTCCACGAAAGAAGGATGTTTGGAGGCAGTTTACCTGCAGCCTGGCCTCTGGCATCCATTGCCCTGCATTTTGCGGATGGATTTTTGGAAGACTATCGATCAGCCTGGGCTAAAAGCACCCAGTTCATCGAAATATTGAAAAAATACGAAAGGTTTAAACCCGTTTTTTTTGATAAAGGGTCGCATATCATCCAGCTCAACATAACCCATACCAACCTCAACCGTTTCCGTGAAAATCTATTGAAAAAACATGTTGAATTGGGTGAGCCCAATTCCCAGGGGTTTTTACTGAGGATCAATCCTACACTCAACAGACAATCACCGGAATACCTGGCCTCCAGTTTTCTGGAAGCTTTAAAAGCCTGAGCCCAAAAAGTACAACCTCCACCTTCCGGCATCAGGAATGGAACTGATCTCCATCAGGGCATTCAAAAACTTAAACAACGAATTTAGCGGAACCAACTTAAGTTTAAGGTCGGTGTTTAAGTAACCCATCAATTAATAATATGAAAACTCTTCAAGATAAAGTCGCCATCGTCACCGGTGCCGGATCCGGTATAGGCCGGGCAATTGCCATCTTGTATGCCGCTCAGGGAGCCAGGGTAGTCGTTTCCGATATCGATGAAATAGGAGGGCAAGAAACCCTTGATTCAATTTTAGCCACTAAGGGAGAAGCCGTATTTATTAAAGCCAATACAGCCATTCCGGAAGACCATGAAATCCTGGTCAATAAAACCATTGAAAAATACGGATCATTGGATGTCGCGGTCAACAATGCGGGCATCGGTGGGCCTCTGGGTATGACCGGGGAGTATCCAATCGATGGTTGGGAACGGGTGATTGGGGTTAATTTATCCGGTGTGTTTTACGGTCTGCGGTATCAAATTCCCGCTATGCTGAAAACAAAAGGCGGAAGCATCGTCAATATGGCATCTATTCTCGGCCAGGTGGGTACCCGCTTCTCGCCGGCTTATGTGGCTGCCAAACATGGTGTAGTCGGTCTTACTAAAACCGCAGCACTTGAATATGCTGACCAAAATATCCGGATCAATTCTATAGGGCCAGGTTATATCCTCACTCCTTTGCTGACCAATATCCTGGATGAAGCAACTTTAAAAACCATAGCCGGTTTGCATCCCCTTGGTCGTTTAGGCCGTTCAGAAGAAGTCGCACAGTTGGCGCTTTGGCTCAATTCAGACCTGGCATCGTTTGTCACCGGAGCTTATTATCCAGTAGATGGAGGTTACCTGGCACAATAAGTAAGCTGTGGCGTTTAGAGATCCCAAATGACCAATAGGAGTCAAATCATTCTAATTTAATCCTGTATTAACTATTGGCTTGATAAGATTAATTAAGGAATAATTTATATCGAATGGGCAGTTGAGCCTATCTGGGAAGAAAAGGTCTGTCTATACCAGGAATATTGTCCATCAGAGCTATTCAATTTGCATTTTTAATTATTCCGGTCGTACAACAATAAAATTTTCAGTTAAGGACTCCGGGAATGGTATAGAAGGAAAATACCTCCATAAATATTTGACCGGTATTTTCAGGTAGCGGGTAGTCACAAATCAGGTAACGGGCTTGGCCTGGCTATCCGTAAGGAATTTATTGAAGCGCAGGGTACCAGGATCTGGGCGGAGAGAAGCCTTGGGTCAGGAAGTAAGATTTATTTTACATTGAATGTTTAGTGTGTTAATAAATCCGGAATTTTAGGCTACTTATAGGAATGTTATTTGGAAATGAATCTTTACTGGGTGCGTTTCCATATTCATGGTTTCGTACGACAACATCTATGGTATACTCATAATCCACAGACGGGATTTGGGCGATGATGGAGCACCTACTCTGGCCCCTACCCCTGACCCCAGAATCCCGATTTTCGGTAACCCTGATATTCATTAGTTTTTAAATAAGCCTTCAAATTCCGTATACTTGACCATCAATTAAATCATGACAAAGATCGCCATCATCGGCTGTGGATTTTGGGCACATTACCAGGTAGCTGCGTGGTTGGAACTCCCTGTAGAGGTCATTGCAGTCTGTGACCCCGATGAGTCGAAAGCGAAAATGCTCGCAGACAAATTTGGCATTTCAACATACTACACCGATGCCAAACAATTATTTGCTTTGGAAAAACCTGACCTGGTCGATATCATCACCAACCCTGAATCTCATGCAGCATTGGTCCTGTTGGCTGCGGATCATGGTATCCCCGTCATTTGCCAAAAACCAATGGCCGCAGATTGGGCCACTGCAACGATGATGGTCGATTATTGTGCGTCAAAAAATGTCCCATTTTACATCCATGAAAATTTTCGCTGGCAGGCCGCCATGCTAAAGGTCAAACAAATTTTGGATGCGGGTATTATTGGCCAGTCCTTCAAAGCCCGGATTTATTTTAATAGTTCTTTTCCTGTATTAAAATATCAACCGACCCTGGCTCTATTACCTCAGATGATCATTGCCGACCTGGGGGTACATTTATTTGACCTGATCCGGTTCTTTTTCGGCGAAGCCAAACTATTGTTTTGCAGAACTCAAAAAATCGGTACTGGCTTTAAAGGTGAAAACGTAGCGAACACTTTTATTGAAACCATGTCTGGTGTGCATTGTTATGTTGAATTATCCTGGGCTTCGGTGGTAGAGTATGAGAGTTTTCCGCAAACTTTGTTGTATATCGAAGGCACTCAGGGTAGTATCCGATTAGACAAAGACTATAAACTTTTTGTCATTAAACCGGATGATATTACCGAAGATATTGTCCCGATCGTGGACTACCCCTGGCTGCACCCGGAATACAAAGCGTCGCAGGCCGCTCTGGTGGCTTGTAATCAGGATTTGCTGGATGCCATTGTTGGCAAAAAAGAATCGGACAACCGGGCTGATTTGAATTTAAAAACGCTACGCCTGGTATATGCCGCTTATGAGTCGGCTATAAGGGGGGAGGTGATGGATATTTGAGACTCACCCCCGCTCGTTCCTCACTCTTTATTAAAATACCAACCAAAATTTTACCCCAAGCGCAGCGCGCTGTTCGAATTTCTACGTTTCACCAAATTTATTATGATATTTTTTTCTATGCATAATTGCCAAGCTTTACGAAAGGAGTTCCCCCATTGAACTACGGCAAACACTCTGGCTAACAATTTGTTTTTAACACTATTAATGACCACTCCTTCCACTTTGCCTTCTTTTATTTTTCGTTGGTAATACGTTCTGATCTCGGGGTCGTGACGAATAGCTGATAATGCCCCATTGGAAAGTAAGGCTTTGATTTGTTTATTGGCTAAGTGACTTACCCTATCTCTTCCCTTTTTTGTCCCTGAACTTTTTGGAAATGGAGCAATCCCACCATAGGTCGCATATTTGCGACTGGTGGCGAAAAGCTTGAAATTTCCGGTGGTTGCAATCATATACCAGGTAATGACAGGGCCTATACCAATAATCGATTGAGAAAGTTTAGAATTTCTACTCAGTTCTCTTCGTCTGAATTGACCAGGGCTTCAATCTGGTTTTCAATGAAAGCAATGCACTCGTTGTGTTTTTCAATCAACATTTTGTTTTGCTGCTCCAACTGATGCAATAATTCGGTAGGAAATTCAGCCCGGTGTTCTTTCAAACTGGTTTTTAAAGCAGCACAATGCCGAACATGGAGATTTCTTCTGGAAAGCAGCTTCTTCAGCTCTGTGATCGTGGGGGGTGTCAATTGGGTAGGCTTGACTTTCTCCCGCTTTTCATAGGCATATTGGCAAATGAACCCCGCATCGAGTTTATCGCTCTTGCCTCGGCGTAATCCTGGCAATTTTGCAATGATCAATGGATTTTCCTCCCGACATGCGATCTCCTGACTACTTAACCATTGCAGTAAAAGTTTTGAATAGGTGCCTGTATTCTCAAAACAGACAAACCATTCAGACCTTTCGATTGAACTGATCTTCTTCAACTGGGAAATCACCTCTTTAAAGCCGGCAATGGAGTTTTTAAATCGGCCGGCGTAATTCACCGACAATCCTTCGGTACTGGATACATCAATCCACCCTTTGGAGACATCTACTCCTACGAAAAACTTGTACATTTACTTTACATTTTTAGAAGTTAAAAAATGTAGATTAACACCAACTCCTTTAGTAGGCCCAAACGCCTAAATTTCTACTTGGTGCTTAATCAATAATAGCGGAGGACTACTTCGAACATTAGGTCGTTAACCTTGAGGTCTCATTAGGTCACCTCCGCTATTTTTATAGATTTCAACAATTATACCGATTGTTAACAAAGAAAAAAGTAGCAAAAAAGAAATACATTAGTA
>Ga0163153_10003318_pt1 | contig 21769 bp, 18 predicted proteins | sample OliLakLV19MP6IB1_FD_148629 | JGI IMG/M metagenome (GOLD analysis project Ga0163153, IMG submission 148629) | Freshwater microbial mat bacterial communities from Lake Vanda, McMurdo Dry Valleys, Antarctica - Oligotrophic Lake LV.19.MP6.IB-1 | ecosystem: Environmental > Aquatic > Freshwater >...
GGATGCTGCATCGCAACGACGATGCCGCCCAGCATCTCGACTACGCTGCTTCCATAGGCATCAATGCCGATTGGCACCGCACTCTGACCGGGAATGCCGCCAATGATCGCTCCATCGAGCAGTGTCACTTCCGTCGGTGGCGACAGTCCGTCGACAACGACAATTGTTTCACCCGGATAGGGGTGATCTGGACCAAGCACTGTATCCACGTCGATTGTCGCTGCCGATACGTACTTCGAATGAAGCAGCACCAGGAGCAAAAGTAGTCGATTCGAAATTGCACGCATCGAGAGTGACGCCGTCTGGGCTACGTGTACCGCGGTACGTCCTCCGTACCGCCATGTCTAACTGCATACCACGCCGGAATGCGTGTAGCCAGAGTGTCCACGTGCTAAAGCACCATGGCTCTAACCCTGGTGTCAGTGACACCTGCAAGTAGGTCTGACACCCGTTTAGTGCAGTCAAGTTGCAAAATGGTGGAAGTGCGATTCGCACTAGAAAACAAGTGATTTATCGCAGATTCGCGGGGTACTGGTTTTTCTTCAAAGTGCTTTAGGAAACCAGTGCTCTATCCCCTGAGCTACGGGGGCGAAACGTGATTTGCCCCTTGTTTTCTAGGACCCATCACTGAGTCAGACAAGGCCCTCGGCACTAATTTGGCACTAATCTCAACGGTGGCATCATGGAAGACGCCCGAGGCCGCCCTTAAGGAAGCCTACGCCCGATACCTGCTTGCCGCCCCGGCTGCCGTCGCAACCCTGTCCGATTCTATCACGGTGGCGCAGGTCTGCGAAACCTACCTCGACCAGTGCGAAGCGGTAGACGCCGCGGCCACTTTGGAAATGCGTCGGAACACCCACTACGACTTCTGTACGGGCCTGCCGCCGCGCCTGAGGGGCAAGGAAAGCGATGCGTCCCGGGCGGAGCTTGACGTCGCCCCCGCATCCATAAAGGTTACGGGGCCTCAGCGTGACGGACCTGAAGCCTATTCACGTCGATAAGGGCTCGCGCACAAATAACCTGGTTAGGTTTTTGTTCGCGGCGTAATGGAGTAGTTCCATTCGCCGTGGAAGTCGGCGGGGGTTAGTTTGAGTTTGGCCATGTCGGCGGTGGCGACTTTCTGGCCTGTCGGGTCGGAGTTGGTGTCGAGTGCGGCACGGACCTTGAGTCCGGCTTGGGTGCTGGTGTTGGCGATCAGGCTCACGATGACTTCGTGACTGACCAGCGGTTTACCGCGCCAGTTTTGGGTGATGTGACAGAACTGCGACCCCCTGGACTTTCGGAAAGTGGCGGGGGCTGTTTTTTACGCCGCTTGGGCCGGGGCGCGTTCGGCTTCGAATTGGGTTGGTGATTGATAGCCGAGGGTGCGCGCGATCGACGCCTTTGCTAGCTTTCTCGGTCGGACGCCTGTGGTCGCCGACCTGGAGTCGCAGCGCATCGCAGAGTGCCTCGTCTGGTTCGCGCCGCATCATGGCGCCGGACGCACGACCTGGCTGCGAAACACCCTGACGCGGTTGACGCAGTTGGTGACGGAGTCTGGCGTATTCCGTTTCTACACGGCCGCAATTTCGCGCCGCGACATGCTGCAGATCGTCCAGCGCAAGCAGGCGGAGCATCGCAAAAATGCACCGCACGTCCACGTCCGTCGTTACTACATAGAGGTGTTCCGTCCTGAGTCTCTCGCTGGGAGGAATGAAAAGTACGTGGCACAGTATGAGTCGGCAATCGAGTTGCTCTGCCAATATCTCCGGCGCGACGATCAAATGTTCGTCGATCGCATCAACGAACACCTCGTCGAGGCATTCGCGGCTTGGGCAGTCGCGACGGGTTACCAGCCGATCACAATCACGAAGTACAAGATGATCATCCGAAGAGTTCTGCGCCACGCCCGGCCGGACGAGTTCCCCAAGCGACCAGGGCAATGGCCGCGGGATAAGCAACCGCACGCCGTTCCCGTCGACGCCGAAGGGACGATTTGGCACTTCTTTCAGCGGACCTACGTCACTGAGCGATTGCTTGGCCGTAGCGCCAACGGGCGGGAGTTGATGGAAACCGGCATTCGATCGTTGTGCAGGTTTGCGGGCGGCGGAGTGCGAATCTGGGATTTGACCGACGAACTGCTCAGCGAGTGGGGCGCGGACTTGCTCGCCCGGGGCTTGTCGCCTGTGACAATCAACGGTCGCCCGAGCAAGATCGAAAGCATTTGGCGCCACGCCCGCCGCAATAAACTCGTTCACGAAGACCCATGCGGTTACCGGATTCCCCAGCGCGCGAACATCCCCGACGCCTGGAGTTTGGAGGACTTGGCGCGACTGATTGTGGCGACGCATGACCGCGTGTTCGATCGCCAGATGCGCAACAGAGTCCATGTCGGCAGCTACTTCCGGGCTTTGATTTTGGTGGCCTACGAAACGGGTGTTCGTCGCGATGACCTGCTCAAACTGCGACGCGCTGACATCCTGGCTGATGGTTCGATCACCATTGTGATGAACAAGACGGGGCAGGTGATTACGCGTGCGGTACGTCCGGTCACTATGATCGCGATTAACGCGGCGTTCCCGCCGGAGCGGGAGTTAATCTTTCCGGGGCTCGGTCACACGCGCACATACCATCAGCTGTTCCGGCGGCTGCTCCAGGTCGCTGGGCTGCCGAGCAGCAGACGCAATAAACTCAGAAGTTGCGTCGGACGGCCGCTTCGCACGTGGAACGAATTCTGCCGGGCTCGGCATCAGCGTTGTTGGGTCACCGCTCGCCCCAAATGGCCCGGATGAACTACATCAATCCCCGGATCGCAACCACGCAGCCACTGATGCCGCCTGCGCCTCCGCTGGGTGAGCAACATGATCAGAAGGGAGTCGCCACATGAAAACTCCCAACTGGAATCAAGTGGCCGTGGAAGACTTGCGAGATGAGTGGCGGTCGCTTCTCGAAACCTACCAATGCGGAGATTGGAAGCACGTCTACAGTCACCGGTTGACGTTGTGGCGCGGCGACAATTTCCACCTCGCCGTCTCGACTCCGGACCGCAGCGTTCGCCGGACACTGATGCAGGTCATGGCAAAGCTGTCGGCCTGTGGCTGCCACCTGCTCGGCCGTGCGTCGACGCGATCCCGTCGGATCGGCGTCATCGTCGTGCTCCGCGGTGACGCGACCAACGACGAAATTCGAGCGGCCGTCCTCGAAGGGTTGGCGGCTTCACTCAAAACCAAGGGGCGGCGGCAAAAAGGAAAAGGCGAATGACATGGCGAGCATTACGCACGACAAAAAGACAGGACGCCGACGTATCCAATTCGTCGGCGCAGACGGCAAGCGGAAGAGTCTGCGGCTGGGAAAGGTCAACCAACGCGACGCCGAAGCGATCAAGACGCGGGTCGAGCAGTTACCGGTGCAGAAATGGGCGCACTTGGTGCACCAGTGGTGCAAAAAACGGCGCAGCAACCGTTGGCAGTAGCATGCAACGGTGAACAAGAAAAAGGCAGCGGCTCAGAGATTCCCGCGAATTGCACGCCTTTGCTGGACGCTGCATTGCCTGGAGTACCGGCAGGCGGCGAGGGCAGTGGGCGCAGAGGGACTCGAACCCCCGACTTCGACCGTGTAAGGATCGCACTCTAACCAACTGAGTTATGCGCCCGAATCGCGGCGCGAACCGCGTGCCGCAATTCTTGCGCTTGGCTGGGCGACTGTCAACGCGCCGGGTGCCGTTCCTGGGCGGGGGGCCCCTCTCGGAACGGCAACTTCCGCAAAAAAAGCGGCTCACCACGGAGGAGACGGAGGAAGCAGGACCTGGAAGCGTTGAATTCCGTTCAGACGCCGCGCCCCGACTTCCGTAAGCTCATTTCTGCGCTTCCGTGCCTTTTCCGCACCTCCGTGGCAAGCGGGACGCTTTCCGGCCCCTGGTGGAGCGCCCCGGAACCGCTGCGCATGCATTCTCGGGAACGAGACTACGCAGGCGCTCCTCCAGAAACACCGCGGAGCGAAACCGGGTTTCGCTCCTTGGTGTTCCCGGAATGACAAACGAGCAAATTCCTAGACAGCAGCGCCGCCGGTTTCGCCGGTGCGGATGCGAACGACGTCCTTGAGCTCGCTGATGAAGATCTTCCCGTCGCCGATCTGGCCCGTCTTAGCGGCGGTGACGATCGTCGAGACAACCTTGTCGGCGACGGCGTCGTCGGCGACGACTTCGATTTTCACCTTGGGCACGAAATCGACGGTGTACTCGGCGCCGCGATAGGTTTCGGTGTGCCCCTTCTGGCGGCCGAAGCCGCGCACCTCGGTCACGGTCATGCCGTGATGGCCGAGCTTGACCAAGGCCTCTTTCACGGCCTCGGTCTTATGGTGACGAATAATCGCTTCGATTTTTTTCATGGCTTTGCGCCTCGAACTGGTGTGTTGGTTGAATTGCGGCAGGCCGCATTATATCGGATGGCGACGCGCCATTCTATTTGCCACAGGATGTCGCGCGCCGAGTTTAATCTTGCTCTCACTCGCTTCTCGCGTGGATTCTGGGCGGGAAGGAACGCATTGTTCCTTCCCGCCGTGGAATTCCACACTCGGGGCTCGGCTCACTCGGTGAGCTGGAAGCCGTGGTACGCCTCGTGGCCGTGTTCGCCGATGTCGAGACCTTCCAATTCTTCCTCGGCCGAAACACGCAGGCCCATCACCGCCTTGATAATCAACCAGGCGACGGCGGACACGACGACGACGTAGCCGGCACAGGCGAGTACGCCAATCAACTGCGTGATCAACTGCTCGGCGCCGCCACCGTATAGAAGGCCTGGCTTGTGCGCGGCGTTCGCGCTGCGGGCGATCAGGTCCGGGTGGCCGAAGATGCCGACGCAGAGCGTACCGAAGACACCGTTCAGCAAATGGACTGAAGTGGCGCCCACCGGATCGTCCGCTTTCGCGCGGTCGAAGAACAATACGCCGAAGACGACTAAGACACCGCCGATGGCGCCAATAACGAGCGACATCGGAACGGTCACAAACGCACACGGGGCGGTGATCGCCACCAGCCCGGCGAGGCAGCCGTTCAAGGTCATGCCCAAGTCCGGCTTGCCAAGCATTAGCCACGCGACCATGGTTGCGCTCAACGTACCAGCGGCGGCCGCCATGTTCGTGGTCAAAGCGACATCACAGATCGCGCCCGGATCGACGGCCATCGTGCTGCCCGGATTGAAGCCGAACCAGCCAAGCCAGAGAATCAAGCAACCAATCGTGGCGGCCGTGAAGTTATGGCCGGGGATGGCATTGATCTTGCCGTCAGCACCGTACTTACCGATACGCGGACCAAGAATGTAGACGCCCGTAAGTGCAGCCCAGCCGCCTACGGAGTGAACGACCGTCGAGCCGGCGAAGTCAACAAAGCCACGTCCTGCCAACCAGCCGCCGCCCCAGATCCAGTGACCGACGATCGGATAGATGGCGATGGCCATCACACCGCTAAAGGCGATGAACGACAGGTACTTGATACGTTCGGCCACGGCGCCCGAGACGATGGTGGCCGCGGTTCCGGCGAAGACCAACTGGAAGAAGAACTTGCCATAGAGGGGCACGCCGGCCCAAGCGATGGCAGAGTAGTCGCCCACGTAGTCCGCGACTGACGGGCTGTTATCGGCGCCCGTCAGGAAGAACAAGCCATCCGTGCCAGCGAAGGCATTGCCGTTGCCGAACATCAGGCCCCAGCCGACGGCCCAATAACCGATCGTGGTGACCGCGAACACGACGAAGTTCTTGGAGAGGATGTTGACCGCGTTCTTGGCCCGGCACATGCCTGACTCAACGCAGGCAAAACCGAGGTTCATGAAGAACACTAAGAAGCCGGTGATCATCACCCACATGGTGTCGATCATCATTTTGATGTCGGCCGTGCTGGGGCCTTCCGCCGGCGCCGCGGCGGCTTCCTCCACCACGACTTCCGTGACCGCTTCCGCGGGCATGGACGTCGCTGCATCAACGGGCGCATCTGCCGTGGCCGCGGTTTCGGTGGCGACCGGGGTGTCCTGCGCCCAACTCACAGCGGGCTGGCCGAGGACGCTCACCGTGAGCATCGTCAGCAGTGCCAAGTATCGGAGTCGAGTCATTCGATCTAACATGTACATACGCTTCGCCTTTCGACAGAAGGACTGATGAATACGGGCGGTCATCGCGTGATCGACCGCGAAACAAACGAGGTTTGCCGGCGCGGCGAACGCATTCGCGGCGGACGGCCTGACATTCACGAGTGCCGGAATCGCAACTCATCCGTGAACAACCCTGGCCGAGGCGGAGCCGAAGCTCCGCCTCAGCCGTGAGGGCGTCCTTCTGGCTAGGCGGAAGCCAGGAAGTCGAAGTACCCCACGGCGAACTGAACGACGCGAAGGAATGCGCGCACCCCGAGCGCAGCCACATCTCCGAGCTTTTCGGAAATGCCAACAGCTAGCGCGTAGCAGGAGCGATCAGGAGAACGGCCGCCGCCGTCTCACGTTCCAAGTGCGTGTGCAGATAGCATGGGAGCCGATTCAGCCGCCGTGACGTAACGATGCCAACCGCAGGGCTGGCACTCGTCAGGCATCAGGGACTGGGCTCGGCAAGCTCAGAGATTGCTTGGCGGGCGAGGCAACGTGCCTGCCCAAGCTCGCGGAAGGAGGTGGTTCATGACGGTTCGCCTAGTTTGAAGGACGGCCGCTATCGACAGGTGTCTTCACGGCAAAAACAACACTACATCGGGGGGACGAAGCAACCGGCGTGCCGAGTACATCAAGGGGCGTTTGTGCGATGGCATTCCAATAAGCGCTAGCCCCTATTGTGCCTATGTTTGCGCGCTGTTGTGCTTTTGTAATTTTTGCTTATTGAGAGCTTCGTTGAAGCGCAATTGCGCGCTCGACAGGCACGCGATGACGCGACGGTGGGCAGAACACACAGCTTGACGAGGTTGGCGTAAGACCTCATGACGGGACTAGTGCCGATTGACATTCCAGGTCAACGATTTGAGAATCAACCGCCTCGTCCGCATCGACGTTCCAGTGCAGATTCCCGGCGTTCAGGACACCCCATGCCCGCCATTGCGGACAAGAAACGCCACGCCACCCGGTTGGTGAAGGCGCTGCGATTGGCGTATCCGGACGCGACCTGCGCCTTAGAGCACCGCAATCCGCTTGAGCTGCTGGTCGCGACGATTCTGTCGGCGCAATGCACTGACGTGCGGGTCAACCTGGTGACCCCCGCCCTGTTCGCCCGGTATCGCACTGCGGCCGAATTCGCGGCCGCGGACCTGGGTGAGCTGGAGAAGCTGATCCAAAGCACGGGATTTTTCCGCAATAAGGCCAAGAACATCCGCGCCTGTTGTGCGGCCCTGGTGAAGGACCACGGGAGTGAAGTTCCCCGGGATTTGCCGTCCCTCGTGGCGTTGCCGGGGGTTGGACGCAAGACGGCAAATGTCGTGCTGGGCACGGCTTACGGCCTGGCGAGCGGCGTTGTGGTGGATACCCACGTCACGCGACTCAGCCGTCGCCTGGGGCTCACGTCGGAGAAGGACGCGGTCAAAATCGAGCGTGATCTAATGCCGATTCTGCCCAAACGGGATTGGGTCGACTTCAGCCACCTGCTTATCCACCACGGCCGGCAGATCTGTCAGGCGCGCAAACCGAAATGCGATATCTGTCCACTCGCCCGCTGGTGTCCGAAGGTCGGGCTGGGGTAGAAAAGTAGGAACCTGGAACTCGGTACCAAGCTCGCTTCCCTGTTCGGACATCGTCGCCCATCTCCGCAAGGACCACCGCATGATTCTCTCCGGAAACGAAATTCGCGGCCGGATGGGTAGCGATATCATCATCGATCCCTTCGACGAAGCACGGCTCAACCCGAACAGCTACAACCTGCGGCTGCACCAAGAGCTGCTGGTGTACGAGGAAGTCGTGCTCGATATGCGGAAGGCGAACCGTGTGAAGCGGATTGAGATCCCGCCGACCGGACTGGTGCTGAGCCCCAATCTACTTTACTTAGGGCGCACCTCCGAGCGGACGGAAACGCACAACCTGGTGCCGATGATCGAGGGGCGCTCGTCGGTCGGGCGGCTGGGGCTATTCGTGCATGTCACGGCCGGTTTCGGCGACGCCGGCTTCTGCGGGTACTGGACGCTAGAGATGTTCGCCGTGCAGCCGGTGCGGATTTATCCGCACGTGGAAATCTGCCAAATCTTTTATCACCAGATCGTGGGCGAAGTCACGGCCTACACGAGCAAGAAGTACCAGCACAACCACGACATCCAGCCGAGCTTGCTCTACACGGAATTGCAGAAGCTGCCGACGCGCGATCCGCAGCGCGAGCTGGAGTTCGGCTTCGATCGCATCACCGGCGAGCCGCTTCAGACGACGGCGAAGTAGTTCTCGACGGCGAAGTCGAAGTATTCCTTCGTCATCTCCGGCGGCACGTTGCGATAGCGGCAGAAGTTGCGCACTTGCAGCAGCAAGTCGCGCGGATGGCAGCACCGCAGGTTGCGGTTCACCGTGCGGTAGTGCGTGTCGAGCAAGTAGTCGACGACTTTGTCGTCGTAGACGATTTGCATCTTGCTGGCCATCAGCTTAAACAGCTCGCGATACTCGTCCTCCGACGGATCGACGACCTCGATCTTGTACGGAATCCGGCGGAGAAACGCCTCGTCGACCAAGTCTTTCGGCTCCAAGTTTGTGGAGAATACGATCAACTGATCGAAAGGCACCTGGATTTTCTTGCCGTTCGAGAGGTTCAAGAAGTCGTAGCGCTTTTCCAACGGCACGATCCACCGGTTGAGCAATTCGTCGGTGCTCATCCGCTGGCGGCCGAAGTCGTCGATCACCAGCGTGCCGCAGTTGCTCTTGAGCTGCAACGGCGATTCGCTGATCCCGGTAATGCGGTTGAACGCCACTTCCAGCGAGTTCATCGTCAACTCACCGCCGACGACGATCGTCGGGCGGCGGATGCGGATCCAACGCTTGTCGAGGCGGCGTTGATCGAGCAGGCCGGTGTTGGGGGGATCCGGGGCCGCTTCATGATTGCTCGGGTCGAACAGTCGCAGGATTTCGCCGTCGACGCCGATGGCGCGGGGAATCCAGATGTACTCGCCGAACGATTTGGTGATCCGCTCCGCGATGCTCGTCTTGCCGTTGCCGGGGGCGCCGTACAGGAACAACCCGCGGCCGGAGTTGATCGCCGGTCCCAGGCGGTTGAGCATCCGCTTGTTCATCAACAGATCGCTGAAGGCGCGGTCCAGGTCTTCGGTCGAGGGATGCTGCGCTGTGAGCGACTGCGACGCGACGCTTTGGATGTAGTCGCGCAGCGAAACCGGCGCAGCGCCGAAATAAGTGCAATGCTCGGCGTAGCGCTTGGCCCGCTCGCGGCCTTTGTCGGAGAGCTGGTAGAAGTAGTCGTTCATCGGCGCCGTATCGCGCAGGAACACCAACTGCTCCGCCTTTTGCTGCGTCAGCAACCGCTCGACGATCTTGAACGGCAGCCGCACCTGATCCGCGCAGTCGCGCCCCGTGGCGCTTCCCTTGGCGAGCAGGTACTTGAGGATCAGCGCTTCGACTTCCCCTTCCGAGAGCTGGGCCTCCTCCAGGGTGTCCGGCTCCAGCGGGAGGAAGGCGCCTTCCTCGTCGATCGTCATATTGTTGCCGCCCGCCAAATCGGCGATACGGCTGAGGAGGTGGTCGAGTTTGGCGTCTCGTTCTTTTTGCTCTTGCTCGTCCCACTCGTCGCATGTCGGGGCCTGCACGGCTTCGTCGTGCGCCGGTCGCGTGGCGTCGAGCGACGACCAGGCGTCCATGTCATTGCCGCCGCCCGCCAAACGCGCCAACAGGCTGTCCGAAGATGTTTGCGTCATGGTTTTCTGCTTGTTGAGACCGCGGAACGGACTAGCTCGCCGGGCGATCAGGCAATCACCCAAGCAACCCTATTGCGCCAAACGTCGAGGTCAAGTTGGCGCCTCCCCGCCAGCGGGACGGGCGAATTCGCGCCAAGCCAGCAAGCCGGACGCCTCGCCACAGACAACCGGCCGTTCATCCGGTAGAATTGTTCCGCCCACCACGGAAATCCGGGCTTGTCGCCCCTTCCCGGTCAGCAGTTTCGACACACCGCAGTTCTTGCGATCCCCACGGTATTGACGTATGCCCCAGGCCTCGCTCAAGCACGATCCGTTTTCGGCCCGACGAAATTTTGAAACGGGCCAAGGTCCCGCCGCGTTGTACGACCTGGCGCGATTGGAAGCCCTCGGCCTCGCCAAGATCAGTGAGTTGCCGTACTCCGTGCGACTGCTGCTGGAAGCCGCGCTCCGCACGTGCGACGGCTACGAAGTGACCGAACAAGACGTCCGCAACCTGGCCGGCTGGAATGCCGACGGCGTGGCCGAAGTGGAGATTCCCTTCAAGCCGGCGCGGGTCGTGCTGCAGGACTTCACCGGCGTGCCGTGCGTGGTAGATCTGGCCGCCATGCGGGCCGCGATGAAGCGGCTCGGCGGCGATCCGAAAAAAATCAATCCACTAATTCCCGTCGATCTGGTGATCGACCACTCCGTGCAGGTCGATCGTTTTGCCACAAGCGATGCGCTCGATTTGAACGTCGAGATGGAATTCTCCCGCAATCGCGAGCGCTACGAGTTTCTGCGTTGGGGTCAACTGGCGTTCAACAACTTCCGCGTCGTCCCACCCAGCGTCGGCATCGTGCATCAAGTGAACCTGGAGTTCCTGGCGAAGGGCGTGTTCCTGCGCGAGGATCAGCATGGCCGCGTGGCAGTACCGGATACGTTGGTCGGCACCGACAGCCACACCACGATGATCAATGGCCTCGGCGTGCTCGGCTGGGGCGTCGGCGGCATCGAGGCGGAAGCCGTGATGCTGGGGCAGCCGCTCTACATGCTGATGCCCGAGGTGGTCGGCTTCGAAGTCACCGGGCAACTCGCGCCCGGCGCGACGGCCACCGATCTCGTGCTGACCGTGACCGAAATCCTCCGCAAGGAAAAAGTGGTTGGCAAATTCGTCGAGTTCTTCGGCCCGGGCGTAGTGCATATGAAGTTGGCCGATCGCGCGACGATCGCCAACATGGCGCCCGAATACGGCGCGACGATGGGCTTCTTCCCCGTTGATGACGAGACGCTCAACTACCTCCGCCGTACCGGGCGCGAGGAGCACGAAGTGCAACTCGTCGAGCGTTACGCCAAGGAAAACCAACTGTTCCGCACTGACGCCTCGCCGGTGCCGAAGTTCAATAAGGTGATTCGCTTAGATTTGGCTTCCGTGGAGCCCAGCCTGGCCGGACCGAAGCGCCCGCAGGATCGTGTGGCGCTCGGGGCGATGAAGCAGACCTTCCGCAAGGCGCTCACCGCGCCGGTGGCGGAGCGCGGCTACGCCTTGGACAACGCGGCGCTGCAACGCAAAGCGACGGTGAAAGACAACGGGCATTCCGCCGAAATCGGCCACGGCGCCGTGGTGATCGCGGCGATCACCAGTTGCACGAACACCAGCAACCCTTCGGTGATGATCGGCGCCGGATTGCTCGCCCGGAACGCCGTCGCCAAGGGCCTGCGCGTGAAGCCGTACGTGAAAACGAGCCTCGCGCCCGGTTCTCGCGTGGTGACCGATTACCTGGAAAAGGCCGGGCTCCTCAAGGATCTCGACGCGCTCGGGTTCAACGTGGTCGGCTATGGTTGCACGACCTGCATCGGCAACAGCGGTCCGCTGCCAGACGCGGTGGCCAAGGCCGTGACCGACGGCGATCTCGTCGCGGCGGCTGTGTTGAGCGGCAATCGCAACTTCGAAGGTCGCGTCAATCCGCACGTGAAGGCCAATTACCTGGCCAGCCCGCCGTTGGTGGTCGCCTATGCCTTGGCGGGCACGACCGATATCGATCTCGTCAACGAACCACTCGGCACGGGCACGGCCGGCGCGCCAGTGTATCTGCGCGATATCTGGCCGCAGGCCGACGAGGTGCGCAAGCTGATCGACAGCTCCGTGCTTCCGGAAATGTTCCGCGAGCGCTACGGCAACGCCTTCTCCGGCAACGAGCGCTGGAACGCCATCGAAGTCAGTGGTGGCGAACTGTACGAATGGGACGCCGCGAGCACCTACATTCAGGAACCGCCGTTTCTGATCGACCTGCCAAAACAGGCCGGCGCGATCCAGCCGATCCGCAGTGCGCGGGTGTTGGCGCTCCTGGCAGACTCAGTCACGACGGACCACATTTCTCCGGCCGGTGCGATTGCGCTCAAGAGCCCGGCGGGCAAGTACCTGGTGGAGCATGGCGTCGAGCCGGTCGACTTCAATAGCTACGGCGCTCGGCGCGGCAACGATCGCGTGATGACGCGCGGCACGTTCGCCAACATTCGCATCCGCAACGCCACGGCGCCGGGTACCGAAGGGGGCGTGACGCGGCATTTTCCCAGCGGCGAGCAGATGTCGATCTACGACGCCGCGATGCGCTACCAGACTGAACAAGTGCCGCTCGTCGTGCTGGCCGGCGCGGAATACGGCACCGGCAGCAGCCGCGATTGGGCTGCCAAGGGAACCTATCTGCTCGGCGTCCGGGCGGTGATCGCGATCAGCTTCGAGCGCATCCACCGCAGCAACCTGGTCGGCATGGGCGTGTTGCCGCTCGAATTCACCGGCGGCAAGACCTGGCAGACGCTGGGCTTCACGGGCGAGGAAGTATTCGAGTTCGCCGGGTTGGATGAATCCTTGCAACCGCGCAGCGAGATCGTCGTCACCGCCACTGCGCCGGACGGCAAGAAGTCAGAATTCAAATGCCGCGTCCGCATCGACACGCCGGTGGAACTCGACTACTACCGCAACGGCGGAATCTTGCAGACCGTGTTACGTAAACTCCTCGCTACGGCGTAGCGTTCATCCTTTTTTGAACCGCTGAGATGCAGAGGGGAATGAAGGAACGTAACCGCGAAAAAAACGCTAAATAGCGCGAAAATAGGAATGGTTATTGAGACAAGCCAATCCTGTTCAGTATTGGGATTTCCTTTTTTCGCGTACTTTCGCGTATTTCGCGGTTAAACACTTCCCCTCTGCGACTCAGCGCCTCCGTGGTTCAAGAATCGAATTCCTCCACTCCGTGGTGAATCCTCCTCACCCACTTCACCATGGAATCGACCGCCATGAAACTCTCTCCGACCGTCGCGTTCATCGTTTCCTTCGCGCTCTGCGCCGCCATGATGACGTCTACCTCCGCCGAAGAGCCTCGCGTCCTCAAGGCCGGCATGATCGGCCTCGATACTTCGCACTGCGGCGCGTTCACCAAGCTCTTGAAAGAAGCCCCGGCGGGGAGCGAGTTGGCCAGCGTGCAGGTCGTCGCGGCGTTTCCGGGCGGTAGTCTCGATGTCGCCTCCAGTCGCGATCGCGTCGCAGGCTACACCGAGGAACTGCGCGGGTTGGGCGTGGAGATCGTCGATTCGATTCCGGCGCTGTTGGAAAAAGTCGACGTGGTATTTTTGGAAAGCGTCGACGGCCGGCCGCATCTGGAACAAGTCCGCCCGGTGTTCGAGGCCAAGAAGCCGGTGTTCATCGATAAGCCGTTGGCGGGAACACTGGCCGATGCCGTCGAGATTTTTCGTCTCGCGGAACAGCACGGCGTGCCTTGTTTCTCGAGCTCGTCATTGCGATTCAGTCCCGGCACGCTAAAAGCGCGCTCCGGCGAGGCCGCGGGGCGCGTGCTGGGTTGCGAGGCGTATAGCCCCTGCACGTACGAGGAGCATCATCCCGACTTGTTCTGGTACGGCATTCACGGCGTCGAGACATTGTTCACCGTGATGGGCACAGGCTGTGAGACGGTACGGCGAGTACCGACCCCGGGAGCGGACCTGGTAATCGGCCAATGGTCCGGCGATCGTATCGGCACGTTCCGAGGCTTGCGCGACGGTTCGACCGGCTACGGCGCCACCGTTTTCGGCGCGGACCGCATCACCGACGTCGGCCCTTACGGCGGTTACGAACCGCTGGTGTTGGAGATCGTCCGCTTCTTCCACACCGGCCAACCGCCCGTGAACGTCGAAGAGACGCTGGAGATCTACGCGTTCATGGAAGCGGCGGATGAAAGCAAACGCCGCGACGGGGCGCCGGTGAGCGTCGCGGAAGTGCTGGAACATGCGCGGCGCGCAAAATAACACGCCGCTAACTCCAAGCCCAGGGAAGGCCACCAAGAGTCGAGCAATCATGCGACGACTTCTGGGGCCTTCCCTGGGCTTATCGGCGAAATCGCTTGTTCTGTCATGAAGCATGCCCTGCGCGTCAGCGTGAGGCCAATTAAAAGTAGCGCCGCCCCGGTGTACGCCGGTAGCAAATGCAAGAAGTTCGTGTAGCCAATCGCCGGATGCACGCCAATCGCGCACGTGAAGCCGATGCCGGCCGCCAGCGCTTGAATCTGCCACAGACTTCGGCTTGGTCTGGCGAACCAGTTCATCAAGAACAGCACGATGCCACCGGAAGCGAGTCCGCCGCCGAAGCCGGCGCGGTCATGTGCGATCAAGGGAACAAGTCGCGGATTAATCTCTTGCAGGCGTGCTACCGTCAGGCCCATGTAGTCCAAATCCTGCGGCACAAACACGCTCGTCATGCCGACAGTCTGAATCGTCAGCCCAGCGCCTACGATTCCCAAAGACATAGCGAGCAAACTCCAGCGTCCAAGCGCCGCGGCGGACGTCCATTGGCGTCGTGCAGTTGGCGCTCGAAGGTTCACGGCCAAGCTCGGCAATCGCCGCCCTGACTGGAACATTCCCAGCAAATACCAAGGCAGCAAAGCAAGCGTCGCAATTCCGTGCCAGGTGTCGAGATAGCCATAGCCCAAATAGCAAAGAAAGCTCGCAAACCCGACAACCCCGCTTGCCACCAACGTCCACCACGCCCAAGCGTGTCCGGCGCGGAGTGGGAATTCGGCGAGCCACAAATATAGCAAGCCAATGGCGATCAAGACGCCGCCGAATGACGCGCGATCGTGCTCCATAAAATGGACGATCCGGCATTCGTTGATCGCGCAGAGATCCTTCTCGGTCATGCCCAAAAACGCGACGTCATGCGGCAAGAACTGCCCCATCGAGGCGACAAACAGCGCGAAGCCGCCGGAGAGAATCAGACAACAGCCCACCAACGTCAGCACCGGCCGGCCGTCGGCGACGAGGGCTTGCCAGATGCCGCGGTGATCAACGTCGTGGCTCAAAGTCCGGTTCCTTCGTCGCAAGCGATTGCTCCGGACCCATCAACCGCTGGATTCGTGAAGCTTTCACCGACACGCAGGAAAATCTCGCGAGCGCAGGCAGACTGACGTGCGCCGCTGCGCGCCAAGCCCAGGGAAGGCTGCCGAATGTCGAACCATCATGCGACCACTATCGGAGCCTTCCCTGGGCTTAACGGGATCGACACATCGATCAAGGCGTACTTTGACTCGCGTGCCGCCGGGCCTGCTCACTCCCGCGACTGCGTATGCACGAACGTCCCCTTTTTGCTGGACGTGACCACGTCCAACAGTCCGTCGTCATTCGTGTCGACGACTTCGAACTGCGTGCCGACACCGGAGTCGTGGTCGATTTGGTGTGGGATCCACACCGGGCGGCCGTCCTTGCGCGTTAGCTCGAACCAGAACAGCACCGCCGGTTCGTCGACGCCGGGGTCGCCCTGGGCGTGGGCCCACCAGCGCTTGCCGGTGACGAAATCGGCCAGCCCGTCGCCGTTCATGTCGGCCAGGCACATCGAATGGGTCTGCGAAAAGCTGCGGTCGATCTCGTGCTGCTTCCAGCCGTCCGGCGTCTGCTCGCTCCACCAGATGCCAAAGGCGTGCGCGCTGGAACTGAGCACGTCGTTGTCGCCGTCGCCGTCGAAATCGTAGACGTGCATGTTGGAGACGCTCTCCGCGAATGGCGCGGGATGAAACGTCCACTTCGCCGGCTTATCGCTCTCAGCCGGATTTTCCCACCACCCTTGCGCGACGACCACGTCCTGCCGGCCGTCTTTATTGACGTCGCCGACGCCTAGTCCGTGCGAGTAACGCTCCGTGCCCGGCGCCTTGGGTTCCGAAATTGTTTGAATTAACCACGCTGAAGCGGAATCCGCCTGCGGAAGCGCCAGTGCCATCTGATCGCCGGTCGCGAACACGAGCCGCCGCAGACCGTCGCCGAAGACGTCGAGATACGTCGGGCTTTCGTTATTCGTGACCGGGACGCATTCCCGCTTCGTCCAAGCGCCGCCAGCTTCCTTGGGATTCTCGAACCACCAGGTTTGCTGTCCGGGAAAATCGACGACGATCAGATCGGCCCAACCGTCGTGGTTCAGGTCTTCCGAGAAATTGCAGAAGCTGGGGCTATAGCCCTTGGGGTCGAATTCCTGGGGCTGCTCCAGCACGTTGTGCATCTGCCAATCGGGGGCGGTGTAGTACACGCTGCCCGCGGCGACGTCGAGCTTCCCGTCCCGATTGAAATCCGCCACGGCGACGCCCTCGCTCCGGAACTTGGCGTCGAGCTGCGACTTCTTGAAGGAAACCTTGACCGGCTCAGCCGCGAATAGCGGCGCGGCGATGGCCGCAAGCACAACCAACATCAACGGCAGACGCATGGTGAATCACTCCAAGATTGTGGACGCAACTTCGAACCTGCCCGCGAAACACGCCAAACACACGAAAAAAGGAGAGGAGTTGGTCACGGAAGAGAAAATCTATCCACGGAACACACAGAAACAGATGTCGGACGAAGAGTTATCGAATCACATCCATTCCCTGTATTTTTTCATGTTCTTCCGCGTATTCCGTGGACCTCTCAGATTCTTTTCGCGTCCTTTCGCGTGTTTCGCGGGCAACAATCGACGCGGCCCCTATGATAGCGTCACCGGTTCGGTGGTGGCCAGGGAGCGGCGGAGTTGGCCGCAGGCGGCGTCGATTTGATCGCCTTTGCGGACGCGGACTTGGACCTCGACGCCAGCGCTTTGCAGGATCTCAACGAAGCGGTCGACGGCCCGACCACTCGGCGTCTGGTACGGTAATCCGGCGACCGGGTTGTAGGGAATCAGATTCACCATCGCGGTCCGTTGCCGCAATATGCCGACAAGTTGCTTGGCGTGCTCCGGTTGATCGTTCAAGTTGCCGAGCAAGACGTATTCGAACGTCAGCCGGCGGCCGTTGGCGGCGAAATACTCATCTGCGGCCGATACGACGTCGGCCAACCCGGCGCTCCGATTGACCGGAACGAGTTGACTTCGCAAGACGTCGTTTGGCGCGTGGAGCGAAACGGCGAGGTGATATGGATGTTTTTCGGTGGCCAGCCGTTTGAGCGCCGCCGGCAAACCAACTGTGGAAATCGTCACTCGGCGTCCGCTGATGCCGAGCCCTTCGGGGCTGGTCGCCCATTCGAGAGCCGGCAACAGATTGTCAAGATTCGCGAGCGGTTCGCCCATGCCCATCACGACGATGTGACTCAGCCGCTCGTCCTGAGGTAGCAACTGCTGTAGCCGCAAAAGCTGTTCGAGGATTTCACCGGTCGAGAGATTGCGGACCACTCCTTCCAGGCCGCTCGCACAGAAGACGCAGCCCATCGCGCAGCCGACCTGCGTGCTGACACAGCAGGTGCGGCGCTCCCCTTCGCGGATCAGCACGCACTCGATGCGGTTGCCATCGGCCAATTGCAACAGCAGCTTTTCGGTGTCGTCGTTGGCCTGGCGATGTGCGGCGATTTCGGTCGTCCAGAGCGAAAACTCGGTGGCGAGGGATTCCCGCAACGCCGCGGGCAAGTCGGTCATCGTGGCAAAATCGGAGACGCGCCCGGCAAACAGCCAGTGCCGCACTTGCCGCGCGCGGTAGGCCGGCAGCCCCACTTCGCGCAGGAACGCTGGCAGTCCCGTTCCGAGTTGATCAAGTAAGTGTTTCAAGGGTTTCCCGCAATAAACGCCGAGCCGGCACGAATCCTCCACAGGCGCCCGACCTGGCAGCCGTGTATTGTCGCACGCGCCGGGCGGTCCACCAAGTGCCGGAGCCCGGCGCTGCATCGCAAAAAGGCGACCGGTGGTAGATGGCGTGGCAGCAATCAAACGCTATGATTTCGAGGTATTCCCGGGGGCCAGGACCGGCCTCCTTGAATTTCGCAATCCGTTCCCGAGATAAGGACTTGCCGCGATGTCGATGGATTCACCGGCCTGGAATTCTGGCGCCGAACCGCCCCCAGCCAAAAAGAGCGGCTCGAAGGTATGGCTGATCCTGGGCGTGACGCTCGGCCTCTGTGTGGTGCTCTGCTGCGGCGGCATCGTCGGCGTATCGGTATATTTCAGTTCGCAAGTCGCCGGAATGATGAGTCACGATCCGGCGGAAGTGACCAAGGCGCAGGCCGAGGTCGCCGACATCGAGATTCCGGCCGACATTGCGCCGCAATTCAGGTTCGACCTGGGTATGTTTGGGCAGCAGGTCGCGTTGCTGGTCTATCACGGCGGCCCTGCCAGCGACAACCTGATCTGGATGGCGGCTGAAGGGAATGCGCTTCAGCAGCAGACCCAGGGCAACGTGGATAACACGCGATCGCAATTGGAATCAAATCTGACGCAGCAGGCTCAGATCGCCCAGTCCGGCCCCTTCAAATCGCTCAGCGATACCACGCAGCGCAACGTGGAGATCACCGTCAACGGAACGCCCGCGACCATCAGCGTGACGGAGGGGACGGACGGCGGAGGAAAGAAGTTCACCCAGGCCGAGGGCATGTTCACCGGCAAGAAGGGGCACACGTTTATCAAGTTGCAACTGGACGGCGAAAAATATCCGCCGGACCAAGTGGACGCGATTCTGAATTCGATCAAGTAATTCTTGACATGCTGATTGGTGACGAGCCGCGAGGAATCCTCGCGGCTCGTTTCGTTGGGCCACGTGTTTTCGGGAGATGGCTGTAGCTGAGTCCGCGGACTCGGCTACAGTGGAGGTTGCCAACCCGCGGCGATCATCCTTGGAGGCGAATCCCATGAGTGACGAGGGCAACCCGTATGCCTCGCCATTGTCCGCCGGCACGATGACGACGTCCACGAATTCTGCCGATTTCCGCGACGTGTTCCTCGGCTGGGAGCGGCTACGGGTTGTCTACAACTGCGTGCTCGTCTCGCTGACTTTGTTGTGCGGGTTCGGCAGTCTCTCGGTGCCTAAATTCTGGTCCACCGCGTTGTTTGGGGCCATTCTGACCAACGTCTGCTTCTGCGTGGGACCGGTATTGGAAGGTTACGCGACCTGGTTTTCCGGCCGGCGCGTACAATGGGTGAGGTGGGGCTTATTCCTGCTTGGGCAGTCGATCGCTGCCGTGTTAGCCTGCACCGTCGTCTTGAACGCCTTCCCGAACAACTTGACAGTTTTCGGCCTCTGATCTATGTCCACTGACTCCGCCAATCTGTTCACCGCCCACGAACGGACGTTCGAGACGAACCGCTTCGTCTATCCGGTCGTCAGCCGGCGGTCGCGCGGGGTGTCGATCGGCGTCAATTTGAACCCAGACAAGATCTGCAATTTCGATTGCATCTATTGTCAGGTGGATCGCGTCGAAAAAAGCGAAACGCGGTTCGTCGAGCTGCCCGGCTTGCTGCGCGAATTGGATGAAATGCTCGGGCTGGTAAAAAGCGGCGAGTTGTTCCAGACCTCGAAGTTTCGCGACACGCCTGAACATCTGCGACGTTTGAACGACATCGCCTTCTCCGGCGACGGGGAGCCGACGACGTATCGCAACTTCGACGAGATCATCGCCGCGTGCGCCGCATTGAAGCGCAAGCACGGCCTCGACAGTGTGAAGATGGTGCTGATCACTAACGCCAGCATGTTTCATCGCCCGGCGGTGCAACGAGGATTGGAACTGCTCGACGCCAACCAGGGCGAAATCTGGGCCAAGCTCGACGCCGGCACCGCGGAGTATTACCACCTCATCGACCGCACCACGATCCCGTTTCAGCAAGTGCTCGATAACATCGCCGCGGCGGCGCGGGTACGGCCGCTCGTGATTCAATCGCTGTTCATGCGCGTGAACGACGTCTCGCCGACCGAAGCCGAAATCGATACGTATTGCGATCGATTAAACGAGTTCAAGATTGCCGGCGGCGAAATCAAGTTGGTGCAGGTCTACACGATCGCGCGCCGCCCGACGGAGAGTTATGTGACGCCGCTGGCAAATGAAGAAGTCGATGCGATCGCCGGCAAAGTTCGCGAAATCACTGGCCTGAAGGCGGAGTGTTTTTACGGAGTGGCACAATAGCACCGACCCGTCAAATCCGTTGGCCGGCGCAGGGTCAGCCCCACCGGGGCGTCAGATAATAGCCAGCGGTGCAAACCGCTGGAATGCAGCAGTACACAGAATTCCAGAGCCCTGAAGGGGCGACACGAGATTGCTATTCGTACCGCCCCTTCAGGGCTCTGACTATTTTCGCGTTTGATTTCCAGGGGTTGCCACCCCTGGCTACTATCGGCCGCCCCTGTCGGGGCTACACATCTGGCGGCGCTCTCGGCGACAGGGGCCGAAGTCAAATCGGGCACGAGGAAGTGTTGTGCCTACGCCAAAATCTCGCGCACCACGCGGGCCTTTTCCGTGCCCGTTAGGCGTTCTTCCAGGCCGTTGTGGAAATAGGTCAATTCCTCGTGATTCATGCCGAGGATGTGCAACAGCGTCGCATGTAGATCGCGGACGTGGATCGGTTGCTCGACAGCGCGCAGGCCGACTTCGTCCGTCGCGCCATAGGCCATGCCGCCGCGGACTGCGCCGCCGGCGAGCACGATCGTGTACCCCCAAGGGTTATGATCGCGACCTTTCCCTTGTTCGCTCATCGGCATGCGGCCGAACTCGCCGCCCCAAATGACGAGCGTGTCGTCCCATAGCCCGCGGCGTTTCAGGTCGCGCAATAAGCCCGCGACGGGGCGATCGGTCGCGCGGCACAGGCGTCCGTGGTTTTCGACGACGTCCTCGTGCGCGTCCCAGCCGACCGTATCGCCGGCATAGAGTTGCACGAAGCGCACGCCGGACTCGAGCATCCGCCGCGCCATCAAGCAGCGCGTGCCGAACTCGCGCGTGTCCGGCGCATCGAGGCCGTAGAGCGACAGCGTTTCCGCTGTTTCGCCACTCAAATCCACCAACTCCGGCGCGGCGACTTGCATCCGGCTGGCGAGCTCGTAGGCCGCGATCCGCGCTGAGAGTTCATCATCGCCGCCGCGCGCCGCCAGGTGGCGCTCGTTTTGGTCGCGCAGAAACGCGAGGATCTGCGCTTGGTCGTCGCCGCTCACGCCCGGTTGCGGCGCGAGATGCAGGATCGGTTTCGCGCCGGCCCGCATCGTGACGCCTTGGTACGTCGCCGGTAGATAACCGCTGCCCCAAGCCGGCGGGCCGCCTTTGGCGCCGCCGCCAGGATCGGGCATGACGATGTACGCCGGCATGTCGGCGTTTTCGGTCCCGAGACCGTACGACACCCAACTGCCGAAGCTCGGCTTGCCCATCAAGATCGAGCCGGTGTTGATCTGATACACCGACTGTGGATGATTCACGCTGTCGCCGTGGCAACTGCGCAGCACGCACAAGTCATCAGCGCAGGCCGCCATCTCCGGCAGGAAATCGCTGACTGGCAAGCCCGACTCGCCGCGCGGGCGGAACGTACTGACGGGGCCGAGCAGCGGATTGTCCGCAACTTTCCGCCGCGTCATCACTTCGCCGAAGCTGGCCGGCAACGTTTGCCCGGCGAGTCGCGTCAGTTCCGGCTTGGGATCAAACAAGTCGACATGACTCGGCCCGCCATGCATGAAGAGATGGATCACCCGCTTCGCGCGCGGCGCGAAGCGGGTG
>Ga0163153_10003320_pt1 | contig 21761 bp, 18 predicted proteins | sample OliLakLV19MP6IB1_FD_148629 | JGI IMG/M metagenome (GOLD analysis project Ga0163153, IMG submission 148629) | Freshwater microbial mat bacterial communities from Lake Vanda, McMurdo Dry Valleys, Antarctica - Oligotrophic Lake LV.19.MP6.IB-1 | ecosystem: Environmental > Aquatic > Freshwater >...
AGCGCCACAAGTAGGAATGGTAGTCATCGAGTTGCGCCAGGAGATAGTGCAGTTCCGCGGGATCTTGTGTCTCCACAGCATGGGCCATGCGGGTTTGCAAAAACTCAGCGAACGCATTGGTTTTCCCTACAGCGGTGATCAGACTCAAGCTACCGCCGAGTTGGTACTCGTTCATGCTCGTCCTCCAGCTGCGAGAGAGTGGCGGAAGAATAGCGAGGTATGAGAGTGAAATGCAAGTGAGGGAGTCCTCGGTCTGTAGGGAGCTGGTTCTCCACAGTTACTTCGCCTGGTGATCGAGAATGGCTCGGAGTCTGGAGAGGGAGATCGCATCGATACGATGGCTGTCTCGTCCCACCACGGTTGTCGCCATAGTCAGTGCGTTGAGGATGGCTTCTTCTGTGGCTTCGACCGTGGCGGTGATCAAGGGGTTCAGATGGGTGTCGGCCAGGTGGGTCTGTTGAAATGTCGGTTCTTTGGGATAGTGGGGAATGACGTTGGCCGTGGAGAATGCCAGCATGAAATCGCCACTTCCGTGGCGCGCAGTGGATCCTGTGCGGGCGAGGCCGAGAGCGGCGCGCTTGGCCAGTCTAGTGAGCTGGCGGCCATCGAGCGGCGCATCCGTGGCAATGACGACGATGATAGAACCCTCGCTTTGGCCGGGCGAGAGTGGTGCTGCCCTCGCCTGAGGGGCTTCATATAGTTTTCCAACCGGCACTCCACCCACGACGAGCTCAGGCCGTCGCCCATGGTTCGCATTGACGAGCACGCCGACCGTATAGCCACCCTCAGTTTCCGGTAATCGCCGTGACGCAGTGCCGATACCACCCTTGAAGCCGTAGGACACCATCCCTGTTCCGGCACCGACCGTCCCTTCCTGTACAACCCCAGAGGAGGCACTGTCGAGCGCCTGTACCACGTCTGTCTCCGAGACATGCCGCCCTTGAATATCATTGAGTCGCCCGTCGTCGCATTCAGCGACCACAGGCGTCAGCGTATCATCGGTAATACCAATTTCCGGATAGCGCGCGATCATCCAGCTCATCACCCCGTTGGCCACACGCGGCACGTTCAACGTATTTGTGAGGGCAATCGGATACTCCAGAAATCCGGATTCAGTCACCCACGAAAGGCCAGTCATCTCGCCGGTCCCATTGAGGACGAATGACCCGGCCGGCACTTTCTTATGCCACACATCGTCGCGGGGGATCACAACCGTTACGCCGGTTCGCACCGGGCCAAGCCCTGGTTTGAGCGGCCCTTCACCGGATATGAGGGTTGTCTGGCCCACAGAGACGCCGGCCACGTCGGTAATTGCGTTGAGCGGTCCAGGTTCATAGGAGCCGATGACGATGTCAAGGGCACGAGCTCGCACTCGGGGCTCTTCCGAGCTTGCCTGGGCAGGTACGACTGGAGCGACGCAGATAGAGCCAGCCAGGATCAGCAGTAGAGTTGCAAGAGGAGCCGTGCTGTTAGATTTCAAGGGTCGAACCGACATGGGGAACAGAGACCTCAATCTTGGGATATTCTGCTTGAATGGCCAGAGCTAGGGAGAGCGCTTGTTTCTCTTCCCCATGGACGAGGATCACCTTACTCGGGCTTGGCTGGATGGCGCGCACGTAGGCTAAAAGATCCTGGCGATCCGCATGGGCCGAAAGTCCATTGAGCTTGACGATCTGCGCCCGGCGCGGAGTGGGCACTCCGAAAATCGGGACGACATCCCATCCTTCGACAAGCTTCCGCCCGAGGGTATGCTCGGCTTGAAAGCCCACGAAGACGATTACGTTCGCTTCGTCTTGAATCGCGTGTTTGAGGTGATGCACGACGCGACCGCCTTCGCACATGCCGGAGGCTGAAATGATGACGCAAGGGCCCTTCATGCGGTTCAAGCGCTTGCTGTCTTCCGGCGATGAGACAAAGTGGATATACCGTGAGGCGAAGAGGTCGCCCGAGGATGTGAAGGTACGGGTGGTCTCTTCATCGTAGCACTCCGGGTGGCGGCGAAAGACCTCTGTGGCCCGTGAAGCCAGCGGAGAATCGATATAGATCGGGATGGGATCGAGACGCCCCTCACCGACCAGCTCCTTGATCCGCATGACCAGATCCTGAGTACGTCCGACGGCGAATGCGGGGACGATAATCTTGCTCTTGTGAGTTTTGGCATGGATGAGGAGGTCCAGAGCCTGCTGTTTCATGATCGCTCGGTCGGCTTCGTGCAGGCGATCGCCGTAGGTCGACTCAAGAATCAACACGTCGCATGGCGGCGGCGACTCAGGATCGCGAAGAATCGGCATGTTGGAGCGGCCAAGATCTCCACTAAAGAGGACGGTGGTGGTATTGCCGCGTGCGGTGTATTTCACCCGAATGGCCGCCGACCCCAAGATATGGCCCGCGTCGTGAAAGGAGGCTGTCACACGTGGAGCGATCTTGAGCAGGTCTCCGTAGCGTGTCCCCTCGAATCGTCGGACAAGCTTACGGACATCCTCGGTATTGTAGAGCGGCTGGACACAGGTCTTTCCCTTCCGCTGCTCCTGCGTATTGACGTAGCCACAATCACTCATCTGGATACGAGCTGAATCTTCGAGCATGAGTTCGGTCAAATCGGCAGTCGCTCTGGTGAGGTACACCTTTCCGGAAAAACCGTGCTTCTGGAGGACCGGTAAGGCTCCGGAGTGGTCGACATGGGCATGGGAGAGCAAGACCGCATTGAGCGACTTTGGGTCGAAGCCCAAATCTCGGTTCTTCCGATAGGCTTCGTCTCGGCGTCCCTGGAAGAGCCCGCAATCCAGTAAAAGTTTGAAGCCTGGGACTTCAAGCATATGGCGGCTACCCGTCACTGAACGCGCAGCCCCGTGGAAGGAGAGTCTCATGATGAAGGTACTCCATTGTGGCGGCTGATCAGGCCCCAGGCTTCCTGAGCCGTTTCCGCATACTGGAACAGTTGAAGGTCTTGCTGGGCGATGAGCCCGTTCTCAACAAGCCATTGCCAGTTGATCAGGTGCTCCCAGAAGTCCCGTCCGACCAACACGACCATCAGGTTTTCGGTCTTACCTGTTTGGAGGAGCGTCAGCGTCTCGAATAGCTCATCGAGCGTGCCGAATCCTCCAGGAAAGGCGACCAGTGCTTTGGCGCGGATTAAGAAGTGCATTTTTCTGATGGCAAAATAGCGAAATTGGAAACAGAGCTCAGGTGTAATGTAGGGATTGGGACTTTGTTCATGAGGCAAGGTGACGTTGAGTCCGATTGATTTTGTGTTCACATCCGCCGCTCCGCGGTTTGCGGCTTCCATGATACCGGGCCCTCCGCCAGTGACGATGACGTAGTCGCAGCGGCCATCGACTTGGCAGATCGACGACACCAGCCGTCCAAATTCACGCGCCACGTCATAGTACTTCGAAAGGGCTAGCTGTCGCTGCGCAATTGCCACCCTCTGTCGGCGCGTTGGGTCCTGTGGTGATTGAGCGGCCTCTATTTCGGCCATGTGGAGAGCCTGCTTCGCGGCGGTCTCTTCAAGGAGCCTCGCACTGCCGAACACGACGATGGTCGAGTTGATCCCTTGTTCGCGCTGGATCAGTTCAGGTTTCAGGAGTTCAAGTCCGACGCGGATGGAACGGAGTTCTTCTCGCTGGAGAAACTCTGTGTCGCGATGAGCTGGAATGTAGGAGGGCGATTCTTCGGGGGTCTTGGTCGTATCTGAATCAGATGGAGAAATCATGCAGGCGCATTATAGCGGGTGCACAGTCATCCAGCAATTCGCGAGGGGGTCCGTAGGGCCTAGAATGGCCAGAACCAAATGATCGGCTCCTCTGTGGATTTTCGAGAAAATCCGTAGGCGCGCACGGTCCACTGAGGATCGAATACCACTTGGAGTTGTTCAGGTGTAATTCCGATCTTGTTCAGTCTTATCGTCGGGGAGTAGGGTAAGAATAGGCGGCCGATGGCACCGAAGTCCAGACCCGCGGATTTTGTATCGCTCCAATAATAGAGGGCCACAACCCCGAAATCAGATTCAGTCACCTCATCTGGGGCTCCGATGTGATCGGCTAATTCTCGTATTGTCGTCTGTCCGACGCGAATAAAGCTGACCTGTTCCGGAGTCAGGACGTCGTTGAGCGTGGCTCGGCGGACACTACATCCAGCGCAGAGAAGAAGGACGCAGAGCGCACCAACGACCAGTTTGATCGAGTGGAAATGCGACGCCACGTTAGTCACCAAATGGCCACAGTCGGAATTGTGTGCGACCGGTGCGCTTCCCATAGACCACTTCTTCAGCTATCCCCTCCCTGTTGAAAAATACATAGAGATTATCGCTCTTGACATCCATGCGGATGAAGTTCAGCAATATGAGCATCATCGCGGGGGATTTCCCGTCATAGTAATAGTAGTGAAAGATCTCTCGATCGTTGCCTCTAACAATCCGATCCGGCGCACCGATCGAGGAAACAACTTCTGCCATGGTCGTTTTGCCTTTTATGATAGCCGAGACCGCTTCTTCTTGAATCGGCTCGCCGACCGTTCCCCTGGTCACCACACAGCCCTGAAGCAGGGCCAAGGTCAAGACAATGATAATGCCGGCCAGCGGCTTGAAGAATAACATGATGACTCCTTTTGCTAAGCTTCGGTTGGACGATCCATTAAAGCATTTTGGTGTGCCAGAACAAAATCGGTTTCAAATATGGCATAGGATGACGGAGTGAGCCCCACTTTACGGTACACAGCTTGCGCGGCGTTGTTGTTCCCCTCGACGTACAAACGGACCCCACAGACATTCGGGTTTGTCTTGGCGGTCGCCATCACGGTCTGATGCATTCGGCGAAAGATGCTCTGTCTACGCCAAGCAGGGTCGACATACACACTCTGAATCCACCAAAACACACCGTTGCGCCAATCGCTCCATTCATAGGTGATCATCAGCTGACCCAACAACCGACGATTATCGGCCTGTTCTAGTTCGGCAACCATAAAAAATCCACGATCAGAAGAATGAAGGAGGGCCATAGTTCCATCATGTAGGCGGTCGCGGTCGAGGTGGCGGCTTTCTGTTTCAAGAGCCATGGCCGCGCTGAACGACTCGATTATCGTGGCATCTTCTGGTTTGGCGAGTCGGACGTTCAATTGGTCGAGGATTGACATGGAGCTCAATCTGTTGTTTTCGGGGCTTGTAGCCATCCAGATTCCGGCTTGTACAAACCGGCGGTACACTCCATCTTGATGGCCTCTTCCGGTAGCAGATTAATCGGACGCAACTGTGACTGAGGGATAAGCGCAAGTAGCCCGGTGAACGGATGGAGAGCCGTAGGCACAAAGACCATGAGCAAACTGGTTGTTGGTGAGACTTGTAGTGCCGGCGGTGCAGTTCCCATAACAAATCCAATCGCCCAGAGACCGTCTCGAGGAAACGGAAAGGCCACCACCTTGCTGCGCCCGAAGCGAGAACGGAAATTAAGAAGATCGGTCATCCCTTTGAGGGTAATGTAGAGAATGCGGACCAACGGAACGTGCTCGATCCACCGCTCTGCCTGACTGATGATGCGCTGCCCGACTACATGGGTTGCGATGGCGCCGACGATCATAACAAGGAACAGAAACACAATGAGGCTGAGTCCGGGCCAATTTCCATCTCCGATATTCCATGGGAGATCGCGGATTAATTCGTTGAGTGCGTGAAATAGTGCAGAAAGGATGAAGAAGGTAGCCCAGGCCGGCACGAGGACCAATAATCCAGCCAGGGAGTATTTCCACAAGGTGTTTGACATCACCACGTGTTTCTTTGAATACGCTCCAGCGAGGCTTGTTGTATAGCAGAAACCAACGGTCTCAATAGGGGCCTACATCCGTGGTTGATCTCATCGATCTCGATGATCTATTCTGTTACTGTCATATCAGTCGGATTCACACGGGAAGCATTATGGCAGAACGTACTGAAACGAGGCGTCCGGTCAACATCGACAAGGGTCTCCTTGCTATTCTCTGTTGCCCTGATACGAAACAGGACGTGAGTTTAGCTGAGGAAGCGCTTATTGCCAAGTTAAATGAGGCCGTGAGTCGTGGGCAACTAAAAAATAGGGCGAATAAGCTGGTTACGGAACCCCTCGATGGAGGGTTGATAAGAGCTGACAAAAATATATTGTATCCAATCCGAGAAGATATTCCTGTCATGCTCATTGAAGAAGGCATTCCCCTGGAAGGAATCATCTAGCCAGACCGGTTGGCAATCTATTTTTCGTCTCATCCTAAGCGAGCACGGCTCCTACTCAGAATCTTTCTTCTGGCCCATGCATGATGAGGCGAAAGCCCAGTATCATCCACTCGTTGTTGAGACACGACGGCAGGCGAGTCGTCTAGCGGTTGTCATTTTTTGAGCCAGTCGACGTCCCGCAGTGTTGGCAGAGATATTCGTACAGATCTCCGGTCGGGAGAACAAGCAACAGTCGCTCTCGCGTGGGGGTTGCTACTCGGCAAGAAGGGCAATACAGCAGCGAAGCATTTAACGATCTGAATTGGGCTGGTTGTTGAGAGGGAGCCGGTCTTGGCGGTCGAACGGTATTGGGGGAGGGACTGGTCAGCCAAGATGGGCTAGGCGGTTTTCGTGAAAGACCTGACATAAAATAATTGTATAAAATGAGACGGTAGTGGTCAATGCCCAGAGTCTAGATGCTGGCTTCCCATGAAGCGTCGAGTCTATCCCTCGACGGAAAATTGGGAACGTATCGAAACGGTCTCCAAATCCCTCGCTCTCCTTACAGCAACCCGTCAACGGTAAGTCCAATCAAATAGCGACATATGACGCCGCAGCACAAGATAAAACAGATCCGTTCTTGCTTTATCGTATGATCACCATGCGTCATGAAAGGCGGTATGGCCCAGTTGGTACGAGAGACTCGATTGAAGAGGGGACCGTTAGGCTGTCGGCGTCTTTGCTGACTCAATGTCCGTTGCTGTAATCAGGCTCGATAAATAATCAGCGACAAAATTGAGAGCTTCCTCTCGGCCGTCTGCACGACGTCCCTTTTCTCGTCGCTGGACCGATAATTCATGATCGAGATCAGATTTGACCTCCGTTAGAACTCGCTGGAGGGATGATGGCGTCAAGTTCGCATCCATGTCTTCAAGTTCTTGGCAGCGATCAAGCACCCAATTCAACCCTTCGATTCGTCCAGCATAGTGCTCCTGCTCCGCGGTGTCGATCCGTGACATGGTGGTGGCAAATGTCTGTGCCTCATAGATGAGATTATAGAAGCTGGTCACTGCTCGCTGTAAGGTTGGATTCATGTCGCTCCTTTGCGCAAGTTATTAACCACCCGATTATACACGAGAATGCTAAGGCAACAAGGAAAATAATTGTTGAGCTAGGTAAATAGGAGAGAATGAAACTCGTTCATGAATCCGTAATAGAGCGGGGCGAAATCTTTGAGGCACTCCGGGCTAGTTTCTTTGAGGCGTTTGAAAAAGAGGATTTGCACACGTGGGTTGATCTGTTCGAGGAGCTGGCCCAATTGAGCCATGGTATAGCTGCCGGTCGGAACACTGAGGACATAGTGCACGAGTCGTTCGACGAATTGCTGAGCTATATATTCGCTGGCAAGATAGCCATCCGGGAGTTTCCCAGAAGCCAGAAATTCTTCAAAAGGTATGGCTTGCGCAGCAAATGGGATCGACGGTTGCTCACTGGAGGTCACGCTGATGATACCTCAGATTGCGATGGAAGAATATCTATATCCAATAGTAACTTTACTGAACCTCCTGGAATGCGTCAAGTGCGCAGAAGAAGCAGGCATGATCTGAGCCGAAAGACTAGTGAAGATAACAGAGGCTGGGTCAAATAGAAGGGGCGGAGTCCCTGAGGGAACTCCGCCCCGTGTGACACACCGGTCTCGATGACCCTTAGAGCCAGGTGACCCGCTCAGCCGGTCGAATGTAGATGGGTTCTTCGACCTGCACGCGCGCCACTTCCTTCCCTGACTTGTTAAAGCCCAGCACCGTATCGTTGTACATTTCAAACCGCTTCCCATGGATCTGGGTCTCGAACACTTTGGGGCCCGGAATGACATCGTACCGGAAGATGATCTGCTGGCTGGCGCGCCAGAGCTGCAGGACCGCCAACAGTTCGCGGCTGGGGACGAGATACTTCTCAATCGCGTTATCGACCCCCGGGCCGAACATCTGTCGCGCATAGCCACGGGGGCTATGCCGCGGAGGGATATAGAAGCCATTGGGCTCTGTCCCCCACTGCGGGTAGAGCGGCAACGCCACTTGTTCGACGCGAATCGCATAGTACAGCGGATGCCACCGATCTTCCGCCCAGAGGCCGTCTTCGCCGATGCGTACCAGGCTCTGCATCCGGATCTTGCCGACGCAGGCGGCCATGCAACGCGTTTCCATCGGCTCGCCGCCGGTCAGCGGGTCCTTCCCCTCGATCCGCGGGTAGCAGGCGATGCACTTTTCCGACACGCGGGTCGTGCCCCGATACATGGGCTTCTTGTAGGGGCACTGTTCCACACACTTCTTGTAGCCGCGGCACCGGTTCTGGTCGATCAACACAATCCCGTCTTCAGGTCGCTTATAGATCGCCTTCCGCGGGCAGGCCGCCAAGCAGCCGGGATAGGTGCAGTGGTTACAGATGCGTTGGAGGTAGAAGAAAAAGGTCTCGTGCTCCGGCAGACTGCTGCCCGTCATCTTCCACGGTTCGTCCCGGGAAAAACCGGTTTTGTCAATGCCTTCCACGAGGGCCCGCATCGAGGTGGCCGTATCCTCATAGATATTCACAAACCGCCATTCTTGGTCCGTCGGAATGTACCCGATCGCCGCCTGGCCGACCTTGGCCCCCGCGTCGAAAATGGTCATCCCTTCGAACACCCCATAGGGGGCATGGTGCTTCCGTCCCACCCGGACGTTCCACACCTGTCCACCTGGATTGACCTGCTCAATCAGCTGGGTGATCTTCACGTCGTAGAACTGGGGATACCCGCCATACGGCTTGGTTTCCACGTTGTTCCACCACATGTATTCCTGCCCCTTGGAGAAGAGCCAGGTCGACTTGTCCGCCATCGAGCACGTCTGGCACGCTAAACATCTGTTGATATTGAACACAAAGGCAAACTGCCACTTCGGATGCCGTTCCTCATAGGGATACAGCATCTTCCGTCCCAGTTGCCAGTTATACACTTCAGGCATGGTGCGTCCTCCTCGTTCCTCGGTCGTCGTTACTCGTCAAGCATCTCATTCGATTCCCATCGTCACACTTTGATCTTGATGTGCTCCCCTTTGAGCCACTTGATCATGAACTCATTTTCTTGGCCCGGCGTGAAGCCAGTCCGCACCGGTTCCCAGGGCCCACGCGCCCCGATACCACCGTCTTCGGCCTTTGTAATGCGGATCAAGCATTCCTTCGGCACGGTGTTAATGGCATGGTGGTCGACCTGGTAGCCCCACTTGAACTTCCAGGCGATGGCATGTTTGCCAGGCAACGAGTCGGTCTGGTGCATCGGCATCAGCCAGTTCCTGGTAAAGGACTGTTGGGCCCCGTACCGGAAGTTGGATTGATAGCCCGTATCCACCGCGATCGCACGTCCATCCGGCCTGGTCTCATGGCCCTTGACTGATTTCGGTGTCGCCACGTACGGGGCATGCTTCGACATCGTGACGTGATAGGGGTAGGCTGGGTTGTACTTCGCCCGGATCATCAGGCGCGCCACCTTGTAGTACGGATCACTCGGTTTCCAGCCCCGATAGGGCCGATCCACCGGGTTGCCGTCTACATACACGTAGTCCCCGTCGTTGATACCACGGTCTTTCGCCGCCTGCGGGTTGATGTGCAACTGATGCTCGCCCACCCCAGGGGTCCGTTTATCCATCCGGTAGGGATCGCCGAAGTTCGATTCATAAATCTGGACCCAGTCGTTCACCGACCATTGACTGTGCACCCGATGGCGAGTCTTGGGCGTGACACAGTAGAACTGGTAGCCCTTCTCCCACAACGGATTCGCATGCCGCTTGATTTCCTGCCACGGCAACTTGATGTTGCGCACCGTTTTATCGTCATGGTGCTGGGCTGTGATCGGAATCCCGTAGTCATCTGGCCGGACATACGGGTTGCTGGTCATGATCGCGTTTGGCAGATACGGCGTCGCTTCCGTCCCCTCGCGGTGCGAAATAAAGTTTTCGCCGTATTCGATCGCCTCCGGCTCGGTTCGGTAATTTTCGTATCGGCCAGTTCTGGTCCACATGGGCTTCGACTCGTTCGTCTCTTCCCAGAACGGCGTGCGTGGATAAGTCCGGACCATGACCATCCAGCCCTTCTCCGACTTCAGCATCACGTCCGCGCTGTAGCCATAGAAGGTGCTCGACGCATCGAGCATCCGCTGCGCATACACATCGACGCGGTTTTCGTAGACGAACTTGAAATAATCGCGCATCCGTTTGTCGCCGGTCATGTCCGACAACTTCGCGGCGACGCCGGCAAAGGTATCGAGGTCATTGCGGGTATCGTACAAAGGCCTGATTCCACCCTTCCAGATCTGAATCCAGGGATTGGACACCGTCACCGTCATTTCGGGATAGGTGAACTCCATCCAGGAGTTTGCGGCAAAGGCGATATCGTTATGGTTCACGTCCGACGTCATCTCGATATCCTGACAGATCAGGGTCTCGATGTTCGGGTCGACGTTCCGCACCATGTCGTAGTGGTGCTTGGCGTTGTTGAGCACGTTCACGTTGACCACCCAGCGGAACTTGCTCGGCGTCGGCATGTGGGTCTTGCCCGTGAAGACCTTACGTCCGTACTTCGGCGTACTCACGATCAGGGCGGTGTCGCCGTGGTTCCAGTAGCCGACCTCTTCGCCGTAGTAATACGAGGCGGTCTTGATTTCCTTGCCGTGCGCGTTCGGATCAAGGGTAATATTGAAGGGATCTTCACCGGTATGCACGGCCAGACCGGCGCCGGACCAGGGTGTCGACGTCCAAGCTCCAGCTTTGTAATTGCCGGCCCACGTATGCTGTCCAGTACCGAACTTGCCGACGTTGCCGGTGACAATGAGCACCATCGCCGCCCCGCGGGAGTTGATCGTCATGTGGAAGTAGTGGTTCGTCCCTTCGCCGTTATGAATCGCGGCGGGCTTGATCGAGCCGGAATCTCGCGCCCATCGGACCAAAAGGTCCTTTGGGGTCCGGCAGATCTGATGGACGGTGTCCAAGTCGTAGTCTTGGAAGTGCACTAAGTACATTTGCCAGACTGGCATGGCGTCGACTTCTCGTCCGTTGAGCAGCTTCACACGGTAGGTGCCGGTGAGGGCCGCGTCGATGCCGCTATTTTGATAATGCCACCCGACTTGCTCCCGGTGCAGGGGGACCGCCTGCTTCTTGTTGAGATCCCACACCATCATCCCGCCGAGCCGCTCGACCTGCGGGGGCTTGAGGGACTGCACCCGGCCCGAATAGCTCTTGGAGAAGTCCGGGAACTTGTAGTCAGCCACCACATCGCGAGGATCCAGAAACTGCAAGGTATCGGTGCGGACCAGCACCGGGGAATCGGTATAGCCTTTGAGGAAGTCTGTGTCATGCATGTTCTCATCGACGATGATCTTCATGGCGCCCAAGAAGATCGCCCCGTCTGACGCCGGCCGTAAGGGCATCCAATAGTCGGCGCGATAGGCCGTGGGGTTATATTCCGGCGTGATCACCACGATCCGGGCGCCCCGCTCAATACACTCGAGCTTCCAGTGGGCTTCCGGCATCTTGTTCTCGACGAAGTTCTTGCCCCAACTGGTGTTCAGCTTGGAGAAGCGCATGTCGGAGAGGTCGATGTCTGACCCCTGAGCTCCGCACCACCAGGGATGTGACGGGTTCTGGTCGCCGTGCCAGGTGTAGTTCGACCAATAGCGACCGCCCTGGGCCTGTTCGGGACTGACTTTCCTGATCCAGGTGTCCAACAAGGCGTTGACCCCACCATTCATCCGGGTGTTGCCCATTTTTCCGATGATGCCGAGGACCGGCATCCCCGCGCGATGCTTGAACGTACGGGTGCCCGCGCCCTTCATCATCTCGATCATTTCCGGCGCATACCCCTGCTCACGAAGACGGCGGGCTCCAGCTTCTCCGCTGTACCGCGTGGCAATGATGATCATGGCCTTCGCGGCATAGGTAAAGGCCGTATCCCAGGACACACGCAACATGTCATCCAAGAAGCGGCTGTCGAACTTATACTTGCGTTTTGTCTCCGACGTCAGTTCAGGTGAGCCGGCATCCATCCACTCCTTCCAGCCCTTCCGCATCAAGGGGCCCTTGAGTCGATAGGGGCCATAGACACGACGGTGGAAGGTAAATCCCTTCAGACACATGCGTGGGTTGTGGGCAAAGGTTCCGCGGTTGCCATAGAGGTCTTCATAGGTCTGGTGGTCATAGTTCTGCTCGACCCGCATCACCACGCCGTTGCGGACGAAGGCCCGGACGCGGCAGGCATGCGTATCATTCGGAGAGCAGACCCAGGTGAAGGACGAGTCGTAGCGATACTGGTCGTGGTAGACACGCTCCCAGGACCGATCTGGATAGTCCCCCAATGGGTTCCCGACTTCGATCACCGGCTGGAGTGCCGTCAACGCCAGCACATTGTCCGCGACCGCCACGGCCGCGACCGTCCCCGCCGTCACTTTTAAGAACTGCCTCCGTGACAAAAACATTTGCAGTACCTCCTCCAGTTGAGGGCTTCAACCCAGCCCACGAGACTTCACCTGCATAGAGCGAAAATTAGCCCATCTTACCTTTTGAGAATCTGATGTAGTTCCATGAATATGCTGCCCATCACACCAAGTTGCTCAACAGACCTAGCAAGAGGGTTGCCAGACTGGAAAGGACTGGAATCCAACAAAATCATGCTGGTTAACACATTGAAATAGAAGGGATGGAAAGATAATTACGAAAACATGCGGGGAAGGAGAGCGCAGCGGTAGTTTCGCTAATCGAATAGGCTGATATGCATTATCTGATAAAGAGGCTATTTCATCCAATATATTAATTTGTTACGTTCGCATATTTGCGTATTCGTCAACGATAATCTGCCGGATAACCTTGTCAGGATGAAGTCCAAACCAATTCACATGATGGTGGTGATACCTAAAAGAAACGTGATTGTGGGAATGAACAGATGGCGAAGCCGGTAAGTCGATGGATTGTTACGAATGGGGGACAGGTGCTACTGATTCTCGACATCCTCGCTTCCAAGAAATCGTTTCATGAGCAGCGAGAAATGTTGCCGTGGAATGCCACTGTCCTCAGCAGCCTTCGTGATGATACCGCCATGCTGTGCGAGTTTGACGCGCAGATAGGATTTCGTAAATTCTTCAAGGGCTCGTTCCTTCGCCTCCATGTATGGAAGTCCTGCCAGACTGGGGTCCACTGAGCCGAGACTCTCGGCCTCACTCTGTGGAAGCATGTTTCGAACATCTCGTGCCTGAATGATATCGTCGGTCGAAAGCATGACCATCCGTTCCACGACATTGCGGAGTTCCCGCCCATTTCCTGGCCAGGAATAGGACACAAGGACTTCCATGGCTGCTTCGTCAAAATGGCACTGTGTCTTACCCATGGATTGAGCCAGTCTGCTGAGCAGATGGCGCGCAATAACGGGAATGTCCTCGCGACGCTCGCGGAGCGGTGGTACCCGAATCAACACAACGGCGAGCCGGTAGTATAAGTCTTTGCGAAAGGTCCCCTCACGCACTCGCGCTTCGAGATTCCGGTTGGTTGCCGCGATAAAGCGTGTATTGATTCGGCGGATTCTGGTTCCGCCTACGGGACGCACCTCGCTTTCCTCCAGGACGCGCAGGAGTTTCGCCTGGAGAAGAAGGGGAAGCTCACCGATTTCATCGAGGAACACCGTGCCGCCGTTTGCCAATTCAATGAGCCCAGGTTTATCAACAATTGCACCGGTGAAGGCCCCCCGTACATGCCCGAACAGCTCGGACTCCATCATCCCATCAGGGACGGTCGTACAATCGATCACTTGAAACGGCCGATCGCGCTCAGAACTCTGCTGATGGATCGCCCGTGCAATCATCCCTTTTCCCGTTCCGGTTTCGCCGGTAATTAAGACCGTCGAGCGGCCTTGGGATGCCTCACGAATACTCCGCGTAATGTGTTCGAATGCTGTGCCCTTCCCCACGAAACTATTGGCGGTGAACTGCTGCCGGTCCTGTTGTTCGTACACTGAATGCCGACGTAGGATTTCGGAGATTCGAATCGCCCGATGAAGCCGCACCCCCAGATCCTCCGCATTGACCGGCTTCAGCACATAGTCGAAGGCGCCTCGCCGCATCGCATCCACGGCGAGAGAAACCGCGTTCATCCGCGTCACTACCAGCACCGGCAAGTTTGGATCGATCCGTTGAATGCGGCTGACGAGGTCCAGTCCATCCATTCCCGGCAACATCATGTCGGTCAGAACAAGATCGACGGCCCGTTCCCCGATCAACTCCAAGGCCCCCTCTGCCTTGGCGCGAACCTCCATTTCGAAATCTCCGCCGAGCGGTTTCAGATCTGCCGATTCAAGGGCGTGCAGCATCAACTCAACATCCGTTGCGTTGTCCTCGACGATCAGGATCGTGAACGGCGTTTTAGATTTGGTTTTGGTCGCTCGCAAGTCAGAAACTCCACTACGTATCATCGTCTCCCCTTTCCTCACAGAGCCACTCGCTGGACGACATCAACTACATCGTGACCCCTCAACGCCCGCACTCTGGGGTTCAAAGCTCCCGCTTGCTCCTGAAAACTCGGGACCGTGAATTGTACGGTGCAGCCCGGTCCCTCGGCTCCATCGATCCACACTGTGCCGCCATACAGTTCCACGATGCGCTGGATGATCGTCAGGCCGATCCCGTCACCGGCTGCCTCGGACATCAACAAACGGACGAACGGCTGAAACACTCGAGTGCGTTGGGTCGAAGGGATCCCGATCCCGTAATCCTCCACGGAGAAAGCCACCATAGGACCTTGTACATGCCCGCTGATCCTCACCACGGGTGGCTCTCCTTTTCGAGTAAATTTCAGTGCGTTCGAAACGAGGTTGTCGAAGATCTGCCGGAGATAGGCACCGTGACAGGCGACAAGCGGCAATCCTGGTTCAACGTGCACCACGGCTTGAAGCCGCCCGATCTCATCAACTCGGGCGTTCAACACGGCACGAATAATCGCCGTCGGATCGATCGCCGTGATGTCCTCCTGATCAGCACCTACGTGAGCCACCGTTAAAATCCCTTCCACTCGCCGTACAAGATCCTTTCCATTTTCTTCGATAAGAGCTAACCACCGCTTCGTCCGGTCATCGAATTGCCCACTGTCCTGCTGGACCAGTAATCGTGCGAGTTCCTCCATACGAGCCCCCGGCCCCTTGAGATCATGAGCCAAGGTTTCCGCCAGATGCTCAAGCTGTCGAAGACGTGTCACCAAACCCCGCTGCTTTTGTTGTGCCGCTTCATGTAGTCGCGCAGTTGAGATCGCCAGCGCAGCCTCCTGAGCCAATCCTTCAGCCAAGCGATGATTCCAATCTTGTGCCGCCCGGGATCGCTTGTTCAGAAACCACAGAACACCAAACGGAATCCCCTGCGCCAACAGTGGAATTGCCAGCCTACTGTCCCCGGTCAAGTTGTGCCGGACCGTCTGCGGCCACTCATCAGAATGAAACCGTTCCCCGGTAGCCGTCGCGCGCGTCTCAAACGCTCGAACCGAGACCGGAAGTGCATCCCACGGCATGACCCATTTTTTCAAACGGTCGTTCCATTCACCGGATCCTGCTTCAACAATCCAACAACCCAACCGTTCGTCGCGAAGGAGCACCAGACAGACATCCGTTTGCACCAATTCTACTGCCCGGCCCGTAATCCGTCGGAGCACCCCCTCAAGATCGTCCGAGCCAATCGTGTGGATCTCTTGGCCGATAGTGTCGAGGGCTTCGATCTCTTGGATGTTCGTCTGGATGCGGCAAGCCATCGCGAGGTATGCCTCTGCCAATTGACCGAGTTCGTCCTTCGCTTCTCTGCCATTGGCCAACAACTCGGTGATCCCGGCCACATCGACTTGCGCTCCAATCCTTGCAGTAGCAGATTGCAGCCGCGTGATCGGATCCGTGAGAGAACGGGCCAATATGCGCGACACAATCCATCCCAGTGCGACCACACCAGCCAACGTGATCCACAGTCCGAAAAATGTCCGCTGCGATAGCGTATCCGCTCGCTCGTTCAACGAATTTCTTTGCTGCTCGAGGCGATCTTCGACGGCCCGGACGCTTTCGCGAAGAAGATCAGACAGCCGGAGCCCTTGACCAGACCGCACGTACGTTAACGCTTTCTCCGCCGGTCTTTCCTGAATGTCTGCGATCAATTCATGCTTCGTTCGCAGCAGGCCTTTCAGTTGTTGTTCGATCGTCGCAAGGCTATTCTGAGGGTCCGATAGCCTCGCGAGTGACTGTGTCGCATCCGACAATGCCTGGTCGAGTTTCGATTCTGCATCGATCAGTGGAGCAAGAAAGACGGGTTGCTGCGTCAAAACATAGCCGCGAAAGCCGTCTTCAATATCAATGGCGAGTCGCCCGAGCACACGAACCTGTTTATCAGCCAACATAATCTCTTGCCGTTGTTGTTGGAGCGCAAGCAGCTGTTGGACAACATACAGATGAATGGCAATGCCTGCACCGAGTGGAACACAGAGCAGTAGAAGCGCCACCCACACCTTGTGCTGAATGCGGAGCTGATCCCCCCACTGTGAGGCCCATAGGTCCATCGGGCGGCACCCTCTTGCTTCTTTGCGATTGGCTCAGAAAGCTGCGGTTAATCTATCCATTAGAGCTTAGGAGGAAGACATCTTAAAACCCAATGACTAGAATCCAGCACGTGGACCACAAACTTACTTGAGGGACAAAGCTCGCTTCTCAGGTGGCGAATGGCTAGCTTCCCCAGTGTTGAGCCTCCCCGTCGAGGCGAATTGGGTGCCGAATTATGTCATTGCAAACCGCTTGTAATAGTAGCACCGCAGCTCTGTCTGAGCGGCTAGTCCGGAGTATTCAACGCTCTGCGGTCTTCTTTCGGAATCGTCGTCTGCGCGATAGCACTCACCAGTCATGAAAACTTGCCCGGAAACTGTTTTACGAACGCTTCTGTCAACGTATCTGCAATGATATAGACGTGTGCTCGCATCATCTTCCAGGTTTCATCTAGATGCGCATAATCTTTTTTCTTGTACTGGTTAATTTGGAGCACATGGTGAGCGCCATGCGCCGCAATCAGGCCCTTGATGGTGTCTTTCTTCAGATGGGGATTGATTCCGCTGAAAAATACGCCGAATTCGTCGCTATTAGACTCCAATCGGGCTAGCGCAGCATCCTGCGCACTCTTATTCCCCACGACCGTGGCCTCGGAGTATTCCCTTACTGCGCCAATGTTGATATCCAGTAGACTCAAAAATTTCTGTGATGCGACTTCACCATAGAATGGTGCAATCGTACTTGCGATCTGTTTCGTATTGTCGTCGATTTCCTTCTTGACGGCAGCGCGCTTTGCCAGAGTATTCGTTTCGTTATTCAATACGGCATGCTGCACCCAATAGATGTGCCCAAGCCAAAGATCGCGAAAGGACTGTTTCATCTCGGCTACCCGCACGGGATTCGCATCTCCGGCCGCATGCGATTCATAGCCGCAGCCCGCCAAACCGGCAAGCGCGAGTATCATCACAGCTATAGACTGAAATATCTTGCTCATAACACTCTCCATTTCACTTGTTCCTGTCGATGTTCAATTCCGTTTATTCATAATCCCTGAAAATGTGTTCGGTATTTCGCGGGATACAGTGCGACTATAACAGTCGTATATGAAGGACTTGTGAACGGATGATGAAGAATTCTTCATTATTCTGAATCGGATGGATTTGGATGATTCGCACGGTTCGTCCCGAATTGACTCTACGACAGCGCCAGGAATGAGACTCAAGTGAAATATCTAAATCCAAGTCACGACCAATTCATTGTGTCCAGCAGCCTCGCCTATCACCCGGAAATCTGGCGTCGCCGGTCATCGAAGAAGCGTTATGAATACGATGGGGTAGAGGGGTATTCTCGACCTTAAGACAACAGGACCCGCGGTTCAATAGAACCGCGGGTCCTGTTCATCGGCAGCGTCACGTAGGCCCTGTGCGATACTGCGTATTTTACACGGAGTCAATCCACTCGGGAACTCCCCTCCCTGTCATGAAAACTTGTCAGGAAACTGCTTGGACAAAGCCGTTGTCAGCGTATCTGCAATGACATAGACGTGTTGGCGCATCATTGGCCAAGTTTCCTCGAGTTTCGCATACTCTTTTCTCTTGTACTGGTTGATTTGGAGCACATGGTGGGCTCCATGCGCCGCAATCAGGCCCCGAATGGTATCTTTCGGCAAGTGGTCCGGATTGACTCCGGTGAAGAAAACATCAATATCGTCGGCATTGGACGCCAAATGAGCCAGCGCGGCATCTTGTTGGTGGGTATTACCCCCGATGGTGGCCTCGGAATATTCTTTGACCGCGGCATAATGACCGCTCAGCAGGGTAAAGAGCTTCTCAGACCTCGCTTCGCCGTAGAACGGCGTAAATGTGTCCGCAATCTGTTTGGCGTTCGCCAGAACCTGTTTGTCAGCAGTAGACCGCTCCGCCTGATTATTTGTCGTGTTGTAGAGTACGACGTGCTGAATCATAAAGATGTGCCCGAGCCAGAGTTCGCGAAGGGTTTTCTGCATCTCCGCCACACGGACGAGATTCGTCTCTCCGCCAGCTCGTGACTCATATCCTACCAGGCTCAGGAACGCAAAGGCCAACACCACCATAGCCGGAAATATCTTGCCCATACGGCCCTCCATCACTAAAAGACTAAACGCCCGCTTCCCGACCCCTAGAAAATGATCACTCATTACGTCTCCCGCAACATCGTTTCCACAATGAATATGATACCTGACAAAGATGAACGGATCATGAACGGATCATGAAGAATTCTTCATGATTTCGAAGCGTTTCGGCATAGCTCACACCGTGCCATCGTTCCGTGCGAACCATGTCATTGCTCTAGATATCAGAGGAGAATAAAAGCAGAAAGAGAATTCGAAGTTCTGGCGCGCGACTAGGGTATGACCTAGTGAGAGAGGACCGGCAGACGCAGGGTAAAGACCGAACCCTTATCGACTTGACTTGTGACCGAAATGGTCCCGTTGTGAGCCTCTGCAATTTCCTTGACGATAGGCAGTCCGAGTCCAGTGCCGCCGGCATCCTTCGCCCGTGCCCAATCCGTCCGATAAAACCGCTCGAACAGATGCGGGAGATGTTCCTGCTCGATTCCATGACCCGTATCCTCGACAGCCACAGCCACCCCTTCTCCAACCAACTGTAAGCGGATAGTGACGGCTCCACCCGACGGTGTGTAATGAAGGGCGTTGTCCAGTAGATTAATCAGCGCTTGCTTGAGCCACTGTGCGTCTCCGAGTACTGGTGGGACCGATTGGGGTTCAAACGACAATGTGATTCGACGGTCATCGGCAAGCAACGTCAGTTCATCCACCAGATCTTGAATCAACGGCTCCAGGGCGAGTGGCACGAGATGAACGGGAGGCTTTCCGCTCGTGAAGTTTGCAAGGGTCAACAGGGAGCGCGTCAGGGCAATAAGTCGCCCGACCTGCTCAAGGTTATTGAGGAGCGCTTCGCGATATTCTTCCGAGGTTCTGGCTTTCATGAGGGCTACGTCCAGGTTGCCCTGCAAGATGGTCAATGGGGTTTTCATTTCGTGGGCGGCAATATCGCAAAATCTCCGCTGAATTTCGCCGCTCCGTTGGAACCGGTCGATTACGGAGTTGAACGCCTGGGTAAGCCGACGGAACTCTTGATACGGTGAATCCAGGGTAAATCGCTTCCCTAGATCGGCTTCGGACATCGTTTCTGCGCCAGTACTCAACACTTCAATCGGCGTCAGCACTTGCTTCGCCAACCACCCGCTGCCCACCCATGTGACAAGAAGGATGATCCCGGACCCTAGCGTCAGGAGAATCACCAGACCCGTGCGTGTCTCCTGGTACAGGATCAATGATGTTTCGGCCTGCAGCACGTACCGCACCTGCCCTTGTCGTGGGATCGAAATGAACACGTGCCGAACAGGGGTGCCATCGGTCGTCTCACTGGTTTCAAATACCGGGGTCCCGCGACGAACTTGTTCGAGCAGGTGATCAGGGACTGACATCTGTGCCGCCGCGTTGGGGGCTTTCCAAATGAGTCGACCATCCGGCAAGAAAATACGAAGAGAATGAACGACATCCTGCAATTGGTATGATTCCTTGTTGTTCCCGCCGATCGTTGCAGTAAGTGCACCACCCTCTCCGGTACTTTCGATAATGGCGGGGTACTGTTCAACGATCTTGGCCAGGGTCTCTGCCAATCCTAACAGCCGGCCATCCACAAAGCGGTGCAACAAGGCGTCACCTCCGATATAGGTCAGCCCAGAAAAGACCAGGAGAAGCGCCGTCATCAGAATGAGCGCCGACTGACGGATCAAACGGCTCAAGTATTTCATATAGCCGACTCTGCTTCCTCCAACATGTACCCTGCGCCGCGCACTGTGGCGATCAGCGGTGGTGAAAAATCTCGGTCGATCTTGGCGCGCAAAGCCCGAATGTGGGCGTCCACGATGTTGGTCATGGGGTCATAGCTGATATCCCACACATGTTCGATAATCGCCGTTCGCGTCAATACCCGATTCTTATTTCGCAGCAGGAACTCAAGCAGCGCATACTCTTTATTCGTCAGTGGGATTTCCTGTCCCGCTCGCCACACGCGGTGAGCGGCAGGATCCAACTCTAGATCGGCGGCTTTGAGACGAATCAATTGTTGTGGACCTCCTCGGCGCAGTAAGGCTCGGATTCTCGCCAGGAGCTCGACGAATGCGAACGGCTTCGGCAAAAACTGGTCGGCGCCGGTATCGAAACCTGACACCTTGGTTTCCAGCGTATTGCGCGCGGTCAACAACAAAACCGGAGTCATATCTCCTTTGGCCCGAACACGGCGGCAAAGCGTAAGGCCATCGAGCTTAGGTAACATGATGTCGAGGATTAAGAGATCGTATGGGTTTCCCAAGGCCAACTCCAGCCCTTCTTCACCATCGGCTGCAAAGTCCACCGCATACTGCTCTTCCTTCAACCCTTTGCGGATGAACTGTGCAAGGTTCAGATCGTCTTCAACCAGTAGTATTCGCATGGGTGCCCTTCTTCCTATTGTTGAGTGCCCTCAAAATCATCGATCTGGCATCGATTGCGGCGCATCTTAGGATCAACGCTATTATGACACCTCTCTGCCGACTGGTCACTCCATCGCAAATCAGTGTGAACTCCCACCCCCTCTTCAGGAATGGCGCTCCAATTGATCTCCCCTGCGCGCGAAACCCCAATCCCCTATTTCATTTTCAATGGCAGCCTGGTCGATCCTCGATTGCGAGCGTCGAACGAGCACCTTCCATCCAAAAATCCCTCCAAGCTCGCTCGTTACCTCTTTAGGGATGGGGGCTGATTGATCTTCCACTGCGCGCGTCCAACGAGGGCCTTCTCAGGCCGCGCGTTGCACGAGCACAGAAGATCATCAGCCTCCATTCCCTCTCGTTTGACTTCACCTTCCCTGCCCTCCTAAAATCTCACCATGGCCTCGTCCTTCGTGCACCTTCATCTCCACACCCAGTTCAGTCTCCTGGACGGCGCGAATCAAATCGAGCCGCTAGTCCA
>Ga0163153_10003322_pt1 | contig 21751 bp, 18 predicted proteins | sample OliLakLV19MP6IB1_FD_148629 | JGI IMG/M metagenome (GOLD analysis project Ga0163153, IMG submission 148629) | Freshwater microbial mat bacterial communities from Lake Vanda, McMurdo Dry Valleys, Antarctica - Oligotrophic Lake LV.19.MP6.IB-1 | ecosystem: Environmental > Aquatic > Freshwater >...
GTATACTCCTGAGGCATTTCTCCTCAAAAAAAAGTGAATTTTACTTCCAGGACTTTAACTCCTCGGTAATCCTGAACATTTATATTTATTATTTTCGGATAGCCTCTACCGGATCCATCCTTGCTGCCTGGAGTGCAGGAATCAACCCGGACAATATCCCGATAAACACCGACAAGCTCACCCCGATGGCTATGTTTTGAAACGACAGGTACATATTATATCCAAATACGGAGGATAATAATTTCATGGTCAGGAAGACAATGCCCAGGCCGATCAATCCTCCCAATACGCAAAGGATCACCGCTTCAATGAGGAACTCCAGAAGGATAAAATACTGGCGAGCACCCAGCGCTTTTTTGATACCTATAATACTGGTCCTTTCCTTGACACTGACAAACATGATATTGGCGACACTGAACATCCCTACCAGGATAGCAAAAAACCCTATGACTATTCCAACCAGGTTGAGGACCCCAAAAAATTGGTCCAGGATATTGGTCAAAATAGACATTTCATTGATTGAAAAACTAGGCTGCTCGTAGGGTTTTAACCTCCGTTCTGCCTTCATGACAGACGTCACTTCTGCTTTCAGATCTTCCAGGTCAGCCCCGTCGGCAGCTTTGACCATAAGGTTGGTACCCCATAGGCGGTTGTTTCTGACATTGACCAGTTTTTTTGCCGTATTAAAACCTACTATGACGCCGCGGTCAAAATCAGCCGGGTTAATCAGGTCTTTTCCCGATTTTTTAATTACCCCGACGACTTCCATACTCCTATCTTTCATCTTTATCGTTTTCCCGATAGGGTCCAGGCTGTTAAACAAGGCTTCGGCTATTTCTGCTCCTATAATCACTTTGTCCGCTCCGCTCTCATATTCATAAGGGGTAAGGAAACGACCGTGATCATATTCTATTTTATACATGTCATTGTAATCGTAACTTACTGCCAGAACAAATGCTCCGCTGATACTGTTGGTTTTGTACTTTAAATTACTACCCCCGATAAATACCTGCAGAGCTACTAAAGAAGCATTTTTGACCTTGGTTTTTACGGCCTCCAATTCCTTGTATGTTGCATTAGGACGCCGGAGGTATTTAAAATAATTTTCATCCGGGTCTTCATTCCAGGGCATTTTGGTGATATAGAGCACATCATTCCCCAGTTTTTCAAAACTGCCTTTGATATTGTCCTCCAGGGAGTCCACGGCAGACAATACGGCAATGATGCAGAAAATCCCTATGGTAATACCCAACAGGGATAAAAAAGTACGCAATTTATTAGCAGCTAGCTGGCCAATAGATTGAAGCATACCTTCGTAAAAAAGACGAAAAAACATGGGCTTGAGATTGAACGATAATTTCCTGGCTCTAAATTAACCCGTAATACATTGCGTTGACCATACTTTCGATCAACATTCGGATTTTTCCTTTAAAAATGGCAATTCAGGACGATTTGGACTTAGAAGTGGCAATGTTTGGGCCTGCCAAGTCCGGGAGATTTCAATTCGAGTTTATTTATCTTTTTAAAGATTTATAATTCAATGTTTGATTATCAAGGTAAATAAATGTAAATTTGCACCTCTTTTTCCGTAAAAAAAGATTATATGCGCACAAAACTTTCCCAATTTAACTTCGTATTACCCAAAGATGCCATCGCCCAATACCCTACTAAAGAAAGGGACGGCAGTAAATTGATGGTAGTGCATCGCGATTCAGGTAAAATCGAACATAAAGCTTTCAAAGATATTCTCGCGATTTTCGGTGACGGCGATACGTTTATTTTTAACAATACCAAGGTTTTTCCGGCCAGAATGTATGGTAAAAAAGAAAAAACCGGGGCCAAAATCGAAGTTTTTCTCCTCAGGGAACTGAATAAAGAAGCCAGACTCTGGGATGTATTGGTCGATCCTGCCAGAAAAATTCGGGTAGGGAACAAACTCTATTTTAATGATAAAAAAGGGAATGAAATCCTGGTTGCGGAAGTAGTTGACAATACTACCAGCCGCGGCAGGACCATTCGCTTTTTCCATGAAGGAAGTGACGATGATTTCCAGGGACAGCTCAAGATCCTGGGCCATACCCCACTACCTAAATATATAAAACGTGCAGCCGAAGCCATTGACGAAGAACGGTATCAAACGGTATATGCAAAAGAAATAGGAGCCGTGGCCGCACCTACTGCGGGACTTCATTTTACAAAAGAACTAATGAAGCGCCTCGAAATAAAAGGGGCCCACTTTGCAGAAGTCACCTTACATGTCGGTTTGGGGACTTTCCGGAGCATCGACGTTGAAGATTTGTCCAAACACAAGATGGAAGCTGAATATTTCAGGGTACCCGCCGCTGCCGTGGAAGCGGTTAACCGGGCAAAAGAAAACAATAAAAAAATATGTGCTGTTGGAACCACGGTCATGAGGGCTATTGAAACGGCTGTTTCGGCTCACGGACTGATGAAACCGCAAGAAGGGTGGACCAATAAATTCATCTTCCCTCCATATGATTTTAGCATTGCCAATTCCATGCTGACTAATTTCCATCTGCCAAAGTCCAGTTTATTGATAATGGCCGCAGCTTTCGGTGGTCAGGAGTTAATTATGGAAGCTTATCAGCAAGCTATAAAAAAGAAATACCGGTTTTTCAGTTATGGGGATGCCATGCTGATTTTATAATCATTAAGTCCGTTCCTAATATAAATTTTTATCTCCCCATTTGGACCAGCATTCAAATGGTAGCAGGCTGTCGGATACGGGCAGATAAATGGTTTCAATCTCCCTTTGATCCCGGGCAAGTTCAATTTGCCGATAGATATAAGAATCATCAAATCCTGCCTTTGCCGCGTCTTCCCTGGTTGCAGAATAAATCAATTTTTTAAACCGGGTCCAATAAATTGCACCCAGACACATCGGGCAGGGTTCGCAGGACGAATAAATGATACAATCCTCCAACTGATGACGGTTGAGCAAAAGACAAGCTCTGCGGATGGCCACGATCTCAGCATGGGCTGTGGGATCCCTCGTCAATAAAACCTGGTTATTTCCAGTGGTTATAATCTCCCCGTGCCGAACGATTAAGGCCCCAAATGGGCCCCCTTCCTTCCGCATAACTCCGTCCACAGCTTCCCGGAGTGCTTTTGCGGCAAAAAATAAGTCGGAATTTTCCAATACATTACCCATGGCCGTAAAAGCTAAAATTATATTGCATATTAATACTTTTCTTTGATACATTTGTGCGATTTTTTTGGAACTCTTAGGTCCATATCTTAGTTTAAACAAAAAACTTAAAAAGCATATGTATTGGACGCTTGAATTAGCACACCACCTGGAAGATGCCCCATGGCCAGCAACCAGGGACGAATTGATCGATTATGCAATCCGTTCCGGTGCCCCTTTGGAGGTTATCGAAAATTTACAACAAATGGAAGATGAGGGCGAAATCTATGACAACATCGAAGATATCTGGCCTGACTATCCACGTAAAGATGATTTTTTATTTAATGAAGACGAGTATTGACCCTGCGATAAATTAATACGTCCTAAGGATAAAAAAATATGAGGCTATACCGATGACGGTATAGCTTCTTTATTTAATCAATACCATGCCCGGCGAACACAAAATAAATATTGCCATAGATGGCTACTCCGCCTGCGGTAAAAGCACACTTGCTCAGGCCCTGGCTCGCTATCTTAAGTATAATTACGTCGATAGTGGGGCTATGTACCGTGCCGTGACGTTATATGCCGTTCAACATTGCCTTGATCCGGAGGATCTGGAGAAACTCATTGATCTGCTCCCGGATATCCACATTGATTGTCGCTGGTCTAAAGATGGCAATAAAATTTTTTTAAACCAGCAGGATGTTTCGACTCAGATCCGTTTACCTGAAATCCAAAACCTGGTGAGTCCGGTTAGCGCTATTCCTCAAATCAGAAAATTTTTAGTCGCCCAGCAGAAGCTGATGTCTGCCCGGAAAGGGGTAGTCATGGACGGGCGCGATATCGGGACGGTGGTACTACCTGATGCCGAACTAAAGATATTTATGACCGCAGACATTGACATCAGGACTGACCGCAGGCTGAAAGAGTTAGAGAGCAAAGGGATTATAATTGACCGTTCAAAAGTCCAGGCAAACCTGGTCGAAAGGGACTATATCGATTCTCACCGGATAGATTCCCCTTTGCGCCAGGCCGAAGATGCCATTTTGCTGAATAATTCATATTTGACCGAAAAGGAACAATTTGATTTAGCTTTGAGTTGGACCGCTAATCTGATTTAATCAAGTTAACCCCCTTCAATCTATTGATTTATGAATTCTAATAAATTTTCCTTTTTCTTTGTTCTTTGTTTGGGTTTACTTTTAACCAATACCCATCAATCTTTCGCTCAGGTGAGCAGAAGGCCCGTTTCCAGAAGTCCACAAAAAGAGACGGTTTCCTTTGCCGACCGGCTGTGGTATGGAGGTGGCTTTAGCCTCTCTTTTTCAGGAGGTTTGAATGGATTGGATGGCAATACCTTTGCCATCGGTATTTCACCGATGGTGGGATTTAAACTTACTCCGTTTATTTCTGTCGGTCCTCGTTTTGAGTTTTTGTATACCACCGGTAGGTTTAGAAACAGTTTTAGTGGCCCGGTGACTAAGTACAATGGGATCGATTATGGGGCAGGGGTTTTTACCAGAGCAAAATTTCTGAGCTTTTTATTTGCCCACGCTGAAACAAATTATATAAACCGGGTCTATCCTACCGGCTTCAATGGTAACAAAATCGAAACCGAGCGCATAGGAGATAATCAAACCCTGATCGGGCTGGGTTATACCAGTGGGGGAGTTTTTAAATCGGAGATATTACTACTGTACGACCTCACTGCCGACAGTCAGAGCACCAACCTGCCTTTAGTCTACCGTTTTGGATTCACTTATAATTTTTAGCTGGCAGTCATTCCTGTCCCTCCCCAAACTTTATCCGGCAACTTATCATAAGATTCCGACCTGCCTGTGGGTAAATACCTTTGAGGTGGTATAAACCGGCACCCTCAGCAGCCGCAAACGGATCATCCGGAACTGGATTATAATCCTTTGATTTGAAACGATATATCCAGCCATTTGCTTCATACCTTTCGTTGAATATATTATTGATTTGAAACCGCAAATCCAGGCCAAGTCGGCCAGCGGCTTTTAAATGGCATCGAACAGCCAATTGTGTGAGTTGGTACCCTGGTAGAGCAGACGCTGCTACTCCTGTTCCGTCCAGAAATTGACGACCAACGACCTGCCCGGCCAGCTCCAGGTATAAAATTTGTTGTTGTTTAGCTCGTTGTCGATCCAATAGCTCATATTCAACAGAAAGATTAGCCACCATAGAAGGTGAAAACGCAATGGGTTGTTGGTAATAACGATTTGTCTCCTGTAAACCGGAATCCCAATTGTCCACATATTCATTATAAATTATGGTGCGGTTTCTGGACACATTTAAATTGCCTTGAATCTGCCATTTGTTGGGTTTCCAGGTGATTATGGATTCAGTCCCAAAACGATAAGACCGTTCGACATTACTTCGGATGTACGCCCCCACGTCGTTGAGTTTTCCTGTAGGGATCAATTGATTTTTATAGAGCATATAATACAGATTTTGTTCGATCTGTAGTTGTTTTGTTTGCCATCTCGCACCAAGTTCGTTGTCCCAAAGCCGTTCAGGTTTGGGTAGTATCTGATCTGCCCTTACATAATCATTCCGGTTGGGTTCCCGGTGAGCCAGTCCTGAAAATCCAAACATCTGAAAGTCGGGATTAAGGTCCAGAGACAATCCTAGTTTGGGATTAAAAAACTGGTGAGAGACCTTCATAGTTGCAGGCGCGGTGCCCAATTCTGGAAGATAGCGGTAAACCATCCAGCGATACTGGAGGTCGGTAACCAGGGTCCAATTCTGAAACTTCCAATTCAGTGTACCAAAAGCCATGGCAGACCATTTTGAGGCTTCATCATGGTAATAATCTGAAGTGGGGTCCCAGGGTAAATCATTTATTTGAACAACCTGGCCAAAGTGCCTCCCCAGGTAACCATTCCATGCCAAACCGGAATTCAATTCGATGCCTTGAGATTGATAATTTGCGGAATGTATCGAACCAAAAAAATAATTATTCAGGTTTCTTTTTCTTACCAGGCTGATTGCATCCGTTCCCTGCAAACCATACTCCTGAGGTTCCTGATCTGCCTTGTATTCTTCATAAAAACCATTGCCGGGCGTAAAATGAAGGGTATTGTTCAATGTCCAGAAAGGGCCGGCCAGTTCTTTATGCAATAATTGAAAATGAGTCTGCCGGTAATGGTCGACCTGATTTTCATAGGGTTCACCTGATTTTTCAGTACCGGCGGGATTAAATCGACGTTTTGCAGGGAGGTCGGTATATTGGATGGGCATTCCATACCAGGCCTGATACGTTCTTTCTAACCCATCGAAAAGAAAAAACCGAATCGATCTCACAGGACTGATATAGGACATCGAAAATGACCCCGACCATAATTTTGATTTAGCCCGCTCAATAAATCCCGCTGACTGTATTTGGGATATCCGTCCACCAAAATTCCATTTACGATACAGCATACCGGAATTAAATTGCAAACTGTTTTTAAACGTAGAGAAGCTCCCTGCTGCTGATTCCAATTGAATAAATGGTTTTGAACTGAGTTTGTTGGTATTGATAAGCACTGAAGAACCAAATGCTACCTGACCTGCACCTGACAATCCGATCCCTCTTTGCACCTGGATGTCCGAGGCAGAGGCAATAAGATCGGGCAGGTCCACCCAAAATACAGATTGTGATTCCGCATCATTGAGCGGAACCCCGTTGATCATCACATTGATTTGGGTGGGGTCCAGTCCTCTGATCCGGATACTGGTGTATCCAATCCCATTGCCTGCATCGCTGGTACTCACCGTGGATGGAAAATGCTGAAGAATATAGGGAATATCCTGAACTAAAAATTTTGCATCAATTTCCTCTTCGTTGAGGGTAGATTGCACCACCATTGAATTTGGTTTAACCCAATTAGCTTCTATCTGGGCTGCAGCAAGTTCGATTATTTTTTGCCGGAGGGCTATTTTTAGTGGACTACCAGTAAAAAAGGAAGATTGGATGATAAATGACTGGTCCAGATAACCCAGATGGCTTAGGTGCAGGGTATCCGGTAAGTTTCGCGCATTCCAATGGATAATGCCTTCCTTATCGGAGCGCGCTGATCGTGATTTATCAGCAGAATATACCAGCACTTCAGGAACGGGCACTCCCTGGCCCAGGATGATTAAAGTAATATACTCCTGAGCATCTACCCTGCCGCAAAGGAAGTATAAGAACAAAACAACAAAATATTTTAATCGCATAACTTCGAATTTATCCTTAATAAAATCGGAGTTTATGCAGTTTCCTTTCCGGAATTACCCGGGCAGGTTCAACGGGTATAATCTCAGCCGTGATCCAATGATCAGTGGGCACCCCTATATTAAGTCCCTCAAAGTTAATGATGTTTCAAATACTCTTCGATAATTTTAATTGCTTGCAAGGCACGTTGTTTGCCATGTCCCTCAATTATTTTACAGTTCAATTGCAAATTTTGGACTTCTAAAAGATACCTGTTAAATAATCGATCCCGATCCATTGGGTTTTCACGCAACGGATCAGGATGCCAGGCTAAATCTGGTTTGCAGAGCAAGGTCATGCCATATCGGTGATGATTGCAGAGTGCATCCAGAGCAATGGGGGTTCGTTTAAATTTTTCCAGGCACCATATCTTGAGTACCACCATATCCGTATCACAGATGATACCATCAGACACTGTCTGGAGTGCCTGATTTTCAGAATAAATCTGGTGGTGTGCCAATTTTACCAAATCAGTTCCGGTCAGCACTACCCCACCGGACGAGAGATGTTGTCGGGCATATTCAGACACCATGGGCCACCGGAAAAATGCCGAAAGGGTTGAGGCCAGGGTGGTCTTACCTGAAGATTCAGGTCCTGTGATACAAATGGTAATTTTTGACTTCAACTACCGGAAAGTTAAGGCAAAAAAAATTGGCTGCTATTCCCTTAATTTGCCGCAAAAAATAAACGGATAGAAAGATATGCAGGACATCGAACCTTTTTTTAAATGGAGAGATCAATATATGGCTGAGGAAGACCCGCGCTCCCCTTTTTATAAAAGGCAATACAATGAGTTTGAATTTACCAACACGATTTACAATTATTATATCCATCCTCAATGGGATGATTTTGAATCCAGTACGCTCTATCTGAAAATTTTATTCGTCGACTATGTTGAGCAATTTGCCGTCATTGAATTTATCGGTGAATGGAATGATGCCATCCAGAATGACATTATGTATCTGAAACGCAATGTTATTGAAAAATTGATCAGCCATGATATAAAATTTTACATTCTGATCCTGGACAATGTTTATAACTTCCACAGTTCGGATGACTGTTATTATGAAGAATGGCTGGAAGATCTATCGGAAGAGGGTGGATGGATAACTATGTTGGGCGTCATGGAACATCTGGAGGAAGAAATGGTTTCAGCAGGATTACAATATTATATTCATTTTGGCAGCGCCTTTAATGCCATTGAATGGAGGCGGTTGGACCCCGCGATCTTATTTGCAACGGTAGAAAAATCCATGAAACGTCAAACTAAACGATTAAGGAACTAACCCATTCCACCTGCTGGTGAAACGTTAAATCTCCTGCTGGGTCATCCGGGAGACCGCGCAGCTTAATACGGGAGACCGGCTGCGAATGAGTATCTTTGCGCCGGAAATGGAGAAAACACATAAATCAGGATATATACATCTTTTTGGCAATCCGAATGTCGGCAAATCGAGCCTCGTGAAAGCATTTTGCGGCCAGAAACTGGCCATCATAAGTGAAAGACCACAGACTACACGACATCGGATATTTATAATATTCAATGACGAAAGTCACCAGGCTATTTTTTCTGATGCCCCCGGGATGATTAAGAACCCACAATACAAATTGCAGGAAAGAATGAATATGCAGGCACATGTGGGGACAAAAGATGCAGATTTGTTATTGTTCTGTACTACACCTTCAGAACTCTTAGATCAGGATATCATATTTGCTTTGCGCAAGTGCAGTATGCCGGTGTGGCTGGTCGTCAATAAAACCGATTTGTTCAGTGTTTCGAGGGTCCAGGATAGTGTTGAACAATGGAACAAACTGTTTGAATTTGGCAAAAGTTTTACGGTTTCAGCCTTGACTTTGGAAAACATCCCTCCGCTTTTCGCGGAAATTTTGGAAGCCCTCCCGGAAGGGCCGGCTTACTACCCTAAAGAGGACATGAGCGACCGGCACGAACGCTTTTTTGTTGCAGAAATAATACGGGAACATATTTTCGGCTTATTCCATGATGAAATCCCCTATTCCTGCGAGGTGCAGGTCAATGATTATAAGGAGACCGTGTCCAAAGAAGGCAAACCATTTGCGAGGATCTTTGTGTATATTATTGTAGAAAGGGAAAGTCAGAAAGGTATATTATTGGGACAAAAGGGCGAAACAATAAAAGAACTTGGCATCCAGGCGAGGCATCAGATAGAAGAGTTTTTGGGACATCAGGTGTATCTCGATCTGCAAATTAAAGTAGAGAAAAACTGGAGAAATAATCCGGAAGTATTAAAAAAATATGGTTATTGAGTAAACAACATGAGCAACATAGTAGCAATCGTAGGCAGACCCAATGTCGGCAAATCAACCCTGTTTAACCGTTTATTCGGTGAACGACAAGCCATCATCGATGATACCAGCGGGGTGACCCGGGACAGGATATACGGGTCCAGTGAGTGGAATGGTAAAACTTTCACTGTAGTTGATACTGGTGGGTTTGTCAAACATTCAGAGGACATATTCGAAAAAGCCATCCGGCACCAGGTCAAACTGGCAATCGACGAAGCCAGTGCCATCATATTTATGGTTGATGTAACGACCGGGATTACTGATTTGGATGAACAGATCGCCGATCATCTCCGGCGATCAAAAAAACCGGTATATCTGGCGGTAAACAAGGTAGACAACCATCAGAGGATGTTATTGGCCAATGAGTTTTATGGGCTTGGATTTGAAAACACCTATTTCCTTTCTTCCATAAGTGGAACCGGAGTGGGTGAATTACTTGATGACGTTGTTGAATTGTTTGAACTTCGTGAAACTGAAGAAACCGAACACAAATTACCGCAGATCGCTATCATTGGGCAACCGAATGTTGGTAAGTCAACCCTCCTTAATGCATTGCTTGGAGAAGAAAGGAATATTGTTACCGATATTCCGGGAACGACCAGGGATGCCATTCATACGGTTTATAATAAATTTGGAAAAAACTTCCTGCTCATTGACACCGCCGGTATTCGCCGTAAAACCAAGGTACATGAAGACCTGGAGTTTTATTCGGTTATACGGGCTATCAAATCCCTGGAAGAATGTGATGTATGTTTGCTCATGATTGATGCACAACACGGTATCGAAGCGCAGGATTCAAATCTGTTTAACCTGGCGATTAAAAAACATAAGGGTATAGTCATTTTGGTCAATAAATGGGATTTGGAAGAAAAAGAGACCAATACACTTTATCAATATGAGAAAACCCTTCAGCATAAATTAGCTCCCTTCAATGATGTTCCGATTCTTTTTATTTCTGCTTTGACCAAACAGAGGATATTTCAGGTTGTCGAAACAGCCCTGGACGTGAGTGAACGCAGAAAACAAAAAATCAAAACCTCTGACCTCAATGAATTTTTAGCAGAAGCCTTGGAAAAGAGCCCACCAGCATCCTATAAGGGTAAATTAGTGAAAATCAAATACGTAACTCAGGTACCCACTCCATATCCTGCTTTTGCTTTTTTCTGCAACAATCCGGATTATGTTCAAAACAATTACCGGCAGTATCTTGAAAACCAGTTAAGGGCCCGGTATAATCTCAAAGGATTACCGATTTCTATGTTCTTTAAAGAAAAATAACAATGCCTCTGGAAATCATAGACTGCCCGATATCGGGTCTTCAGGTTATTAAACCAGAGCTATTCGGGGATGAGCGGGGATATTTTTATGAATCTTATTCAACCAAAAAATATGCTGCTGCCGGAGTTACAGATCTGTTTATTCAGGACAATCAGTCGTATTCAAAAAAAGGGGTCCTGCGTGGTCTCCATTTTCAGGCACCTCCCTTTGCGCAATCTAAACTCGTACGGGTCACCCTGGGCTCCGTATATGATGTAGCAGTTGATTTACGCCATGACTCCCCGACCTTGGGCCAATATTATGGTTTGATATTGAGTGAATATAATCACCTTCAATTTTATATTCCTCCCGGTTTTGCTCATGGTTACCTGGTGCTCAGTGATACAGCCATTTTTCAATATAAATGTGACCAATACTACAACCCTTCTGCTGATAGGGGAATACGTTATGACGATCCAGACCTTGGTATTTCCTGGCCTTTAACGGGCGAATCCTTTGAAGTATCAGCCAAAGATATTAAACTACCCTCTCTGAAGGACTATAAAACGCTAAATGGCTTCTTATAAAATCCTGATTACAGGTTCAAATGGTCAGGTTGGACGGGCTACACTGGATCAACTCGGACACGACGAAGTGTTTAAACCCATTGCCCTAAATCATACCGAGCTGGATATTACCCGTCCGGACCACTTGGACGCTTTTATTCAGAATAATGCGGTCGCTGCTCTCGTCAATTGCGCTGCTTACACCGCGGTAGATAAAGCCGAATCAGACGCCGAACCATGCTGGGCTGTCAATGCCTCAGGTCCCCGCATCCTGGCTCAAGCCTGTAACCGCCATAATATACCATTCATCCACCTGTCTACCGATTATGTATATCACAATAATTTGAGAAGGCCACTAAAAGAAACGGATGACTGTAAACCTAAGAATGTCTACGGCGCATCTAAACTTGCAGGGGAACAAAAGTCGAAATTTCATCACCCCAAAACCATTATTCTAAGGACTTCCTGGGTTTATGCTCAAAAAGGGTCCAATTTTTTGAATACGATCATTGATCTGGCCAAAACCAAGTCAGAACTGACAATAGTGAATGATCAAATCGGAGCCCCGACCTGGGCAACTGATCTGGCAAAAGTAATACGACAAATTTTATCAAAGGTACTTGCCAACCCCAACAACCCCGAGTGGTATGGAACATATAATTGTACTAACCGGGGAGCCATCAGCTGGTTTGATTTTGCCACGTATTTTGTCAATTACCTGGGGCTTCAATGTCATATCCGTCCAATGTCCTCCAGTGAGTTTAAAAGGCCAGCCCCCCGCCCGGCCTATAGTGTCCTTGACCTGTCGAAAATTGAAGATACTTTTAAACCTGGGCTAAGGGATTGGAACGATGCAGTTAAAGAATGCCTGGACTTAATGGGTTGAACTGCTGCTGAAAACTGCCTGAAATAGTATATTATTTTATTGTGCCATCTCAATTTAGGGTGATTTTGAATCGTTATATACATTCAGATAAAGCAGTGATCCCGGGGTTCAAAAAAACGGTATTTTTGTTAACTGATGAATTTTATGTTCTTACATAGCATTCCTATTGATAGAAAGAAGTTGCTGCATGCTTTTTTTGCCATTGGGTTGATTTTTATTGCTCCTTCTCTATATGCCACTCATAACCGCGCCGGGGACATCACTTATGTTCAGATCGGACCGCTGAAAATCAGGTTGACCGTAACAACCTATACTAAAGCCAGCAGCACCGGGGCAGACCGGGACAGTATTACTTTATCCTGGGGCGATGGCCAAACCCAGTCCATTTATCGTATCAATGGGCCCCTGGGAAAAGGTGAAATCCTTCAAAATGATACCAAACGCAATTTTTATGTCGCTGAACATACTTATCCCGGCACAGGGACCTATACCGTAAATATGACGGACCCCAACCGGGTGGGTAATATTCTAAACCTGAATTTTCCCAATTCAGTAGGAATACAATTTCATCTGGCCACTACCCTCACTTTGCTCAATTCCACTATTCAGGGTTACAATAATTCAGCTATTTTACTCCAGCCTCCTATTGATTTTGGATGTATAGGTAAAAAATTTATCCACAATATCAATGCCTATGATCCGGATGGGGACTCATTAGCTTACGAACTCATCGTTCCATTTCAGGCAACCGGCTCTGAAGTACCAAATTACAGGTTTCCGGATCAGATCATTCCCGGTGCAGACAACAAAATTTCGCTGGATAAGACCAATGGCAATTTTGTCTGGAATGCCCCTCAAAAAGAAGGAGAATATAACATAGCCATCCTTATCAAGGAGTATCGCAATGGCATCCTGCTCAATACCATAATCCGGGACATGCAAATTACTATTGAGAATTGCAGCAATGAACCTCCGGTATTGACCCTTCCTAATGATATTTGTGTCATAGCGGGAAGCAAAATAGAATTTAAAGTTGCTGCTTCAGACAATAACAATACCCAGAAAATTGCCATATCTGCACTTGGGGGCCCCTTTAATGTAATTGTTAATAAAGCTGTTTTTAACGCCCCTAGAGGTTTCCAGAACCAAATTGCAACCGGGACCTTTACCTGGCAAACTTCCTGTGAACATATATCGCAAGTACCCTATAATGTAGTCTTTAGGGCAGTTGACAATTTTAAAGATTCCTCCGGTCTTGCCGATTTGAAAACAATCAGGATTAAAATTGTTGGCCCCCCACCCCGGGATGTCGGTTCAGCTTCCATCAGCAACAACCTGATACGGGTCAACTGGACTTACCCTAACGGGTGTGCAGTGACGGTGAATGATTATTTTAAAGGGTTTTCGGTTTGGAGAAAAATTAACAGCAATCAGTTTGTGATTGACACCTGCACTCCGGGTTTAGCAGGCAAGGGCTATGTCCGAATCGCCTCCAATGTGCGAACAAAGATCAATGACACGTATTTTTTTGAAGATGATATGGTGGAATCCGGAAAAACTCATTGTTACAGGATTCTGGCGGAATTTGCTCTGACTTCACCTGGCGGAAATTCATATAACCGAACTGTAAGCTTGCCGTCAGAAGAGACGTGTATTCAATTGAAACGCGACCTGCCCTTTATTACCAAAACGACCGTAAATATTACTGACCTCAATCAGGGTGAAATAGAAGTACGTTGGATCATGCCACTGGCCATTGATCTGGATACGCTCAAAAACCCCGGCCCTTATAAAATCGTGTTGTTGCGTGCGGAAGGTATTTTTAGGCCAAATACGGTATTTACACCCGTGGCCGGTGCGACCTTTACTTCAACTATTTTTAGCAATTTTACCGACACGTTATATGTGGATAAGAATGTATCTAGCAGCACCAGACCATATTCGTATCAGTTGCAGTTTTTCGTAAACAATCAAACCAGACCCTATGGCCTTTCTTTTCCTTCTTCTTCCATATTTCAGCAAGCAGTTGGATCTGATCGGCAGGTGCTCCTCCGTTGGGAAGTTGAATCTCCCTGGAACAATTTTAATTATGAAATTTGGAGAAAATCGCCTGCTGCTGCATTCGAATTAATAGGCAATTCAAATTCCAACTCCTATCGGGATAGACAGGTGAACAACAATATAGAATATTGTTATAAAATCCAATCCATAGGCACTTACGGAATTGCCGGGCTGCCTTCGCCGATCATGAATTTTTCACAGGAAATCTGTGCTTTACCAGTGGATACTGTTGCACCCTGTAAACCGGTGCTTGCCATTGCGAGAAATTGTATTGTTAAAGACCAGGACGGAAGTACTGTAAATGAATTGAGCTGGCGCTTTGGAAATACAGATACTTGTTTCATAGACGACCTTAAAGGCTTTAATATATATTTTAAGAACAGTATTACAACCTCAACATTTACTAAGATTTTTTCTATACTAGACCCTTCGGTCAATACGATAAAACATATCCCTGACTCAGGCTTTACCGGTTGTTACCTAGTCACTTCAGTCGATAATACCGGCAATGAGAGCAAACTGTTCAACGAAGTTTGCCCCCCCAGTTGTAAACTAGAGTACGAGTTGGCCAACAGCTTTACTCCCAACGGGGATGGATCGAACGATTTATATATTCCAAGAATTAATTCAGGGGTGTTAAAAATTGAATTTCAGGTATACAACCGTTGGGGAGAAGTATTATTTGAAACAGAAAATCCACTGATCAGTTGGAATGGGCAGGATAAAAAAGGAAGGGATCTAAATGAAGGAACATATTATTACATCTGCAGGATATTCGGATTTCAGGAAAATACGAATCAAATCGTAGAAGACCGCAAAGGGTTTATACAAATATTGAGATAATGTTTACCGGAATTATTGAAGCCTCGGGTAGGATAATAAAAATCAAGAACTCCCTATCTAACCTGGAATTGTACATTGAGTCGCCCCTAACGCCGCAATTGCGTATCGATCAAAGTCTATCCCATGATGGAGCCTGTCTGACTATTGATGAATTGGGTCCTGATTGGCATCGGTGCACCCTGGTCAGGGAGACCTTACATATTACCAATTTTGAAGACCGGCACGAGGGAGATATAATCAATTTAGAACGCGCTGTCAAAATAGATTCCCGATGGGAAGGTCATATGGTCCAGGGCCATATTGATGCGGCAGTTTCTTGTAAGCGTGTTATCGATCAGGACGGAAGTTGGGTCTATGAATTTGAATTACCTGACGCCTATTCCACTTTGGCAATTAAGAAAGGTTCGATTAGCGTCAATGGGGTAAGCCTGACTATTTCAGATCTTAAATACGGGGCATTCCAGGTTTCTATTATCCCCTATACCTATCTGCACACTAATTTTCGGACTATACAACCGGGAGATCGGGTGAACATTGAATTTGACCTGATAGCTAAATACCTTGATCGCCAGCTGGAAGTTCATAAAGTTCATGGCTTTCGGTAAAACTTTAACCGGTAGTCGGATTCAATCTGGCCTTTCTTTATGGCATCCAACCTTCGCTGCATCATTCTTTTTTTTAAAGGTTTTAACCGATCAATAAACAGGATACCCTGTACATGATCATATTCATGCTGGATTACCCTGGCGTTAAGCCCATCAAATAATTCTTCGAGTTCGGTGCCGGTTTGGTCATGATACTTTAGTCGGATAAGCGGGGTTCGGTCAACTTCCGCCCTTAAGTCCGGAATACTAAGACAACCTTCCTCAAAAGCCCACGGCAAACCGTTTTCTTCCAGCTTAACCGGATTGATAAAGACTTTTTTTATTCCTTCAAAAGATTTTCCATCTTCTTCGTAAGGTTTGGTATCCACTACAAATAATTTGAGGCTAAGGCCTATTTGAGGAGCCGCCAAACCCACTCCTTTTGCGGAATACATCGTGTCCCACATATTTTGGATCAAGGCATCCAGGTCCTCATAGGCGGAGAAATCCAATATTAATCCTTCTTGTTTTAAGACCGGCTGTCCATAAGCATATATCGGCAATATCATATTTCAATAATGTTTTAAATAACCCTGCAAGATTAATACCGCACTCATTTGATCGATGGCGGATTTATTTCTTTTTTCCTTCGGTGTTCCCTTACCAATTAAACTACGAACAGCCTGGATACTGGTAAATTTTTCGTCATGAAAATCAATAATGATTTCAGGATATTTTAGTCGTAATGCTTCTGCAAAAGTATGGATCTGCACATGGAGGTCAGTAGGTGTTCCGTCCCGGTGGTAAGGATCACCCAAAACAATCAGGTCGATTTTTTCTTTTTTCAAATAATCCTCAATGAAATCCATTATTTCCCCGGTGGGTATGGTTGGTAGAGGGTTGACACAAATCCGCAATGGGTCAGTGACAGATAAACCTGTTCGTTTTAGCCCATAATCTATTCCTAGTGCCCTGGCCATTTTCGGTGCAAAAGTAATCCTGTTTTACTTTACGATCACCATGAATTTAATTTCCTTCTTTAAATAAAAAAAAAGACCCCCTTCACCCTTTGATGAAGAGGGGTCCCATCCCAAAAACAGTATATCGCAGGGTTGCCTATTCTAAGACAACCATTTTCTTTGTGGCAGTAAAGCCTGGTGCTTGCAATTGATAATACAATACTCCGGAAGCATTTAAATCCTTCTTGTTGATTTTTACTTCGTTGTACCCTTTTTGATGTTTCAGGTTAAGTTGTTTTATCATCCTTCCGTTTAAATCATATACATTTAATATTGCCGTCCCAGAACCTGTCATATGATACCCTATCCTGGTCTCAAGTGTATAGGGATTGGGTACATTCTGGAGAAGGACGAGGGCTTCGTTGTAAGCGGATTGACCGATTTGTAGTTTAACTCCCATGACTTCATTGCGAGCGTTATATGCTTCAGCTTTAGTAATGACTGAATTGATTACCAGTTTATCCTGCAGTTGAGCACTTTGTAGAGCAATGAACTTCAGGGTAAATAGTGGCTGGTCACCAATCCCAGCCGGTTTGATCGTAGTCCAGCTGGCGGTAATCATACCTTCTGCAGCCTTTTGAATACCAAAGTTGGCGTTACTCATTTCAACAGCACCGGGAATAATCTGATCAAATTTCAGGGCCTGATTATTAAAAGAAAGGGTAAATTGAAATCCTTGTAGTTTCATTACGTCTGCCGCATAGATCGGTACGAGGACTTGCTCGTGGGCTTTAAATCGTATGTTTTCAGTTTTCAGTGTCAGTTCTTCTCCTGGTGACCTGAACTCTGCACCCAATAACTGATTAGCGGTCACTGAACTATTGATATCACCGATCTTTACTCCTACAAAATCAACGAAGGTATTTTGATTGAAAGAAGGTATAGCTTGATGCTCCGGAAATCCGCCGTCAAAAGGATTATTCGGGTTTTTAAAGACATATCCCTTCGGTATAAATCTCCAGGATTGATTGGTCGGGAAGGTTTCATAAATACCCAATATCAATTTTCTGAGCTCAACCAGGTCCACGGTAGAGATATCATTTGATTTGTTGATATCAGCCGCAATCAGCTTATAAGGAGATTTGATCGGTAAAATTCCAAGGATATGCTTTTGAATTAACAAAATATCCAGCGTGGATACCCCATTCATCGGGTTAACGTCTTTTTTAGGCATTATTTTATAACCTCCACCGACCGGCATATTCGGAAATGCATAGGTCCCATCTGATTTGGTAAGGAAAGGCTGCATCACACTGCCATCCAGGACAACGTTTACTTTTTCAATGTCAAACTGATCCTCGGTTTTTACCTTTCCGGCAATACTTGCTTTTAAAGCCTGAGGACCCGGTGAACAAGCTTTGTTGTTATCCTGTATCAGAATGTAGGTAGTCACAAAATCCTGATTACCGTAGCTGTCTGTTACCCAAACTTTTACAAACCGTTGCCCTATACTGTCACAGGTATAGGTTCTGAATTTGTTGGAAGTATCACTGGAGAATGAGTAAGCTACCACGTGTTGACCACATCCTGCAGAACTACCTGCGTCAAAGTCCTGGGCCCAGATGACTACCATGCCCGACTCGGGTGTACCATCCGAGTTGTTGTCGATAGGCATTAAATTCACGGCCAATCCGTTCAACAGATAAGGAGTAGGTTTTTTGCATAACTCTACTTCGACAATATTCTCACGGACAGTTGTATTGCCGCAAAGATCACTGGCAATAAAAGTGATTTTATGTTTACCTGTCGGGAATCCACCACTCAGGGTAGCGGTAGCGCCAACGAGATAAATAGTTTTATTTACTGAACCATTGTTAAAAGAATCGATCAGCACAACCCATTTGATTTCGCTAAGTGCGGTACAGTCGTCGGTAACGCCCATGGTAAGCGCGACATGACCTAAACAAGATACCGGATTACCGGCACAGACGATCGTGCTGTCCAACCTGGTTATGGTCGGTGCGATCTTATTCACTACTTTAATGATCTGCGTATAAATAATAACACCATCTCCATTGTCCTTCAGGTATCTGAATTGGCAAAACCGGTCTAATTTTTTGTCTGAGACAGCCCGGTATTCTGCACTGGTATCTACTATAAAATCCTTGTAATTTTTAGATTGATTTGGGTCGTAAACACACCAATCGATAATTTTCCAGGTTCGTACGATTTTATAACACGCATCACTGGCAATTTCAAATCGTTGATCCTGAAATGAAATTCCAATGTGTTCACAGTCGTCATCAAACACTTTTGGATAATTCTCCCCAGTAGGATTATTGAAGAGTATCGGGTTGTTGATACAATTGGTGTCCAGGTCTTTCGGGAACAGGATTTCAAAGTCTGAGCGGTGCAAAACCTTTAATTTTTGAGAACAACTGGTCGTTAATAAACCGCATTGGTCTGTACCGGTCCAGGTCCTGAGCAATGTACCGGCCCCGCAATTATTGAGACTCCCCGAAGTAAGGGTATCTACTTTGACGGCACCGCAATTGTCTTTAAATAACGGGATGTCAAACAAAGTATAGGGATTCACTTGTCCGCCGTTGTCGTACTGATCCAGCTTCAGGTAGGCAGTATCATAAATACCATTCGCATTAGAACAATTCAACAGGTTGTTGTATCCATTGGAATATTTGTTTTCAAAAACATTAACATAAGGCACACCGTCACAATAAGCGTATTTTTCTGAGGCTACTTCACAGGTAGGCGCTTGTTTGTCCGATACATTTACCTGCACCATACAATCATTGTAATTTTTAGGTGCAGTAGTAAAGTTGGTATTAATCAGATTGGCCGGAATGTTTCCGAGTATTTCAGCAATTGTAATATCAATTGTACCCTGGTCGTTGCTGTATCCTTCAGGATTGGAATAAGCAGCTTTACAATAATAACTATGTTCTGATTCACCATTTACATGGGGATCATAGGGTCGGATTTTACATGCTTCAGCAACCCTCAATACCAATTGTTGATTACCGCAGGCACCGAGGTTTATAAAATCGTCAAAATAAAGACAGTTCATCCATCGATCAATCAACAATTCGAAAAAGTTGACTTTTTGCTGGTATTTAGTTACACCAAACTTAGCAATAATTCTTGCGACCAATAAATCGTGGTATCTAATGAGTGTATCCATATGTGCGATGGAGAAATACAACGTTCCGCAACAATTGTCATAACTTCCATTGTCGAGATCTTTAGCATATATGCGCGCCCAGCATTGGGTCGGATCCAAGGTAGTGGCCGTTCTTTCATCACAAACCGGAGTTGGAGGAGTCAGGTCATTTACATTGACCAACAGTATTTTTTCTGTAATATTTAAACAACTATCGGTTACAAAAATGTGAATCTCATGAGAGCCTGTCGGAAGGTAAATTCTTGTTTTGGGTGCAACCAGGTAACCATTAAGTACATAAGGACTTCCACCATGTCCGGAGTGGAAGATGGTGGCAGTATAAAACACTTCTTTAATTCCGGAACAATCCATAAAGTTTGTCTTTATAATATCGACAGGTGCTTTGCAATCGTGAGGCCCCACATTTGCATTTATGATTGGAAATTCGGGTACGACCGGGTCAGTGGTATCCTGAATTTTAATCCACTGGATGGCAACTGTATCTTTCCTAGTACACCAATCGGTAACCGTCCACTGCCGGCGTATTTTTCTGCTCTTTCCGCAGATTGGATAATTTGTATCCGTATATCTGCTCAATATTTTACAGACATTATTGTTTGGCCAAACCGAGTTGCCATTGATAGTTGGCACACCAACGCGCTGAGGAAGCGGGTTGCCATTTGCATCCTTTGCAATGGTATCGGCAACATGACAGTCTATGATGGTATCCCGGGGTCCTATCAAATTAGCTAAAGTATCTCTGGAGACCCACAAACTGTCCTGACAGGTTGAGGTCAACCCCCACTTATCCGTGGCAATGACCGTCCGGACACATAATCCAACGAATTCCAGATTGGTACAAGGAAATTCGTTACAGACCATTGAAATAGAAACCTTTGCTTTTATACCACAATTGTCTGTGGCCTGTCCTAAAGGAAAACGATCCAATCCGGCAGTATATTCATCCAAAAGAAAGCAGGATACCGTATCACGGACACAATTCAGGTTTGGACCTGCTTTATCTTCAATTTTAACCTTCGACCAACAACTATTGCCGGTAATGCTGTCTATGACCTTACCGATCAGGGTGTACCCCACCCATCTGCAGTCCACAATAGAACCAATTTCATTTCCAGCCGGATCATAAAGCACTATCCCAAACACACCTCCAGGGCAGGAAGCCGGATTTGACAATAAGTCTTCTGGGACCATTTGGGATGCTCCGCCCGTTACGGTGTCAAGGGATAAATTGACGTTGTGACACGTCATTGGGCATGCCTGAGCTTGGAGTTCATTACTCCATACGGACAATCCCAAGAATATGATCAGCGGGATCACTTTAAATTTAAAAAATTTGCCAGTTAGGCTCGAACAATCACGTGTAGTTTTCTCCATGAGATCTTAGATTTTAGATATTAATTAATTTGGGACGGGATGCCTTTGCAACCCAATCGAGTTCACTCCTACACTGGCAAATCAATGGGGAGATTGCCGGTTGTAGTTTTTTCAATTATTCAATCTCAGAAAAGGTCAAATCCTGCCATAATTCAGGAACATAGGTTAGTTGTATAATTAGATATTAAATCCAAACTATATCTAATTGCGGTTCATTCTCTGCGAAACATATATTATCATATTAAATAATATAATAATATGTCACAAATATATTTTACTGATTATAGT
>Ga0163153_10003323_pt1 | contig 21751 bp, 21 predicted proteins | sample OliLakLV19MP6IB1_FD_148629 | JGI IMG/M metagenome (GOLD analysis project Ga0163153, IMG submission 148629) | Freshwater microbial mat bacterial communities from Lake Vanda, McMurdo Dry Valleys, Antarctica - Oligotrophic Lake LV.19.MP6.IB-1 | ecosystem: Environmental > Aquatic > Freshwater >...
CTCGCTTACCTGACGGGGGGGTACGAGGCGGATACGGTCAGGTTTCTAGCTCGCCTGCATCAGGTACGCCCCGGGTACCTCCTGGATGTCGGCGCGAATGTGGGCCTCATCTGCATCCCCTTCGCGATGATCTCGGGCCGCGTCGTGGCGTTCGAGGCAGTTCACGACAACTTCCTTGCGCTCAAGGAGAACGTCTGCCTCAATGGGCTCCAGGACCGCGTCACGCTTTTCGATCAGGCTCTGGGCGACGAGAACAAGACCGTCGATATTCAAGTCGAGGGCGATCTTGGAGCGGGCGAGGGCACCGGAACAGCGAACATCCTCGCCGAGGGATCGACTTGGAACTGCGTCCGGATTTCGATTTCGATCAGGCGGCTGGATGAGATGAGCGTGCCTGTTGGCTGCTCGGTGATCAAGATCGACACGGACGGATATGACCTCAAGGTCCTGCAAGGTGCGGAGCAGTTCATATCCGCCAACCGACCGTTGATTTATGGGGAATTCGCCGCTCATTGCATGGCCTGGCACGGACAGAAGATTTCCGACGTGGCCGAGTGGGCCGCGCTGCATCAGTACGAAATGCTGTTCAAGGCGCCAAACCAGTTCCTGTTCTCGAGGCACAGCGAGGCCTACGTTCAGGACCTGCTCCTCGCACCCACCGAGCGTCTCAAGGACATTGCCTGGTGCTTGAGCTAGTCCTGGATCCTTGCCCGGTGTCGCCGACGCGCCGTAAGTCGCGGCGCACCATCCAGTTCCCCAGAACCAGCAGATCCATGCGCGTACGCAGGAAGCAGTCCAGCGCTTCGGCCGGCGTACACACCACGGGCTCGTTCTCGTTGAACGACGTGTTGAGGACCATGGGAACGCCGGTGAGCGACTGAAACGCCTGGATCAGTCGGTAGTACCGTGGATTGGTCGCCTCGGTGACCGTCTGCAGCCGGCCGGATCCATCGACGTGTGTCACCGCCGGGATCTGCGGGCGCTTCGCCTCGCGTATCTGGTACACCTGCATCATGAACGGGACGTCGTCGTCGGTCTCGAACCACTCTGCCACGGCCTCGCGCAGCACCGAGGGCGCGAACGGGCGGAAGGACTCGCGGCGCTTGATCTTCTGGTTGAGGATCTCCTTCATGTTCGCGCGCCGCGGATCGCAGACGATCGAGCGATTGCCGAGCGCGCGCGGACCCCATTCCATTCGGCCTTGAAACCATCCCACGACCGCCCCGTCGGCGATCGCAATGGCGGTGCTCGCGCACAACGCAGGCTCGTCCGCCTCGTGCCCGACGACGCATCCGCTTTCGGCGATCTCGGCTGACCGGGCGTCGATCACCGCCTTGATCTGCGTATCGGAGAATTCGGGGCCCCAGTACGCGTGGTCCATCGTGAAGGACCTATTCTCGGGATGGATGCGATTCCAGGCGACGAAGGCGGCACCGATTGCACCGCCCGCGTCGCCGGCTGCTGACTGTACGTAGAGGTGCTTGAAGGGCGTGCGCCGATAGACCTTTCCGTTGGCGACCGAATTCATCGCGCAGCCACCCGACAACGCGAGCGCGTCGAGGCCGTAGCGCGCGTGCAGATTGTTGAGCAGATGGAAAAACGCCTCTTCGTACATGGCCTGGGCAGAACGGGCGAGGTCGCGATGGCGCTGGTCGAGCGGCTCGTCCTTGCCGCGCGCAGGGCCGAGCAGCGTCTCGAGCTTGGGCGAATAGAGCGTTCCGACCACAGGGTCTCCACCTTCCCACTCGTATTCGATCTTTTCGGTGGCGTGGCGGAAATACGAAACGTCGAGCCTGAAGCTGCCATCTTTTTCCAGCAGAACCAGCTTGCGCATCTGATCGAGGAACTCCGGCTTGCCGTAGGGCGCCAGCCCCATCACCTTGTATTCGTCGCCGTAGTGCGGGAAGCCGAGAAACTGGGTAATCGCCTGGTAGAAGATGCCGAGCGAATGGGGGAAGTAGACCTTGTCGTCGAGCTCGAGCGAAGCCCCGCGGCCCACGCCCCATGCGGCGCTCGCGAAGTCGCCGAAGCCATCAACCGAAACGGCAACTGCATCCTTGAATGGAGAAACGAGGAAGGCGGAGCCCAGGTGCGCGAGGTGATGCTCGATGAAGACCACCTCACCCTCGAACGGCTGGCCGAAGTCCTTCGCAAGCAGCTCGCCTACGCCGGCGCGCTCCCGCTTGTTGCGGATGCGATCAAGCACAAGCGCGAGGTCGGGGCGGTGCGTGGCCATGAACGCCAGCTTCCTCCCCAGGTTCGCCTTCGCATCCTGGTTGACGGCGACGTGACTCACGTCCACCAGCGTGGCACCGGCTTCACTCAGGCACCAGCGGATTGCTTCTGATGGAAACCCCGCCCAGTGCTTGATGCGGCGGAAGCGCTCTTCTTCGGCGGCAGCCACGAGCATGCCGTCGCGCACGACGCAGGCGCTGGCGTCGCCGTGGAATGCGTTCAACCCCAGGATCAGTGTCACGAATTCGGCCGTCGCAAGTATCTTTGTAGTAGTTGAAGGGACAGGATCATTTCCGCAACCGTCCTTTGCACCGCGTAATAGAGGCCCGCACGTCCGTCAAAGATCGCCCTCTTGACGATGAGCACGTAGAGAAATACAAGCGGCGGGGAAAAGACGATCGCCTTGCGGATCCGATCGGCCCAACGTAGTCCCTTGCCCCGTGTAGCAATGAGCTTCTCGGCTTCCAGATCCATATAGCGAGCCTGTGCCACCAGCCACCTTGCCAGCGGCTTGCGGTCGTCGTGAAGGATCTGTCCCGCCAGTAGTGCGGCCGGTCCTTCCAGCACGAGCCTCTGAGTGTGGCCATCCTGGCGGTACGCACCCTTTCTCTTTCGAAAAAGCGTGATCACGGGAGGATAGAGGCTTGCTCGCAGTGGCGATCCGAAGACGCAGTAGCGAAAGGACGTTTTGTATCCGTCCAACGATGGATCGGGTTTCAAGCCGTCGAGCTCCTGGATGAGCTCCGTCGTCAGGACGTAGTCTGCATCCAGGGCCAGGACCCAGTCGGTGGATACAGCCGTCTGCGTGATGGCGAAATTCCACTGATCGGCATGGGAGACGAAGGCGCGAGTGAACACGCGAACGTTCGGGAAACCTGCGGCGATCGCTCTTGTGTCATCGTCGCTATCGCTATCGACGACCACGATGTCCTTCGCCCAGGCGAGAGTGTCTAGCGTGCGTTCGATATTGGGCGCTTCGTTGAAGGTCAGGATGACCGGCGTGATTTCAGCGAGCATGTGTCACGAACTGGATCGCCTCTACGGTGGCGGAGGCGGCACTCTCGACGGAGTAAGAGGCGATCCTTATCCTGGCACGCTCCCCCATGGCTCCAGCGGCTGCGCGGTCGGACGCCATGTTGACCAGGCAGTCCGCGAGTACGGCAGTATCCCCGAACGGGAACACCATCCCGGTCTCTGCTGGAGACACAAGATCCCTTCCACAGCCGACACGGTCGCTTACGATGGCGGGCAGCCCACAAACCATTGCCTCGTTGACGACGAGGCCCCAGGTTTCTCCGAAGTCGGATGGCAGGACGAGGCAGTCTCCCGCCACATACGCCTCAGTGAGCTCCGACTGATTGAGAAACCCGGCATATGTAATGGGCAGCTTCGAATTTGCCGCCCAGGTGCGCGCTGATTCCTCCAACTCGCCGGAGCCCACCACCAGAAGGTGGAGGCCGTCAAGCGTTGCGCAGGCGATGCGAAAGGCCTCGAGCAGATCGAAAATGCGCTTCTTCGGTTCGAGCTTTCCGACATATAGGAAGCAAAAAACTTCCGGATCGATTCCCCAGCGACCGCGCAGCGTGAGGTGCCTTGGCAATGCGGTTTCGAATTGAGCTCGAATTCGCTCGTTGTCGACAAAGTAGGGACAGTCGAAGATTCGCGACGGAGTGACTCCGTAGCCAAGGTAGAAGTGGCGGTTTGCCTGGCCGATCGCAAGAAAGGCCTGATAGCGCGATAGCAGCAGCCGATGGGCAAGGCGCACCCACCAAGGTCTGCGGCGAAGGGAATTGGATTCACCGCGAATGATCGCGGGGATGCCGAGCGAAACGCATGCCCATAGCGCCTGCAACAGCGGCCAGGAATTCCAGCCTGTGATGATGACGGCTTCCGGACGGTCTTGAGCGAGGACCTTCCGAATCGACGGCGTGCTGCTCGAGAAGAATCCGCGTAGCGACGGTTCCTTGCGGGCATTTGGCAGCGTCTTCCACTCGTATCCCCCGAACATGGGGATGTCCCACTGGAAAGGCCGATTGAAGCCGACGCCTTGCTGGGAATCGTCCGGAAGAAGCGCGTAGAGCACGGTCGTCCGGAGTGCTCCGGTGCGGGTCAGCGCCTTGAACCAGGGCACCTGGTATTGGATGGGGTGCGTGGCCACAATGACGATCCCCCGTTCCTTGGGAGGCAATTGAGCCTCCTTCACCTGAGGGGGCGCAAATGAGGCGCGGGGCTCCGGCCACCCGTGAACGGGGAGGCGGGCTGGGTAGACGATGGCTCCGTCGCCACAACAATGCGTCGCGCTGCGACGATGAAACCGAGGCTGCACCCGATCACCAGGAGAACGAAGGGATCTCCGAAGACCTGATGCGCGCTGACGAACACGATGGCGTTTGCGCCGAGGAACGCGGCTAGGCCGAGCGTCATGTATCCAATTCGATGGTCCTTTGGCTGCAGGAGATTCAACGTCCTCCAGAGGTAGCGCGAGAATCTGAAGGCCACCCACAGGAATGCCAGCAGGCCCGGAACACCGAGCTCGGCGAGAATCTTTCCGAGGCCGCCCTCGGCGGCGAGTCCCACCAGCTCGTCACCCCCGCCGAAATACTGCGCGCCTTGGCTGCCGCTGCCCGCGCCGGACCCGAAGAATCCGTTGGTGTCGATGATGTAGCCGAAAGCACCAAACGTCAGGTTCATGAATCGATCGAGAACGTCCTGGAACGCGGATTCTTCGTGACGCAGCGAGGCCTGTCCCAGCCGCGTCACGGTGTCGTCCGTGAGAATTCCCCCGATTGCGAGGATCGATCCGACGAGCGCCGTGGCGACCAGCGCCTTGATCAGCTTTGCGCTCCCGATCCTGAAGCGCAGGTTGAAGATGAGGAAAATCAGCAGGAAAGCCGCGATCTCGAGAAGGAATTTCCGCCGTCCCGTCAGGAGTACCGCGCCCATGAAGAAAGCCCCCAGCAGCATGCTTGCCCACATTGCGTTGGTTCTCCGACTCACGGTTCCCAGCACGACGGCGAGGCAGAATCCGGTCGCGGCATGCCAGGCGGCGATCTCCGGGGTGCGCATGAAACCTGCGGGAAGCGCCAGGGCCTCACCGGTTTCCATCGAATAGACGACCAGCGGCTCGCCGACGCTGCGCAGGGTGCTCCATTCGAATCCCAACCAGGATAGATAGATGCCGGCCGAGGCGATCACGCTCGCGATCATGTAAAGGCGCAGGAAGGCGATGATTCGCTCCGATGAGGATGCGTAGCCATAGGCCATCAGGAATGCCGGAAACGGCGAGAGGTATACAAGCAACCCGATGCCGGCGAGCACGATGCTGCTGGTGTAGAGATAGGCGGCGAGACTCTGCAGGACAACGATGATCACGAAGAGCTCGGCGGCCCATTTCATCTCGCGGTTCCAGTCGGGAATCTGCTTGAACGAGGGAAGGCTCCCGCGTCCGAAGGCGCCGGTGAAAGTCGCCGCTGCGAACAGCAGCACGACGACGGTCAGGTAGATGGGTTCGTCGGGAACGATCTTGCGTGCGAAATCCTGCAGGAATCCCGCGAGGAGAGTGATCAGCATGCCCAAGGGGAAATTCAGGAGGCACAACAGCAGGCCCACGAAGATTGCCAGGTAGACGAGTTCAGTCATTCGCCATTCTCCAACACGGCGCCGCGTCCGATGAGGCGCGGGCCGCGGAGCGCGAGGCGCACCGCCCAAAGCATTCCGAGGGTCTCGGCGATGAGCGTGCCGGGAATCCACCAGGGATGGCGCAGGTGGTGCCGCGTTCGCACCGAGCGCAGCAGACGAGCGGCCATGCGCGGCGCCCGATGGCGAACGCTGCGCGCCCGAAGGAGGTAGTAGTAAGCGCCGACGGCGTGACTCGGCTTCACGGTGGTCAGATGGGCGCCGTAGGAGCGCGTGCCGCCCTGGGGAGCGCGCAGGTGCCTGATCGATGCTGCGGGCTCGTAGAGGATCCTCTCCCCCGAGCTCAAGGCGCGATCGCAGAACTCCGCCTCGAAGCGATAGGCGACGTGCACGAAGTTCTCGTCGAAGCCGCCGAGCGCCAGCGCCAGCCCTCGATTGACGGAGAAGTTGCACCCCATGAGCTCGGAGATCCAACCCGGCTCCCGGGAGGTGAAGGGAAATTCCGCCGCCCCCTCGGTGGGCTCCTCGCCGGGCTGGAGCACCTGGCCCGCAACGATGCGCGCCTTGCCGGAGGCGTGTGCCTCGTGGTGGGCCAGCACGAAGTCCGGATGCGGAATGATGTCGTCGTCCACGAAAGCGACCACGTCGTTTCGGGCCCTCGACAACCCGACGTTCATGGCATGCGTGATCGAAGGTTCGGCCAGCTTGATCCAGTGGATCTTCCCGGCCGCGCACCATCCCGCGAGCGCATCTTCCGTGGCTGGTTCGTGGCGTTCGGTCTGGTCCACGACGATCAACTCGGAAGGCGGGTGCAGCAACTCGAGAAGCTGGCGCACCGTGTCCACGAGCACCGCCTCGCGCCGGTAGGTGGGTATGACGATGGAGACGGGCAGGTTCACGAATCGCGCATCCTGACGAACTTTGCCGGGGAGCCCGCGACCACCGACATCGCCTCGACGTCGCGATTGACGACGGAATTCGCGCCGATGACGGCGCCGTCGCCGATGGTCACTCCGGGGAGCACCACGACTCCGTAGCCGAGCCACACGTCCGAGCCGATCACGACGGGCGCGGACGGGCACTCCTGCTGATCAATTCGGCTCGCCGCCCGGGTGCCGTGGCCATGGTCGGTGATGAAGCATCGAGGCGCGAACAGACAGTGTTCCCCCACAGTGATGCGTTGCGCGACGTCGAACTGGACGCCCCGCCCTACGAACGTGTCGGCGCCTAGCGCAAGGAATGCCGAGTCGGTGACGAGCTTCAGGTACGCCTCGGGTTCGAGGACGCAGCGCTCGCCGAGTTCGAGGCCGCCGGGTCGAAGCACGATGCAGCGCGCGCCGACGGAGACCTTCCTGCCCACACGCGCTCCCCGTATGGCGAGAAAGCGCGCTCGCAGGCGACCGTCGGCCAGTCGCAGCAGGTCGACCGCGCGCTCCAGCGGATTGGCCTTCGCGGTCAAGTCGGCTCCTCCGGCGGCAACGACCGCCCCGTCGCGAGCAACTGGTGGGCCATCCGGCCACCCAATCCGGGAATTCTCAGCGTAATTCGGTCGAGAGTCCTCAGGGGGGGCGCCGGAAGCCAGTCGTGCAGATAGCGGATCTTCATGTGCCCGGAGATCCAGGGGGACTCGAAGTATCGCAACTCAACATCCCGCAGGCCGGAGGCCTTCATGACATCCACCAGCTCGTGCGGACGATACGCGAAGAAATGGCCGTCGCCGTCGGCAGTGAATTGCCGGTCGGCGTGTTTTGCCGGATCTCCCAGTTCGGAGAACGCGGGCAGCGAGTTGCGGACATAACTTCCGTTCGGGGTCGTCACGACCAGGCGCCCGCCGGGCTTGAGCCAACCGGAGAGGCGGGAAATGAGCTCGACGGGGTACACCAGGTGCTCGATGATCTGGTTCGCATAGATGAGATCGTAGCGCCCGCCCGGCGAATCCTCCATCACGTTCCCGCACACAAACCGGATATCGCCGTGCTCATGGCGGCTCGCCGCATAGTCGAGGAACGGTTGCCGGATGTCCATGGCGCACACGTGGTGGCCACGCTCGGCGAGGATCAAGGCGAGCGTGGCCTGAGCGCAACCGACGTCGAGGATGTCGAGGCTCCCGCAGCCCTGCGCGAGGGCGCAGTAAATGTCGAGCTGGTTGTGGTACTGGTTCCAGATCTGCCGGGCGATCGCCGGATCCCAGATCTCCCGCATGTCGTGGCGGTATAGCGCCTGAACGTCCGGCGCCCACGAAGGGTCTAAGACGGGCGCTTTCATCGCGGGAATTCCTGAATCAGGAGGTTGTAAACCGTGATGCCTTGGTGGCCGGCATTCGCAAGCGCCACGAGCAGGTGGCAGCCGTTGTGACCGGCACGGTCGGGGAGGAGCGCGCGTGGATTCATCGGCCCGATTATATTCGCTCGATGAACCACGATCGGTATAATGCCGAGCGATGCACATGGCCAAGCAACGCCACAATCATGAGGTCGATGACTCGCAATGGTCGGCCGTCATTCGGGCGCCTGGCCGGAGGCTCGAACTCGGACTGCGGGAATCGTGGAGTTATCGGGACCTCATTGCGATATTTGTGTGGCGCGATTTCGTCGCTGTCTACAAGCAGACCATTCTCGGGCCACTCTGGTATCTCATACAACCGCTCCTGACCGCGCTCGTGTTCACCGTGGTCTTCGCAAGAATTGCCGGAGTATCCACGGATGGCGTTCCGCCGTTCCTGTTCTATATGGCAGGTACGATCATGTGGCGGTATTTTTCCGACTGCCTGACGAAGACCAGCAACACGTTTGTCGCCAACGCGCAGATTTTTGGGAAGGTCTACTTCCCGCGGCTGACGGTGCCCATATCGGCCGTGATCAGCAACCTCATCAGCCTCGCGATCCAGCTGTTGCTCTTCGTCGCCGTTTGGGCCTACTACGCAACCCAGTCCGATTCGGTGGCGCCGCGCTTGGTGTATCTCGTGTTTGTGCCCGTCCTAATCCTTCAGATGGCTGCGCTCGGGATGGGCTTTGGCATCATCGTGGCGGCCCTTACTACCAAATATCGCGACCTCGCCCAGCTCGTTGGGTTCGGATTGCAGCTGTGGATGTTCGCGACGCCCGTGGTGTATCCAATGTCCATCGTTCCGGAGCACTGGCGCTGGCTGATGGCACTCAATCCAATGGCGCCAGTGATCGAGATGTTTCGGGTGGCCTTCCTGGGAAGCGGCATTGCCAATCTGTCCTATTGGCTGGTCAGTATTGCCGTGACGATCGTCGTCTTTGTCATTGGCGCCACCCTGTTCAACAGGGTCGAGCGGTCTTTCCTGGATACCATCTAGCCGTGGCCGACGTCGTCGTCCGGGTCGAGGATCTGTGGAAGCAGTATCGGCTTGGTGCCATCAGCCACGGAACGTTGAGGGCGGATCTCTCGAGCTGGTGGGCGCGAGTGCGGGGACGCGAAGACCCGAACGCCATCATCGAGCATGCGGAAAACGTCGCAGGCGAAGCAGACAGAGCCTTCTGGGCCTTGAGGCGGGTTGAGTTCGAAGTCGGCAAGGGCGAGGTGCTCGGCGTCATAGGGCGCAACGGTGCGGGAAAATCCACGCTCCTCAAGATCCTTTCCCGGGTCACTTCTCCCACCAGGGGAAGCGTAAGGCTTAAGGGGCGCGTCGCCAGCCTGCTGGAGGTGGGCACTGGGTTCCATCCGGAACTCACCGGACGGGAGAACATCTACCTGAACGGCGCGATTCTCGGCATGAGCCGCGCGGAGATCCGCCGGAAGTTCGACGAGATCGTGGCCTTCGCGGAGGTCGAGCGGTTCATCGAAACCCCGGTCAAGAGATATTCTTCCGGTATGTACGTGAGGCTTGCGTTTGCAGTAGCCGCCCACCTGGATGCCGACATGCTGATCGTCGACGAAGTGCTGGCGGTGGGCGACGCCGGGTATCAGGCAAAGTGTTTGAACGTTTTGCGGCAGGTGGGGAATCGCGGCGTTACCGTTTTCTTCGTCAGCCACAATATGGCGTCCATTCGAAATCTCTGTTCCAGGTGTCTGTTGCTCGACAAAGGTGAAGTTGCCAGAGATGGCCCTGCCGATGCGGTGGTTTCTGCGTACTTGGGCGACGAGTCCGTCGCGACCTCATTCGAGCGTGAACAGCGGCCGGGCGGGAAGCCCACGATCGTCCGCGGTCATCTGGTGGTAACAGGGGACGCGGGCGACCAGAGGGTACAGATTCACTTGACGATTGCCGGAGGCGGCGAACGGAAGGTGAATCTCGATCAGAGATTGTTCGATGCAGGCGGTGCCCCCGTTGGGTTCGGCTCTCTTGCGGGGTTGCGCGATGACAACTGGATAGTACTGTCGGGTGGTCATACGCAGATCGTGGCGTCGTTCCCGGTTGATATGCTCGTGGATGGCCGGTATTTTTTGAGCCTGGATCTCACGCTGCCTGGGGTTGAATACTTCGATCGAGTGGAGCACGGCCTGACCTTCGAGTTGTCGCGTCCGCCCGAATTCGGCAGGCGCCGACTATCGCAAAATTCGGGCGTGGGAGTGGTGGAGTTTCCGATGCGGGTGGAGTCTCTTGTTCAAGGTTAGTTCCTCGGCTACTCAGTGCGTTGACTAAAAACATGAAATCAGTCAAGAACTTGGTTTTGGGATCCTCGGGTTTCGTGGGCAAGCCGTTCTGCGACTACCTGAGGGCACAGGGCGAGGCCGTCGAAGCCTTCGACATCAAGGACTCGCCGGACATGGACGCGCGCCGCGCAAGACTCCCGCTCGACGGCATCGATCGAGTTTATTTCCTCGCCTGGGAAGTCGGCGGCGCGAAATACCTGTACCAGGACGACATTCAGCAGAAGCAGCTCGACTGGAACATGCAGTTGATGCTCAACGTCATGCCGCAGCTCTCTGCTCGACGCGTGCCATTCTTGTTCGTGTCGTCCCAACTCGCTGAAGAAACCGATACCGCTTACGGAGTTACGAAGAGGCTCGGCGAAGTCTGGACCCACATCATCTCAGGCGTGCGTGTGAGACTTTGGAACGTCTATGGCGGGCACGAGGACCAAACCGAACGCAGCCATGTTGTATCGGACTTCGTGTGGCAGGCGCTGCGGGACAAGAAGATCCGCATGCTGACCAACGGGCAGGAGAGGCGCCAGTTCATTCACATCGACGACGTGTGCGCGGGGTTCCACCAGGCACTGCGATCAGGCTCGTCGGAGCTCGTTGATATCACGAGCTTCGAATGGGTTCGAGTTCTCGAAGTGGCCGAGCTGATCGGCCAGTTGACGGGGGCGGAGGTCATACCTGGAAAGCAAACTGGCCGGACCCCGATAACGCCGATCAAGGGCAAGCTGCCGGGCTGGCATGCCAAGGTATCGCTGCGGGAGGGGCTGTCGCGGATGATCGAGGCATACGGCAATGCCATGTGAGTGCCAGGCGCACTCGCAATAATGCCGCATAGAGGCCGGAGCCCTTCGATCAGGATCTTGCTGTATTCGCCGAATCTGACTGGGCACCCTCAGGTCTACTGCAGGGTCGTCGCCGATATCCTGCGACGGCACGGTGCATCGATCTTCATCGCGACCGCCGAAACCGACGATTGGGCCAGGCGGTGGCCCGATATCGGGGCGCTCGTCGCATGCGAGAACGTGCAGGTAGTTTCGAGTCGATCGTTCTCGGATTCCGGTGCGGAATTTCTTCGTGCCGAAGAGCTGTGCCGCCTTCAAGAGCAACTGCGCATCGATTCCACGCTGTTCATCGAGGCGGAAAATTTCAGGCAAGAGTTCGTGCGCATCGCCAAAGGCGAGGCGAGGCGCCTGCACGGCTACAACGCGGGGATTTTCGGCGAAACTACCCGCTGGTACCCTGGCGAGGAGTTCTACAGCGGGAAGAGGATCGGTTTGCTGGATGGAGGCCCGAGGCAGAAGCTCGGAACGCTCAAGCGGATGTTGTCGTCCCCTTGGACAATCGATCGGTTCTTTTTCGAGGACTACCTGATCAAGCGGCGGCCGCTGGATGCGGTAATCGTGAAGGACGAGCGATTGGCGGCCAGGTACGCGGGCCTTGTCCATTGGCTGCCGGAAATCTATCGCGTATTCGATTCCACGGAGTCCACCGAGGAAGCGGCGGAGTACAACGCGCTGATGCCCGATCTTGCCCGCTTTCTCGATCGGCATGATCCGGACAATATTCTCTTATTCTTCGGTGCAGGCGCGTGGTACAAGGGATACGACTACTTCGTTCAGTTGCTGCTCGATGACCCCACATCCGTCGGGGTGCATGTCGGTGCGGGAATTCGCTACCAACAGGGCAAGGAATTCCTCGGGGATCCGGAATCGGGCAAGCAGAAGCTGGTTGGCGAGGGGCGGCTGTACGAAACCAACAGGTATGTCCAGGGCGCGCGCCTTGTCAGGGATGTCTTTGGGCGCGCCCGCCGGTTCGTTTCCACGCACAGGCTAACCGTATCGAGTGGAACGATGCTGCAAGCGTTGGAGCTCGGACTGCCGGTGCTCGTGCCGGACAGCGGCCTGATTGGCCACCGGACGAGGCAGTTCGGACTGGGGCTGACGTACAGGTACGGCGACAGTCATGACCTGCTGCGGAAATGGCGCTCGTTCAGGCAGGAGCCGTCGGATGGTTACCGCGAGCCGATCAACGCTTTCATGCAGAAATTCGGCCCTGCGCATGTCGAAAGGCTCCTGCGAAACACCTTGCTACGCGGTTAGATCGATCGACGAAGAATAGGTCATTACGCCGATCCCGAAGCCATCCTGTTCCCTATCGGCAACGAATTCCTGGAACGCATAGCGGCTCCTGATCTCGGCCCAGAAGATCGGTACGCCGCCGGAATAGCACTTCGACAGGCGAGTCGTGCTGTTCATCCGGGTTGTCAGATCAGGGACGATGTCGTGAAAGGCTATGAAGCCCCCCTCTCGAACGAACTGGCGATACAGCATGAAATCCGCCTTCACCCCTTCATAGGTGTGATCGCCATCTATGAACAGGAAATCGAACTTGTTTCCATCGAGGGCTTTCGAAACCGCGCTGATCGTCCTGGGTGCACGCGATCCCCCTTCAACCAAGTGAGCGCGGGGATGGGAAGCGCTCAGACGGTAAAACAACGCCTTTTGCCGGAGAACCCGATCAATGCCTATCAACGTATCGATGGGAGTGACCGTTTGGCGCATCAGGAACAGATTGCCGCAGCGGAAAGTGCCAATCTCCCCGACTATTCGCGGCCGCACATCCTGCAGCAAACGTATCAGGGCCAGGATTTCTTCCGACATCTGATTGAGGGCAAACACATCGCGCGCAAACCCGAGGTACTCCTTGAGCTCGTGACAGGATTTAACCCGTTCATCGAGCCGCGCCAGTTCGGCGGAATCGCCCAACTGCTTCCTGTCGTTCGCCGCCTCCGCGCGGCGCTCAAGGAGGATCTTGATGGCTTCGGGCATGGCGCGGGAAAAGCGGGATCTTAGGTTGAGCATCAGGAGGCCGAGTTGATCAAGTCATGCGCGCCAAGGAGCTTCAGCACGGTGCTGAGCGGGACGGCGACGAAGCAATTATCATGATCCGCGATTCCATACGAGAGCGTCAGCGTCTGCCGGTCAGGGCTCAGGATCATGCCGCAGACATACTGCACCCGATCCCGGCGGCTCAGCAATCGCACAGGCCGACCGAGCCTGATGATTTTGAAGGGTGGCGCGGCTTCGAAGAGATAGAACACCGGCGCGTAGTAGCGGTCCTGATACCAGAATCTGCGCTGCGAATTCCCGATGCCCAAGAAGAATTGGTCATCGAGTCGAACGGCCGGCGCTCCCCCGTGGAGCTCGAGTCCCTCGAGACGAGGATGCTCCGAGTTGGAGTTGCCGGCCAGCTCACACCGCGAAGAGTCGGGATCATATCTGAGTACGATATGCGGGCGAATCGAATGCTCCAAGTATAAGGCACCGTCCAGCGTGAATGGCATCCAGTTCTTTTGTGGAGAGGCATAGGGAGCAACGACGGATCGAAGCTGCAGGCCATCTTCGCCGAGTGTTCCGATGAGTGGCCACGCTGAGCGCCGGTTCCCGCTGCCGGTGGCATACGCACCGATGCCGCCTGCAAAGTGAAACAGACGCACATCTTCCACGCCGTCGCAAGGCGTTGCGATGCGCCCATCCACGACTACGTCCAGCCGACGGCAGGTTTCCAGTTGCCAATGGTTGTTGAAGCGCAGGTAGTAGAGGACCTTACGGTCGTCGTCAACGCCTACTGGCTTCCGCTGCCCCGGCGTCTTGCGCTCGGTTTCATGGGCGAGGGTAAATCGCTGGTTCTTTGCGACACAGATGTAGCCATCCTCCGTGTGCAATACCCCCGCGTTGCAGACGGACTCCTTATGCTCGACCTGCGACAGGACCGCCTCTCGAAGCATCCTAAGCCGGCGTCCCTTGACCAATGGATAAGCGCGGCGACTGCCAATATTTCGAAACCACAAACGATACGCAGCAGCCTTGTGTTTCACCAGGCGGGAGCGCAGGCCAATCAGTACATCAAAGACATTATTCATTGGAAATTGGGAATGCGGCCGGCGGTCAGGGGCAGGCGCCTGATTCGGCCGATAGTTACCTGCCTCGCAGCAATCTGCCAATCCGTCCCCGAATCCGCTTCAGGAGGGGCGGTGGCGGAGTGGACCATGAGGATGCTGTCCAAGGCTGCATGTGCCAAGCAACGTCCAGGACCTTGTCGCGAACCTTTCGGAAGGCCAGCGTCCGGCCCTCGAAACTCCGAATGAACTCCCAACCCGGGTCGGCTCTCATGAACTCGGCCAGGACGGACACGCTCCGCATCTGCGCGTCGTCAAGGAGCATCATCCCTCCCCGCTTCAATCGATCCGCGGTGAAGAACCAGTCCACCATCGGCCACGGAAATGCGTGCTTGCCGTCGAGCAGTACGAGGTCGAGGTCCGACTCCTCGCAATGTGGAAGATACCGCTCGGAAGGCTCCGAAACGAACTTGACCTCGGCCAGACCTATGCCATTGATGTGGGCATACTCCCGAATCAACTGGATCTCCGACTTGGACGGTGTGACCGCCGTGTGATGAGCCTTGCAGAGCGCGAATACTAGAGTCGAGCACCCGGCGCCGGTCTCGAGGGTTCGCTGGCCCTCGCTCACGCTATCGGCGATGAACCTCAGAACATCCTCCCCGATCCCGTAACAGGTCAGCCCTGACGAGCCTAGCGCACGGGACTCCGTCTCGGATAGAAGCGACTCGCGGTGATCGAACGAGCGTTGTATCTCCGTCTCGCCGGCGTGAAAGCTCGGCCTTCCCCTTATGACTCGTTCGAGCGCCTCCACTAAAACCCCCTCACAATTTTTGGATGGAACAATTGCGGCTCTGCGACAGTGGTGCCGATCCACGCAACGTGCGGCCGGCGCCGTGACCGATTGGGTCGTCGCGCAGGATGTTCACTGCACGCCATCCAGAGCTCGTAATTTTACTTCTTCGCCACGACCCAAGTCATGACCGCCCATTCGGGATCGTTCTTCACGGCGATTCTGTGCAGCGGGTGCCACTTGGCGTGCGGAATTTTGGCGAAGCGGAGGCCATCGGCGACAACGGTCCACACGTCGAAGTTTCCCCACGCCCCGCACTCGATGATTTCGGAGTATTTGGCGTGAAGTATGCGTAGCCCGTCATCGGTAAAGCGCCAATAGTCTCCGAATTGACCGGGTGCCTCGTGCTTCGGGTTCATGAAGCAGGTTGTGTGGCAGGCGATGCCACCGGGCTTGAGGACTCGGGTGCATTCGTCAATCGCGGCCTGCGGACTCCCGTTGACGTGCTCCAACACCTGATCGGAAAGCACGAAATCGAAGCAGGAGTCGGGATACGGCAGTGACAGCATGCTCGCTTGCGGGTAGTTCGCTTCGGTGATCTGGGTCGCAGTGATGCCGAGGAGGTCAGCCAAGTTCGCGGAGTGGCTGATAGTCAGAACGTGACCGGAGAGGCCGAGATTCACCTTCCCGAGCGCTTGATACATGGAGTAGCGCGTGACATGGTGCTGCCCTCTCGCAAGCCCGAGCATCGACAGCTTCCAGATGTCGCGGCGGATGCGGCGGTATACACGGCTCAGTAGGCGCACAGACGCGAATTCTACTTCACCTGTTGGAAGAACCCGAAGACGTTCTCAAACATTGGATTTGTCAGACCTGCGGCCACCGGTGGTACTCGCCCGCCGTGCGGTCAGGCCAAGTGCCAATCTGCGCACATCGGAGGACCTACCTGAAGGTGCGAGCTATGATCGAGCCTCGGCGACGCGAATCACACTCCGGATAGTGCTCATGCGCACAGGTCAAATGAATTTTGCAATTTGAGGTCAATGTGGTCAGACGAGCAGTACTAATAGTTGGACGGGAGAGGCGAGGGAAGTATGGCGCTGGCCAGTGGAAGGACATCGCGGGTTTTTGTGAGCTCGTCCGACGCCTTGGCGTGGCGCTCGAGGTGTTGGAGCACGAAGGGCAGCAACATGACGGCGTCGTTGGGCGCTGTGAATCGCTTGCGGCCACCGATATCATCCTCTATTACAGCTTTCTTCCGGAGTTGTTGATTTCTCTTCGCAGGGCCATGCCGACGGCGAAGCTGTACGTGAGAACCGTAAACGCCGAGGCCTTTCAGCATTGGCAACGGGCAAGGGTGGGATTTGTCCCAACCTATGAGAATATTCGGCAGATCTACGGCTCCCTCAGGCTTGGCTGGCGCGATGCGATGTGCAAATGGCATGCCGATGCACTATTGGGAATTAGCGAATGGGACAATCGGGTGTACTGGCGTCACTTGCCCGGGCGGGCGGAAGTGGCGGACATCCCTTATCAGTGTCCATGGCCACACATCCGGCCGCAGGTGTCGCCTCTTGAATGGGGTAGTCGAAGGTCGGAAATCGTATGTCTTGCTGGCGCGCGGGACGCGATCGGCAGGGCAATGGTCGATGGATTCAGCCGCATGACCGACGCGCTTGGTGGGTCGAGCGAGTTTAAAGGTTGGAAATTCCGCCTTTCCCCGGGGTTGCTCGGCGGGGAGGGGGTGCCAGACCTCTCGCAAAGGGTGGAACGAATGACGGAGCTTGACGAGCCCTGGGACCTGCTGTGCTCCGCGAAGGCATTGGCGGTTCTAACGCCCTTGGGATTCGGCACAAAGACCACGATTATTGATGCACTCGCGGCCGGCTGCCACGTATTGGTTCATCCCGTCCTGGCAGGCCGGCTGCCAGAGTACGTGAGAACCGCATGCATCGAGTATTCGGAGAAGTATGAACGTAACCCGGAATCGCTCGCAGCAATGTTGGCGACCCCGCCGCTCGGCTCGCCCATCCCGGCACTCAAGGCCACCGCCGAGTCGGGGCTCGCGCGTGCATTTGGGATAGGCGAGGCGCACAGCGATGCTTGACCTGGACAACGTATCACGCAAGAAACCACCATGCTCCCAAAGTTGCTGAACAAGGCGAGATCGTACTGGACGCTGGCTTTCGTGGAACTGCCGAGAAGGTATCGGCAAAAGTACACGCTCCTTTACCCACACGGCGTGCTCCGGAAGATCGCGAGGAAGTATCCGGAGCTCGGAAATGTCGAGGTGCTCGTGGAAAGCGGGACGTTCAAGGGCAAGACCGCGATGGTTGAAAGCCGGTATTTCAGGGAGGTGCACACGATCGAATTGAGCGCGGAACTGTATAAGGCCAACTTGCCGGTCTTTCAACGGGATTTTCCGAACATCTTTGCCTACCAGGGCGACTCCGCCAGGGTGCTGCAGGGGCTGGTTGCGAAGATCCAGGAGCCATGCCTCTTCTTTCTAGACGCACATTGGAGCGGAGACCACCGGGTGGACTGGCAGAATTCCGAGTGGAAAGGTTACGGCACCGATACGGCATACCGGGGCGATGCCTGGCCACCCTCGGCGGAGCAGCAGTGCCCCTTGGTCGACGAAGCGCAAGTCATCGGACAATCGTTCAGGTTTCCCGCGATTGTGGTCATCGATGACTGGTCGATCGTGGGAACGAGAGACAATGCGTTTGCCGGCGAGGACTGGAGCTCCGTCTCCCTGAACAGCATCCTGGATGGCTTCGGGCGCCAGCGCGTACTGGAATACTTCGAGACCGAGTATGCGGGCAAACGGCGAATGAACATCGTGATGGCGGGCAGCAAGTGAACGTCGCCGCAGGAGCTCGGGAAGTCCGACAATGGCTCGGCGTGCTTTGGTACGACTGGGCTCGGTACCGGGCAAGCATCGACGACCGAGGCCACAAGTGGCTCCACATCTGCAACAGGAATGAGCGTCTGGAACTGGACGCCGACGGCGCCGGAGCAAAGTGCATCTGGCGATGGTCGACTCCCTTGCACGCCCCCTCGTTGGTGCCTTCATTGGGCCGTCGCCTGATGGAGCGGGCGCTCTTGACCTATCCGATCGTCATGAGTTCGCATCGGACCGAGCAGGGGCCCGATGCCGTGCCGGAAGTGTCGTTCATCATCGGACACCGAGGAACGGAGAGGTTGCCGAACCTCCTGGCCACACTCGACAGCATCGCGGCCCAGGAAGGGCCGGCGTTCGAATGTATCGTCGTGGAGCAGGCTGACGGTCCGGAAATCCCGGCCCATCTGCCATCGTGGGTGCACTACCGATTTTGTCCGCCGAAAGCCAAAGGCGCCCTGTACAACCGCTCATTGGCCTTCAATGTCGGAGCGAGAAGTGCCCGCGGGAAGGTACTGGTCTTGCATGACAACGACATGCTGGTGCCGACCTGCTATGCGAAGGAGCTGGTGGTCCGCTGGAATGGCGGCGCCAAGGTCATAAATCTGAAACGCTACATTTTCTACCTTAGCGAGCGTGATTCCAGGGAGATCATGGATTCGCGCCGGCTGCACCCTGGGATCAGTCCGGACATTGTCCTTCAGAACCTAACCGGTGGTGGAAGCGTGGCGGTGGATTCGGATTGGTACTTCGCGGTCGGCGGGCACGACGAGGAATTCGTCGGCTGGGGTGGCGAAGACGTCGAATTCTGGGATCGCGCCACGAGCGAAGGTGGCGTCTATGGGTACGCCATGCTGCCGATCGTGCATCTCTGGCACAGGCCCCAGCCCGACAAGACCGAAGGGAAGGATTCAAACGCCATGCGGCGGTTGGAATCCGTTTCCCAGATCCCCGTCCCGCTCCGTATCGAGCAACTCAGACGAAGGCAATGCCAAGGCGAAGTATAGGGCGCCTTCGCCCCATGGTCTGGTCAGCGGTCCGGCATTCTGCCGGCTCCAGCGGCGGCAGAATGCCACCGTATCCATCAGCACCCGCTAGCGGCGAAAGATCGGTATCCAGATCGACGGCGGCAGCGTGCTCATGGACCCCTTTTACCGATGGGCCTTGCCGGCGCTGCGGCAACCTGTAGCAGCCGCAGGGCAGCAAGGAAGTGATATGGCTTCTGCCGAAGCGCTTCCAGGAAGTACTTCCGCGCCCTCGGGTCACCGCGCCGGCGCAAGCAACTGCCGATGAAATAGAGCGCGGCCGCGCTGCACTTGCGGCCCGCGCGGTCGGGGCGGATTGCCGCCGCGTGCGCCAGGCTTTGGGATTCACTGCTGCCCTCCCGCCGTTGACGCGCGCACTCGATCACGGCGGCGGCGCAGGCGGTCTGACGCGGGCGCTGAGTGGTGCTGATGGAACCGATGCCTAACCGCGCCTCATACAGAACCTCCGGGATTGCGACATGGTGGCCGTGCTCCACGAGCCGTAGCCAGAGGTCGAGATCCTGGGCGAAATAGAATTGGGTCCGATAGCCACCCACCCGCTCGTAGAGAGAACGCGGGAACAGGACGCTGCCGTGGTGGGAGGGCCCGCGCACAAGGTTGACGTCCAACTGCAGCAGTCCCTCGGCGGCCTCGCGCGCCGACTGCACCACTTCGTAGAGCACTTCCCCCTCGGGGCCGATGAAGCGCGTCGCGCACGAGATGAGTGCGGCACCTGGCGATTCCGAGGCTATCTCGAGCTCCCGGGCAAGGCGGCCGGGGAGGCAACGGTCGCCGCAATCGAGCCGGGCGATGTAGGCACCACGCGCGGCGGCGCACCCGCGAACCAGCGCAGTCGTGAGTCCGCCGTTCGATTGCCGCAGGACACTCAGGCGCGGCTCTGTCTTGGCGAGGTCGAGCAGCAGGGAGGCAGTGTCGTCGGTCGATCCGTCGTCGACGACGATTACTTCCAGAGAAACCCCGTCCTGTTCCAGAGCACTCAGGACCGATTCACGCACCCCGTCCGCGCCGTTGAACACGCCCATGACGACGGAGACCTGTGGCTTCATCGCGCCAGGCCGTTCACGAGCGACGCGTCGCCACCCTGCCGGGCCGCGGCTGCGCGAAGCTCGGCCTCCATCATCCGCTGGACCACCTGCGGCATGGACATCTGGGGATTCCAGTCGAGCTCCGCGCGTGCCCTCGCCGGAGACGCATCGCTGCGCATCACCTCGCTCGGGCGGCTCAAGGAAGGGTCGGATACGACATGATCCTTCCACGAAAGTCCCACTTGCCTGAAGGCGGCATCGACAAACTCTTCCAAGGTGCACGTCGTCCCCGTCGCGATCACATAGTCTTGCGGGGAACGAAGCTGCAGCATCTTCCACATCGCGGTCACGTACTCGGGCGCCCAGCCCCAGTCGCGCGCGATGCCCAGGTTTCCCAGGCGCAGGGTCTCCACGCTGCCTTGGGCGATGCGGGCTGCCCCCGAGATGACCTTCTTCGTCACATATCGTGCCGGCCTAAACGGGGATTCGTGATTGAAAAGCAAGCCAGAGCAGGCGAAAAGGCCATAGGCATCTCGGTAGTTGGCCACCTCCCAGAAGGCAGCGGCCTTGGCGACGCCATAGGGGCTGCGTGGCCGGAATGGCGTGCTCTCGTCCGCCTTGTGCCCTCCGGTGTCGCCGAAGCATTCGCCGGAGCATGCGTTGTAGAAGCGTGTTGGCCGTCCGAGAAAGCGGATCGTTTCGAGGAGGTTCAGCGTTGCGACGCTGATGCTCTCGAGCGTCTCCACCGGTTGCTCGAAGGACAGGCCCACTGAACTCTGACCTGCGAGATTGTAGATCTCGTCAGGAGCGATTCGCGCCACCGCTTGCAGCACGCTGCGAAAATCCGTGGGGCTCACGGATTCCAGCCGCACTTGGTCGCGGATTCCGAGCGTCACCAGATTGCCGAAATTCGCCATCTGCGCATCTCGGGAGCTGCCATAAACCTCGTAGTCCTCGCGAAGCAGCAATTGGGCGAGATAGGCGCCGTCCTGACCGGATACGCCGCAGATCAAGGCCTTCTTCTTCACGCGCCCCTCGCGTTTGTGAGCGAAACCACCTCGCGAACAAGGGCGCGGGCGCGGTCACTGAATTGATGGAAGGCAAAATAGTCCAGTCCAGGAGGCGGTGCGCCACGTCGGTGCCGCAGCGCTTCCCGGATTCCTCGCAGAACGTCGTCAGGGCATGTCGGGTCGACAAGGCTGCCGAGCTCGCCGTTTCGCACGGCCTCCCGGCCTCCGTCCGCTGCGCTGGCAACCGCGGGAATCCCGCAGGCCATCGCTTCGAGCAACACGAATCCGAAACCTTCGCCATGGCTGGGCATCACGTAGGCATCGGCAAGCCGGTAGTGGTCCGCCTTTTCCGCTTCAGATACGAACCCCACGAACCTGATGTGCTCGCCCAATCCCAGGGATGTGGCCTTGGCTTCCAGGCGCGGCCTGTCGGAGCCGTCGCCCACGATCAGGTATGCGAGATTGGGAATTTCGCGGATCAGCGTCGGCATCGCCTCGAGCACTTCGTCGAATCCCTTGTATTGCTCCTTGGAGTCGAGTCTGCCCAGGGTCATCAGGACGACCCTGCCACCCAGCCGGTACCGGCTGGGTG
>Ga0163153_10003331_pt1 | contig 21710 bp, 19 predicted proteins | sample OliLakLV19MP6IB1_FD_148629 | JGI IMG/M metagenome (GOLD analysis project Ga0163153, IMG submission 148629) | Freshwater microbial mat bacterial communities from Lake Vanda, McMurdo Dry Valleys, Antarctica - Oligotrophic Lake LV.19.MP6.IB-1 | ecosystem: Environmental > Aquatic > Freshwater >...
GTGTAAGTCGGTGTGTCGGTCGGAGTGTCCGTCGGGGTGTCGGTGGGCGTGTCGGTCGGGGTTGAGGTCGGTGTGCTCGTTGCGTTGAGGGTGGGGGTCGGTGTCGCGGGAACGGACCAATGGATGCGCACGCGGACCGCGTCGAGCATGTGCTCGCGGGCCTTCGATGTGCCGGCGCACATCGTGATGCGCACGCGAAAGTCGTCGCTGCGCACCACGGTGGCGATGGGGGAGGCTCCCCAAAGGTCCATAGGGCCACCGACCCAGGCGAGCCCCGCCGGATTCGAAGTGGCGAGATCGTGTCGCTTGCAGCCGGTGTTCGTTCCGGTATCCCCGGTTGTCGTCCAGGTCGACCCGCCGTCGAAGCTGAGGTCGACATGGAAGTTCGGCGTGCGGCTGGTGTTGTCGCTCCATCCGTCGAGACCAACCTCGATCCCGTCAATCGTCGCGGAAGTCGGAACAGCGTGGTGTCCGGTATCGGTGTCCCAGCCGAAGAAAACGTGCTGATCGCGGCCGGTGCGTCCGCACCCGTCACCGGTGCCTGTACCGCTGTTGACGCTCGTGGCAGTCGACCCGTCAGATTGCCAGCGTGCTGCGCTGCAAGCGGGATCGGTTTCGCATGCGTCACTCGATCCCGTGGGAAGCTCGAAGCCGTTGTTTTTTCCCGCGTTGGCGGTGATCGGGTAGGCGCTTTTGTGGCCGCGGTCGGCAATTCCCGATGAGAAAACGCCGGCGGCCGAGGGCCAAACGGAGATCGCGGCAACGCCGGCACTGATCAATCCGGAGCCCCCGGAGACGGTGGCGTCGCGTGTGTCGCTCGAGGTGAACTCCGCCCAACCACCGCTACTGTTCCGGCTCCCTCCGCCGCTAACAGACCAACCGGTCGTCGAGAGATCGCCGTCGACGGTCGGACTGTAGTTGGTGTGGGCGCACCCGAGAAGGGCACCTCCCGCCTACACCGCGACAGAAGCAGTTGTGTCCCACGAGACGAATGTCGACGTTTCGGTGATCGCCTGGATCGGCTGCGTGGTATCCGCACCCTCGAGGAGGAAATAGCCGAGGGCCGCGTCCTTATTGGACGAGGCTGTGTCCCAGGTCAGGTCGGCTTCCAAATCGAATGTGCCGGCGCTCGGGTCCGGTATGACGTAGATCCCGATGCGCGGAAACGCGGAAGACATGCTCTTCGAGGATTCGTGCGCAAGGTAGGCGGAATCGCCGTCGCGAGTTACCGTGGCGCGCGCGAGGCCCGTGCCGGGAATCGGAACGTTGGTTGTGATGCAGGCGACCAGTACGCAGTCGGTGCACGGATCAGGAACATTGACCGATACGCTACGAGAGGTGATACCGATGCCGTAGGACGAGGCGTTGGAGTCAAGGACGACGACGTCCGCGGTTGCCGGCGCCTGGAGCAGCGGGACTAGAAGGAGGGCGAGGACTCGGAGATGATTCGAAGAGCTTCGGTGGCGGTCGGGCGAGCCGGTCGCCGATCGAGTCGCGTTGGGAGGCGCGCCTCCATGTTGGGCCGCAGAGGTAGCCATTTTCATCCGTCCTCCCTGGCGCCTTCGTGTCGATGAACCGTGCAATCTCAGGGAGAAATCGCACGATGCTCGCCGACAAGATCACATGTCAGCTGAAACAAGTACGCAGACAGTTCGTACTCGAAGTCCTCGCACAAGCGTTGGATGTGCGTCAAGTGAATTCCGCCGTTTATGCGATTGGGTCTTTTCACTGAGCTCTCGAATTCCCAAGGCTATTGTGTGTGAGTCAAGTTCTCAGGCGGCCGCGCTAACCGTGTCGAACGACTCGCCGAGCGAGGCGCAGAGGTGGTCGAACGTGGGACGCAGTCGATGATCCCGGTGCGGAGCTTTTGCGGACAGCGCACTGAGCGTGGGGCGCGGCATCCTAAAGAGCGAGCGAGTCTGGAGGATAGCGATTGCGAGCTCATCGCGGGTAAAGCAGTAATCGTCCCTATTGGCTCTGCGTCTCACGGGCACTGCATTCTCGACTCAGTCGCATTGCCCGCCTTATTTGCAGCGGTGATTTCATAGATCGCGTAGACGACCTCGTCATCTGTTCCGTCAGGGAAGTCGAGGTGCTGTGTCCAGCGATCGACCTCCTGCGCCTGTACTGTCTCCAACAGTGCCGCCGGCTTCCTGGAATCGGCTTCCTCGTCGATGAAGAACACGCGCCGTCCGGTGGCAATTTCGCTGCAGATTTCCGCGCGCACGCTGGCCGCTGCTTCCTCGATGTCGATCCAACGCGCGAGGGCCTGAATCCGTTCCCGTTGTATCCAGATAGGACCCATTTGCTCGAGCATCAGGCGGGCCCCTGCGAGCACCCCGCTCTCGAGAATCGATGCATCGAAGATCCGGTATCGGTCGCGAAAATCCAAATCGTAGTGGAGCCGGGTTCGGACCCAGATGGCGCTCCCACGAGGGGCTCGCGCCGTCACGGCGGCCGTGAGCGATTGGCTGGCAGCCAAGCGGCTGTGCGACGATTCCAGCGCGTCAATCGTGGAAGGCAGCGATCGTGGCACGACGCACGCGATCAAGCCGACGGCAAGAGCCGTTTTCAGGTGGCGGTGCACCCGAAGCGAAGCGATCGAGACGGACGCGGCGATCGCGAGCGGCGCGAAGGCGGAGAGCGAGAGCCGAAGGTCCCCGATCGTGTTGTCGCGATGATAGTAGGCAAGCGTCGCCAGCAAGATCGGCGCGATCCAACAGGCGAGGAACAACCCGACGCGACCGCGGATCAAGGCGATGCCGACCAGGCCGGTGACGCCAACCGGAAGGAAACCGGTCTCGAACATCTGGCGGACCAGGAGGGGAGTGTGCTGCCACATCCACTTCACCGAGAACGCCGTCGATTCGTTGGTCAGGGAGTACCCGGTGCGAAACGGACTGCCGAGCGCGATCCACTGATAAATTCCCATGGGAACGAAAACCAGGAGGGCGCCGGCCATGAGCACGCCAGCCTGCACGTGAGCGTTGAGGCGGCTGTCCGCGCGCGTGTGCAAGACGAACAGCGCGACGATGGGAAGGAAGAGAATTGCCTCTACGTAGCGGAAACTCGTCGCCGCTGCCGCCAAGGCGCCGCAGAGGAGGAGGGCGCTCCGTGAGCCGGCTTCGCACCAACGCCACAAGCACAACATCCCCCAGACACCGGCTGTCGCGGCCGTCGTGTGCGTCATCGTCGAAGCCGCGAAGAAACTGACTACGGGGTCGCAGGCGAGAATTAGGGTCGCAACGAATGCGGCTGCGGAGCCGGCAAGGAGCCGTGCCATCCAGAAGGCCCCCAGGAGCCCGAGCACGCCGGCGACGGGATTGATCAGGAAAACGGCATCGGCTCCGGCGAATCGATGTGCGACGGCACATAGAAACGGGTAGCCGATAGGATACTTCGACACGTACCGCGAGCTGCCGACCAACAGCAATTGGTCCGCGATGAAGAGGTGCGGCTGATCGATCGTGAAGACGCCACTGCTCCCGGCGGAGAGAGCTCGCGCTGTCAGAAGGAGGGTTCCCTGGTCGGTACCGTTCATCGGAACTGCCGGCACGAACGCGTAGGCCTGCCCGGCAGCGAAGGCCGCGATAACGACGATGCTGGCAAGGTCGATCGCACGGGAGGATTCACGTCCGCACTTCATGGGAGACTACGGCTTCGGTTGAACTAAGCCGCTCCGCTGCAGCTGTCGGTTGTAGATTCGATCGTTCCGTTCATTCCCTATGCTCCCACGCCTGTGACATTCCGACTGCGTCCTGACGATGACTCGCGTAGGCATAGTGCTCGTTCGCAACGCCGTTCGTCAATGCTGCTCCAAAACGCATAGGTGTTGGCCGGATGACGATCAACACGGTGTTGGCACTGCCTAGATTGCGCTGCTCCGACCGGTGATAGTCTTTCCAGGCGGCGGACCGCCGTGACGAATGTGGTTCGTCGCGCGTACTGCCTGGGATCGCCCTGCTCCCGCCTGGCGGTCCCGGCACGTCGCAGCTCGTCTCGGATCCCCGGCGCTCAGAGCAGCGCCATCATCAGGGTCGCGATGCCGAGGAAGCTGAAGAAGCCGGCGACGTCGGTGATCGTCGTCAGGATGATCGATGACGATTGGGCCGGATCCTGCCGCAATATGGTCAGGACCATCGGAATCGCGGCCCCCGCGAGTCCGGCGATAACCATCGAGATGACCATCGAGACGCCGATCACCGCGCACAGGCCGATCGAGCCGCTCCAGAGGTAGACCGCGATCGACGTGGTCAGGGCCACCGCTACGCCGTTGCCGGCGCCGGCGAGGACTTCCTTGCTGACGACCTGGAGCCAATGGCGCGTGCGGATCTCGCGCAGCGCCAGGCCGCGCATCGTCACCGCCAGCGCCTGCGCACCGGTGTTTCCCGATTGACCGGCAACCACCGGCAGCAAGACTGCTAGCGCCGTCACCTGCGCAATCGTTTGCTCGAAGATGCCGACCACCGTTGCTGCGAGAAATGCGGTCAGTAAGTTCACCTGCAGCCATGGCAGCCGCTTGCGTATCGCGAACCACGGCGAGGAGAGGGCGCGCTCGTCCTCGCTCGCGCCGACCATCGTCACCGCGCTCGCCGTCGCTGCCGCTTGCGCTGCCTGGGTGATGGCCCGCTGGCGCAGCACGCCGAGAAGGCGACCCTCGAAATCGACCACGGGCAGACTGCCGACCCGGTGCGCCTCGAAGGCCTCGATGACCTCGTCGCGCGACGCGACACCCGTGACTGCCGCCGGCGCAGCGTCCGAAAGGGCCGCGAGTTCGGTGTCCGGTTCGGCGAGGACGACATCCTGCAGCGACACGGCGCCGAGCAGCTTGCTGTCGGCGCCGACGATGAAGACGTCCTGCACCTTGCGGTCGCGGAAGCGGCGAATGCGCTGCACGACGTCGTTGACGGTGGCGTCGGGGCGGAACGAGGTGACGCGCGCGTCCATCATCGATCCGGCGGTATCGGGAAGGAAGGTGGCGAGCGCGCGCAGTTCGTCGGCGAGGTGCGCGTCGACCGTTGCCAGGCAGCGCTGTCGTTCGTTCTCGTCGAGGCGCGCCAACATCGCTGCAGCCCGGTTCGGATCGAGCGCCATCAAGACGCTCGCCAGCGCATCAGGCGGGAGAAGGGCGATGATCCGTGCGGCTCGGTCGGGCGTGAGGTGGCGGATGACGGTGGCGGCCACCTCGGCCGGTTCGTGCTCGAGTTGCGCGGCGGAGTCGGCATCGGCTGCGGTCTCCATCACCTGCGCCGCTTGGATCGGGTACTCGCCGAGCAGCGCTCGCGCCAGCGCAAGGTCCCCGGGCGCGCCGTCGCGATTCATTTCCATCCCACACCGCCTTCGTTGCTCCCGCCGGTGAGCGCTTCGAGAATTCCGGCTGCGCCGGACGCGAACACCTCGCCCAGCGCTTCGGCGGCGTCGGCATCGGGCTGCCCGGCGACCAACAACTCCTCTTCCAGTTGGCGCAAGGTGCGGTAGCGTACGCTGCCGATGTAGCAGCCATGCTCGTCGACAACGGGGAGCGCGTGGACATGCTTCCATCCGGGGTGCGACGCGATGCGGTCGCGATCGACGTGCGCCTCGATACGATACGGGTCGGCGATCATGATCTTCGCCAGCAACGCGTCGCTCGGCGAGAGCAGCAACTCGCGCAGGTTGATGGCACCGACGAGCAGCTGCTCGCGGTCGACGATGTAGATGTTGTAACGCGCCTGATCGGGGAGTTCGCGCACCCGCCGGAGCGCATCTTCCACCGTCATGTCCTGCGGAAGAGCCAGGACATCCGGATCCATCAGCGCACCCGCGGAGTTTTCCGGAAACTGTAGCAGCGTCTGCAGCGAGCGTGACTCGCGCGCCGGCAGCTCGGCGAGGAGCGCGGCACGATGGGCATCGCCTACCCGGCGCAGGATACGCCCGGCGGCGTCGTCGGCAAGGACGTGAACCATCGCGGCCGCCGTCGCCGGCTGACAGCGTTCGATTACGGCCGCAGCGAAGAGTACCGAGAATGCGCCGAGCACGGGTCCGGATTGCGCCGCCGGCAGCTCGGCGAGCGTTGCGGCCGACTCTTCCGCTGCCAGCCTTTCGAGCACGGCGGCGGCGCGTGTCGGTTGGAGGCGTATCAGCGCCTCGGCGAGTCGGTGCTCCAGGGTCATCGGGATCGTCGCAGGTACCTTGGCGAGCGGATCGTGCGCCGGCGTGCCAGACGATCCGTGGACTGGTAGGCTTCTCCAAAGCCTCGCGTGGCGACACCGGCGCGGTGTCGGTTTACGCTCCGTGGAAGCATGACGCGAAGGAGAACATAGAATGGGCTACATTGCCATTGATGCGTGGATCGAAGTCGTCAGCCGCGAGCTTGGAGCGTTCGGCACGCAGCTCGTATCCTTTCTCCCCAACCTCATCGGCGCCGTGTTGATCGTGCTCTGCGGCTGGGTTCTGGCGTGGCTGCTCGCGCGAGTGGCGCGCCGCACCCTGCATGCGGTCGGCGTCGACCGTCTGGGGTTGCGGCATCGCGGGGCCGCTCGCGCCGGACTGCAGCGGGGCTTGTCGGACGCACTGGCGACACTCGTGTTCTGGAGCATCATGACCGTCGTGCTCTTGAGCAGTGCCCACGCGCTCGGCGTCGAGGCGGTTTCGGAGACGCTCGACCGCCTGAGCGCATTCGTGCCCAACCTGATCGGCGCGGCGCTCACCGCTCTACTCGGACTGCTGGTCGCGCGCTTCATTGGGAGCGTGACGACCTCCGCCGGTGTAGCCGCGGGCATTGTTGCGGCGCCGCGGATCGGGTTTCTCGTGCAGGTCGTCGGAGTGGGCGTGGTCCTCGCTCTCGCCGTCGAGCAACTCGGCATGAAATCGGACATTCTCATCCTGCCCCTGAGCGCCGTTCTCGGCGCCGCGGCGTTGTCTGCTGGGATGGCGTTCGCGTTGGGCGCGCGTCCGGTGATCACCCACATCCTCGCCGGGCATTTTCTCAAGCAATCCCTGCCGCGCGATCGCTTCGTCGAGATCGACGGCGATCGGGGTGTCATCGAACGGATCGGGCCGACCGACACCTTGCTCAAAAACGGCGACCGGCGCTGGAGTGTTCCGAACGCCCAGCTTCTGGAGCGGGTGGTGCAGCGCTGAGTGGGGGAAACGACCGGCGCTAACCGCGCGGCAGGCCCAACGCGCGTTGGGAGATGATGTTGCGCTGCACCTCGGAGGTTCCCGCGTAGATCGTGCCCGAGCGCGACCACAGTAACTCGTGCGCCCAGAAGCCCTGGTCGACCGTCAGCGGCTCCTCGCGCGGCAGCATGCCGTAGGGGCCGAGTAGCTCGAAGGCGGTGTCGTTGAGACGCTGCTCGAGTTCACTCCAGAAGATCTTCACCCCCGAGCCCTCGGGGCCGGGGACACCCGTGCGCTCGACCTGGGTGACATTGCGGTAGGCGGTGTAGCGCAGGATCGCTGCGTCGATCGCGTGCTGCGCGATCTTCTGCCGCAGTTTGGGGTCCTGTGCCGCCGGCCTGCCGTTGCGGATCGTTTTGCGCGCGAGTTCGGCGAGCATCTCGGCCTGCGCCTGCAGTCGCACGTGCGGCGTCGAGCCGGCGCGTTCGAATCCGAGCGTGGTCATCACGACGTTCCAGCCGCCGTTGATCTCGCCGAGGACGTTGTCGCGCGGCACCCGCACGTCGTCGAAGAAGACCTCGTTGAACCACTCCTCGCCGGTCATCTCGCGCAGCGGCCGGATCGTGATGCCCGGGCTCTTCATGTCGACCAGCAGGAAGGTGAGACCCTTGTGCTTCGGTCCCTCGAAGTTCGTGCGCGTCACCAACATGCACCAGTCGGCATGGCGCGCGACGCTGGTCCAGATCTTTTGCCCGTTGACGAAGAAGGTGTCGTCGCGCAACTCGGCCCGCGTCTTGACCGAGGCGAGGTCGGAGCCCGCATTCGGCTCGGAGAAGCCCTGGCACCAGATTTCGTCGCCACGGAGGATCGGCTGCAGGTAGCGCTCCTTCTGCGCCGGAGTCCCGCAGGCGATGATCGTCGGGCCGACGAGACTCAAGGCGATCTTCAAGGCGAGGATGTCGGGCGCGCGCAGCCGGGCGTACTCTTCGTTGTAGATCAGCTGTTCGATCAGGCTCGAGCCGCGGCCACCGAATTCCTCGGGCCAGGTGATACCGGCCCAGCCGCCGGCGCAGAGCTTGCGCTGCCATTGACGCGCGAAGGCCACCTGCTCGGCCGGGGTCGAGGGTTGCTCGAATGCAGGCGTGCCCCAGCCCGTTGGTAGGTTCGCTTCTAGCCATGCGCGGATCTCGGCGCGAAAGGCTCGCTCTGTGGGGGTGGGATTCAGGTCCATCGTCGGCGCCTTGTCGTCATCGCTCGTTCAATACCGGAAAGCGCGACTCACTCCAGCCGCAAAGCGGTGCCGGGATTGCCACAGGCGCAATCGATCTCGCGAGCGCGCACGGTGCTCAGGTAGCGCAACAGCACCTGGTCGCGAGCCAACGGCGTGAGTACGACGTGCCCGCTCTCGCCGCGGGGGGGGAGTTTCGCTTCCCCGACAGAGTAGATCTCGACGAGCACGCCGGCGTCGGCGTGGAGGCTCCCGGCAGCGCACGAGACGCCGACAAACGACGCGGCCTCGGGCACCGCCAACCAAAAGCGCTGCCAGCCGCCGAAACCGAGCGCCGCGGGAACTTGCGGCTGGGGATCGGGCGCAGCGTCGTCGTTGCGCAGGTTGATTACACCCACCCATCCCGACCGTGGCCCGGCAGGGGCCGAAGCGAACAGTGCCTGCGAGGCGGCTGCATCGACGACGATCACGTTCGCCTCGACCCGATCGATCAGCTTCCACGCCGCCTTGGCAGAGACTTCGTCGCGGACCGTGCCGAGCGGAACGTCGAGAGCGCCGAGCTCATCGACGACGTCGCCGAACAACAGCGAGCCGGGCGTCGCCAGCGCTCCGGGCAGCGCGTTGGCGACCCGCATCCCCGGTTCGACGCCGAGCGCACGCAGGGTGCGCACGCCGGCCGCGCGCTCACACGCGAGATCTGCCTTGGTCCACGTGAGGACGAGCAGGTCGGTGCCTGAACCGGTGGCGCCGGCACGCACGGGAGGCGCGGCTTCGGCCAGGCGACGTGATCCGTGGGGTAGGTGGGCGACCTGGTCCGCGACGAGCTCGTCGCGACGTGTTGGCGGTAGTCGCTGCCAGGACTCTGCATCGAGCTGTGCGGCATCGGCGACGCCGATCGCTTGCAAGCGGGCGCGATAGAACGGGCTCGGCCGTTCTATCGCGGCGCTGACGAGGTCGGCAATTCTCTGCTCCATGACCGAGGCTCGACGTCGACTCAGCCGCGCTGCAGGATGTGGACGGCGCACACGCTGCCGCCGCCCATCATGTGGCACAGGCCGGTGCGGGCGCCTTCGACTTGGCGTTTGCCGGCTTCGCCGCGCAGCTGCAGGGTCGTTTCCCAGATCTGCGCCAGCCCCGTCGGGCCGCCTGGATGGCCGCGGGCGATCAGGCCACCGTCGGTCGAGAACGGCACCCGGCCGCCGAGTTCGAAGTCGCCACGGTCGATGCACGCCTCCGCCTCGCCGGGCTTACACATGCCGAGCAACTCGTAGTACTCGAGTTCCTCGATCGCGAAGGCGTCGTGCACCTGGACGAGATCGATGTCTTCGGGGCCGACGCCGGCCTCTTCGTAACACTTCTTCGAGGTGTCGACGGTCATCTGGCCGGGGCCGACGACCGGACCCTGAAAGAGGTGGCCGGGTGCGTACTTCTCGCTTTGCAGGTCGGAGGCGATGACGCGAACCACCGGCCGGTCGGGACGCAGCTTCTTCGCGAGATCGGCGCGGCCGACGATCGCGCAGGCGGCGCCGTCACCGATCGGACACGACATGCGGGTCGTCAGTGGCCAGGAGATCATGCGCGCGCCGAGCACCTTTTCGACGGTGATCTTCTCGGTAGGTTGGCGTTGGCTCATCGGGTTGAGGGCGCCGTTGTTGAGGTTCTTGGCGGCGATCTTGGCGAGATGCTCGACCGTCATGCTGCGCTCGTGCATGCGGCGCGTCGCCCATAGGGCGAAGAAGGCGGCGGGCAGGATCGCGTCTTCCATGCCGTCGGGCGAGCCGCCGGAGAGACCGGCGATCGCCGTCATCTTGTCGAAGCCGAGGGCCATGACGACATCGTGGCGGCCGCTGGCCACCGCCAGGCACGCCTCGCGGAAGGTGGCGGAGCCGGTGGCCGAAGCGTTCTCGATGCGCTGCACCGGCAGGCCGGTGAGGCCGAACTCCTTCATCACCCGCACGCCCGACATGACCTGGGCGAAGATGTGGCCGACGTAGGCGGCGTCGACATCCTTGAACGCGAGACCGGCGTCGGCCAGCGCCTGCATCCCGGCGATGCGCGCCATGTCTTCGTTCGTCAGGTCCGGGTACATGCCGAACCGGTACATGCCAACTCCGAGAACGGCGACGTCTTCCATGGTGGGTCCTTGTCGAGGGCTAGAGGAGAACGCTCACGCGGGGCGGAAGCGCACGATCATCACGTCGTTGTCGCCATCCTCGCGCATGCGCGCGAGTTCGGCGACCAGCGGCTGGCCGATCTCGAACTCGTCCTGCTTGCCGACGAGCGGCATCTGCATGCGCGGGCCGGCGTCCAGGTCGATCTGGCCGACGCCGTAACCTTCGGCGACTTCGACGTTGGTCGAGCCGAACAGCGGGAAGTGGACGAAGGTGTAACTGTAGAGGGTGCCGTGGCCTTCCAATTGGACCTCGGTGGTGTTCTCGGACATGCATTTCGCGCAGATGGCGCGGCGCGGGTAGAAGTGCTCGCCGCAGTCGTTGCAGCGGGTGCCGATGATCTTGGGTGGCTCGTTCGGGTCGTCGGGAATGGTGAAGAACCCGGGTTTGATGGGAACGCGGTTGCGTGCGCTTGCGGCCATGGCGTGTGGCTATCGAACGAACGTTTGTTCGTCAAGCGGCGGCGACGCGTGTCGGCGCTTCACGCTGGCGGCGATTGGCGCTAACAAGCGCCCATGCTGCACGCACCGACTCTCGGCGAGTTGCTGACCGCGGCCGCGCGCACCGCCGGCGCGGCACCGGCGTTCCGCTACGACGACGAAACCCTCAGCTTCGCCGACTGGAACGAGCTTGCCGACAAGGTCGCGGCCAGGCTGTTCGCGGCCGGCGTGCGCCGCGGCGACGTGGTCGCGCTCTGGCTGCCTTCGACACCCCTGTACCAGATGGCGTACCTCGGTGCGGCACGCCTGGGCGCGGCGACCACCGGGATCAATATCCGCTACCGCCGGCTCGAGGCGGGGCATGTGTTGCGCCAGTCCGGCGCCAAGGTACTGCTCGCCGTCGACCGCTGGCACGGCTGCGAGATCCGCGACGTCGTTGATTCGCTGCGATCGGAACTCGACGAATTGGCAGACGTGTTCTGGTTCTCGTGCGACGAACTGCGCAGTGGCACGCGCCGCACGGTAGAGCGCTTCGCGCGGGACTGCGTCCCGGCTCCGGATCAGCCGGTGCGGTCGACAGACCCTGCGGCAATCGTCTTCACCAGTGGCACGACCGGCGTGCCCAAGGGCGCGTGCTATGCGCACCGCAACATTCTCGCTCTCGCCGAGATCGAGACGCGGCGCTACCCCGACGGCCAGATCCCGTTCGAGAAGCATCTCGCTGCGGGGCTGTCGTTTGCGCATGTCGGCACGATGGCCCGCATCGGCATCCAACTCGCGCATGCGGGATTGTCGATCCTCCACGACAGCTTCGACCCGGGGCGCGTGCTCGAGGAGATCGAGCGCGAGCGGCTCTACCATCTCGGCGGCATCCCGACGCAGATCATCATGTTGCTCGATCACCCCGACCGCCCGCGCCGTGACCTCTCGTCGTTGCGCTCGATCTTGCTCGGCGGCGCAGCGTCGTCGCCGACGTTGATCCGCCGCATCGCCGCGACTTTTACGGCGACGATCAGCGTCCGCTACTCATCGACCGAGGTGGGCATCGCCACCGCATCGCTGCCGGACGATCCGCTGGAGTTCCTGCTCGAGACCGTCGGCAAGCCGACGCCGGGCGTCGAGCTGCGCATCGTCGACGCGGACAACCGCGCGCTGGGGGCGGGGCGTGTCGGCGAAGTGGTGGTTCGCTCGCCTGCGACGATGCGCGGCTACTGGCGCGCGCCCAAGGAGACGAACAAGGCGATCGACGCGGACGGTTGGGTTCATACGGGCGACGCCGGATTCCTGGACGACCAGGGCTATCTGCGGCTGAAGGGGCGGCAGAGCGATATGTACATTCGCGGCGGCTACAACGTGTACCCCGAAGAGGTGGAGCATCTGCTCGCCGGACATCCGCAGGTCGCGCGTGTCGCGGTGATCGGCGTGCCGCACGCGACGTTCGGGGAGGTCGGCTGGGCTTTCGTGGTGACGTGCGCCGCCGCCGCGCCGCCGACGCTCGTGGAGTTGCGCGCATACGTCGGCGCGGACATGGCGAGCTTCAAGCGACCCGACGGCATGACGCTCGTCGCCGACCTTCCCGTCACCGCGATGTTCAAGGTCGATAAGCAGGAGCTGCGGCGGCGCTGGAGCGAGTCCAGCGCCGCGTGATCGCGGCGCAGCCGTTGGCAAGCCCCTGCAAATTCCCAGCCGTGATTCCCGCTCGTCCTGAGCCCGTCGAAGGGCTGCTGGTTCCAGGAGTTCATGCTTCGACAAGCTCCGCACGAACGGCGACGAGGATGAGATGCTTACCGTTGCATCTCGCGCGGCGAGGCGCGCACGGCGCGGTCGTAGGCCCAGGAGCGGATGTGGTCCACTTGCTCCTTCATCGTCTTCGACAGCGGCACGACGGTGGCCGTCGCATTGAGGATGTCGTCCTCGGTGACCTCGCGATCCTCGAGCCGCGCACTCGTACAGGCAGCGACGATGCCCTGCTCGCACTCCGCGCCGGTCCAGCCCTTGGTGAAGCGCTTGAGCCGATCGAGATCGAAGGCCTTGGTGTCCACGCCGCGGCGTTCGAGATGAATGCGCAGGATCTCGACGCGCTCATCGTCGGTCGGCAGGTCGACGAAGAACACCTCGTCGAAGCGGCCTTTGCGGATCATCTCGGCAGGTAGCAGGTCGATCCGGTTCGCGGTTGCGGCGACGAACAGGCCGCGCGCCTTCTCCTGCATCCAGGTGAGGAAGAAGGCGAAGATGCGGCCGAGTTCGGACGCTTCGCTCGTCTGCGCCGTGATGCTCATCTCGATCTCGTCGAACCAGACCACCGCCGGGGCGATCTGCTCGAGCATGCGGCAGGTCTGCACGAAGGCGCCCTCCGGCTTGCCGTGCCGGCCCGAAAAAATCTCGATCATGTCGATGCGGTAGAGCGGCAGCTCGAACGACGAGGCGATTGCCTTGGCGCACAAGCTCTTGCCGCAGCCCGAGATGCCCATGATCAAGAGTCCCTTGGGGACGATGTCGGCGCTGATCTCGTCGCGCATGAGGAACAGTTTGCGCCGTTCGAACAGCCACTTCTTCAGGAAGTCCAGCCCGCCGATGTCGGCGATGTCGAGGTTCTTCGGGATGAACTCGATCACCCCGGTGCGATTGACGAGCAGCTTCTTCTCCTCGAGCAACGCTGGCACCGAGCCGACGTCCAATCGCTTGTCGCGTGCCAGAGCGCGGCGAACCGCGTGGCGCGCTTCGTCGACCGTCAGGCCCAGCACCGTACGGGCGAGCACACCGACGGTCGCATCGCTCGCGTCCACCGTGATCCCGGGACGACCCGTGAGTTCGGTCATCTCTTCGCGCAAGAACTCTTCGAGTTCGGAGACGTCGGGAACGGTCAGCTCGAGGAAGACCATGTCGCGCGCGATCTCGTCGGGGATGAAGCGAACCGGAGACGTGACGATGAGGAACTTGCCGCGATCGAAGCACGCGTCGTAGAGGTCGCGCAGGCGGCGGCGGATATCCGGCGATTCGCGGATCGCCTCGTGCAGGTCCTTGAACTGGAAGATCGCCGGCTTGTCGTAGGCGAAGACGAAGTCGAGGGCGAGTCGTGGATCGACGGTCTCGGTGCCGGCCGTCTCGCCACTGTCGCTGTGCAGGCCCTCCGTGAGACTCCAGGTCCACAGCGGCACGGGAGCGGCGAAGAAGGTCTTGGCTGCGTCGGTCAGCAGCGCGCGCAGGCGGTGCTCCTCGGACGAGCGAATGTAGGTGAGTGGGCGCCCGGATTCGATAATCTCGCGCAGGGCGTAGCGGGCTTTGCTTTCCTTCGGGCGATTGGTCGCGGTTTCCGTCTGCGGCTGCATTTTGAACTCGTGCTCCTCTGGCGATTGCGGCGCTCAGCGCGACGCCGCGCCTTTGGGTTCGGTCGCGATGGCGATCTTCTCGGCGCCCGCTTCCTTGGCTGCGGTCATGATCTCGATGGCGCGCTCGAGGACGATGGCGCGGTCTCCGTGGAGTATGACGTTGCGGGTCGGCCCTTGTTCGAATGCGGTGCGAAGTACGCCGACGAGTTGGGCGAATGCGACCTTCTTCCCGTCGATCTCGATCTCGTTGTCGGCGGTGGCGGTGACGACGATACCGTCCGGGCGTTGCGCGCCCGAGCCGGCGCGCGGCAACTCGACCGGCGTGCCCTGCTGGGTGAGCGCTGTGCTGGTCACCATGAAGATGATCAGTAGCACCAGAAAGATATCAGTCAGCGGGGTGACGTTGATCTCGGCGACGATCGGATCCTCGTCCCGGCTGTCGTCATGCCGGCTGAACGACACTGGAAGCCTGCCTTTCGCTACGCTGGGCGTTGCCCTCGACCCGCGTCAGCAGTTCGTCGGTCCAGTCGCGCCACTGCGCGGTGATGTTGCCGATGCGGACTATGAAAGCGTTATACGCGAAGATGGCGAGGACGCCGACGAACAGGCCTCCGGCGGTGGCGATGAGCGCCTCGGAGATGCCGGCGGCGACGACGGCGAAACCGCCCGAGCCGGTGGCGGCCATGCTCTCGAAGGAGCGGACGATGCCGAGGACGGTGCCGAACAGGCCGATGAACGGCGCCAGGCTGCCGATCGTGCCGAGCAGCCAGACGAAGCGCTTGAGGTTGCGGGTGACCTCGGAATGGTGCCGCCGCGCCATCCGCTCGCGCATGTCGGAGTTGCCGCCGGTGTCGGCGAGGGCGGCGCGAAAGATCGCGGCCAGCGGCGAAGGGTCGCGCAGCGCCAGAGTGCGGACGTCGGCGAGCCCGCCTTGGTTCCACGCCTCGTTCACGGCTCGTTGCAGCCGTGCGGCCTGGCGCGACGAGCGCAGCAGGGTCCACGCGCGTTCGACGACGATGGCGACGCTCACCACCGAGCAGGCGATGAGTGGCAGCATGACGACTCCGCCGATGCGGAGCGTGGAGATCAGATCGTCACCAAACATGGTCGTTCCTGGGTATAGCGGTGTCGGTAGGTCGGAGCAATTTGCGCCGGCGGGGCGAAGCCGACACGCTTTGCTTCAGTTCGCGTCGGCTCGCCAGTGGGGCGGCTCGGGCATGGCGGTATTGCCGCGGCGGACGGCGAAGGCGTGGAGGTACGAGGCGAACGAGCCACGCTGGCCTGCTTGGCGAGGTAACTCCATGGTGAGCGAATGCTCGGCTCCCGGGGCTATCACGTCGTCGGCTTCGACCTGCTTGCGAACCACTTCGAGCGAATCGGCATCGGCATTCACCAGAATCCGGTAGAGCACACGGAAGCCGTGTACCGGCTCGGGGAACCGATTCTTCATGCTGAGGTCGAGGTACATGCGGTCGTTCTCCAGGCGCTGGTGGGCCTTGGTGATCGTCAGGCGACCGAATTCGCGTTCGAGCGGCGCGGTCTCGGGCTGCACGGGCGTCGCGCCGGCGCAGCCGGCGCCTCCGAGAACGGCTATGAGGAGTAGTGTTAGGGCGCTTCGCATTCGAGTTCCTCCAGTCGGTGCAACCCAGCCTTCTATTTGGCGCAGCGCAGCGGCGCAACATCGCCACGCAACGGGCACGTAACGGGTTTGGGCGAAACTCCGAGCCGCGCTATGGGATGCCGATGGATACCGCTTTGGGGCGTAAGTTCCCGCGGGCCGCCGAACGCGCGCCGCGGGTTCGCTTCACCGACCTGCCGACCACGGTCGAGCCCATGGCGCGTCTCGGTCGCGAGGTCGGCCACGCCGACCTCTGGGTCAAGCGCGACGACCGGTCGGCGCCGCTCTATGGCGGCAACAAGCCGCGCAAACTCGAGTACATCCTCGGCGACGCGCTCGCCCGTGGCCGGCGCACGGTGATCACCACCGGCGGCACCGGCACCCACCACGGGCTGGCGACAGCGATCTTCGCCCGGCATGTCGGCCTCCGGGCGATTCTCGTTCTGCTCGATCAGCCGCTCACCGACAGCGTCCGCCGCTCGCTTCTGCTCGACTTCGCGGCGGGGGCCGAACTGCACTACGCGACGAGCGTCGCCCGGGTCGCGGCGCGCGCGGCGCGGATCTGCGCCCGTGAAATCTTGCGGGGGGCGCCGCCGTACATCATTCCGACCGGGGGGAGTTCGCCGCTCGGCACAGTGGGCTACGTTGATGCGGCCTTCGAACTCGCCGAGCAAATCCGCGCCGGCGAGGTGCCGGAACCCGCCTGGATCTATGTCGCCAGCGGCTCGGTGGGAACCGTGGCGGGACTTTCTCTCGGCATCCAGCTGGCGGGACTGCGCACGCGGATCGCTGCGGTGAGCGTGACCGACCTGCTGCCGCCGAGCCCGCGCAAGGTCGCTTTTCTCGCGCGCCGCTGCCTGCGCTACTTACGCAGCCTCGACCCGTCGGTGCCTGCCATCGAAGTTCGCGCCGACGTCGTTCGCCTCGAGGCAGGCTACGTGGGCGCCACATACGGCGCTCCGACCGCGGCCGGCGCCCAAGCCCTCGAGCAGCTGCGCGCGACGGAGAGTATCGTGCTCGAAACGACTTACACGGCGAAGTGCCTGGCCGCCATGCTCGCCGATGTTCACAGCGGCAGCCTGGCCGGCGTCCCGGTATTGTTTTGGAATACCTACAGTGGCGTCGATCCCGCGACCCATCTCGGCCCCTTGCCGGATTACCGGGAGTTGCCGGCGGCGTTCCATCCCCTTTTTACGAAGCCACTGACCACGGTCGCGTGAGGGGTTGCGCCACATCGCATACCCTTGCTAGCTGGGAACCATGGGATTCACGCTGAACCGTCGCGATTTTCTCCGCACCAGCGCGTTCAGCGTCGGTCTCGCCGGTATGATCCGGCTGCGCGCTCCTGCGTACGCCAGCGTGCAGACGGGCGGGGCGTTGCAGGTGCTCGCTGCGGACGAGGCGGATCTGCTGGCGGCGATCGTCGAACGCATGGTGTTCAACGGTGAGCCGGAGATGCCGGCGGTGCGCGAGACGAGCGCGGTCGCGGTCATCGACCAGGCGTTGTTGCAGGCCGACGAGGTCATCCGCGATCAGGTCGGCTGGCTGCTGTGGCTCTTCGATTGGGGCCCTGCCGCGTTCGATTTGCAGTTCGCGCGTTTCCGCAGTCTCGGCGACGACGCCAAGGACGCCTACATCCGCGGCTGGGCCGAGAGCCGTTTCGAGCTGCGCCGCATGGGCTTTCAGGCGCTCAAGAACCTTTCGATGCTCGGCTACTACGCCCAGGACGCCACCTGGAAGGGCATCCACTACGACGGCCCGTGGACCAAGAAGCCCAGATCCGACGCGCCCGACGCGTCCGAGGTATCCGACCAATGATCGTCCGCGGCCGAGAGAGTTCCGGCGACGTGCAGCTGCGCGCCGAGGTTTGCGTGGTCGGCAGCGGGGCAGGGGGCTCCGTCGTCGCCAAGGAACTCGCCGAGGCCGGGCGCGATGTCGTGATCCTCGAGCAGGGGGGCTACCACACCAAGGCCGACTTTTCGCAGCGCGAAGAAGAGATGATGCCGCTGCTTTTCGAGGACATGGGCCAGCGCGCCACCGACGATCAATCGGTGCTGATCCTCCAGGGCCACGGCGTTGGTGGGTCGACGGTCCACAATCTCTGCTATTGCCTACGAACCCCGGCGCCGATCCTCGACAAGTGGCGGCGCGAGGACGGGGTGCGCGAGATGTCTTTCGCGGAGATGGTGCCGTCGTTCGAGCGCGTCGAGCGCATGCTCAAGGTCAAGCAGATCGAAGAGCACGAGGTGAATGCGCTCAACGACCGCATCCGGCAGGGATGCGAGAAGCTCGGCTACCACGGCTTCGTGACCCAGCATAACCGCGAGAACTGCACCAAGAGCGGGTTCTGCATGCTCGGCTGCCCGTTCGACGCGAAGCAGAGCATGCTGATCACCTATGTGCCCGCAGCGGTGGCGGCCGGGGCGCGGCTGCATGCCGATTTCGCCGTGCGTTCGTTGGAGACGAAGGATGGCAAGCTGCACGCGGTGAGCGGCGACATCGTCGACGGATTGCGGCGGCCGCGCCATCGCTTCCGCGTCGAGGCCGACGTCGTCGTGCTCTCGGCGGGAGCGATCAACACGCCGCAGCTGTTGCTCGCAAACGGCCTCGCCAACAGTAGCGCGCAGGTGGGGCGCAACCTTCATTTGCACCCGAGCGTGCTCGTCGCCGGCTTCTACGACGAGGAGATCTACGGCTATCGCGGCATCCCGCAGAGCTACTATGTCGACGAGTTCATCGACTTGGAGAACAACCCCGATAGCGGCTACGTGTTGATGCCGGTGTTCGGTTTTCCGGTGGCGACCGCGGCGCAGCTGCCGGGTTTCGGGCGAGAGCACTGGGAGATCATGCGCGACTACCACCGGATGGTGGGAATCTTGGTGCTGTTGCACGACGAGTCGTCGGGGTCGGTGACGCTCGGCTCGGGAGGCAAGCGCAGCATCCGCTACGAGGTGAACGCCAAGGAGCAGGCGCTGCTCGCCGAGGGGATGAAGCATTGCGCCGAGATTCTCTTTGCCGGTGGCGCGCGCAGGGTTTTGGTGCCGTATGCGACGCCGATGTGGTTGCGACCCGGCGACGACCTCGGCGCGATCGCGCAGCGCGGCGTGCGCAAGCACGACATCCAGATCGCTTCGACGCATCCGCAGGGCACCTGCCGGATGGGCGAGGATCCCAAGCGTCACGTGGTGAACTCGTGGGGGCGCGCGCATGACATGCCGAATCTGTTCATCGCCGATATGAGCGTGTTCGCGTCGTCGATCGGTGTCCCGCCGCAGATCTCGACGGCGGCGATCGCCGACCGTACCGCCCGCTACATCGCGGCGAATTGGCAGAGCCTTTGATCGAGGAACGCTCGCTTATAGAGCTTGGCCGCGATCAGCGCGTTCGTGGCCCCGGGATCGCGGAGATCAGTGCCGCCGTCGGCGCTTGACGTCTGGTTCTGGTCGACCCCGGCGTGGGCACGCCGACAACGCCGCTTCCACGCGGCGTGCGACGACACTTCAGCGGCCTGATTCGGCGAGCAGTAAATCGGCGATCTCGCGTGGGCGGATCGTTTGCGGCGCTTGCGTGTCTGCCGCTGGCGGCTGCGTGCCGTCGATCACGAGCGGCACCGATTCGCGTTCGCCACCGACGCTCGGGACTCCGAGGATGGCAACGATACGACGGCGCGCACCTTGCTCGCCGAGCGCGCGCAGCACGCGCTCGATCTGCACGTCGACCGCAGCGAGGCTGTCGTCGAAGTGCAACCACAGAAACACCGGCGCCGCACGGCGTTCCGACATGATCCCGGCGGCGACCTCGAGCACCGCCGCAGCATTCGCGAACGGGGGATGAGGCAGCAGCCCCATTCCCGTCAGCAGGTCGGCGGCGACGGGTCGACTGGCGAAGTCCGCCTCCACTGCGTTGGCAGGCGCGAGATTGGCGCGCCAACGCGGTAGGGCGTAGCGGTTGCGGTCGATGAAGTGGTGGAACGCGGCGAATCCGCGGTGAAAGCCGAGCGGCACGTCGAGTTCCGGTTGCGCACTGACCACTGCCGCCGTGTCGTAGCCCGCGGCCGCAAACCGTTCCGCCGCCGACGACGCGGGGGCGGGTTCGTCCGCTACCGCGGGATACGCGCCGAGCACGGCAGCCATGAAGGAACCCACCGTCGCAGTGTCGCGACGGTCGACCGTGAGTGTTTGCCCGCTTTCGACGAGATCGCGGTAAGACGGCATCGACGTCAGCGCAGCCGCGCTCTCGGCCTCGATCGAGACGAGTACCACGTCGGGACGTGTGCTTGCCGCGGCATCGTCGTGCCAGGGTGGCGGTGGCAGTACGGTTGGCCAGAACGCGAATGCAATCCCGCCGAGGGCGACGAGCGGCACGGCGTTGCCGCGCACCGCCAATCGCGCCAGGAACACGGCCGCAACAAGAAACGGCAGATGGATCTGGAACGGCGGAAATCCTGTCGGTCCCAAGACCCATGCGCTCGCGGCACACCCCACCACCAAGCCGAGCACGAGTCCCGCCGATGGGGCCGGGCCATCCCCCGCTCGTGCACTCGAGACGTTCGTCGCGATCATCCCCGCGATCGCGAGCAGCAAAACCGTCGCCGCGACTCCACCCGTGTAACGCGCGGCAACCGGCACGGCGATGCCCGCGGCGACCGCCGCGAGGGGTAGCGCCGCGATGAACCCGGCGAGCGGTCGGCGCTGCTGCTCGGGCCGATTGGACCGCAGCACCACGAGAACGAGCAGGATCGGTACAATGACGAGCAACACCGCCGAGGCGATGACGTCCGGCCATGTCTGGATCTGGCCGGTCACCCGCGCCAGCGCGAGTTCGATCGCCCAAAGCAACGTGAACGACGCGGCGACCGAAGTGAGTTCGACAGCCTTCGAGGGCGGCGCGGTAGCGGACATCCCGCGCTGCCTAGCACAGGCCGCGGTGCAACCTGAGCGCTCGCGGCAATACCGAGGTCACGCCGGCTTCAGTTTGTAGCGCAATGGAATGTGCTTCGGGCCGCCGACGAAGCTCGACTGCAGCAGCTCGACCGGGCCGGCGAACTCGATGTCGACGACACGCTCGGCGAACTGGCGCCAGAACACTCTCAGGTCGAGCCGCGCCAGATGGGCGCCGAGGCAGAAGTGCTCGCCGACGCCGAATCCCATATGCGGGTTCGGGTCGCGATCGATGCGGAACGCGAACGGATCGCCGTAGATCTCTTCGTCGCGATTAGCGGACGCGTAGAAGAGCGCCAGCGAATCGCCGGCTTTGATCTGCTTGCCCCGCAACTCGTAGTCGACCGTTGCCGTGCGCGAAAAGTGGTTGACCGGCGCGGTCCAGCGGACGATCTCGTCGGCCGCCGTCTCGACCAGCGACGGGTCGCGCCGCAACCTGGCGAACTCGTCGGGATGCTCCATGAACGCGAGGAGCCCGCTCGAGATCGAATTGCGGGTCGTGTCGTGGCCGGCCACCATGACGAGGAAGTACAGTGAGAATAACTCGAAATCCGGCACCGGCTGTCCATCGAAGGTCGCTTGCGCGAGCACGGTGGAGAGGTCGTCGCGCGGGTTCTTGCGCCGGTCGGCGATGATCTCCATGAGGTAGACGTAGGCCTCCTGAAGGAACCCGAGGCGGTCGGCGCGGGTGTCGCCCTCGCGCTGGAACTCCGGGTCTTCGATGCCGAAGTTCTCGTTCGTGATGCGCAAGACGAAGTCCTCGTTCTCGCGCGGGATGCCGAGGATCTCGGTGATCATGCGCAGCGGTTGCAGCGCCGCGACGTCACGGACGAAATCGCACTCGAGCCAGCCGCCGTCGCCGGCGAGGTCGTCGAACATCTCC
>Ga0163153_10003332_pt1 | contig 21708 bp, 19 predicted proteins | sample OliLakLV19MP6IB1_FD_148629 | JGI IMG/M metagenome (GOLD analysis project Ga0163153, IMG submission 148629) | Freshwater microbial mat bacterial communities from Lake Vanda, McMurdo Dry Valleys, Antarctica - Oligotrophic Lake LV.19.MP6.IB-1 | ecosystem: Environmental > Aquatic > Freshwater >...
ACCTTGTACGGCTTGCCGTTCGGGTCGAAGATCGGGTTGTACGAAGCCTGGATCCAAATCTCCTTGCCGCCCTTGCCGATACGCCGGAACTCCTTGGCGACGTACTCACCACGGCGCAACTGGTCCCAGAACGCCGCGTACTCCGGGCGCCCGGCATCGTCGGGATCGACGAACATCCGGTGGTGCTGGCCCTTGACCTCACCCAACGTGTACCCGAGAACCGTCAAGAAGTTGTCGTTCGCAGTGATGATCGTCCCGTCCAACTCGAACTCGATCACCGCCTGCGCCTTGCCAATCGCCGCCAACTGACCTTCGAAGTCCGCCATGCGGTTCTTGGCCTCGGTGATGTCGGTGGCGAACTTGACGACCTTGTACGGCTTGCCGTTCGGGTCGAAGATCGGGTTGTACGAAGCCTGGATCCAAACTTCCTTGCCGCCCTTGCCGATACGCCGGCACTCCTTGGCGGCGTACTCACCACGGCGCAACTGGTCCCAGAACGCCGCGTACTCCGGGCGCCCGGCATCGTCGGGATCGACGAACATCCGGTGGTGCTGACCCTTGACCTCACCCAACGTGTACCCGAGAACCGTCAAGAAGTTGTCGTTCGCAGTGATGATCGTCCCGTCCAACTCGAACTCGATCACCGCCTGCGCCTTGCCAATCGCCGCCAACTGACCGCGGAGATCGTTCAGTTCGTCATTTCCCGCCGACTCCGCATTCGCAGATTTCGTCGGCGACTTGGTACTTGCCGGTGTGGTTGTGGCGACTGACATCAATGGCTCCTCGTGCGCGTTTGTGATTGGATACGGTTCGTCAAGCGACGATGCCCGCGACAGCACCAGCAGTGTTGAGCTCGTGCAATAATTCGGTGTCGAACTTGTGAACGGCGCTCACAAACTCGCGAGCCCCCGCCGGAACGGTCTGTGGCACCGAGTCGACGAGTACCTCGTCTACCTCGACCACGTCGCCAATATCATCAACGAGGAAACTCACCGCTCCCGATGTCGTACGGACAATGACGTTCATCGGAAGCGAATCCGGCGGCGCGTCCTCAAGACCGAGACGGCGCCGGAGATCGATGGCGGGCACGATCTGCCCGCGAAGGTTGATCAGTCCGCGCAGCTCCGGCGGCGCGAGCGGCACGCGCGTCGACGCCTGGTACGAGATCATCTCTTGGACCTCGAGGACGTCGATCCCGTAGAGATACGAACCAACTCGGAACGTGCACAGTTGGCGGCTCACGCGAGTACTCCTGCCTCAACGGGCTCCTCGGAAGCGTCGCCGGCGGCGGCGGACATCATCGCGGCCGTCGCCGGCGGCGAGAGCGATGTCGAGTTGACGAGGTCTTCGACGTCGAGCACGTCGGTGACGACTCCGCCCAGGACAACCGAACCGCGCAGACCAACGGCGCCGCGCGTCGAAGTGAGCGTGACCTCTTCGGCAACGATGTCGATGACGCGCTCGACGACGAGACCGACGTTCGAGCCATCTTTGTCCTCGAACACCACGACCTGGAGCGGCCCGTCGGTCGATGGTGCCGGCTGGAGGCCGAGGAGACGCGCCACCGGCACGAGCCGCATGATGCCGCCGCGGTACTGCACCACGTCGACGCCCGCCGAGAGCTCGACATCGTCGCGTGCGAAATCCTCGAGCCGGCTGACGAGCGGGAGCGGAATTGCCCCCCTTCCGTCCGCGCCGATCTCGACAACGAGGAGCGGCTCGGCGACACTGCCATCGTCATGGCTCGAGTGGTCGACATCGAGCGCTCGGTGTTCGGCGCCCTCGCCGAGTACACCCGAGCGCCGCGCCAAGCCGTGCACGTCGATGATCAAGGCGACTGCACCATCGCCCATGATCGTGCATCCCGAGAAGGCCGCGATCCCCTCCATCTGCGCCGCCAGCGGCTTCACGACGATTTCTTCGGTGTCGTTGATCTCGCCGACGATCAGCCCGAACTGGCGGTCCTCGGCTTGGAGGACCACGAGGTTCACCGGCGCCTCTTCATTTTCCGGAGACTCTTCGTCATCGGTGACGTTCTCGTCGGTGGTGAGGTGGAGTTCGTCGCTCAGCGCAACGATGGGCAGGATCTTGCCGCGCAGGCGGTACACGGGAGTTCCCTGGACCGATTCAATTCGAGCGCCCGAGCCGGGTTCGAGGCGTACGAGCTCGAGCAAGTTGACCTGCGGGATCGCGAACCGATCCCCCGCCGTCGTCACGACGAGCGCCGGGATGATCGCGAGAGTGAGTGGGATCTTGACTTTGAAGGTCGTTCCGTGTCCGGGGCGGTTGTTGACCTCGACCGCACCGCCGATGCCCTCGATGTTCGTGCGAACGACATCCATTCCCACGCCCCGTCCGCTCACGGACGTGATCTGCTCGGCGGTCGAAAAGCCGGGACGGAAGATCAGATCGAGCGTTTCTCGCTCGCCGAGGCGGGCCGCGGCCTCGGAGGTCACGAGTCCTCGTTCCACCGCCTTCGCGCGCACGCGTTCGAGGTCGACGCCTTGACCGTCGTCGGAGATCTCGATGTTGACCTGGCCGCCTTCGTGGTACGCGCGCAAGGTGAGGATGCCTTCCTCCGACTTGCCCGCAGCCCGGCGCCGTTCAACGCTTTCGATGCCGTGATCGACTGCATTGCGAACCAGGTGCGTCAGGGGATCCCGAATCGCTTCGATCAAAGTCTTGTCGAGTTCGGTTTCTTGGCCCTCCATGACCACTTCGACACGCTTGTCGCACTTCGTCGAGAGGTCGCGAACGACACGCGGGAACTTCGCCCAGACGTTTCCGATCGGCTGCATACGGGTCTTCATCATCCGCGCCTGCAGCTCGGACGTAATCAGGTTGAGCCGCTGCGCAGTGTTGAGGAAGACCCCGTCGACTTGCTGCGAGGCGCCCCACTGCAGCATCTGGTTCCGGGCGAGCACGAGCTCCCCGACGAGATTCATGAGGTCGTCAAGCAAACTGACATCGACTCGAATCGACGATTCGGCGACCGAGGACCGCTGTTCGATCTGCCCCTCGAGCGCCTCGCGCACTTGTGGCGGCTCCAACGCACCCTGCTCGACGAGGATCTCGCCGAGATGGCGCGGATCGCCGGCGTCTTGCTGAATCAGGCCGAGCGCGACATCGACATCCTCGACGACTCCTTGCGCAACGAGCGCCTCACCAATCCGCGTCTCCGAGTGTGCATCGTCGCCGCCATCGGCCGAACTCCTCGAGTGCAGCGCGTGCAACTGCGCAACCAACTCCTCGTAGCCCTCGCTCCCCTCCGTGCCGTCGCGTTCGAGGCATCCGAGAATGGCGCGCACGGCGTCGGTCAGCGCGAGCAGTGCATTCGCGATTTCGCCGTCGATAGGAATCGTGCCGTCGCGGAGCAGGCTCAGCAGGCTCTCGCCGACGTGAGCGATCGCCTCGAGCCGTTCGAGGCCGAGAAATCCGCACGTTCCCTTGATCGTGTGCACCGCACGGAACACCGCCGAGATTGCGTCGCGGTTCGTGGGGTCGCGTTCGAGCGCCAGGAGGTTCTCGTCGATCTGGTCGAGACCTTCAAAGCTCTCGATCAGGAACTCCGAAAGCAGTTCCTGATCCATCTCTTCGGGCATGCGGTGCTCCCCTGGCGAGCGTGCCTTGCCGTCACGCTCGGTCTGGTGCGGTCTCGTCGTACCGCTTCGGGATCAAACCTCGGCATCCGGCATAGCGACCTGAGGGGTCGATGAGAGACCGCCCCGCAGCGGACTTCAGTCCGGCCCTCGGCACGGCCGACTTCAAGTTGTCGCGGGCGCCGCCGATGTCTCGTGTCGAACACCACAGCCGATCTCCGGGGGTTCACCGAATGTCAGCGCCCGCCGCCCGAGTACTCGTCATCGATGACACGCCCGAGGCCCGCATCACCGTGAAGGCCGTCCTGGGCCGGGAACGCTACGAGCTGTTTGAGGCCGACAGCGGCCAGACCGGGCTCGAAGTTGCCCGACGGATCGTCCCGGACCTTGTCGTCCTCGACCTCGGGCTCCCCGACATCGACGGTATCGAAGTGTGCCGCGCACTTCGCACGTTCAGTGACGCCTACGTGATCATGCTGACGGCTCGTGACCGCGAGATGGACATCCTCTCCGGACTCACGATTGGCGCCGACGACTACATGACAAAGCCCTTCTCCCCCCTTGAGCTCGCGGCGCGCGTCCGCGCTGCGTTTCGGCGGGCCGCGGCTCGGAGCGTCGCGCCGATCGGGGAAAAGATCTACCGCTTCGGAGACTTGACCGTTGACACCAAGCGCCGCGAAGCGCGCGTCGCAGGCGAGAAGGTGCAGCTTCGGCCCGACGAACTGGACGTTCTCTTTACCCTCGCCCAATCGCCATCGCACGTTTTCACGCGCGCGGACCTTTTGGAGGCCGTTTGGGGTTCGGGTCCCGGTGCCGATGATCCGCTCGTCGACGAGTGTCTTGCCGAACTGCGCCTGAAACTCGGAGACGTTACTCACCCGCCTCGCCTTATTGCGACGATTGGCGCCGACGGATACCAAATCGTGACGAACACCGTTCCCACTTCGACACGATGACGCTCGAACCCGATGGTGCCGTTCGTCGACGAGAACTCGCGGCAATCGACCTCGCTGGGAGCTTCGCCGGTGTTCGGGAGGAGCACTTTCCCGAGGTCATGCGCGGCGCGATCGCCTCGGTCGCGTCGGCGATCACAGCGGATCGGGTCGCAGTCCACGTCATCACCGACCGAGACGAGACGACCTGGTCGTGGCCGACAACGGACACGCGTTCGATCCCGCCGCCCGATTTCACAATCTCCGAGACCTGCACGGTAGATGAGGTCTCGGTGCGAGCGGTCGTCGAGTTCGCCGCCAGCCCGGAAAGCGAAGTTGTCCGACCGCTCGTGCAGTTCCTCGTTCGGATGGTCGCGGAGACCGTGCCGCGCTTAGACGCCGAACGTGAAGTATCAGCCGAACTCGCTCGGCATCGCGCGGTCGTTCGATGCCGCGCGGAGATCGTGTTCGTCGTCGACAAAGCTGGTGCGATTCGGTACTCAGGTGTGGGAGTCGGTGACCTGCTCGGAATCGCGGGTCACGATCTGATTGGCACATCCATTCTCGGCATTGTGCATCCCGACGACGCTTTTCGCGCGTCTGCCATTCTTGCCGCGCCCGGCGAGACGGCAGCCACGAGTCGGCACGGAGAAGTGCGACTCCTCAACGGTTCCGGGGAGTACCACTGGGTCGGGATGCTCGCGAGCGACCACCTCGCCGACCCTCTCATCGACGGCATTGTGGTGCACTGTCGCGACGAGTCCGAACGTCGCCGGGTCGCGGAAGCGCTTGCGGTGAGCGAAGCGCGCGCGCGCGCGATCTTGGAGAGCTCACCCGACATCATCACTGTCGTTGATGCTGAGGGGGCCGTCGTCCTCCACAACAATGCCGGGAGCGCGATGCTCGGATATCCCCCGGGACAAACGGGGGAACACATGTTTGACCACATCCACCCGGACGACCGTGAGTTCGGCCAACGCGCCTTTGTGGAGATGCTCACCGACGCGCGATCGGCCGCCGAGCCGACCCTCTTGCGCATTGCGGACTCGCAGGGCGAGTACCACTACCTCGAAAGCGTCGCGAGGAATCTCCTCGACGACGAGCATGTGCGCGGACTGGTTATCACGACCCGTGATCTGACTGAGCGCATGAAGGTACTCGCTGATCTCCAGGAGACTGGTGCGCGCATGGAAGCGTTCGTCAACAGCAGCCCGGACGGCATCGTCATGACGGGCGAAGAGTTCGAGATCGTGCTGTTCAACGATGTCTTCTGCCGTATGTTCGGCCTGGAGGGTCCGAACGCCGGTGCCCTTGACGTCAACGAGGTCATGAAGCTGGCAACCGGGGCGGTCGAAGATCCGGACGCATTTGTTGCGCACACCCGCGCCGAGGTCGCAGGAACCGCGACGAGGCCCAGCTGGAACTTCCGCTTCCGAGACGGCCGCCTGTTCGAGCGAGAGTACGTCCGCGTTGCCGCGGAGGGTACGGCCTACGGTCACATGTGGGTGTTTCGCGACGTGACCCAACGTGACGAGACCGAGCGTTCGATGGCCGAAGCGCTCGACCAAGCGCTGGAAGCGTCGCTGGCGAAATCACAGTTCGTCGCGACGGTCGGCCACGAAATCCGAACGCCGATGCATGCAATCCTCGGCATGCTGGAACTTCTGTCGACGGAAACGCTGAGTGTCGAGCAGCAGCGAACGCTGAGTACCGTGCGCGATTCGGCGCTGAACCTGCGGCGTATCCTCGATGACCTTCTGGATTTCGCGAAGGTCGAAGCGGGCGAGCTCGCCGTCAAGTCTGAGACATTCGATCTCACCGGCGCGCTGCATCGAGTGATCGAAGCACATCGCGTGAACGCGGCCGAGCGCGGGCTAGACCTTCGTTTCGACCTCGATCCGGAAGTTCCTTCGGAGGTTGCGGGCGACGAGCTGCGCCTCCGGCAGATCGTGATAAATCTTCTCGACAACGCGCTGAAGTACACCGAGCAAGGGCACGTTGTGTTGCGCGTCGAACTCGCCGGATCGGCCACCGAAAGCAGTGTCGCCATTCGCTTTGCCGTCGAAGACACCGGGTGCGGCGTACCGGCGGATGAAATGGAGAGCTTGTTTGAGCCCTTCCGGCAAGTGAGCGCGGGCCTTCGGCCCGTCGCCCGGGGGACCGGCCTCGGCCTGGCCATCTGCCGCCGCCTCACGGAGCTCATGTCCGGGACGCTGACGGGCGAAAGTGAATTCGGAAAAGGTTCGCGCTTCACGCTCACCCTCGGCTTCGGCGTACCTCGTGACACCCAAATGTGCCGGAAATCGCCCGAAGCCGAGAGCACCTTGCCGCAACCCGCGCTCCGGGTGCTCGTTGTCGAGGACGACCCGGTGAACCAGCTTCTCGCTACGCGACAGCTGGAGCACTTGGGGCACACGGTGACTGTCGTCGGGAGCGGAGAGGAGGCGCTCGCGTGTCTTGCGCAAGAGACATTCGGCGTCGTGTTGATGGATCGGCGGTTACCCGGCATCGATGGCGTCGAGACGACCCGGCGTCTCCGAGCGATCGAGACCGAGACCGAGACCGAGACCGGGGCGCGTACCGCGGTCATCGCAATGACGGCGAGCGCGTTCAACGACGACGAGCGTGCGTGCCGGGCCTCAGGAATGAACGACTATCTCGCCAAGCCCGTGTCACTGAGCGCGCTGCGCGCGGCACTCGCCCCACTCGTGCCACTCGTGCCACTCGTGCCACCGCCTTCAGATGGGTCGTCTGAGCTCTTGCGAGACCCACTGGAGTTGCTCGCCGAGGAACTCGGCAGCATCGACGTCGTCCGAGAGATCGTTCACACGTATCTGGAGCTTCTCCCGGAACGGCGGGTTGCGATCCTGGCGTCGCAAGACGCCGACGATAGGAGCCGGCACGCACATACGTTGGCCGGACCAAGTGAGATCGTCGGGGAATCGGCGCTCGGTGCGTGGTGTCGATCGCTTGAGGCGACGGTCCGAGCGGGCGACTTTGCGCTTGACACCGCGACCTTCGACGCACTGTGTGGCGCGGCGCAACGCCGCCTCGAAACTTGGCTGGCCGGCGCGACGAGTTAGTGGCCGAAGCGGCCGGCAACCTCGTCGAATCGCTCGGCGACGACCGTGCAGACCTGGTCGATCTTGTTCGCTGTCATCTCGAGTTCCCCCACGGCGTACAGGAGCGATTCCAAGTCGGCGTTGTCGTCCTCGGCATCACGAACTCGTTTGGCGATGGCGTCTGCAACATGCACGCCACACGCGATGACATCGTCGACACGTTCGGGCGCGTGGTGGTTCGTGATCCCGACGATGAGTTGGTCGGGCAGCCCCCACGACTGTGCAATCAGTCCGCCGAGCTCGGCATGGTCGACGCCGAGCACCTCGATCTCGGCCTCGGCCCGGCTCACGCCCACTTCGTGGGCCGCGTGCACTGCATGCAGATCGCCGGGGTCGAGGAAGCGTGACATGACGAGCTTCCCGATGTCGTGCAGGAGCGCCGCCGTCGAGGTTTCCACGGGCAGTCGCACTCCGGCGAGGGGTGCGAGGCAATCGGCGGCAATCGACGCGGCGACCGAGTGGGCCCACAACTCACCCTCGTCAAGGCCGTATTCCGGAACGGCGGTGTCGAGCCGGCGGCGGACATTCACCCCCAGCGCGGTCGCGAGAACCTGCCCGATGCCCAAGCGCACGATCGCGTCGGTCACGGTCGTGATCCGGGTGCGCGATCCGCTCCACGACGAGTTCGCGGCGCGAAGCAGCGAAGCCGTCAAGGCCGGGTCGTACCTCACGATCTCGGCAACCTCGGAGAGCTCTACTTCGGCGCTCCCGAGCAAACTCGCGAGGCGAATCACGCTGGTCGGAAGGGGTTCGAGGCACGAGGCCGCCTCAGAGAGAGCCTCTAGATCGATCACACTCGCAGTATCGGCAGATCAGGCCTCATTCTGCGCGATTCGAGGTCGGGCAACAGACGAAATGTGCGGCGTCACCAGGCGAGGCTCAGTTCGGCTCGCGAACGACCGAGAATTGCTCGGGTGCGGCGTTTTCGCCGACGTCGCGAAGGAGAGTGACCATGCGTGCCCTGATCGTCGACGACTCTCGCGCAATCCGCTTGATGCTGAAGCGCTCACTCGGTGACTGCGGATTCGACGAATTCCTCGAGGCAGGCAACGGTCAGGAAGCATTGGATGCCCTTGGTCAGGCCGACCACGTGCCCGACGCTGCCTTCGTCGACTGGAACATGCCGGTCATGACCGGGATTGAGTTTCTGCGCGCGGCGCGAGCGAATCCTGCCTACGCGGCCATGGCAATCCTGATGGTGACCAGCGAGACGTCATTTGAGTTCATGGCCGAAGCGATCGAGTCGGGAGCCGACGAGTACATCATGAAACCGTTTACTCCGGACGCGCTTCGCCAGAAGCTCGACATCGTTCGCTCCACGAGAACCTGAGCTCCTGATGGCCGCAATCCGTGTGATGATCACCGACGACTCGGCGATCATTCGACGACTCATTCGCGACGTGATCGAGGGCGAACCCGATTTGGAGGTCGTCGGCGTCGCGGAGAACGGCCGGATCGCGCTCGAACGCATTCCTGAGCTTCGGCCGGACGTGGTGACGCTCGACATCGAGATGCCGGAGATGAACGGCCTCGAGACGCTCGACGCAATTCGGAAGTTGAGGCCGCGGCTCCCGGTCATCATGTTCTCGACCCTGACCGAAAGCGGCGCGGAGATAACGCTCGAAGCCCTCTCGCGGGGAGCATCCGATTTCGTGACCAAGCCGAGCGGCCCCGGTGGGCTGGGCCGGGCCAACTCGCAAATTCGTGAGCAACTCGTGCCGAAGATTCGGGCGCTCACAACTCTTCGCAAGGCTGTCCGGCCCGCGCCGCCCGGCCGCGCCGATCGGCCCAGCTCCGGCCCCGGGCCGACCGCGCCAACGAGCCCGCCGTCGACAGTCGAATGCGTCGTGCTGGGAATCTCGACGGGCGGTCCCCGCGCGCTTGAACGCGTCATCCCCAAGATCCCCGCTGATCTGCCCGTTCCGATTCTCGCCGTCCAACACATGCCCAAAACCTTCACCCGCCTCCTCGCGGAGCGACTCGACCGAGTGTCGGCGCTCACCGTCGTCGAGGCGGAAGAAGGCATGACGGTAGAAGCCGGGCGCATGTATCTCTCACCCGGAGAGCATCACCTCGAAGTGAGGCGCCTGGGTACCAGCACGCGGCTTGCGCTCACCGATGCTCCACCCGAGCACTCGTGCCGGCCATCGGCAGATGTCTTGTTCCGGTCGGCAGTGAAGGTCTATGGCTCGCACCTCCTGGGCGTCGTGATGACGGGCATGGGTGAGGACGGATCCGGCGGTGCCCGCGAAATCTGCGCGGCCGGCGGGCGCGTGATCATCCAGGATGAGGAGTCGAGCGTGGTGTGGGGCATGCCCGGCGCCGTCGCCCGCCTCGGTTTGGCCGATCGTGAATTCCCGCTCGACCAGATCGCGTCCGAGGTCACGCGCCGCGTACGCGCCCGTAGCCATGTCGCACAAGACCCTGTCGACCGGGTCCGGAACGCAGCACCTGGGACCCGACCGTGACCGTTACCCAAGACGACTGCGACTACGTGCGCGAATTGGTTCGACGCGACGCCGCGATCGTGCTCGACGAGAGCAAGGGCTATCTCATCGAAGCGCGTTTGGCCCCCGTGGCGCGCAAAGTTGGATTGGAATCGATCGCGGCTCTGGTCCAGCAACTGAAGCTCGGCGCTCCCGAACTTCGCTCGACCGTCGTCGAGGCGATGACCACAAATGAGACTTCGTTTTTCCGAGACGCGCATCCCTTCGATGCCCTCGCGTCGAACGTCCTCCCGCAGCTCGCGACGAGTCGCCGTGCGACTCGATCCTTACGGATCTGGAGCGCGGCCTGTTCGACCGGACAGGAGTCATATTCGATCGCGATGACAATCCGCGAGCGCGTGCCCCAACTCGAGGGATGGAATATCACCATCAAGGGCACCGACCTCTCTGAAGGCGTGCTCGCGCAGGCGGCCGAGGGCCGCTACACCCAGCTCGAGGTGAACCGCGGTCTCCCCACGCCGATGCTCTTGCGCCACTTCGCTCGCGACGGGATCGCGTGGAGCATCAACCCGGGCCTGCGCGCCATGACCGACTTCTCACAAATGAACTTGATTGCGCCGTGGCCGGCGATAGGCCGCTTCGATGTGGTCTTCATCCGAAATGTCCTGATCTACTTCGACCTCCCGACGAAGAAGATGCTGCTCGACCGGGTGCAGTCGGTTCTCGCTCCCGACGGCTACCTGTTTCTCGGGGCATCGGAAATGCTGACCGGCGTACACACGGGCTTCGTCATGGAGCGTGACGGGCGGGCGATATGGCATCGGCCGGCATGAAGGTCTGGAACTCAAGTCTCTTCTCACACCGCCGATCAGCACCCGACGAAAGAAAGGGAGGGGACAGCATGACCCTTCGCTACAAGCTCCTGACAAGTCTCCACGTCGCCGGCTCAGTCCCCCCGGCCGAGCGAATACTCAGCGCAGCGACGTACGTCAACATCCGCGAGCCCTAGCGGCGCGCGGCCGCGCGTTCACGTCATCGTCGCCATGTCAGGAGGAAGTGTGCAAACCCAAGTGCCCGTACCAGATCTCGCCACCATCGTCGAGAGCGTTGCAACGATGATGCTTGGACTCGACCTTGGTGAGCCTGCCATCGATGTCCCGGACGCGTCCTACACGATCGGCGCGTCAGTGCAGCTGATGGGCGATTGGGCCGGGGCGATCGTGGTCGGTTGCGACGCGACGTTCGGTGCCGAAGCGGCCGGCGCGATGTTCGGCACTGACCCCGCAACGGTCACGCAAGAAGAAATCTCGGATGCGCTCGGAGAACTCGCCAACATGATCGCGGGCAACGTCAAGCCGCTGCTTCCGGGAACCGCAACGATCTCGCTCCCGACGGTCGTCCGGGGCGAGGAGATCCACCTCGGGATTCCCGGCGCCCAGGTGTGGGTCGGCTTGACCTACCGACGTGGTGAAACCGTGCTGATGGTACGGGTGTACCAGCGCGTGAGCTGAAAGGTTCCGACGATGCGTATCCTCATTGTTGACGACAGCAAGGCTATGCGCTCCATTGTGCGTCGCCTCGTCGGCCAAGCGGGGTTCACCGACGCCGAGATTCTCGAGGCCGAAGACGGCCAAGAGGCGTTCGACACGATCACTTCGAACCGCCCGGACGTTGTGCTCTCCGACTGGAACATGCCGATCATGACGGGCATCGAACTTCTCGAGACCCTGCGTGCCGCCGGTAACGATGTACCGCTCGGATTCATAACCTCGGAAAGCTCCGCCGACTTCAAGGACCGGGCCTTCGACGCGGGTGCAGCATTCATGATCGCGAAGCCGTTCACCGCCGACGACTTCGTCCGTATCCTCACGCCCTTCTCGTAGCCGACCGATGCCTTCGCGCTATCCGGTTCCCAAGCCCGACGCCCTCGGGAGTCTCGTCACAGGTCTGATCGCCACCGCAACGGAGGTCTCGTTCACCGACGCACAGGATCCCGAGCGAGACGCATCGGGCGTCTTCGCGGAGTGGATCAACGACAGCGACGAACTGGCAGTCCTTGGATTCGGCGATCACGACATCGTCAACTTCGCGGGCGGAGCAATGATGGGCATCGAAGCTGCGGCGCTCGTCGAACTCGGAGCGACCGGCGTGCTGCACGAGGAGAGCATTGAGGGATTCCGCGAAGTCGGAAACGTCTTGACGTCGTGCTTCAACACCGACTTCACGCGGCACCTTCGCTTGCGGAACTTGCAGAAACTGCCGGGCCAGATAGAGGACGACGTCAAGCAACTGTGGCGCGCACCTCGTGCACGCCGCGCGTATCGGTTCAGCGTCGAGAACTTCGGCGCCGGCAATCTGATCCTCTATTTCTCCTAATCGCGGCTCTCGGTGTCGTCGAGGCCGTCGCACCGGCTTTCCGAGTCGGGCGGCCGGGACTCGAACCCGGGACCTTCGGTCCCCCAGACCGACGCGCGAACCAAGCTGCGCCACAACCCGTCTGAAGCCGGGTCAGAGCAGCCGGCTAGTTGATCAGCCAGCCGATGACCTGGAGCAGGCGCCAGCCGAGGTAGATCACCAGCGCGAGGCCGAGCAGCTTCAGGTGCCACGGGACCCGCGGTTCCGGTTCGTCGGCCGAGCGGGTCATGCCGGGGATGAGTCCCCGCTCGACCGGCTGGTCACACTTCGGGCAGTTGCCCTCGGTGGTCACAGTCGGCGGGGTCAGGAACTTGTTGCAGTGCACACACCACGGCACGGCGCGCTCACACGGGGGGAACGCCGTGGCGTTTCCCGAAGTCTTCGCGCACCCGGCCCGACGCGAGCACGAGGCGGCGCGCGAGTTCGTCGCGCAAATCTTCGGGTTGCACCACTGCGTCGACGACGAGTTCGGCGGCAAGGTGGAGAAGGTCGACGTCTTCTTCGTATTCGCGGCGACGGTCGGCGACGTACGCGGCGCGCTCGTCCGGGTCTTCGATGGCCTGGATCTTGTTGTAGAAGACCGCGTTCACGGCCGGATCGGGGCCCATGACGGCGATCTGCGCGGTCGGGAGCGCGAGGACGGCGTCGGGGTCGAATGCGGGTCCGCACATCGCGTAGAGGCCGGCGCCGTACGCCTTGCGCACGATCACCGAGAACTTCGGCACGGTCGCTTCGGCGACGGCGGTGATCATCTTGGCGCCGTGGCGGATAATGCCTTCGCGCTCGACTTGCGAGCCGATCATGAACCCGGGAACGTCGGCGAGGAATACGAGCGGCACGTTGAACGCGTCGCACAGCCAGATGAACCGGGCCGCCTTGTCGGCGGAGTCGACGAACAGCACGCCCCCGAGGAACTTCGGGTTGTTCGCGACGATGCCCACGGGCATGCCCTCGATGCGGCCGAACCCGATGATCAGTTCGCGCGCCCACAGCGGCTTGAGTTCGAAGAAGCTGTCGGCGTCGACGAGCGCGTCGAGCACCTTGTGCATGTCGTAGGCCCGCCGTTCCTCGGTCGGGACAACGGTCCGGATCGTGGCGCCCTCGACGGCCGACGCGGCGGGCGCTTCGACCGGCGGTTCCTGCACCCAGTTCGTCGGCAGGTACGACAGGAAGCGGCGTGCGCTTGCGATCGCGTCGGCGTCAGAGGTGCACAGGTTGTCGCCGCAGCCGCTCACGGTCGCGTGCATGCGAGCGCCGCCCATCTCTTCGAGCGACACGGTCTCACCGATCACGACTTCGGCCATGCGGGGCGAGCCGAGGTACATCGAGGCGTTCGCCTCGACCATGAACACGACGTCGCAGAACGCGGGGATGTACGCCCCACCCGCCGCCGACGGCCCGAACAGGCAACACACCTGCGGCACCTTGCCCGACAGCCGCACCTGGTTCGCGAAGATCCGGCCCGCACCCCGCCGGCCCGGGAACAGTTCGACCTGGTCGGTGATGCGCGCCCCGGCCGAGTCGACCAGGTAGACGACCGGCAGTTCGTGGCGCAGCGCGTGCTCGGTGAGCCGCACCATCTTCTCGACGGTGCGCGCGCCCCAAGACCCGGCTTTGACGGTCGGGTCGTTGGCGAGGACGCAGACCGGGCGGCCGTCGACCGTGCCGACGCCGGTGACAACCCCGTCGGCGGGCAGGTCACCGGCGAGCGCGTTGGCGAGCAACCCGTTTTCGACGAACGAACCGTCGTCGAGGAGCAGCGCGATGCGGTCGCGCACGAACAGCTTGTTCTGGCGGGCGAGCTTGTCGCCCTCCTTGGCCAGGTTGCCCTCACGAGCCCGGCCCGCCTGCTCGTCGAACCGCTCGTGTTGCGTCACGCGTCGTACCGGCGCGAGCGCGGGCCCGCGTGCAGGAGCGCGCTGGGCAGGTCGCGGCCGACGATCTCGCGCGCGAGGCGCGCACAGTCGAGCATGGCGTCGAGGTCGATGCCGGTCTCGATGCCCATGTCGGTGAGCATGTGGACGAGGTCCTCGGTGACGGCGTTGCCCGACGCCCCCGGCGCGTACGGGCACCCGCCCAGGCCCCCGATGGACGCGTCGTAGTAGGTGACGCCGCGTTCGAGGCCGGCGAGCACGTTGGCGAGCGCGGTACCGCGCGTGTCGTGGAAGTGCAGGCCGACCCGATCGGCAGTGAGACCGGCCCGTTCGAGCGCGTCGAGCAGGTCGTGCACCCGGCGGGGCGACGCCATGCCGGTCGTGTCGCCGAACGACAACCGGTCGCACCCCGCGTCGAGCAGGTGCCCGGCCAGTTGCGCGACCCGCTCGGGCGCAACGTCGCCCTCGTACGGGCAGCCGAACGCCGTCGACACGATCGCCTCGACCGGTACCGACGCGCCGTGGGCGAGGTCGACCAGTTCGCCGGCGGAGATGAGCGACTCGGCCACGGAACGCCGTACGTTCTTGCGGTTGTGGGTCTCGCTCGCGCTCACGACAAGTTCGATCTCGTCGGCGCCGGCGGCCAGCGCCCGCTCCGCACCCTTGGTGTTGGGCACGAGCGCGGAGTACACGACGCCCGGTCGGCGCGCGATCGCGGCCATGACTTCGTCGGACCCGGCCATCGGCGGGATGGCCTCGGCCCGCACGAACGACACGGCCTCGATGCGCCGCAAGCCGGTGCCGGACAGCGCGTCGATCAGCCGGACGCGCGCGGCGACGGGAACGGGTTCTTCGTTCTGGAGTCCGTCTCGCGGTCCGACGTCACGGATCGCCACGGCCGGCGGCCACTGCACGTCGCTCAGCGTAGGTGAGGCGCGATCAGTTGGTGATCCGGACGGGACCGCCCGGGAACTGCGCCGACCACGTACTGACGTCGACCAGGCTGCCGGTGTTCTGCAGCTGCACCCGCAACCAACACCCGGTTCTCAGCGTCGTATCGCAGTCGTAGTCGGCCGGAACGTCGACGTTGATCACGACCCACTGCGAGTTGAACACGCTTTGGGTCATACCCCCGATCGTGCACAGCGGGTCGGTGTCCTGCCCCCCGGTGAGCGGGTCGTCTGGATTGCTGTACTGCGCACCGAACGACCATGGTTTGGGGCCACTCGACGCGCCCGGCGGCCGGTTGTACCGGCAGGAGGTGAAGTCATCCATCGCAAGGCCGGTCGCGCGGCTCGTGGCCTCGTCGGGCGGGAGGATCTTCAGGTTCGTGCCGCTCGCGAGGTCGGCGATGTCGAAGAACGAGATTTGGAGCGTGCGGTCGACCGCCGCCGGAAGCACGCGGGCGAGGAAGAACGTGCCGCCACCGTCGGCCTCGTTGACGAAAAACGCGAACCGTTGGAACGCGGTGACCGAGACATTCGGATCGTTGAAGCGGTTGCCTGTGCCGGAAACGGCGATCGAAAACTGATTCTGGCCCTGGTTGGTGGCCTCGACCTTGAGCCAGTACTTGCCCGGGGCGCTCGGGAGCGTGCACGGCGAGCCCGTGCCGTCGCTGCCGTTGCTGAGCGACTCCCACTCGCGCCAGCCGTTCAGGCTGTTGTCAGCCGCGTACGCCTTGTCGATGTCGGCGTAGCCGTGCCACAGCGCACTGCAGATTTCGTCGGAGTTGTCCGTCGGGTCGAGCGGCGTCCCGTCCGAGTTGAGCAACGTGTAGGTCGTGTCCATCTCGAGTTGCAAGTCCTCCACTGCTTTGTCCACCTGCTCGATGGTCATGCAGTCGAAGAACGGCTCGCGGTCAAAGGTAGAATCAAAGCACAGGTCGGCGGTCTGCGGGATCGGCGGCAAGCCGGTGCCCTGGTACTTCATGTCGAAGCGCACCATGTTGTCGCCCGTGCACCACTTCGACGGGGGGCCGGCCCCGGTCGTCGCATTTCCGGAGACGAGGCGTACGTCCGCGGGCGACAGACCGAGCTTGCCGGAACCTGTCGTCGCGGCCGTGATGAATTCGACGAAGTCGCCCTGCGGTGTCGCGAGCGGGTACGGGTCGCTCCGCTTGCACCGACGTTCGACGTTGATCCACTGCGGGTCGAAGATCTCGACCTGGGCGGGCCCGGCGCCCTTCTCGATGGCGAAGTACTGCACCGACTTCGTGGTCGAGCCCTCGTAGTCGGAGTTGCGGCGCGGGCTCCCAACGCAGTTGTCGTCGTTGGTTCCGCCGGCAGTCTGGTACTGCAAGCCCGGCTGACTACCGTTGTCACCCCAGGCCTGATCGTCGCACCAGTTGCTCGTGGCCGCGTTGCCGTTTCGCTTCGAGGTAAGTGGGCCGGCGATCGACGCCCACGCCGCGTCGACCGCGGGGCACGCGAGCGGACCCCCGGTGCAGCCCACTTGACGGCCGAACGTGTTGAGCGGGCTTCCGAGTTCGATCGGCGGGTCGTATTCGGCCGTCGCGGAACGCGTGACCGACAGTTCGGTGATTCCCGGGACGAACTGCGCAAAGATCGGGTTGAAGCGCTTGGTGACTTCGACCCGCAGCTGGTTCGTGAGCAAGGGGGCGCCCCCGGCATCGTTTGGGAACGCCTGCACGCAGCTCCCGAGCCCGCCGCCACAGGCGGGCGCGTCAGTGAGGTTCTCGCGTCCGACCGCGAGCGCCCGGGCCTCGGCGTCGTTGAAGTTGGGACGGTGCACGACACCGGCGGTAGCGGCCGCGTCGGCCGCGTTCTGCGCTTCCTGCGCGTTCGAGTACATGTACACGAGGTCGACCGTAAACGCGCTGACGAGCAGCAGCACGACGAGGATGATGGCGAACCACACCATCACGATGCCGCGTTCCGCGTCCTCGCCGCGGCGCGTGCGCAGGTGATCCATCGCGCTCACGAGCAGCCGGCGCCCGCGACCGGTTCGAGCGCCATGACGGTCGTCGCGCCGATGTCCACGGTCGTACCCATGCCCGGAATGAACGGCAGGCCGGTCACCCAGTCGTGGTCGACCTCGACATACACGCCGACCCGGTCGGTACCCGCGCCACCGCTACCGCCGGACCCACCGGCGCACGCGTAGCGCTCCGTGTTGTCCCACTCGTTGCCGCTACCGCCGGCGAAGTCTTGGAACGCCCCCGCCACAGGGTTCCAGTCGAACTGCATGCAGTTCGTCGCCGGGCAACCGCCGTCTACCGTCGGTCCGTCGACGCCGTCGAGCTTCTCGTAGATGAGCACGAAGTCGGGCTCGCCGCTCACGACGTTCGACATCGAGGCGTTCAGATTGGTCAGCGCCGCGTTGTAGAACACGTCAGCGTTCGCCTTCGGCAACGTCGTGATCGTGCGAGCCGCGCTCCGTGACGACCCCCGGACCGCGCCCTGCTCGCTGAACGCGAACCCGAACTCGATCGACCCGAATGTCAACATGATGACCACGGGAAGTATGAGGGCGGTCTCGATCATCGCGGCGCCGCGTTCACCCCGTCCCCTCTTGAACCGCATTGCTCCCCCACCCTCGTCCATCGCTCGGACGGCCACCAAGGCCGAGATGTCCGGTGTCCAGCCATTTTGGCAGCTGGTCACGCGTGGTGACCAGGAGTCGAACGGCCTACCTGCCTCGTTGACCAAACGCGGTCAGTGTGTCACTCACTGCGGCGCCGGACGCGAATTTTGATCGGGGTCGGGCCCAGGTCGAACGCTTCCCGCAGCTTCCGCTCAACGTACCGGAGGTACTGCGGCGGCAGCGGTCGGGTCGTGAACAGGGTGAACGTCGGCGGGTCGATTGCGCCCTGCGTTGCGTACAGGATGCGGGGCCGGTGCCGCTTGTCCATGGGCGGCGGGTGCGCGATCTGGGCGTCGCGCAGCACCCGGTTGAGCGCCCCGGTCGGGATCCGCTGGTGGTACGCCGCCTCCGCTTCCCGCAGCGCCGGCAAAAGATGGTGGACCCGTTTGCCGGTCAGCGCCGAGATGGGCAGCACCGGCGCGTACGCCAGGAACCCGAGTTGGCGCTCGATCTGGTACTTGAGCGCGGCCCGCTGTTCGGCGTCGAGCAGATCCCACTTGTTCGGGACGATGACGATCGCGGTACCCGCGGCGTCGACCCGCTCGGCGAGGCGCTGGTCCTGGTTGGTGACCCCTTCCGACGCGTCGATCACGAACAGCGCCGCGTCGGCCAGGTCGATGGCCTGAAGGGCGCGCACGAGGCTGAAGTACTCGGTCGGCTCGTCGATGCGGCTCTTGCGCCGCAAACCGGCGGTGTCGACGAACCGCAGCGGCCCGTCCTCGGTCTCGACGATGGTGTCGACCGAATCGCGGGTGGTGCCGGGCAGGTCGTGCACGATCGAGCGTTCCTCGCCCACGAGCCGGTTGAACAGGGTCGACTTGCCCACGTTGGGGCGGCCGACGATCGCGATCGAGAAGATCGAGTCGCGCTCGGGTTCGGGCGGCGCTTCCGGCTCGGGCGGGAGCGCGTCGACGAGCGCGTCGAGCAGTTCGCCCGAGAGCCGGCCGTGTAGCGCCGAAATGGGGAGCGGTTCGCCCAGGCCGAGCCGGGAGAACTCCCACACGTCGGTTTCGCGGCGGTCGTCGTCGACCTTGTTGGCGGCGAGCAGGAGCGGCGCGGTGCCGCGCTTGAGGACGCGCGCGACGCTCGCGTCTTCTTCGGTGACACCGGTCGTGACGTCGACGACCAGCATGACCACGTCGGCTTCGCGCATTGCCTGTTCGGCCTGCGCACTGACCTTGGCCGCGAGCGCGGGTTCGTCGGGGGTCAGGCCGCCGTCGCCCGGCGCGAGCCACCCGCCGGTGTCGAGGATGCGGAACCGGCGGCCGTTCCACTCGCCCACGAACTCTTTGCGGTCGCGGGTGACGCCGGGCTGTTCCTGGACGATTGCGGCGCGCGACCCGACGATGCGGTTCACGAGCGTCGACTTGCCGACGTTCGGGCGCCCGACGATCGCAACGGTGGGGAGCTCGCTCATCGCGCCACCGCGTCTCGCGCCACCGCGGCGACGAGCGCGGCGCCATCGGTGACGACGACCTCGACCGGGCGGGGCAGTTCCTCGACGGCGACACCGTCGAGGAACCGGCCGCGCGAGAGGGCGACGTCGGGCAACAGGAACCGTTGGCCGTCGGCCTCGGCGAGCAGGGCCCGGCCGACGTCGGCGCCGGTCATGAGGCCGGTGACACCGATGTTGCCGCCGAAGAACTCGTTGGCGACCGCCACCAATCGCACCGGCACACCCGCCCGGTCGGCGAGGTCGTCGACCAGCGGCGCGAGGACCTGGGCACCCATGACGCCGGTGAGGATCGCGATCGGCACGTTGCGCGCCCGCAACGTGACGGCGACCTCGCCGCGCGGCGCGCGGTAGCCGTCCATCGGCGCGCCGTCGACCGACGCGAAGAACCCGCTGCGGACGCCGGCGGTGACAACCTCCCCGCCCGCGAGCGCGGACTGCACCTCGGCTTCGAACGTGCGCGCCATACCGATGCCGTTCTCGTGCTGCCGGCACTCGTCGTACGCGTCGAGCGCCGGGAAGGGACGCCCGGCGAGGAGGTAGTACTCGTCCGACGCGTACACGAGCCGGCGGCCGAGCGCAGCCGTGTAGCGCTCCTGCCACCGTTCGATCGTCGCGACGACCGCTTCGGCCTCGGCGCGAGTGTGCGGGCGCATTTCGGGTTCGCGGTTGTGGGCGCTCACCCCGAGGGGCACGACGCCCAGCGTCGAGAGCCGCGGGAACCGGTCGAGCACGCCGAGGAGGGTCTGGTCGAGCACCGCGCCGTCGTTGACTCCCGGGCACGCGACGACCTGGCCGTGCACCTCGATGTCGGCGTCGAGGAGGAGTTCGAGCCAGCGCAGGCTGGTCGCGCCGCGCCGGTTGCGCAGCATCTTCGTGCGCACGTCGGGGTCGGTGGCGTGGATGCTCACGTAGATCGGGCTGAGCCGCTCCCCGACCACCCGCTCGAAGTCGGCCTCGGTGAACCGGGTCAGCGTCGTGAAGTTCCCGTAGAGGAACGACAGCCGGTAGTCGTCGTCCTTCAGGTACAGGCTTTTCCGCATGCCTTCGGGCAGTTGGTAGATGAAACAGAACGGGCAGTGGTTGTCGCAGGTGCGGACGCGGTCGAACACCGCGCTCTCGAGTTCGACCCCGAGCGGCGCGCCGGCGTTCTTCTCGACGACGAGCAGCTGCTCCAAGCCGCCCCGCCTGATGTCGAGTTCGACATGGGCGGCATCGGTCTCCATTTGGTACGCGATGACGTCGCGCAGGTCCTCGCCGTTGACCGCGAGGACCTCGTCGCCCGCGACGACACCCGCGACCTCGGCCGGGGAGCCGGGCGCGACAGCGACGACACGGGCGGGGGGCATAGGTACAAAGTCTACGGATGACCAGCGGTAACGTCGGTAGCGTGCGGACGAAGCGTCGGCCCGCCGGCCGAAGGCACCTCGGACGAGAGCGAAGGGAGCCATAGTCATCGTGGGTGTGGAACGGGTGTTACTCGCCGAGCCCCGCGGCTTTTGTGCCGGGGTCGAGATGGCGATCAAGGCACTGGCGTGGATGGTGCGCGCGTTCGAACCGCCGGTGTACTGCTACCACGAGATCGTCCACAACCGCCTCGTGGTCGACCGGTTCCGCGAGCAGGGCGTCGTGTTCGTCGACGACATCGCCGACGTTCCGCCCGGCGCACCGCTCATGCTCTCGGCGCACGGTTCCGCCCCCGAGGTCGTCGAAGCCGCGCGCGGCAACGGCCGCTACGTCGTGAACGCGGTGTGCCCGCTCGTCACCAAGGTGCACCACGAAGCCAAGGTGCGCGCCCGCAAAGGGTTCACGATCCTCTATGTCGGCCACGAAGGCCACGACGAAGCAGTCGGCACGCTGGCCGTCGCGCCGGAGTCGATCCGGCTCGTCGAGCGCCCCGAAGATGTCGACGCCCTCCTCGCGGAAGTCGGAGACGACGGCGCGTTCGCGATGTTGGCGCAGACGACGCTGGCGCATCACGAGTGGCAGGCCCTGCTCGACCGCACCCGCGAGCGCGTGCCCGAAGTGTGGACCGCATCGCGCAACGATCTGTGTTTCGCGACGACAAACCGCCAGGCCGCGCTCACGCAGATCGCGGCCGACGCCGACGCGATCGTCGTGATCGGTAGCGCCAACTCGTCGAACACGATCGCGCTCGTGAAGGTCGCCCAAGACGCCGGCTGTTCGCTGGTCGTTCGCATCGACGGGCCCGACGAACTCGACGTCGCCGCGCTCGGCGACGTGCGCGTCGTCGGTGTGACCG
>Ga0163153_10003337_pt1 | contig 21692 bp, 5 predicted proteins | sample OliLakLV19MP6IB1_FD_148629 | JGI IMG/M metagenome (GOLD analysis project Ga0163153, IMG submission 148629) | Freshwater microbial mat bacterial communities from Lake Vanda, McMurdo Dry Valleys, Antarctica - Oligotrophic Lake LV.19.MP6.IB-1 | ecosystem: Environmental > Aquatic > Freshwater > Lake...
TGTACAGCTGCAAGCAATGGAGTCAACATTCAAAACTTTTTTTACGGCTGCGGATAAATTACGTAGATACAATCCACCATCACCTCCCCCGCCAACAGATCCAAAAGTAAAAGCAGCAATGAATAAATTAGTACAAGAAAGAGATGAAAGCATTAAAAAAATATTAACTGCAGATCAGTTTACAAAATATAAGACCGCAGCCAAAAAAATGCAGCCACACAGGCCAGGTGAAGATGGGCCACCACCAAGGAATTGAGTAAATTATGTAAGCCTGTTCTAGAGGCTTGCATAATTTTTTTAATACTTATTATTTTTACAAATAAAAATTAAAAAATCATCCCCTCTCTTCTATCATACCCAGGTTTATCAACTTTATGCGTACTGCGTTTTCTCCCCGGCCTAACTCATTGGCGATTTCCTTTAAGCCGTTTTCATCGTTGTAAAGTTGCACCAGTAATTCTTCATCTTCATCTGTCCACTTTTTTCCCTGGTTTGCTTTTTTGCTTTTTCCGGAGGAAGTATTTTGTGACCGGCTGTACAAATCCCAATCATCGAAAGAGCCTGATTTTTTATAGGAACTTCTTGCCTGTAGTATAGGCGATTGTGCAACCTGCACACTTTGCAGTGGGTTTATTTCAGGCGGAATAATCAGTGTGCTTTTTGCCCTGGTAATGGCAACATATAAAATATTAATTTCTTCTGCCAACCGGTTTTTATCAGCCTCGGTTATTTTATCACCGCCCATCTGGCTGATGTATTTTTTTAGTTTGTCTTCATTGATAAAATCTTTCAGCAGCGTTACTTCATCATACTCCATACCCTTGCAGCGATGTACCGTACTAAAAATCATATCAGCATCTTCCTTCGCCGCTGTATGATTGGTTTTTAATTCCTGTATAAGCCCGGGCAGTCGTGTGCCAAATTCCTTTACCACTTCCACCATTACAGCCAGTGAATTATCTTCAGTTTTATCAATATAATCTTCCAATTCTTTAAGGGTGTTCATGCTGGCAATCAGCTTGTCTTTTATCCGGTCTTTTTTGCCACTGTATAAATTAAGTACATCATACAAAGAAGCGCCTTCATCAGCAAATGTGTAGCTGTTAATATTACCTTCAAAGTGCAGTTTGGTTAAGCCGCCATGTTGCCATTGTGCAATGGCATTTAGTAGTAAACTGATATTACTTCTGCCAAGCGTGGCCTTACTTACAGCATTGAATGAGGTAGCAGCAGCACCAATAATTTTTACCGCAGGTGGTTGCTGCAAATGTTTTTTTAAGCCTAAAATTTTATTGGCTACCAAGGCTATTTCATCATCAAAACGAAAACTGTTGCTGAGGTTAAATACCGGAAAATCTACCTGTTGCAAACTGTTTACCGCATAGCGCCAGCCATAAATTTGCTGGTGCATATCGCCTACAATAATTTTAATGGCCTGCTGGTTTAAAAATACATCCAGCATAGCGGCGCTGGCATCCTGGCCTTCATCAAACAAAATGTAATCGTACCGCAAAACCGGTTTGCTTAACTGAAATTTTTTGAGATAAAAATCATGGGTTACTGCTATCTCCCCCTTGTCCATTTTAGCCAATGCCTGCCGGGTATATTGCTCAATCTGCGTATAAAAATTGCCGACAAATATTTTTGCCTTGCCATCGGTAACAACATCCAGGTAATTTATTTCCTGCACTTTGCCGGCCTTGCTGTTGCAGAAATAACTGATAAATTTATTTACATGGTTGGCAATGATAAAATCAGTGTGTTGCTCGTTGGTTTTTATACCGAGTATATCGCACCATTCATAACTTTTATACCCTTGTACCAGTTGGTAATTACTGTGTTTAATGATATGATCAAAAGCAAGCGAATGCGCTGTTTCTACCTGCACATTGGCCACACCGGCAGCAGTAAATTTTTGTATGGCCTCTGTTTTTACGGTTTTATTAAAAGCCAGGTATAATATTTTATCATTGGGGCCACGGCTTTTGGCATACTCAATTAAAGTAGTGGTTTTACCGCTGCCGGCAACTGCATTAATAACGAGGTTGCAATTGGTATTGATAACAGCTTGTTGTTCCGGCGTTAGTTGCATGCTGTAAATTTCAGGAATTTATTTCAGCCAACATAAATCTCACTTGTGCTATTTTAAATTCCCCCTGCTCCGGCGGCGCAACAAAAGCAGTAAACACTTCTTTAAAAGGGATGTTTATAGGTCATAAAACATTCGCTGATTTCGCTGCCCGTTTAACCTCACCCCCAGCCTCCCGATGCATCGGGACAAGCTCTTTCCCAAGCCCGCCCGGCCAAGCCCCGCCAGAATGTATCTCCCGGGCTGCCGTTCGGACAGGGAGAGGTGAGCTTGACTCTTAAAATTTGAAATTGTACCCGATTGGCTATCAGTTAGCTAACAATGTTGTTTATATAGTATTGCTGAGAAAAAAGTGGCCTCCCATTGAAAGAAGACCACCTATATCCCCCTTATCCCCACGAAACTATCAGCTATTGATTTACCGTAATGGGAGCCTGAATAATTATCCCACTGCCGGTTTTTACTTCCACGCTTCCCTTTACGTTTAACGCTTTTTTTATTAACAGTTGTCGGTTGCCATTTTTTGTTCCGGCATTAATGATGAGTTTGCCAATTTTATTAGGGAAAGAGAGACCACCAAAGCCATCGGTGTTATTACCTGAGGTACCGGATACCCCATCTCCCAAAATCAATAAACTAGCGGCACCAAAATCATATGGACAATTGAGTGCCTGGCTGAGGGTGCCGTATGGTGGATCCGTAATTTGAACTGCGCCACCCGAAAAATTGAAAGCAGCCATTGAAGCCGCAGCCTCAAATATGGAATTTCCATTTGGCAAACTGGTAAAGGCATCCCCGGTATTACTATTTAAAATAACACTGCCCCCCGTCATATTGAACGTACTGCCTGCATTGAGTTTTAAACGTCCATTGATTACAAATGAGCCGTTACTAATATTGAGTGTGCCATAATTGTCTATTAAATTAGTGGCCTGATCTTTTTCTCCCAATTGTATTTTTACCAATGAATTATTCAGGTTGAGTATACCTCCGGTATTTATGCGCAAAGAAAATATCTTCACGGAAGTATCAGCAGTAATTGTATGGCCTTGCTGAATTACAACCGAATCACAGTTATCAGGAACTAACCCTTTGCTCCAGATAGCCGGGTTTTTAAAGTTGCCGCTAGTTATCGTTTTATTGATGCAATTGCTAAACAAGGGCAATGCACCTGTAAGGCCGATGGTATCTGCAAAACCTTTATACAAAATTATTGCCTGGGCAAACCCTTCTTTTACTGCGTTAAAAGAGGCAGTTGCTACATCGTAGGTAATGATTCCTGGTACGTCGAACGATACCGAAATTTCGGAATTGTTGTTAGCAAGCTGCATCCATTGATTGCTGTACTGTACACTTAACGAAGGACTATAAGGAATTCCCGCAGTAATTTCTGCCTGCTTTGTATTAACCCTAAAGCCTTGCAAAGTAGCAAGGTTAGAAACATGTAAGCCAATTGTATCAATAAAATATTTAGTGCCGTCTGGTTTATCATAAATGGCCATAGCCCACAAGGTTTGCCTGCCAGTAAAAAATTTGCCTGCCTTTAAAGTAAACTGCTGCTCCGCATTTTTTCCAAAATTAAATGTATCGGTACCCTGAAAGTTGATACGGATATAAGCTAGTCCTGTAGTGTCTTTCAGCCGAAGTCTTACAGAAATAATACTATCTGAATTGGTATTGCCGTTTCTTGCCGGCAACCAAATTACAATTTTAGAAGTATCATAAACAACCGCAGTGCTTAGCAATGCACCTGAGGGCCTTGGTGTAGGATCGGGATCAAGATTAGGCGGAATTTGATTAGCAAAAAAACTACTGCTCCGTTTAGTGTTGATTAAATCCATAATTCGTTTGCCCACATCTACCCGGCTCAAAATACCACTATGCCATGCGTCCATAATTTCGCCAGGTGAATTATTTAATTTTGTGATGTGGAGCTCATTGATGGATTGCCTTGCAGTTTGGCTACCCAATGGAACTATCAGATCACCATCGCCTAAAAAATTAGGGAAATTTTTGCTCTGGCTATACCATTCTAAAAAAGTGAATGCTCTTGCTGTTTTACCCAATGCTAAAAAACCAGTCAATATATTTTTTGCCGGCGGTGGTAAAATATCACGGGCAATAGTGAGCACATTGTTGAAGAGTTCTACAAATTGATCTGCCGATGCCAATGCCGATGCAGTGCTGCTGCTAATCCAGTCAACATCTCCTACAATCATGTGATATTTTACATCTGTTGCCTGTTGACGCACACCACCTTTTGAAGGGCTTACCTGCAGGTTCTTTACTGCTGGTGTAGTCCCAAATTTTACTGTGCCTCCCTGATAGTCTGGTGCTAAAAAATCCCAGGGCATTTGATCATTAAACCTTGTATTGTACCAATTTTCTAATATAAAATTTACAGGGGCGGGTGCCTGAGGCAAAAACTCCTGTGTTGCATCGGGTATGGGAGAACCATGGTTGGGCGAATTAACCAATATCATTTTATGCATAAAGCCCTTGCCATAATTATTGTATTTGTAATTTCCATCGGCATAATACTTATCGCTTCTCCAGCGCAGCATACTTCTACCCACGCTACCTCCCATACTGTGACAAACAAAATCTACCTGGTTAGCAGCAAAGCCCATTTTCCTTATTTCTTCAATATTTCCCTGGAGGGTATTTAGCCTGTTTACCCCTTCGCCAACACCAATATCCCCACCTAGCAGCAGGATGACATTTTGTATAAAAGAACCTCTTCCATCCTGTTGCAACGCATGCTTGTGCTTAAACAAATCACTTTGCAACAATGGTGTAGTGGCATTGTATTTTACAACGTCCCATGCAGCCGGGCTGCTGGCAAGGCCATGCACCATTACCATGGGAGGCCTTACAATTCTTACCAATAAGTTTACTGAATCTTTAGTATCGTTGTTATAGGTCACCCTTACTTTTACCGTATCTTTTCTTTCGGGGGCATTGGCATTATTGCTCAATTCGTTCAGACAAAAATCTTCGGGACTTACATACCAAAACCAATAGTCACCTTTTTGTGTAGAATCTGTACGACTGGTTTCTATCAGCGTACCGCTATTTGCCTCATTGCTGTAGCTATCTACATTAAGCGTATCTGCTTTTTTTACTCTACCCCGCAGTGTGGCCGCATTGTCTGTGTAGTCATTAATAATTACTTCCACCTTTTTAAATACAGGAATGGTATCGTTACCTCTTTTTACTTTTATGTACAGCCTGGAAACGCCATCTGCCACTACGCCTTTTGGCTTTTGCCCAACCACCGGAAAACTATTATCCCAAACAAGTTTAACATTAATTATGCGGTTTTTTTTCCAGAACACAACCCCATTATCTGTTGCCAATAAAATTCTACTATTAACATTATCTACAGCAATGCCCGTAATATTATTAGATGGTAAACCATCTGTCATTGTATATTTTGTATAAGAGGTGGAAACATCCAGAGCGCCGCCCTCATACACCAGTAAACCATTGCTTGTACCAATGTAAATATTGCCCTCGTCATCGCCTGCAATGGCATTGCTATTTACTGCTGTACCTGGTGGTAGTATATCAGGCATGCTAACCGTTTTCCACACAACGCCGGTCTTTACAATCAGGCCGCCGGAGTTAAGCCCAATCCATTGCCGGCCCTCGCTATCAAAGTAAAGTGCATTGGCCCGGAAGGATGCTGAAAGAGCAGGTGTATTGGTGTTATCATAGGCGCCTAAAAATGTGCCTTCAATATTGAGAGGATGGTAGCGTACTATTTGGCTACGCCCAAAGTTGGTTCTTACTACTACCCATACTTCCTCTTTATTACCTGCAATTGCATCGGCACTTGGTTTGCCGGCAGCAAAAGTGCTTACATAGGGAAATACCTGCAAGCCATTTGTTACTTTAGTAAAATAATCAATTGTACTGTTTAAGCCTCCGGAAATGCCACCGGCTGTTGCGTTGCCTGAGGTAATGAAAGAAGCCTGTGCAGCCCATACCCTTGGCAAATTAGCTTGCACATTTACCCGGGTTGAATCAATCCATACAGATCGTACATTCCTTGTTGTTAGCCCACCTCCGGTTGCAAAAGTGTAAAAATTGTTGGGCGCAAAAAATGGTCCCGGAAAATAATTGATACCGCCTGCAATATTTGAACCCCCACCCGACTGACCAGTTATGCCGGACTGCCCTACCCAAATACCGCCTTGCTTATCTGCCTTTATATCGTTGATTAATACATTGGTAAGATCAGGACATTTTTCCCAGGTATAAATAAGGTGATTGTATTTGTACAAACCCTGGTATTGAGTACCTGCCCATATATCTCCATCTTTTGCTATTGCGATTGTTTTAAAATTATTACCCGTAAAAGTAATCGTGGTATTGGTATTAAAAACCCGGAAGCCTGAGGACTGGGCAATAGAATATCCTGCAAAAAAAACAAAGAAAATAATAAAAGTGAGTTGTTTTTTCATTCATTATTTTTTTCAATTTCTAAATCAACTACTATGCTCGTAATAACTTCGCTTCCAAAAAACCCATCATTTAAAAAGAATTTAACCACATTATTACTGGGTAACATTTAATGGTGCCTGTAAAATAATTGCACTGCCTGTTCTTACTTCTGCATTGCCTTTTACGGTTAATGCTTTTTTATTTATGAATTGGCGATTACCATTTTTAGTGCCTGTGTTGATAATAAGTTTACCAATTTTATTAGGGAACGCAAGCCCACCAAAGCCATTAACATTTTTACTGGCAATGGTTGATGTGTTGATGCCAAGTACCAGCGTGCTGTTATTGCCAAAATCATAGGCGCAACTAATGGCCTGGCTTGCTGCGCCAAAGGGAGGATTGTTGATTTGCAACACCCCATTGGTAAAATTAAAACCGGTCATTGCAGGTGCTGCTTCAAACAATGCCTGCCCATCATCAATACTCAATTCTTTAATACCTTTATTTCCATCTAAAGTAAGTTTGCCACCACTCATATTAAAAGAGCTGCTGCTATTCATTTTTATTTTGCCATTGATACTAACGCCTCCATTGCTAATATTCAATACGCCATAAATATCTGCAATGGAAAATCTTTGAGTTGGTTCGCCAATTTGCAAGGTATCTATACCTCGGTTAATAGTAAAAGTGCCGCCGCTATTAACACGAAGTGCATTGATAAGTAAAGAAGTGTCAACAGTAACTACATGTCCGCTTCCGATAACTACTGAATCGCAAATACCGGGTACCAAGCCCTTACTCCATATTGCGGGGTTTTTAAAACTGCCGCTTGCAATGCTTCGATTGATGCAGATTAAATTGTAGGGCAAATAAGTTTTAAATAAGATAGAGTCTGAAAAGCCTTTATAAGTAAAGTTTGCAGTTGCGCTACCGTGTTTGGTAGCAGTAAAAGTCTTTAAAACGGGGTCAATGCCAACCACATTAACAGAGTCTATATTTACATTTATGTTTGGGTCAGTATTGGGTATGGTTATCCAATTATTATTATACTTTAAAAAAACTTCTGGTACAAATGGTTCACCAACTTGTATTTGCTCTATGTATTGTTTAACCTTGAAGCCTTGTAGTGGTGCAAGATTATTTACAGCTATAGAAATGGTGTCAATAAAATAATCTACCCCATTGTTGCTACTGTTGTCGTAAACTGCCTTAACCCAAATTTTATTATTAGCCATTGTAGCTGGATCTACTTTAAAATTAATGGTTTGTTGAGAGCGTATTTTGTTAATCCTGGTAGAATCACTTGTTTGAAAAGCAATGGCTATATAAGCGAGCCTGGTAGTATCCTTAACCCGGAATTTAATGGCGAAAGTGCTATCAGCCAGTAATGTGGCACCATATAAAGGAGCATCAATTCGAACTTTAGTAGTGTCGTAGAATGTTTTAATGATAGGCGAAGCTGCGGGCCTATTATTTACACCTGAATTATTTGCAGGTCTTAATAATAGATCTGGTTCAGGGTCAATATCTTTTGGTATTACATCTCCAAAAAGATTGCTGGTTAATCGAGTATTTAATAGTTCTAAAACCTTGTTTCCAACATCATTTCTTCCTAGTATATAAACATGACAAGCATTAATTCCCGGAAAGTCTTTTCCATCGCCATCTGTATTTTTGAAAACCGTCACAAAAGGGGAAGTCAACAGCTGCTGTGCAGTTTGGCTCTTCAATGGAACAACAAGGTCACCATCTTTCAAATAATCAGGATAATTTTTTCTTTCACTTGCCCAATTTAACAATCCGCCAACCTTATATTCGTATGGCAGAGCTAAAAGATTGAGAAAGAAAACTTTATTCTGTTGAAATTTTGTTTGATCGAATATAGATGCGTCGCTCAAGTTTGCATAGATTGCCTCAATTATCTTGGAACAGATTTTCCCAATCCCTTCTATAAAACCATTGTCAAAACTTTGATTTCCCGAGGAAATAGAGGGTGGACGAATAATATGGCCGGCCCAATCAAGATCACCTACAATCATGTGAAACTTTGCTTTAGTCTCCAACATATTAAGCCCGCCTCTGGCATCGGTCACCTGCAAATTATACACTGCATCCGAAGATTTGAAAGAATTATAGTATGGGTAAGTGGTTCCGGTTATGTGATTGGTATAAATAGTTGGTTGCCCTACAGCTTGAACAAAACTATTTATTTTTTCAATATAATAACCTGTATTGAGTGCCGCCAAAGCGTTGTTATCATTTACCAAAGGAATAAATTGATCTACCAAATCGGCTACTGGCGATGAATTGTGTGGGGTATTAATGGTGATTATTTTATGTGTAAACCCTTTTTGATAATTTTTGTATTTATAAGTGCTATTGGTTCCTGTATAAAATTTTTCAGGACTATAACCAATAGCTGTTCTTATCATGATACCTCCCATGCTATGGCACACATAATCTACCTGGTTGCATGCAAATTTCATTTCCCTGACGGCATCTATATTTCCCTGAAGCGTATTTAACTTGCCATACCCCTCATATCCATCAATATCACCGGCTAAAAGCTGGTTGCCATTTTTTTGAAACAGACCACCGGGATCCATTTTTAGTGCATATTTGTATGCAAACAAGGTACTTTTTACAAACGGAATTTGTGTGCCAAAATTATCATGATTAAGGTTGTCCCAGGTATAGGGGCCACTATTGAGGCCATGCACAAAAAGTGTTGGTGGGCGCACTATGGCTACTTTAAAATCTATTATATCCTCACTATTATCAACATAAGTAACTTTTACTTTCAATATGTCATATCGCTTGCTTATGGTAGCTTCCGCACTAGTAGCATCATTGCTAAAATCATCCGGAGCTACATACCAAAACCAAAAATCACCGGTAGCACCCGGCCGCTGATCAGTATTTGCAATGGTAACTAGTGTTTGTGTGCCCGTACCTATTGGTAATGGGGAGGCCTCTTCACTATACTTATCAATTATTGTAGCTTTTTTTAGCTTACCTCTTATGTTTGCTGCTGCGGCAGAATAATCTTTCAGGCTTACCTCCACTGACTTTATATCCGGCCTTGTTATATCTGCCTTTTTAATTTTTAAGTAAATTCTTGCCACACCATCTGCAACTGTACCTATTGGCCTGCCATTTCTTTCAGGACAACTATAATCCCAAAGCATTTCTATAGCTACCTTATACTTATACTTCAGGAAAATAACACCTGCATCAGAGGTTAAAATCATTCTACCACTGCCGTAGTCATATACAGCACCGGTAATATTGTTAGAGGCGAGGCCCGTTGGATTACCGAGCCCATCAGTGGTAGTAAGCCTGGTATAACTATTTACATCTGTAACATCGCCGCCATTGTTAAATACTACTAACCCATTGCTTGTACCAATGTAAACATAGCCATATTCATCTGCGCTAATGGCATTGAAATTTACAAGGGTACCCACAGGGAAAATAGTGGGCATATTTACAGCTTTCCAGGTACTGCCCACCTTTACTATTACGCCCCCGTTTCTTAAACCAATCCATACCCTATTTTCTTTATCAACATACATGGCGGTAGTTCTAAAACCTACCGGAAGCACACCGGCAGAGCTGGTACCATCAGTATTATTATTGATGTATTTAAATGGCCCGTAGTTGTAGTTTAGTCGTGAATTATCAAATTCTCCTTTTGAATCAAATCCTCCTAAAAATGCACCAGTTACAGCGTCATATCTTAGTATTTGTGAAGTGCTACCTGCTGCAATAAGGTAATTTGTTTCTGCACCTACCAATATTTCATCTTTATTTCCGGCAACAGCATAACAAGATGGTGTACCACTGCTTACCGTATTTGTATTTGGAGAAACCTGTAAACCCTTTGTAATTTTTGTAAAGCTGCTGGAAAAAAACCCTGGTTGAAAGGAATTAACGATACCCCCTGCTTTGGTACTGCTGGATGTTATAAAAGTTGCCTGCGTACTCCATATCATTTTGTTGGCAGGGTTGGCAGGAGTATTAACTGTATCATAATAAATTGACCGTACGTTTCTGGAAGGCAAATAGTTGTTTACGTCATTGTAAAATGCCGAGTTTAGATCAGAGGGTTCTGGAAAATAATTGATACCACCAGTAAGATTGGAGCCACCGCCAGACTGCCCGGAGGTGCCAGACTGTGCCACCCATATTCCCCCATCTTTATCACTTTGTATTTGATTGATAAACACGTTGGTTAGCTGACCCGATTTACTCCATAGCTCCGTTTGCCGATCGTACCTGTACAGCCCCTGGTATTGAGTGCCCGCCCAGATAACTCCTCCTTTACCTATCCAGACACACTTGAAATTATTACCCGAAAACGTAGGTGTATTAACGGAATTGTAGTTTGTAATTTCATAGCTGAATTGCGCTTTACTTATTTGCACGCAACTGATTGATAAAAGTATTAACATTAACTTTCTCATACGTAATAAATTGTAGGTTTATCACAGTAACAGGGCTTCCCAATTACTGCCTGGTAAGCAAAATACAATAGTGGCTAAAAGTAAACAATACCTATTTTGATGTAGCTGCTTTTAATTAATCCTGGTTTTATATACTTATTTCAGTTCATCATTTTACTAATAATACATTGCCCTTCATCTCAATTACTTTTCCATTGCTGCCTTTCCCTTTAATCACCCATATATAATTTCCTATGGCTTGCGGCACACCCTTGTATTTTCCATCCCAGCCCTTCATCCATTGATTGGTTTCAAAAACCAGTTCTCCGTAGCGATTAAAAATCCTAAAAAATTCGGTGGAAACAACCCCCACTGAAATGGGTCTGAACACTTCATTGATACCATCCCCATTGGGTGAAAAGGCATTGGGTACATAATACCTTATATCGTCGTAAACCCTTATCAATACTGTATCGTAGCCAATACAGCCTGCAACATCTTTTACCGCTACTGCATATTTTATGCTTTCAGTAAATAAGGTAGCCAATGGATTTTGACTGTAGCGATTGTCTAAGAAACTACCCGGCACCCATGTATAGTTTACACCGCCGGTTGCCATCAATTGATGTGGAAGTCCTTTTACTGCGTTGGTATCGTTACCGGCAAAAGCAATTACCGGGGGTTGCATGGTTACAAGTACGCTATCGCTTACCAAATAATTACAGCCATACCCATCTTTTACAGTTACAATATATTGCCGTGTAGCAACTGGATTCACCATAGTGGTAGCCGCAGTTGAATTGCGATACCACCTGCACTAACAGGCTCCCATTGAAAGGTAACAGGTGCTGTGCTATTGGTAACGGTTGCAGAAAGGCTGGTAGAATCTTTATCGCAAATAGCAATGTCTGCACCAGCATTTACCAATGGCAATGGATAGTATAAAACACTTACTGGTTTGATGGCAAAACAACCTGTAGTATTAGTGGCTTTAATAAAATATCGTCCGCCGATAGCTGCTGTAGCATTGGCATACAGTGTGGTGGCAGCTGTATCTTTCCAGTAAGAAAATACCAGGCCCGATGCAGAGCCGGCAGTGATAGCAGGGGCTGTAAGATCAACCGTTTGTGGTGAACATAGCAGCGCCGGATTGTTGGTAATTAAAAGAGGATTGCCAACAATTGCCAATGTAACCAAAGCAGTATCTGCACAGCCAAAACTATTGGTAGAAAATAATTGGTATACTCCTGGAATATTTACTGCTGCCGGACTTGAAACAACTACAGCATTTTTTGTCCATTGATTGGTATTGCTGCCGGTGGCAAAAGCAGTAGTAAGATTGTAGGTTTTGTCCTCACAAATAGCAGCATCTTTATCATTGCCCAATATAGGTTTTGGATTAACAATCAAAGTAGCAATGGCTGTGTCTCTACAGCCTTGTGCAGTTGTACCAGTTAATTGATATTGCCCTGCAATGCTCTCTGCTGTTGGATTTTGAATGGCGATATTATTTTTTGTCCAGCCGCTGGTAAGGCCGGCTGTGTTATATAATTGCGTGAGATTAACCGTATTGCCTTCACAAATAGTGAGACTCGTATCATTACCAATAAATGGCTTTGTGTTGATGCTGAGTGTTACCAATGCAGTGTCTTTGCAACCAACTGCATTGCTGGCAATTAATTGATAAACCCCTGCAATATTTACTGCTGAAGGCGTGGTTACTGCAACGCCAGCCCTCGTCCAGTTGGTTACTAAGCCAGTGCTGTTATACAGCGTTGAAAGGTTGTACGCATTGCCCTGGCAAATACTTAACGCAGTATCATTACCTAGGTTTGGTTTTGGATGAAATGTAATAATTACAATAGCTGTATCTGCACAGGTAAAGCTGTTGGTGGCAATAATTTGATAATTGCCGATTGCTGAAACTGCAACTGGATTTGCAACAGCCACACTGTTCATTGTCCAGTTGCTGCTTAGGTTAGCTGTGTTGTAAACAGTAGTTAAATTGATTGAAGTTCCGCTGCATATATTGATGGCGGTATCGTTCCCTAAATTTGGTTTTGCATTGTAAGCAATCGTTACAAACGCCGCATCAGCGCAGCTTGTAGCTGCCGTTGCAATTAATTGATATACACCGTTGGCCGTTACTGATGATGGGTTAGCAACTACTGCATTGTTGAATTTCCAAACGGGTGTAAGGCTGGTTGTGTTGTAAATAGTGGTGAGATTTACTGTAGTGCCGCTGCAAATATTAATACTGCTGTCATTACCCAAATTTGGTTTTGCATTGATGGTAACATTAACCAACGCCGTATCGGTACAGCCAGAATTATTTGCCGCAATCAGTTGGTAAGTGCCAGCAATATTTACTGCCGATGGAGTAGTAACTGCAGTACCAGCCTTCGTCCAGTTGGTTGTTAACCCGGTGGTGCTATGCAACAAGGTTAGGTTATAAGTATTACCCTGACAAATGCTGACAGCAGTATCATTGCCGAGGTTTGGTTTTGGGCTAATGGAGAGTGTTAGTAGTGCAGTGTCTGCACAGCTATTGCTGTTTGCTGCAATCAATTGGTAAATGCCCGGAGCATTGACAGCAACAGGATTAGCCACGGTTATATTAGCCAATGTCCAATTTGTTGTAAGCCCGGTAATAGGGTAAGCAGTAGTAAGATTAAAACTGTTACTGCCACAAATGCTTACAGTGGTATCAATACCCAATGCTGGCTTGGGTTGTACAATAAGCGTAACTTTTCTAATTACGCTGTCGCAGCCACTATAAGTACGAATGGTATCTCTATAAACGCCGCTGCTATTTACCACCCTTCCCCACAGCAAAGTGAGTGTATTGCCAAAACAAATACTGGTATCTGTATTGTCGAGACCAGGTGCAGGCGAACCGGAAATAGTAATGGAATCCTTGGTGCTGCAGGTCCCAAAATTTACGCTTACCCAATATAATCCAGGCGATAGCGCATTAAAGGTTGCAGCAGTACTTCCATTTTGCCAGGTATAAGAAACTGCTCCGGTTGTAGTGCCGTTCAATGGATATGCAGTTACCAGGCACACGGTAGTATCGCTTCCAATATTGGGTTTGGGATAAATGCCCAGGGTTACCTTTTGTATAAGACTATCGCAGCCTGCGGCAAAGCGAACTGTATCTCTGTAAACCCCTGCAGTAGTCACCACTTTCCCCCATGGTAACGTAAATGATGAGCCGAAACATATACTTGTATCAAGACTGTAAGTTATCGGTGCAGGAAAGCCAGTGATATTCACCGTGTCTTTTACCAGGCAATTTCCAAAATTAATGCTCACTGCATATTGCCCCGCATTGGTTACTTTAAAGGTGTCAGCTGTACTTCCATCCTGCCAGGTGTAGGATACAGCTCCCGCAGTACGGGCATTCAGCACATAGCCGGCGTTGCTTAAGCAGGCATTGGTATCACTACCCAATGGCCTTGCTGTAGCTACATTATTTACAACAAAAGAATCTCTGTAGGTACAGGTAAAATAGTTGATATCTACCCAATATACACCGGGTTTGCTTGCAAAAACAGCCGCTGTAACTGCACCGGTATTCCAGCGATAGGTTTCCCCCTGCCCCCTGCTGGCATTGATTGAAACAGAATCTGTACACAAAATAATTTGTTGCAATGGCTTTGCAGCAATAGGGCTGATTACAACCTTTACAGTATCCCTGTTGCTGCATCCATTGTAATCAATTTTTACCCAATATTCATTGTTGCCCAACGCAGTTACCCTTAATGTATCGGCCGTGGTTCCATTTTGCCAGGTATAGGTAGCACCTGTGTGTGAGGTGGCTTTCAACGTTATGGGAGATCCATCGCAACGGGCAATATCATTGCTAAAATTGATGTAAGGCCTGCCGGGAATCATTACTGTCTTTATGGATGAATCTTTTTTATTGCAACTGGTATTTTCTACCAGCAGCTTTACTGTGTAGGTTGTATCGTTGGCAAGTGCCGGGTAAAAGAAAGAGGGCGATACTGCATTGGAGGTTTGTCCGTTGTATCCAAAATTCCATTTATAACTAATGCTGGTACCATAGGTGGAGAAATTTACAAATTTTACAGAATCATCTGTAGTACAATTAAACAAAGAAGTAAAGTTGGCATTGGCAAGGCAATTGGCTAACGGTGCACAGGTATCTGCATGTTTAATGGCCGATAATTTCAGGTCAATCGTACCTGTTACTGCCTGGCCAAATTTAGTGATGGGTGTAAATACCTGCACAAAATAACTCTGCCCCGGCACCAGGCATTGATACGTATTTTGAGTGAGTGCATCCAGCACACAGCTCTGCTCCTGCATGGCACCACAGTTGCCAGTCATCAGCCTGTATTTGATATCGCTGCTGGCTGCATTGGTATTTTCTACCAGGTAAGTTGTTACGTCTAATGTATCTGTGCCGCCGATGTCCATCTTAAACCAGCTTGACTTGTAATCTGCTGTGGCAGCACCTTGCGGACAGGTTAGTTGCGGACCAAACTCGCCATAGTCGGTTCCAATGGTATGGCAATTTACCAATACAGATGCAGTTACTGCACCTGTACCATTCAGCACCGCAGGAATTGCCCTGCTGCAAAAATCACCCACTGCTTCTATTAGTTGTATCTCCGGATATACAAAAGCATTTACCTGGTCGCAACCCGGCAATAGCAAATAGTAAGTGCCAGGTGCTACACAACATTCTGCCCAATAAGTGCCATCTGTACCATAAGCACCAGCATAGCTTTGTATCTGCAAACCATTTACAGTAGAGTCGCCGGCAATAATGGGTTTAAATAATTGAACATCATAATAATCCTGTTTGCGAACTCCATTTATATAAATCCTGAACCGTACATTACCAGTGATGGTTGAAGTAAATTTATACCACAATGTTTTTTGACATTGAACAGAGTTGCCATAGTAATAAATTGGATCAGTGGCGTCTTTGGTAGCACAGGAATAATTGTCTATATCTCCTGTAAACGTTCCTACTCCCACAGTACCAATATTCCCAGCCAGGCTAAAGTGATCATGTTTGGGAGGAATGAGGTTTACAGAATCAATTAAAACAGAAACTTCTGTTTGTGTATTGGGTAAAGTACCACCTGGCTCGTATGGCTCTGCATTTACGTTTTCCACCAGTACATAATACCTGGTAGGGATAGACGAGCAGGGATCTCTGTAGAACTGAACTTCTTTGGGGAGGTTAGCGCAATAATACCAGTGCTGATTAGTGCCAATATGAGTTAAACCCAGGGCAGCAGTAGAATCTACCTGACCTGTACTTACCACATTACTAAAAGGCAGGGTGCCATCCACATTGCTTCGATACACAGAAAACTTTTGCTGGTATTCTCTTGCCAGCGTTTTGCTTTCTACCTTCACTTTAACATAGCCCGGCTGATTTATTACAAACGTGTACCAGATATTTCTTCTGGTGGCACCATAAATATTAGCTGCAAAAGCAGAGTCATACAATGGCTTGTTAGGTCCACTATTATATACGTTTGGGTTGATGGAAGTATAACACACTGGTTCGGCAGGATCTGTAGAAGAGGCGCCGGTAGTGCAATAGAAAATATCATTGCTAGGTGCTCTACCACTATTCAAAGGATTTATATCTCCTACTTTACCATAATGCCAAACAGAGTCTGGCGGCACTACGCCAAAGTCGTACGCATTTTTGGCGTAATCAAACCGGGAAAATATATTGGTTACATCTATATAAATTGATGGCGTTACAGATTGGCATACATTGGCATCTTTTGCGAAAATAACCAACGTGTAAGTACCGGGCTGAAAGTAGCAAAACTGAATATAACCCGCCGTGTTGTTACAAGTTTGTATGGGATTGAGAGTTGCAAATTGTAAAGAATCTGCCCTTACATCTTTATTATACACTGTGGCAAAATATCCACCGGTATTGATTTGTAAGAAACATTCCCCGGTGGTTTTAAATACATAATAAGTTACCCGGTTAGCTTCAGGCTCACAAGTTTTTATGGGATGATTTGCAAAAGGCGTATCGAGTGTACAGTTAAAATTTTCTTTAGGTAAAATATACGTAGTGTCAGTTCTTGGATAAGCGGGCGTGCTGTTTACCCTGTTTACCAATAAAATTGAATGCGGTGCATTGCCGGTAGCAACAGATGCTTTGTAAGGCCTGTTGTATAAAGGGCCAGGGCAGGAAGGTGTGACTGAGATTTTAAACTCATCATTGTAACCGACAGCACTATTGTACCTGCCTTCCAAATTTAGGCTCCTAAAAGTACTATCATAGCTGGGTCCCTGGTTGTAAGAAACTACCGTGTACCAACCAGGTGGCAACAAATCGCATCCTGCCGTAGCGCCTGCTGCATTTTGAAAACAACTCCACTGACCACCTACCGCAGTAAGACCTGAAAAGCCATCAGTAGCTTTTCCATAAAACAACGACTTAAAACCATACGCTTTTCCGTAGCAATAATAATAGTAAATATTTTCTATCCTTACCAGGCTGGTTTTGTTTAAATAAAATTGCCGGTAAATGGCCTTGGTAGCAGGTTTACCGCCTACAATACAAGGTTGAGTTCCATTAATGGCTACAGCATTATCATTACAACTCCAGTCATCCACATCGGTAGTAATGCTCCCCCCACCTACACCCAATGTATCCCATAAGCTGCCAAGATTTTGTGCAGTAAATGGTGAGTTATGTTTTGTTCTGGTTCTTACAAAAGTAAAAACAGGTTTGTCGGCACGCCCTACATCAGCATCCCCGGCCATGCTGGTAAATGTATAGGTGCCGGGTATTACGCAGGCCTCTTTATTGGTGCAATTCGTATTCCAGTCCATACATTCCGTAATGGGTTTTAGCCCGGTTATTTTATTGGGAAATGCAAAAATGTTTTGTGCTATTGCCAGTGCATTGGCATCGCCTTTATACAAACGGTAGCGCATGGGTGAATAAGCCGAAAAGGTGAGATTTGAAAAATCTACCACCCCACTGTCATTCACTACAAACTGCCTGTAAATTACTTTATCATTTACAGGGCTGCAGGTAGTATCTACCGGACGTAGCGTAGGCTGGCAACCGATTGTATCTGATACGGATGAATAAGCAACCCTGTCTGCCAGCGGCTGCATTACACTCCCTACTCTATTAATACTATCAAAAGCACCCGCTACATTCAATGAATATTTGTTGGCTGCTTTGCGGTAGTAGGCCGTGATATTTAGCCTAAAACTTGTACCTAAATTACTGCTGAAGCATTGTTCGTAATTACCGGTTGCAGTTACGTAATTAAAATAATTAAAAGGATAGGTATATTCCTGGCCGGATACCTGTACGGTATAATTACCCGGAGCCAGGCAATCAATAAACCCATTGCGGCTAAAAGTACCAATGATGTTTGCCGTATCTAACCCGCTGCAACTATTGGTAAGTCCTTGTTTAAATATCCTAACTAAAGGTTGCGGACCACATTGGGTAGCATAAGCATCAAAATAAATACCGCAGGTATTGCTGAGGGTGAAAGTTACAAAGCTGCTGAGGTTATATTTTGCACCATTGTAAACAACACCTGTATCGGGCAATGCAGGGTTGCACACAGTAGTATTGTGGCGGCTATTGCAGCCCCATACATCATCTATACCCGTTACAATGCCGGCAGCAGAAAATGGCAGAACTCCGATGGCATTGGGTGTTGGAACATTAGCCAATATGGGCTTGGGTGCCTTTGTGGGCCCCTGCCCTCCTGTAAGTATACCTATGCGAATGTCATCTGCAAAATCTTTCTTTATAAAAATCTGAATGCTGTAAGTAGTTCCTGTATCAAGGTCGCTGCATTTATACATTCGGTAACCTGCATAATAGCCGTCTGATTGTAAAGAGTCGCAATTGCCCAAAGAAAGCAGCGAATTAATGGGAGTAGTTACTGCATTTCCTTTATAAAGCCTGAAACCAAAAGTTCTTTTGGTGGGTTGATTATTGTTAGAAGGGAAATAGCTGGAAACACCTGTGCCTGATAATTGCAAAACGATATAATCAAAATAAGAAGGTGTTTTAAAAGTGAGCCATGCTGTTTTGTTATAGTCTGTTGGTGTAGCAAATGCACTGCATAATTCTGTTGCATCTTCAATGGATTGGCATTCCGTATTAAAATCAATTTTTCGGGCGTAATAACCCGCTGTGCCAAAAGCATAAGCCTGGTTGGGATGATCGTAAGCAGCACCAGTTTGATCCGAAATTTCTAATTGAATGGTGACAGGCCCATTGGCATTTAAGTTAGCAGAAACCTGTATTAAATAATCACCGCTTGGCACACAAGGATGATAGGTATTACCGAAGGTAACAATAGGTGTAAGCTTGGTACTGATGTTAGCATTGATGGGCAGGCAATTACTGGTTTGATACACTGCGAAGCCGGCGTCCCCTGCAGTAATGGTGGTACCAGGCTGCGTAAGCGTCACCCTCACTGCCCTGATGGTAGGTATGCTGAATTTGTACCACACAGATTTTTTATCGAGCGCTGCCACAAAAATTGCAGGGGCAAAGGTTTCGCCGGATTGCACGGTTGCATTGGTAAGCAAGGTTTGAGACGAAGTGAAATTACCTAACCCAAAATTGCCATTGGGTATGGGAATATTAATTGCACTGGCACAGTTATCATTTGTTGGTGCTTGTGCATTGCAAATACCAATGCATACAAATGACAGTGCTGCAAAAAATAGTCGTTTATTCTTTTTGCAACTGCTTGCAACGTGTGCCAAGATTTTCATACAATTTCTTTTGCAACTGATTTTCGCCTTCAAAAAATGACTTGGTTGAATTTTATTAGTTAAATCAACCACAGAGAAAGATTTTTACATTAACAGGATAGCAGATTGACCTTTAAATTATTTTATAAAGTTTAAACAAACAGGCTCGTTTAACTATACCTAATTTGTAGTAGTGAATTTATTGAGCCATAAATAAATTGTATAATTGTAGTTGCAAGCTGTAATTAAAAAAATAAATGAATCGCATTCAACACATATTGTTACTAAACCTGTTTTTATTTACAGTGTTTACATCCACTGCTCAAACAAAAATTATTGAACGCTCCAGGCAGGCAATTGCAGCAGCAAATGATCCTGCAATAAAATTGCAGGCAATTCTTTTATTGTGCGATCAGGGATATTCACTGCATCCGGATACCTTAATGGCTTATGCAGAAAGAGCAGAAAATATTGCCTTGCAACTGAATGACAAACTTTCTGAAGTTAAGGCCATGTATTTCAAATCGTTTGCACTTACCAATAAGGGTTTGATAGATTCATCCCTGAACCTGGCCAATAAATGTTTAGCAGCACTACAAAACAACGTAACAGATGCCATATTAATTTGCAATATCAACAACCAAAAAGGCAGGTGTTATGTAAGGAAGAACCAGTACAAAGAGGCAATAGAAATGGGGTACGAAATAATTAGCCTGGCTGAAAAAAATAATAATGTTTTATTGCAGTTAAGGGGTAAAACATTGATCGGCTGGGCTTACCTGGAAATGGGACAGCCGGCAAAGGCTTTGGGCTGGCATTTAAAAGCATTGCGAACAACAACTGATACCCTGCTACTTGAAAAATATGCTATACTGTTTGCCAACCTTGCTACCAATTACAACAGGCTCAACAAGGTAGATTCAGCATTTTATTATATCAAAAAAGGGATCAGCTATTCCCGTAAACATGAAAACTTATTTGCCTTATCAAATTCACTTGCTATACAATCGCAACTATTCGTAAGTTCCGGACAGGCTAAGTTATCTGAACCTGTATTAAAAGAAGTGGTTGAAATAAGGAAATTAATTGGTGATCCTTTTTACATTGCCTCCGATATGTCGCAACTAGGCTATTACTATGCTCATTACGGGCAACCGGAAAAAGGAATTGCCATTTGCAAAGAAGGCATTGCAATAGCAAAAAAGTATAACCTGGATACCAAGCTTTTCTTTTTATACAATAGCCTGGCAGATAATTATAAGGCATTGGGAAATACAACTGCGTATGCGGAAGTACTGCAAAATATTATCGAACTAAAGGATGTGGTGTATGAAAAAAACACCGCACATGCATTGGCAGAAATACAAACCAAATACGAACTTCAAAAGAAAGAGAATACCATTATTCAGCAAAAACTTGCCATAATAACAAAAAATTACTGGCTCAATGGTTTATTGCTATCGGCTACCTTTTTTGTAGTTTTTGCCTATTTTATCTTTAAAAATTACAGAAGAAAGCAAACCATAAAAATGGGAATAGCAGTTGCCGAAGAAAAAATGTTAGCGAAACTTTCCATAAAAGAAGCCGAGGAAAATGAACGCCGGCGGATTGCAACCGACCTGCACGATAACCTGGGCGTTTATGCCGCTTCTATTGCCGCCAACCTGGATACCATTTCTGCCGGGGAGCATTTTAACCCAACATCCATTAATGCACTTACAGAACTCAACAGCAATTCGCAATCCATCATTTCACAATTAGGAGATACCATCTGGGCATTAAAGCGGACAGCTTTATCACTTACAGCTGTAAGCGACCGGCTAAAACTTGTTATTCAAAAAATTCAACCAAGCTACCTGAATATCAGTATAGATGTAGAGGAAAAAATTGAAGCTGATCCACAGTTGCATCCCGCCCAGGCTTTTCATCTGTTCCAGGTAATACAGGAAGCACTTATT